>Ga0126377_10003217_pt1 | contig 11504 bp, 6 predicted proteins | sample PanSoiMetPlot_22_FD_92647 | JGI IMG/M metagenome (GOLD analysis project Ga0126377, IMG submission 92647) | Tropical forest soil microbial communities from Panama - MetaG Plot_22 | ecosystem: Environmental > Terrestrial > Soil > Tropical forest > Bulk soil | place: Panama | collected 2016-02-17
CAGCAACGTCCTCTACCTCAAAGAGCGCGGCGCCAACAGCTTCGGCAGCTTCAAGATCACCGGCTGGGAAAACGAGCTCATGAACATCGATCGCATCGCCTCCGGGGTTGACCGGTCCGCAGCCGCGTAGAGGTTAAGCTCATGCGGTATCTTGGCCCACAAAGGTCCCTGACATCGCCGCGACTTCCAGCGCGCCGAGACCCATCGAATGTGTTCGCCCCACGCCCTGCTCCCACCGCGATTCCGTGTTTTCGGCCTGTTATCGGCGAGGAAGAGATCGAGGCAGCGATCGCGGTGCTGCGATCCGGATGGCTCACCACTGGTCCCAAGGCGCGCGAGTTCGAGCAGAAGTTCGCCGCCTTCATGGGCGGCGACGTCGAGGCTATCGCGGTGAACTCGGCAACGGCGGGTCTGCACCTCGCGGCCGAGGCGTGTGGAATTGGCCCGGGCGATGAGGTTATCGTGCCGACGCTGACCTTCACGGCAAGCGCGTCCGTTATTCGCTATCTTGGCGCGGACGTGGTGCTGGTCGACGTCGAAGAGAGCACACGTACCATCGACTTGGATCATGCGGAGCGATGTCTAACGCCACGGTGCAAGGCGATCATGCCGGTCCACTTCGGTGGTTTCCCCTGCGACATGACTAAGGTACTGGACTTTGCTCGCAGTCATGGCCTCAAAGTGATCGAGGATGCCGCGCACGCCCTGCCGGCGCGTCGTGATGGTCGTCTGATCGGCGCCTGGACGTCAGACGCTTGTGTATTCAGTTTCTATGCCAGCAAACCGATCACTACCGGCGAGGGAGGCATGATCGTGACCCGCGATCCTCGGATCGCGGCGCGCGCGCGCGTCATGCGCACGCATGGACTGGACCGCGACGCCTTCGACCGGTTCCGCAAAGTCGGGGCGTCCTGGGCGTATGACGTGGTGGCGCCCGGTTTCAAGTACAATCTGACCGACGTCGCTGCGGCCATCGGCATCGTCCAGCTCGCGCGCGCCGAGACTTTGCAATCGTCCCGCCAGCGGGCCGCCGAACGCTATATTGCACAGCTCGCGGGGCTTCCGCTCGATTGTCCTGCCCCCGCCCCAGCCGGCGGGCTTCATTCCTGGCACATGTTTCCGATAAGGCTCCATGAGGGAGCTCGTATCAACCGCGACGACTTGATCGCAGGTCTTACGGCAGCAGGCATCGGCACCTCGGTCCATTACCGGCCGTTGCACCAGATGACCTACTGGAAGGAGCGTTATCGTTGTGATCCCGATGAGTTCGCCGCCGCTGATCGCTATTTTTCCGGCGCGGTCACGCTGCCGTTGTTTGCGGACATGACCGACGCGCAGGTCGATCGTGTCATCGATGTCATGCAAGAACTCGTGGGATGATGCGCTGTGCGATCCAGCCCCGATCGCGTGATTCCAGCTCGGCCATCGCGCGTAACGATGGCGGCGAAACGCGTCCTGGACATCGTCGGCTCGGCACTTGGTCTGTCCGCGCTGCTGCCGCTGTTTATCATCATTGCCATCATCATCAAGCTCGACAGTCCCGGCCCGGTATTATTCCGTCAGGAGCGCGTTGGACGGGGAGGTCGCTTATTCCGTATCTTTAAGTTTCGGTCCATGGTCGTCGGCGCGAACAGCGCCGGCACGGCACTGACGGTGCGTGCCGATAGGCGGATTACCCGCGTCGGAATATTTCTCAGACGGACCAAGCTCGATGAACTCCCGCAACTCATCAATGTGCTGATCGGCGATATGTCGATCGTGGGGCCGCGCCCGGAAGTACCGCAATTCATGAAATTCTACACACCCGACCAGCACGCGATCATGGTGTCGATGCGGCCGGGAATGACTGACTACGCGGCCATCATTTTTCGCGACGAAAGTTCGCTGCTCGATCAGCACAGTGATCCCGTCGAGACCTATCGTCATCAAATCATGCCGCTAAAGTTCACTTACTACGAGCGCTACAGCCGCGAAATCGGCGTCGTGAGCGACCTTCGGATCATCGTTGCAACGGTTTTCCTGCTCATTGCGGGGCGCGTCCCGCAGTGGCTCGGGGTTGAATACGACATGGGCGCACTGACGTTGAGACATGACGCCAAATCCCGGGCATGAGCCTGACCGCCGGCGGCGCGATGGCAGACATGATCTTTACCGCGCGTCCTGTGCCGGAGATGCGCGTGCCACACAAGCAGACGAGGTGTCGATATGAGTGCGTCACAGATTCAAGCCTCGTTTTCGGGTATTTCCAATACGTCGAGCTTTCCGCCCCACAATGGTCTGGCCGTCGGGCCGAACAACATCGTGATGGCCGAGGGTTCGCGGATCGAATGGACCAATCTCACCGGCGCAGCAGCAACGCTCCAATCGATATACCAGTTCTTCTCGCCGCTCGGCCCAACGGCGACGAACTCCTTGTTCGACACGCGTTGCGTGTACGACAGCGTCAACCAACGCTATATCGTGACGGCCGACAATATCGGTGCCAATGGCACGATCAGCAATATCGACGTTGCGGTTTCCAAAGACGCCAATCCAAACGACGGCTGGTACTTTGCCTCGCTGAACACCTCTCTCACCATTAACGGTCAATTGACCTCTTCCGATCAGCCGACGGTATCTGTCGACGGCACGAATATCTACATCACGGCACCGCAGTATAACGTCAATGTCTCCGGTTACGCGGGGACCGAATGCTGGATCATCGGTGATACGGCTGGGGCAGGTGGTGGCATCTACAATGGCGGCACGCTGACGGTCACCGCGAACGAGGTCACCCCCGCGACACAGGGCATCTTCCGATCCGTGACCGGCAACAACGGCAAGACGTACTATGCGTGCGACTATAATAACGGCAGTCAGATCGTCGTGAGCGTGCAGGTCTACGACGTCGCGACCAACACGTTTGGCCCTGTGAGCACTGTCGCGCTCGGCAACATCGACCAGGGAGGAGCCTATACGTCCCAACAGTTGGGAACGAATCTGTTGCTCGATGCGGGCGACAAGCGCATCCAGAACCTGCAATACGCCAATGGATTTCTTTACGGCCTGTCCGAGTTAAAGCCAATCGGATCGACCGTGCCGCTGGTCCATTGGTTCAAGATCGACGTGAACAACCCGAACAGTCCGACCCTCGTTGCGCAGGGCGACATTTCGGGCGCCGCACTTGGCACCAACGTCGCGACGTTCGACGGTTCCATCGCCGTGGATAACGCGGGCGACGTGATCATCAATTTCACCGCCAGCGGACCGAACATGTATCCGTCGGACTATTACGTCTTCAAGGGTGCGACGGACACGTCCTTCAGTGCTCCAATCCTGTATCAAGCCAGCACCGGCTTCTTTAACTCAGGTAACGGGGCGAGTGTGCAGCGCTGGGGCCTCAACTCCTCGACAATCGTCGATCCCAACAATCCCAATGCGTTCTGGATATCGGGTGAATATGTCGCGAACGGCTGGTGGCAGACGTCAGTCGCCCAGGTCATGGTTGTCGCGGGGCCGCCGGCGCCGACTGGTTTGTCACTCGATACGACGACGGACAGCGGCACGAAGGGCGATGGCATCACGAACGTCGTGCAGGTCACCATCGACGGGACCGCGCCCGCCGGCAGCGCGGTCACCCTATATGACACCAACGGCACGACGGTGATCGGAACCGGCCTGGCGGATGCCACCGGTGCCTTCGGGATTACGACCTCGGCGCTGGCGGACGCGACGCACAGTATCACCGCCAGGGCGACGACCGCCGCCGGAACCAGCTCGGCTTCGACACCTTTGGCGGTGACCGTCGATACGGTCGCCCCGCCGGCACCATCGAGCCTCTCGCTCAACACCGCAACCGACAGCGCCGCCAAAGGCGACGCTATCACCAACTTTGCGCAGGTGAGGATCGACGGCACAGCCGCACCCGGCAGCACCGTGACGCTGTTCGATACCAACGGAACCACTGTGCTCGGCATCGCGACGGCGGCCGTCACGGGCGCCTTCGGCGTCACGACATCGGTGTTGTCGGACGGGATCCACGGCATCACTGCCAGGGCCACGGATGCGGCAGGAAACACCAGCACCGCCTCGAGCGTCTATCCGGTGACGGTGGATACGATCGCTCCGACCGCCCCGACCAGCCTTTCACTCGACGCGGCGACGGACAGCGGCGTCCTAGGCGACGGGACTACCAACTTCGTCCAGGTCAAAATCGATGGAACGGCCGAGGCCGGCAACAGCGTCGCGCTTTACGACACCAACGGCACGACCGCGATCGGCACCGGCACCGCGGACGCCATCACGGGCGCATTTGCAATCACGACCTCAGTGCTGTCGGCTGGAACGCACAGTGTCACCGCGAAAGCGACGGATGCAGCTGGAAACACCAGCGTGGCATCGCCCGCCTATGCGGTCACTGTGAACACGCCACCGCCACCGGCGCCAACCGGCAGCACGTCGGAAACCGAAGCATTGTTCGCCGGCATTTCGAATCCGGGCAGCTATCCACCGGATAATGGCTTGGCCGTGGGACCGAACAACATCGTAATGTCAGAGGGTTCGCGCGTCGAGTGGACGAACCTCACAGGCGGCACGCCCACCTTGCAATCGATCTATCAATTCTTCAATTCCCTTGGACCGACCGCAACCAATGCCCTGTTCGATGCGCGCTGCGTATACGACAGCTTCAACCAGCGCTACATCATCACGGTCGACAATATCGGGTCAGGCGGCAACATCAGCAACATCGACATTGCGGTATCCAAAGATTCCAATCCGAACCACGGCTGGTATTTCGCCACGCTGAACACGTCGCTCACAATCAACAACCAGTTGACCTCATCCGACCAGCCGCATGTGTCCGTCGATGGGACGAACATCTACATCACCGCACCTCAATACAATGTCGGCTCGTCGGGTCTTCAAGGGACGGAGTGCTGGGTGATTGGCGACACCGCGGGGCCCGGGGGTGGCATCTACAACGGCGGCACGTTGACCGTCACGGCCAACCAAATCGCATCCGCAACGCAGGGCATCGTCCGGGTCGCGGCCGGCAACAACGGCAAGAGTTACTACGCTTCCGCGCACTTGGTCGGCAGCCAGACAATCGTCACTGTGCAAACCTACGACGTCGCCACAAGCACGTTCAACTCCGCGAGCAGCGTTTCTTTAGGCAATATCGATCAGACCAGCGGTGGCTCGAACTTCACGGCCCAACAGCAGGGAACGAATCTCTTGCTGGACGCGGGTGATCGGAATATCCGCAGCCTCACTTACGCAAATGGATTTCTCTACGGTGAATCAGAGATAAAGCCGATCGGATCGAGCGTGCCCGCCGTCCATTGGTTCAAAATCGACGTCAGCAATCCCAATGTGCCAACCCTCGTCGCCCAAGGAGATGTGTCGGGCGCCGCAATCGGCGCAAACGTAGCGACCTTCAACGGGTCCATCGCAGTCGACACGGCGGGCGATGTCATTATCAATTTCACCGCCAGCAGTCCGAACATGTTTCCGTCTGATTACTACGTCTTCCAGAGCGCCACAGATACGTCCTTTAGCGCGCCTGTTTTGTACCAGGCCAGCACCCAGTTTTTCGACTCCGGAAACGGATCCGCCACGCAACGCTGGGGCAACAATTCCTCGGCAGTCGTAGACCCCAACAATCCGCACTCGTTCTGGCTATCGAACGAATATGTTGCAAACGGCTGGTGGCAGACATCGGTGGCGCAGATCTCAATCCAAACTGTTCCCGAGGCACCGACATTGGCAATCGGCAATCCGTCATTGACTGTGACTGCAGGCGGATCGGTCGCGCTGCCGATCAGCATATCCCCGTTCGATTCCGATGATACGGTATCGATGACCGTCACCGGGCTGACGAACTATGAGACGGTGACTGACAACCTCGATCAGCTCACGTTCAGCGGCAGTTCCGTCACGTTGAGCGCCGCACAAGTCAATAGCGGGCTCATCCTGCATTCCTCATACACCGGCATCGACCACCCGGTGAACACGCTCACTGTCATCGCGAGCAATACGACGCCTGGGGAACTCGCGACTTCGGCGCCGCAGACTATTGTGGTGACCGACCCTCCGGCAACGTCGCCTACCGGTGGCACGAACGCCTTGAGTCCAGGGACGGTCGGCCACCTCGTGGCCCTGATGGATCAATTCGCGGCAGCAGGATTCCACCATGGCCAAACCGACGATGGTGCGATCACTTCGATATCCAATCCGCACAAAGGCGAGGAGGACTTGGCCTTCTTGACCATACCCCGACATCATTAAGCGCGGATGCAATAGTCGGCAATCGAGGTCGGTTGCTTGACGTGATTGAAGCTGTGAAGGCCAACGGATGACGCAAGAGAGCGACCCGGGGCTGTTCGCCCTCGTCATGCTGCTGCGGGCTCACGGCATTGCTGCCGAGGAACCGCAAATACGTCATCGCCTGGGATCGGCAACGATCGGCATCACGGAGATCCTGCGGTGCGCCAAGGATTTCGGGCTCAAGGCCCGCGCGGTCAAGACGACGTGGGTAAGGCTCGCGCAAACACCTTTGCCAGCCATCGCCGCACTCAAGGATGGCGGGTTCCTGCTGCTGGGCAATACGGGAGAGGATCGGGCACTCGTTCAGCGCCACTCGGCACCGCGTCCGGACGTGCTGAGCCGCGTCCAATTCGAAGCGCTGTGGAATGGCCGCCTCGTCCTAATGGCGCGTAGCGCCTCGCTTTCGGACCTCGCCCGCCGTTTCGACATCAGCTGGTTCGGGGGCGCGATCCAAAAGTATCGTCACCTCTTGGGCGAAGTGCTTATCGCCTCATTTTTCCTTCAAGTCTTCGCGCTCATCACACCGCTGTTCTTTCAGGTCGTAATTGACAAAGTGCTCGTGCATCGTGGGCTGAGCACGCTTGAAGTGCTGGTCATCGGTCTCGTCACCATCGCGATTTTCGAATCGATTCTCGGTGCGCTGCGAACTTACCTGTTCGCACATACGACCAACCGTATCGACGTGGAGCTTGGCGCACGCCTGTTTCGCCACCTGATGTCGTTGCCGCTCGTCTATTTTCAGACACGGCGTGCCGGCGACTCAATCGCGCGCGTGCGTGAGCTCGAGAACATCCGCAATTTCCTCACGAGTTCAGCCCTCACCCTGGTCATCGATCTCGTCTTCACAATTGTCTTTCTGGGCGTAATGGTCGCCTACTCGCCCTGGTTGACCTTGATCGTTATCTCCGCCTTCCCGTTCTATTTCGGTATTTCGGCAGGAGCGACGCCATTCTTCCGCAAGCGTCTCAACGAAAAATTTCGCCGCGGGGCGGAGAACCAAGCGTTCCTTGTGGAGAGCATCACCGGCGTCGAAACGTTGAAGGCCATGGCGGTCGAGCCGCAGATGCAACGCCGCTGGGATGAGCAGCTCGCCGCCTATGTGGCGGCAAGCTTTCGCGTTCTCAGTCTCGGGAATGTGGCTAATCAGGCTATCCAACTCGTGAGCAAGCTGGTCACCGCCGCCATCCTTTTTTTCGGCGCCAAGCTCGTCATCGACGGCACCCTGACGGTCGGCGAGCTCGTCGCTTTCAACATGTTGGCCAGTCGCGTGTCCACGCCGGTGCTTCGACTTGCCCAGATGTGGCAGGATTTCCACCAGGCACGTCTCTCCGTCGAACGGCTTGGCGATATTCTTAATACCCGCCCGGAGCCGACGACGGGTTCGGGCCGCGCCACACTATCGCCGATCCGCGGCGAGGTCGCGTTCGAACACGTCGATTTCCGCTATCGCATCGACGGACCGGAAATCCTGCGCGACGTCAGCTTTCAGGTGCCGCCGGGACAAATCGTCGGGATCGTCGGCCCATCCGGCTCAGGCAAGAGTACCCTCGCCAAGCTCGTCCAGCGCCTCTTTGTGCCGGAGGCCGGGCGGGTCCTGGTGGATGGCGTCGATATCGCGGCGGTGGACGCTGCTTGGCTGCGCCGACAGCTCGGCGTCGTACTCCAGGAAGACGTCCTGTTTAATCTCTCGGTACGCGAGAATATCGCACTGGCGGATCCAGCCATGCCGACGGAACAGATCATCGCCGCAGCCACCCTGGCAGGCGCGCATGAGTTTATCCTCCAGCTCCCCGAGGGCTACGACACCCTTGTAGGCGAGCGCGGCAGCAACCTGTCCGGCGGCCAGCGGCAACGCATCGCGATCGCACGCGCCCTCGTCACCGACCCCCGCATCCTGATCTTCGACGAAGCCACAAGCGCGCTTGACTATGAGAGCGAGCGGGTCATCCAGGACAACATGCGGCACATCTGTGACCGCCGCACCGTGTTCGTCATCGCTCACCGCCTGTCGACGGTGCGTCGAGCAGATCGCATCATCACGATCGAACGTGGCCGCGTCATCGAAGACGGGACGCATGACGAACTGATGCGCTCGAAGGGTTCCTACGCCAACCTGCATTACCTGCAAGCGGGGATCCAATGAGAGGCGCCAGAAACGTCGTCGAATTCCCGGACAGGCAGGAACACCGCCGCGATCATGAGACGGCCTTCCTGCCACCGGCACTCGAAGTCATGGAGACGCCGCCGTCGCCCACCGGCCGCGCCATCAGCGCAACGATCATCGCACTGTTCTGCATTGCCTTGACCTGGGCGTCGCTCGGCGCAGTCGACATGGTCGCAATCGCACCGGGCAAGATCGTCCCGAACGGTCGGACCAAGGTCGTCCAACCATTCGAAGCCGGCGTTGTGCGCGCGATTCACGTGCGCGACGGTGCGAAAGTCAAAGCCGGCGACGTGCTGATTGAGCTAGACCCTACGATCAGCACCGCAGACGTCGAACACGCCAGAAATGACCTGATCGGCGCACAACTCGATGTGGCCCGCCTGCGCGCGGCGCTCGCGGGAAACACCGCCGCCGCGGCGTTCACCCCTCCGGCGGGCGCGAGCCAAGGACAAATCAACACGCAGCGCGAATTCCTTGCCATCCAGGCCGCTGAACACCGGGCCAGGCTCGCCGAGATCGACGGTCAGCTCACCCAGAAGGCTGCGGAACGAGACACGATTACTGCGACGATTGCCAAACTCGAAGCAACCATTCCACCGCTTCAGGAGCGGGTGAATGTGCGCCAATATCTTTATGACAGGCAAGTCGGGTCCAAACTGTCGTATCTCAGTGAACTGCAGGATCTCGCCGGTCAACAACACGACCTCCTCATTCAACAAAGCCGACGTCGGGAGGCGGAGACGGCGATCGCCGCGCTCACCGAAACGCGGTCGAAGGCAGAAGCAGAATACCGTCGTGCGTTGTTCGACGACCTGACCAAAGCCGAACAACGGGCGGCGGGATTCGGTCAGGACGTCATCAAGGCCGAGCGAAAAGCCCATCTGCAGGTCCTGACCGCTCCGATCGATGGAATCGTTCAGCAGCTCGCTGTTCATACGGTCGGGGGAGTGGTCACTTCCGCGCAAGCCCTCGCGATCGTCGTGCCGGTCGACAGTGAACTCGAGATCGAGGCGATGGTGTCGAACCGCGATATCGGCTTTGTGCTGGCCGGGCAGGACGCCGAAATCAAGATCGATACGTTCAACTTCACGCGCTATGGCCTCCTTCACGGTCGGGTGCACAGCGTCTCCCGCGACGCCATCGCCCGCGACAGGCGTCAAGAACCGTCGTGGGCGAGCGAGGCGCAGAGCGCCACGAGCGAGCCTAGTGGGCAGGAATTGGTCTATGCCGCGCGCGTCGTCCTTGACCGCACGGAGTTGGAGATCAATGGCAGGCCCATCCAACTATTGCCTGGCATGGCGGTGACCGTCGAGGTCAAAACCGGCACGCGTCGCATCATCAGCTACCTGCTTTCCCCGTTGACGCGCTACCGGCAAGAAGCCTTGCGAGAACGGTAGCCACATTGTCGGCCATCATTTCGGTCGGCGAGCGGCGGCCGCGCTGTCACGCGCCCATCTAACGACGCCGACGAGCGAGACGCCGGCGCCGGCTCCGAACGCGCTCATCGCAAAATCCCAGACGCTCGGGTCCCGACCGGGAATCAACGATTGGACGATCTCCAAAAGCCCGGCGAGCAGCGCAAGGGCGATCGCGTTTGACAGCAACTGAGCGGGGCGCGAATAGCCGACAGCCAATAGGCTCGAAGCGATGAGATAGGCGGCGAAGTGATCGCAATCGTCATCTGCCATCACATGCGGGCGCATGTCGCCTGGCACCAGCGAAAGGACGATGATGACCAGCACAGCTAGCCAGCCGACGCTTCGCGTGAGACTCACCATCCCGACCGAGGTCACGGCGCCGACGGTAGCGTGGCTCTCGGCACTGGCTTCGATACGGATCGAGGCGACCGTTGTGGCACGGGGATGCGGCCCGACGCCATGGCCACCGATGCCGGTACCTCAGCGGCCGCTGCAGGCGCATGTTGCGCTGCGTCGGCCTCGGGCACAGTGTTCGGACCCGAGGCAGGTTCGGCAGGCGCGGAGCTCCCGGTTTCCACTGGCGCGGTGGGTACCGCGGCGTTTGTGATGAATTCAGCAGGAGTAAGATGAGAAGACCGAGCCTCCGAGAGCGCCGGCGCAATTCGTGTCACCGGGGCAGCGTCTACCGCGTCGCCGGCCGTCGCCGTGTCGATGAAAGCGGCGCCGTTTGGCGAAGCGGATTCCGTTTGCGTTGTTGCCCCGCGTGTGTTCATTCCCGCCATATAGTCCAATCGCAAAACAACTTCGACCACGTCGCCCGGCTGGAGCTCGGAGTCCTCGTTCGCAGCAAAGCTTTGGCGACCGCTCTCGCCCTTTCTAATCACCGTAATATCAGCCTTGACGTCGTTTCCGCGAACCAGTTGCGATCTCCCGGTCGTGTATTGAAGCTTCTCGCCAATGCTCTGCAACTTTGTCTGAAGGCCCCTCACCCGGCCGCCGGCTTCTTGCAGCTCCCGCAGCAAATCGATCCTGCGCTGGTCGTCAAGCCTTTCCATTTGTCTCAACAGTTCATCCTGTTGCCGCTTCATCTGCATGAGTTGCGCGGTTGTCTGCAGCTTGCGCGTCGACGACAGCAGTACCGCCCGACGGGCATCGGTGACGCGAAGGCTGGGTAATGTGCCTTTGCCATAGAGATCGAGGACTTTCTGCAGTTCTTCTGCATCGGCCCGCACGCCTTCGTCCTCCTTCTGCTGTTGCTCGGTGAGGACGGCGATTTGCTCGTTGCCCTGGTTGATGGAACGTTGCAGAAACGCCTTCTGTCGCCGCTGGTCGGCGAGGTTCACAGTCAATTGCTCGGTTTCCACCTTTACAATCTCGGAGATCGCGGACCGTGACACGGGCACGTCCATCAAGGCGCTCGAATCGACGTTGTCCCTGTCTCCCAGTTCGCTCTTGATGCGCCACACATGAGCCCGCTCTCTGGCGAGCTCCGACCACAGCGACTCGTAGTCGCCCCTCAGATCCGCCGACTCGAAATACGGATTGGTCATCCTCGCACGCAGGAAGTCGTAGCCACCCGACACGGCAACAGCCTGTCGCACCGTCATGAAGAGACG
>Ga0126377_10003218_pt1 | contig 11502 bp, 10 predicted proteins | sample PanSoiMetPlot_22_FD_92647 | JGI IMG/M metagenome (GOLD analysis project Ga0126377, IMG submission 92647) | Tropical forest soil microbial communities from Panama - MetaG Plot_22 | ecosystem: Environmental > Terrestrial > Soil > Tropical forest > Bulk soil | place: Panama | collected 2016-02-17
TGCGCACGCCCTTCGATCAAGGCAGCTTTTCAAGCGATACGGATATTATCTCTTCATCGTTCCGCGCGATGATGTGACGGTTGGCGTATGCCGGATGAGACCAGTTCACCGAACCCAGCTCGCGGCGGTTCCCTGGATTGGATGTGGGTTTGATCAGCTGGGTACGGCTGATCTCCTGATAGCCTTGCGGCGACAATTTAGCGATGATCAACTCACCCCGATCGTTATTTATAAAAAACCGGTCGCCATACCCCCGCACGATAAACCCGGAGGCCCATCGAGCTTTCTCCCTGGTAACCTCCATAGTTTCCCAGACACGCTCGCCGGTTTTCAGGTTGAGACATCGGAACTGCCCGTAGCTGCAGATGCCATAAATGTAACCTCCAACGATTACCGGGGTGTTGACCACCGCATGCAGACCGTCGGTATCGATCTCACTCTTGCTCTTACCCTGCCAGATCACTTTTCCTGGTTCGCGCGTCAGATCAAGCAACATTGAACCGTTATAGAAAGAGGAAACAAGGACCTGAGACCCACTGAAAACCGGTGTCATGAGCGAAGTGTTCAAATTTATCCGGAAAGGCTGTTGCCAGTAGACCTTTCCCGTTGCCGGATCTAATGAAGACACTGCGGTCGGATGCCAGATAATTAATTGCCGTCTGCTTCCATCCTCGAAGATCACCGGCTGCGAATAGCCATGTTCGGAATCGGAGGTGAGCGCACGCCAAATCTCCTTTCCGGTCATTTTGTCGAAGGCCATTGCTTTGGCGTCCGGCTGGCCCCCGACCATGGCGATCAGAAGGTTTCCGTCGACCAGCGGCGCATTGGCAATTCCCCACATCGGCATCTGCGTCCCATAGTCTTTCGTGTAATCCTTTTGCCAGATGATATTGCCGTTATGAGTGCCGAGGCAGAATAGCTTGCCGCTTCCGCCGACGATGTAGACCCGGTCCACGTCGACGGTCGGGGTCGCGCGCGGCCCCGAGCCATAACCGATGCCCTGGTAATCAGCATCCCACTCTCGCGTCCAGAGAATTTTGCCCGACTTCTCATCCAGGCAAAGAGCGCGCTCCGTTCCCTTCATTCCAACACTGCGTTTGAAGTCGGTCACATAGACGCGGCCTGAAGCAACAGCCGGACCCGCGAACCCGCCGTTAATCGGGGTTCGCCAGGCAGGGGTCAATCCGTTCTCCGGGAACTTGTCGATGATGCCTGACTCGGTCCAGATACCGGCTCGCCCCTTGCCGCGCCACTCAGGCCAGTCGTCAGCAAAAGCCGGCCGAAGAATGCACATCGCCGCTAACAGGTATCCGATCGTTCGTTTCATGTGTTAGAGCTACCTCCCGTCAATTTAGAAGAGGGATTACGAAATAAACGAAAATAACGAAAATTACGAAATGAATGAGATTTTTTTCGTAATTTTCGTTATTTTCGTTTATTTCGTAATCCCTCTTCATAATGGCACAGAGGCACGATAATTGCCATGATGCATGAACATGATGCATGAACATGATGCATGAAGATGAATGGTGATGCATGCTGCATGATGAATGAGGATGAGTGTGATGGACGAGCTTGAACGCGCACTCAGTGAACATTTCGGGTTCGAGCGATTTCGTCCGAACCAGCGTGAGATTATCGAGCATGTGCTGGCGCGGCGGAACGCGCTCGCAGTTTTGCCGACAGGGCTTGGGAAATCGCTCTGTTACCAATTGCCTGCTCAAATGATGAATGGGCTGACGCTGGTCATCTCACCGTTAATCGCGCTTATGCAAGATCAGGTTGAGGCGCTGGCGCGGCGCGGCTTCAAGAATGTCACTTACCTGAACAGCGCACTCCCGGCAGCGGAAGTCGGCCGGCGTTTTAACGACATCGAGCGTGGCATTTACAAGCTGGTTTACATTGCACCTGAACGTTGTGATTCGCCGCGCTTTCAACAGCTCGTCCGTCAATCCGAGATCGCACTGGTAGTGATTGACGAGGCTCATTGCATCAGCCAGTGGGGACACGATTTCCGCCCTCATTACCGAACACTGCTCGCACGCCTCCCCGAACTCAAGCGCGCAACATTTCTCGCGCTCACCGCGACCGCCACCTCCGAAGTTCAGCGAGATATTCTCGCTGCTCTTGGGTTGCCCAATGTTCAGCGCTTCATCGCGGATTTCAACCGGCCCAATCTGCACTTTGAAGCATTTCGAGTGGATGGCCGCGAATCAAAAGACCGGCAACTGGTCGAAATGCTCGCGCGCGACAACGGTTCGGCGATTATCTATGCGAGCACACGCAAAGAAGCGGCGGCGGTTTATCAAATGCTCGAATCGCATGGATTTGATGTCGCTCTGTATCACGCCGGCCTCGATGCGACGATCAGGTCCAGGACACAGCGCCGTTTTCTGCAGGGTGATTGCCGCATCATCACCGCCACGGTCGCGTTCGGACTCGGGATAGACAAACCCGACGTTCGGCGTGTGATTCATTACAATATTCCCGGATCGCTCGAAAATTATTACCAGGAAGCCGGCCGTGCAGGTCGTGACGGCGAACCGGCCATCTGCACGATGTTCTATTCGCAATCCGATGTTCGCATTCAGCGGTTCCTGCTCGAACAGGCTTATCCCGAGCCGCAGACTATTCTGCAAATTTACACCTTATTGCACGACGCTCACCCATTAGCCGTCGCAGCAGCCGATCTGATCACGGCTAGCGATAAGCCTGAGATCGCGGTCAATGCGGCGCTGCAGTTGCTTTATGAGCAGCATTTGGCGCGGATCACGGTCGACGGAAAGTATCAGATCGAGAAACCGGAGACCATCCACCCGAAGATCGAGGTTTATTCCCTCCAGGAAAGACGGCGGCGGGCTGAAGTAAGACTGCGAAAAGTGATCACATATGCGCTGGACGCGCGCTGCCGCCGCGCGCAAATCCTCGTTTATTTCGGCCAGCGGTTCACACCGCCCTGCAGTGCCTGTGATGTCTGCAGTCCCGCGGTAGAGGCGCAAATCGACGCAACTACGGCGGCGCCAGTTGAGTTGATCGCCTGCGATGCATCCGACCGTGTCGCCAGAATCATTTTGCAGGCTGTGGCAGCATTCGGCGGTCGTCTGGGCCGCACGACAATCGCCGATGTTCTTGCCGGGAGCAAACGCAAACGGGTAATCGAGCTGAACCTTAATCGGACCGATCATTATGGCGCACTGCGTTTGCACACACGGGAAAAGTCGCTCAAGTGGATTGACGAACTGATCATGCTGCGATTGCTTAAGACAACGGCCGAAGAGTACCCGTGTCTGGTGATCACACAGGCAGGAGTCCAGGCACTGCAGAGCGAAACTATGCTTGCCCTATCCGGATTTGCTCATCCGCGGAAGATTGAAACTAACGAGAAGGTCGCCAGCTCGTCCCGCGATCGTGCGGAGGACCCTGATACGATTATGCTGCTGAAACGCTGGCGCTACCAAAAAGCCGTGATATTCAAAGTCCCTCCTTACATCATTCTGCATGACAGTGTTCTCGAGGAGATTATGCGGCAGCGCCCACAGTCGGCTGATCAGTTGCGCATGATCAAAGGCATCGGAGAGGGGAAACTGGCGCAATTCGGTGCGGAGATCCTTGCGCTTCTTCGCGATTCTGTGATCGAACAAGAGCGTTCACCGGTTCCCATTGATCTAAAGCATGATTGGCGGTTGCAGGTCGAAATCTGGCGGCAGGGCGGGGCGGAGCCAGATCGTAAAATTCTGCTGAATTTATTCCGCGAGATGCGAGCAGGAGGCAACCGTGACGACCTGCCCACCGTGATTAGCGCGCTCAAGGACCTGGACATCAGAGAGGCGGGAGCGGATCTGCTGGAACTGCTCAGCGAAACGACGAACGGTTATTTGATCAATTCGATCTGTGAAGCATTGGGACAACTCGGTGTCGAAGACGCGATTGATGCACTGACAGGATTGCTCGATAGCGAACGAGAAGGCACGCGTCGAATCGTCTGTCGCGCTCTGGGTCGCCTGCGCGCCCAAACAGCGCTGGTCAAACTGAAATACCTGGCGAATTCAGATCAATCCGATAGCGTACGGCTCGCCGCTGCCGCCGCCATTTGCCGGATTAAATCATAGTCAAAATAATAATTTACCCAATGTTACGAATTTGGGATTAATGAATCCCAAATTCGAACACTCGAACGCCGCTAAATCTTTGATAAGACTCACCAACCCTTCTGAATTCAACAATTAAATTTTTAATTGATAGTGGTACAGGAATTGGATTCAAAATCAATATGGTAGGACAGGTTTCGAACCTGTCATCGGAGGTTTAACAAAACCTTTATCCTTTTGCTGACGTTGATCTTCTTGTCGAAGATTGCAGAATTTGCACAAACGTTAAAATTCTTCAGCTAATTTTGGCGTCGAGGTGGACAGAAGGGTGTATAACCCGGGCAAAAAAGCTGCGGCACTACGTTCGAATCGATATGTGATGAACTCATGCATACATTATTCAAAGACTTGCATTATGGATTAAGAGGGCTTCTGAAAAATCGTGGATTCACGATCGTAGCCGTCTTTTCTCTGGCTCTGGGGATTGGCGCGAATACGGCGATCTTCAGTCTGATCAATGCAATCTTACTGAAACCTCTGTCCTTTCACGAGCCGGAGCGATTGGTCATGGTCTGGGAAGATGCTTCATTTGCAGGGTTCCCGCGAAACACTCCAGCACCGGCGAACTACGCCGACTGGAAGCAGCAGAGCAAAACCATGGAGGATTTTTCGGCGACTGAATGGCGTGGCTTCAACCTGACCGGGGGTGGCGAGCCGGAAAAAGTCATGGCTTACGGAGTAACTGCAAATTTTTTCACGCTGCTCGGAGTCAAACCGGCGCTCGGGCGCACTTTTCTTTCTGAAGAGGATAAGCCTAATTCGAGCAATGTTGTAGTTCTAAGTCATGGATTGTGGCAGCGCCGATTTGGAGGCGAACGCAGCATCATCAGCAGGGAGATTCTGCTTGACAATGAGAAATTCAAGGTCATTGGTATCATGCCTGCAGGGTTTCAGTTTCTTGAGAGCTATATCGGCCTCTGGGTGCCGATCGCCCTTACTCAGGAGCAACTTGCCAATCGAGGTGCGCATTACCTGACAGTAATTGCTCGAATCAAATCCGGAGTAACATTTGAGCAGGCCAACACCGAGATCCAGACGATTCAACAACGGATCGCACGACAATATCCGGCAGCCAGCAGGATTGGCGCTTACCTGCTGCCTCTGCGCGAGCAACTGGCGGGTGACGTGCAGCGTTCCCTGATCGTCCTGATGGTGGCTGTCGGATTTGTCTTACTGATTGCATGCGCTAATATCGCCAATCTCCTGCTTTCTCGCGCGGCAAATCGATCCAAAGAAATTGCCATTCGCAATGCGCTCGGCGCGAGTCGCTGGCGCATTATTCGACAATTACTTAGCGAGAGCATCATGCTTTCGGTCCTCGGCGCGGGATTCGGCTTGCTGCTCGCAATATGGAGCTTCGATTTCCTGCGCCAGATGATCCCGGCAGAGATGACCCTCTCGACTGAACTGAAAATCGACTTTTCTGTGCTTGCCTACACACTGCTGATTTCAGTGATTACCGGTGTGATTTTTGGTTTGGCGCCGGCGCTCCGGACGACGAGGATCGATTTAAATGAAGCGTTGAAACAGGCGGGTGGCCGCACGGGCCTGGGCTCAGGTAATCGGCGGCTGCGCAGTGCATTGGTTGTCGGAGAGGTCTCGCTGGCGATTGTGCTGCTGGTCGGCGCCGGATTGCTTATTCAGACTTTCTACAAATTACTCGATCAGTATTCAGGTTTTCACCCGGATAACCTTCTTACACTGCGGACTCAATTGCCCATGAAAAAATATGAAGAGCATGCCAGGCGTGTTTCTTTTTATGATCAGGTATTGGAACGAGTACGGGTTCTGCCGGGAGTTGTTTCTGCCGGTTACACAACTTCCGTGCCGCTGTCGTGGAAGGGAGGAACGAGCGGGTTTGTAGTTGAAGGTCGTTCGGTTCAGGAAATGATCGCCATGGGGTTATCATTCGATGCCAATCACCGGCAGATCAGCTCAGACTACTTGAAGACAATGAATATTCCGTTGCGGCAAGGGCGATACATCAACGAGAGCGATACAGTAAATTCAATGCCTGTAGCAGTCATTAACGAGACGATGGCCAGGCAGTATTGGCCGAGGACAGAGGCATTGGGTAAGCGCTTCAAACTCGGCGATCCTGATTCTCAATCGCCCTGGATGACAATCGTCGGAATTGTCGCCGATCATCCGCAAATGGGTCTTGATGTTCCGGTGAAGGCTGAAATGTATTTGCCATACCGGCAAGTTGCGACTGATTCCTGGTTCGCACCCCGCGATCTGGCCATTCGTACAACAGTCGATCCGAAAACAATAGTTTCCGCAGTCCGTCGCGAGGTTTTCGCCGTCGATCTGGATCAGCCGGTTTCCAGTGTCGATACCATGAATGAATTACTTGAGAAGGAGACCGGAAATCGGCGGATCGGGAGGGTGTTGTTGACTGCGTTTGCCGGGATGGCTTTGCTCCTTGCATCGTTGGGAATTTACGGAGTGATGTCATACTTCGTTACTCAGCAGACTGCGGAGATCGGCGTGAGATTGGCACTGGGGGCGCAAACGAGGGACATTTTCGTACTTGTGATGAGGAAAGGGATGGGACTGGTGATGATCGGAATCGCAATTGGTCTGGTGGTCTCGCGGGCATTGATGCGCTTAATTTCCAGCTTGCTTTATGGCATCACTGCAACGGATTTCAGGACATTTGGCGCGATTGCGATTTTGCTCATGACAATCGCCCTGCTCGCATGTTTCATCCCCGCGCGCAGAGCAACGAAAGTAGACCCGATGATCGCCCTGAGATATGAATAATTCTGAGCCCCGCCTTTTAGCTGTTAGATGTTGGATGCCAGGTGCTGGAAAGAGTTCTTTCCAGACCTGGCATCCAACATCCGGCATCTTCGTTTAGGAGGAATAGGATGGAACCACGAACTGTTGAAAAACGCGCACAAACATATTGGTCTATCGAGCCCAGGTACACTACGGTTGAATTCATCATCAAAAATTTTTTCTTCTTCACTGTCAAAGGAAAATTCACTGATTTTGCCGGAAAGATCGTGCTCGACGAAAATGACTTACACAATTCGACAGTCGATTTTGTCATCAGAGCCGCCAGCATCCATACAGGTATCAAGCGGAGAGATGAGCATCTGCGGTCATCCTCCTTTCTTGATGTACATAAATTCCCGGATATTCATTTCCAAAGCATTAAAGTGGAGAAGGGAAGAGACCGTGACACACTGCGGATTACCGGAGCCCTGACGATAAAGGATAAGAGCAGGGAACTGGTGATCGATGTTGAAGAGACTGATACGAGCCGTTCTCCACAAGGAGAAGAAGTTACTTATTATCTGGTCCAGGCAAAAATTAACCGCTTTGATTTCGGAGTCAAAAAATATGCAGGACTGATCGGGCGAACATTGAAGGTCGCGATTCAGGCTCAAGCAACGAAACAAAATTAGGCGAAGGAGGATTACGAAATAAACGAAAATAACGAAACAAACGAAAATTATTAACTTTCGTTTGTTTCGTTATTTTCGTTTATTTCGTAATCTCTCTTGCTCACTCGGGCATACGCCTGGTTGACTCTTCGACTACGCTTGTCCCGGCCGGGTATGAAATGCCGGGGGCTGGAATTCTGACCTGTCCGGTTGGTTGGACAAACGGTTGCGGTCGCACATCCGGTTGAGGTTTATACCGTTCTTTGGTTTGATGAGAGAGAATACGAGTTAAAAGAAAACCCATGACGATCTCAATGACAGCGATCAATCCTGTGCCGAGGAAGAATGGTAAAAGCAAGGACTCGTTACGCGCACCTCTTTCCCACAATGTCAGGTAAAAAGTTGTAAGTGTGATCAATCCGATGATCCCGAGTGTTGCCATCCCCCAGAAAGCGCCTGCGGTTTTCACATGAATATTGATCGGCAGGTTCTGAGCTCCAGTATCGGTCAGATTCAATACCGCACCGCAGCGTTTGCAGTATTTGGTATTTGTCCCATGTTCCAATCCACAAGAATAACAATACATTGACAAATCTCCCTGAATCTCGCTGGCAGCGAATCGCGCGATCTCTCGTATATCGGGCTATACGAATGAATGCGAACGGCGGTTCATATAATAAACCTGTGGTTCCTCAAAAACACGTTAGCATCACCGCGCGAGTAAAATACCAGACTTACCTCTTCCAGAAATCTATCATTTACGAGGAAGTTCATTATCGCCTCCGAAGATACGGAAGCTGCTTCCTCACGTGGGTATCCGTAAGCGCCGGTCGAGATAGATGGAATCGCAATTGTTCTCAAACCGTGCTCGACTGCAAGAGTAAGAGAATTGCGATAACAGGCCGCCAACAGTTCGGCATCCTTTCCGCCCGATCGTCCCTTGATCGGACCAACAGTATGAATCACATATCGAGCTGCCAGCCTGCCGCCAGAGGTAATGACAGCCTGGCCTGTCGGTAACCCATTGGGGAAATGTGTGCGGCGAATTTCTTTGCATTCTTCGAGTATCTTCGGACCCCCGGCAGAGTGAATTGCGCCATCGACACCTCCACCACCCATTAAAGTGGAGTTGGCGGCGTTTACTATCGCATCGACCTTATGCTGCGTAATATCGCCGACGTGGATAGTGACTCGATTTCCCAGGAATGATTGTATGGGATCATTTCTTTTCATAGATGAATCTCTGAATGCCTCCGATCTCAGGTCATCATAGCCTGAGCCGGAGCAGGAACATAATTCCGAAGCTTCCCGGCATAGTTGCGAATCGCTCAAACCCAAGTTTTTCGAGGACCCGGAGCGAGGCAACATTGACCTCGTCAACACCGGCCACTATTTCGGAGAACCCCGGCTGCTTGCGCGCATGCGCAATCGCTGTTCGGGCCATTTCTGTAGCGTATCCTTTACCGGAAAACCGCTCAAACATCGCATAGGCAATCTGCGGATCGGGGTGGGTCGATGGAATTTCCAGAAACCCGCAGAAACCAACCAGCTCATCCGTCGCTTTATCTCGAACCAACCAGATTCCGACACCGCGTTGTTCGAACAACTTCCGGCTCTCGCGAATTCGCTCTTCGCTCCACTCCCGTGAGAACAGATTGCCGTCCATCAGATATCGACGGACATGTTCATCGATCACGAGGCTGTGGAAGTCATCGATGCTGGTAAGCTCGAGCGGGAAGTATCGTAATCTATCGGAAATCATCCACGCAAATCATAGAAGCTAGGCGAATTTCGTCTGTTTCGTCATTTTCGTATATTTCGTAATCTCTCTTATGTCGGAAGCGGATGGCCGATCTCCCAGTGATGCCCGAATGGATCGACCACACGGCCCAGACGCCACCCATATGCTTCTTCCACTGCATAGACTTCTTTGGCGCCTGTCGCAATAGCCTGTGCGAACATCACATCAGGATCAGGCACAACCAGGATTATTCGTACAGTACTGCCTCCCAGCGATTCCGGGCTGAAGTTGGCATGTTCAGGTGATTCGTCGCTCACCCAGAATTCCGCGCCTTCGACCGATAAGCGAGACACCACTGCACCACCCGGATCCTCCATGCGATAAACTTCGTGCGCACCAAAGGCTGTTTTGTAGAACTCAACCGCGCGCGCGCCATTTCTGACCGATAGCATGGGAGCTATCGAAATTCCAATCCACTTTTTTGAGTCTGAATCTGAGCTCATCTCTCCCTCCTTGATCATCAACAACCACACGGTCCTAATGCTCTTATTTTTCTTTCAATTCCATTTCGAGTTATCGTAATATTCGCGGAATATACGGTATCCTCGCAATCTTCATCCTTCGGATTACAGATTTTCTTCACAATGTACTCGACGCTGACTACAATATTTCCTGAGGCATATACTTCACTTCGGGTTGATCCTACTTTGGTCTTTCCTTTCGGGTCTTCACGCCTCACCAATTTCAATATTATATCCTTTCCATCAATATTCATCTGGGCACTTTCATCAAGATCGGTCTCGAAAATATCGCTGTCGTTTTCCTGTTTGAAATCGTCCGGGAGTTTTAGATAGCATCCACATCCTAATATAAATGGGTCTTTAATTGGGCCGACTTTCAATCTGTCATTCGGTGTTGAAGCTGCCGCACCGATAGAAAATTTCATTCCATACTGATTATTTTTTGAATGCTGATTACAAGATGCAGAAGCGCTAACCAGAATCATTACCAAAACCACTATGGTAAAACGTTGTAACATTTTTTCTCCACAACTTACACCTGTCGCCCCACCGTGGACTGCCTTCAAAGAATGGAGAGATGAAGACTTTTTGTTGGCGAGTATGGCCTGCGGCAGACAGGATGAATAGTTGAATTGGCAAAAAACAGACGAAATCAAAGCGAATGGGAGGAGGATTATCTGTGGAACTATAAGCTATTGTCGGCCGAATAGGAATGATTTACTTGGCGCGGGCAACTCAATCACAAATATCAAAACTATTTTAAGATCTCCAGAGTATCTCTATTTTGAGCCTCAGACCATGGAAATGACGAAATCGTTTCTAAAGCGCGCTCGCGCATAAAGCCACCTACGACCTCCAGGGGCGCCCAATCATGCTGCGCATTCACCCACGCCGCCGCAGCCGCCAGATCAGCACCGAGTAATGGCTTGTAGGTGGGAATGTCTGTCCCACGCGCGGCAAACACAACGCGGGTGATGCCGACTTGTGTGATAACGAAGGAGCACATAATACATGGCTCGCAGCTGCTGTATAGAGTTCCGCCGGCTAACATTTTCCACTCCCCGAGGCGCTGCCACGCGTTGCGAATTGCAACAATCTCAGCGTGCGCCGCAGGGTCAAGATCGGCGCGAACGGTGTTGTGGCCCTCACCGATCAACTTTCCGTCTTGATCCAACAACACTGAGCCGAAGGGCGTCTGACCCTTGCTTACCGCAGTGATTGCCTGTTTCAGCGCCAGATCCATAAAATGAACGTCTTGTTGCTCTAGTGTCAGGTCTATAGACTCAGCCATCTCTCAACCCCTCCTCAACTATCGGATTGTGATCTGCGTCCTCAGCGTGACTCCTTCGGGACAACGGTGGCCTGCGTTTTGATAAATTCGCTCATTTCAATCCGCAGACGATGATTTAAAAATGTCTTTCTGACGAAGGGAACCCTTTTATACCAATTTTCTTCTTTCCAAATTATGACACCGCTCAGATCATAATTGGTAGGCAATAGTACCCAGAGCTCTCCCTTTGCCTCCTGCTCAGGTAATAAAATATTACCGACCAGCAATTCGCCATTCCCTGTGGTCCAATTCGTAATTCCGTATCTGGAACCCGCTCTATTTCCTTCCTGGAGTTCAAATTGCAGATCAGCCAGATTGAACTTTATCTTTGCGGCGGTATTTTTGGCGTGAATCCTCATTGAAAGCA
>Ga0126377_10003219_pt1 | contig 11502 bp, 14 predicted proteins | sample PanSoiMetPlot_22_FD_92647 | JGI IMG/M metagenome (GOLD analysis project Ga0126377, IMG submission 92647) | Tropical forest soil microbial communities from Panama - MetaG Plot_22 | ecosystem: Environmental > Terrestrial > Soil > Tropical forest > Bulk soil | place: Panama | collected 2016-02-17
GAAAGCGCGCCGCGGCGGCGGTCAGCTCCGGCGCCTCCAGGATCGCCATGTAGACGTCGGGAGAGACGCGGGCCGGGCGTCCGTGGAGGGTGCCTGCAGGGTGGGCTCGCTCCAGACGCGCTCGACGGCCGCGGACACGTCGGGTGCGAACGACTGACGCGGGCCGAGCAGGGACGTCCAGGGTCCCGGCGAGGCGGCGCCGGCGCCCGCCGCGAGTGCCAGGAGCGCCACAGCCAGCGCGAGCAGAGGTCGCAGATAGGAGCGAGCCACCATCCCGAGAATCCTTCACTCGCTTCTTGAGATGACGGGTTGCGGCTCGGCGGACTCCGGGCACCTCCGGAGGAGGAAATTCTCTCCCAGCGGAACCGCCGCGGCCGGCCCTTTCATCTCAAGGCGTGTGCGTTAAGCTGTGCTCGCTGTCGATTTCGACCCTCCCGGAGCGACTATCGGGTGAGCGCGGGCGGTCGCCCGCCGCCGGGAGGGGCTATGAAGTACGCGTGCCTGGTCTACATGGTCGAGAAGGACATGAACGCGATGACCAAGAAGGAGTCGGACGCCTGTATCGGCGAGAGCCTGGCATACGATGACGCACTTCGAAAGACCGGGCACTTCGTCGCCGCCCAGGCGCTCCAGCCGGTCGAGACGGCGACCACGATCCGGGTGCGCGGCGGTAAAGTCTCAGCGACCGACGGCCCGTTCGCGGAGACCAAGGAACAGCTGGGCGGATTCCTGTTGATCGACGCTCGCGACCTGAACGAGGCCATTCAGCTGGCGACGAAGATCCCGATGGCCCGGTACGGCACGATCGAGGTGCGGCCGGTCCGAGATCTCCGGCTCCAGGGAGGACATCATGAAGTTTATGTTCATGATCTATCACGATGAGAACGTGCTCGACTCACTGCCCGAGGGCGAGCTGCAGACCCTCATCGATTCGGCCCTCGACTACGACGAGACGATCCGAGAGAGTGGCCACTACATCGTTTCCAACGCGCTACAGCGGGCTCGGACGGCCAGGACGATACGGGTTCACAGCGGCAAGGTCTCCGTCACCGACGGCCCATTCGCCGAGACGAAGGAGCAGCTCGGGGGCTTCTTTCTCATCGAGGCCAAGGACATCGACGAGGCGTGCGAGATGGCCTCGCGATTCCCGCCGGCGCGCATCGGGGTCGTCGAGGTCCGGCCCGTCCTGGAGCTGACGCACTCCTGAGCTCGACGGCCCGAGGTGTGGCGACCCGCGGATGAGCGAGCCGGCGAGGGACGACGCGCGCGCGGGGGTGGCCGCGGTGTACCGGTCCGAGTCGCGCCGCGTCCTGGCCACGCTCATTCGCCTGCTCGGCGGCTTCGACCTAGCCGAGGAAGCGCTGCACGAGGCCTTCGCCGCCGCCGTCGAGCAATGGCCGCGTGAGGGCATGCCGGCTAACCCTCGGGCGTGGCTCGTCTCCGCCGGGCGGCACAAGGCCATCGACGCCATGCGCCGCCGCGCGCGATTCGATGCTTCGCAGGCGGAGCTCGCCGAGCGCCTCGAGGCCGAAGCCAGCCGCGACGCGCCGGGCGAGGCCGAGGACATCGCGGACGACCGGCTCCGTCTGATCTTCACCTGCTGCCACCCGGCCCTGCCGCCGGACGCTCAGGTCGCACTCACCCTTCGCGAGGTGTGCGGCTTGACGACCGAGGAGATCGCGCGCGCCTTTCTCACGGCGCCGCCCACGCTCGCCCAGCGCATTGTCCGTGCCAAGGCGAAGATCCGCGACGCGCGCATTCCCTACGAGGTCCCCGCGCTACCCGAGCTGCCGGATCGGCTCGACACCGTCCTGCACGTAATCTATCTGGTCTTCAACGAGGGCTACTCGGCGTCGTCGGGCGATTCGCTGACCCGCGCAGATCTCTCGGGTGAGGCCATCCGCCTGGGACGGTTGCTGGTCGATCTGCTCCCCGAGCCCGAGGCGCTGGGCCTGCTCGGACTGATGCTGCTGCACGAATCGCGGCGCCGTGCGCGCACCTCGCCGAGCGGCGAGCTGATCTTGCTGTCCGATCAGGACCGCTCGCTCTGGGATCGCGCCCACATCGCCGAGGGCGGAGCACTCGTCGAGCGGGCGCTCGCCTCGCGGCGGATCGGCCCGTACACGCTGCAGGCGGCGATCGCGGCGGTGCACGCCGAGGCGCCGTCCGCCTCGGCGACCGACTGGCCGCAGATCGTCGGGCTCTACGACGTACTGATGCGGGCCGCGCCATCGCCGGTGATCGAGCTCAACCGCGCCGCGGCCGTGGCGATGCGCGACGGGCCCATGGCGGGCCTGGCCCTGATCGACGCGATCCTGGCGCGCGGCGAGCTCGCCGACTATTCGCCGGCGCACTCGGCGCGGGCCGAGCTGTGCCGGCGACTCGGCAAGACCGACGACGCGCGCGAGTCGTACGAGCGCGCGCTGAGGCTCACGCGGCAGGAGCCGCAGCGGCGCTTTCTCGAACGCCGCCTGGCCGAGCTTCCGGGCTGAGTCAGAGCGACGGCGAGCGATGCGTCAAGGCACCCAGGACGCTCAGCGCTTACGGGCGGGCTTGTCCTCCGCGTGGGTGAGCGCGACCGCGGCCTCGGGCGTGAGCACGCGGAAGGCCATCGTCTCGATCAGGTAGAGCCGCACGGCCTCGTCGGTGTGGTTCTGATATCCGATCGACATGTCCGTGCCGATCGTCAGCTCGAAGTCGCCGCCGCGCAGGCTCACCACGACGGCGCCGTTGACGGCGGGCGCCCACACGAGCGGTCCGTCGACGAGCTTGCGGACGACATTCAGCACGGGATAGCCGCCGTCGCCCACCGCGTGCGTAAGCCCGGTGTAATACCGCGGGCCCATCGCGAGCGCGTAGGGGCCGTCGACGCCGGCCAGGCGCAGCATGCGCGTCGCTTCGGCGATGCTGTGCGGATATTGCTGGTAGTCGTCGGGAATCGGCAGGATCGGATGCGCCGAAGCCTGATCGATGCCGTCGATGCCGCCGGCCGCGTACCCGTGGAAGATCGCGGTGTCCTCCGCGTAGGCGATGCGAGTGGCAGCGTCGATCAACGGCTGGAGCTCCGGATCCTCCGCGCCGCGCTCGACCGCGTCCATCTCCTCACGCGAGAGCTCGAAGTACGACCGAAGCTCTATGAGGGGCCGCGTCTGCCGGCGAGTGGCCTCGACGCGATCGGCGGGGGCGGCCCCGAGCGGCTCCCGGCGTCCGGTGTTGACGGCCGCGGCCGTCGGGCCGAGAGGCCCATCGAAATCCACCAGCTTGCGGCCGGCAAGCTTCAGCTTGAGGACGCGGGTGGCCTCGGCGTCGATCTGCGTCCACGCCGCGTCCGAGATGGGCGCGAGCTCTCGCTTGAGATTGTTCATAGCCCTTGGCCGCCCTTCAAGCTGCCGATGCCGAGTGAGCCGTCACTTCCGGCCGGCGCGTCGCCGGCGCCCGCCCCGCCGGCGGCGCCGGCCTCTCGAGTGGTCAGCGAGCCCGCGGTGAACAGGTAGTGCTTGAGGTGCGCCGCCATCGTGGCGTCGCGGCGTCGGTACCACTCGAGGAGCATCGCGAAGTGCTCCTTCTCCTCGTCGCGATTGTGCGCCAGGATCTCCTTCAGGTCGGCGTCGGTGGCGGCATCGACGCGCTGGTCGTACCAGTCAGCCGCCTCCAGCTCCTCCTGCATGGACGTGAGCGCCCGGTGGTTGTCGAGCGTTTCCGGGCGCAGCGTGTTTTCTGATTCGTGGTAGCCCACCGAGTTCGCCATCACGACTCCTCTGGAACAGTAGTCTGACGCGCCGGGGCGCGACTGGAGCGAAGTCACGATACTCCCGCCCCAACCCGCCTTCAACGTCGAGCGGCGTGGCCGGTACCGGTTGTTTGACGTCACGCGGGAACGGACGTACGGTGTGTGCGCGTTCCTCGGATCGGGCGCGGCGGTCGGCGGCATCCTATGGGTGGTCGACGCGCAACAGCTCGGGAGTCGAAGGAGGCGGACGTGGTCTGGGGCATGACGCTCGGAACGTTCACGGTGATTCACGTCGTGCTCAGCCTGATCGGGATCGGCGCGGGACTCGTCGTGCTGGTCGGCCTAATCGGGGGAAGCTACTTCGGCGTCTGGACCGCGTTGTTCCTCGCCGCCACGGTCCTGACGTGCGCGACCGGGTTCGGCTTCCCGGTCGATCACGTGCTGCCGTCCCACATCGTGGGCGTCGTGTCCCTGGTGGCGCTCGTGCTGGCCATCGTCGCGCTCTATGCACTTCACCTGCGCGGCGTGTGGCGTGCGATCTACGTGGTCTCGGCCGGCCTCGCGCTCTACCTCAATGTCTTCGTCGGCGTCGTCCAGGCGTTCTTGAAGGTTCCAGCGCTCCACGCGCTGGCGCCGCAGCAGACGGAGGCGCCCTTCTTGGTGGCGCAGCTACTCGTGCTCGCCCTCTTCGTCGTGCTCACGATCGCGGCGGCCAGACGCTTCGGCGGCGCGGCCGTCGTGCGCGTCTGACCGCCGGGGTCGGCGGCCGCTCGCCGCGACGAACGGCCGGTGGCGGCGAGGGGACGGCAAGCGCTCCTGGGCCGCGGACTTTGCCATAATCGGGCCTCATGCTCGAGGTCTCGGGGCTCGTGAAGGCGTTCGGCAGTCTGCGGGCCGTCGACGGCATCGATCTCGCGATCGACGCCGGCACCATCACCGGCCTCATCGGCCCCAACGGCGCCGGCAAGACGACGCTCTTCAACCTGATCGCCGGCACGCTCGCGCCCGAGGCCGGCGCCATCCGATTCATGGGCGAGCGCATCGACCGGCTCACGCCCGATCGCATCTTCGCGCGCGGCCTCGCCCGCACGTTTCAGGTGCCGCGGCCGTTCCCGCAGATGACGGTGCTGGAAAATCTCATGCTGGCGTCGCCGCGCCAGGCGGGCGAGCGGTTCTGGAACAACTGGGTCCGCCCCGGACGTGTGCGGGGCGAGGAGCGCCGCGCGCGCGAGAGCGCGATGGAGGTGCTCGAGCTCTGCGCGCTCGCCGACCGAGTCGGCGAGACGGCCGGGCGGCTCTCGGGCGGTCAGCAGAAGCTGCTCGAGCTCGCCCGTGTGCTGGTCGCCGAGCCGAAGCTGATCCTGCTCGACGAGCCGGCGGCGGGCGTCAATCCGGTCCTGCTCGAGACGCTCGTTGACCGCATCGTGCGGCTCAACCGGCAGGGCGTCACGTTCCTGGTGATCGAGCACAACCTCGATCTCGTGATGAGCGTGTGCCGGCCGATCGCCGTGATGGCCCAGGGCCGGCTCATCTACCACGGCGATGCGGCCGGCGTGCGAAAGGACCGGCGCGTGCTCGACGCCTATCTGGGCGACATGCCGGCATGAGCGACGTCGGCGGGCTCTCCGTGCAGGACCTCGTTGCCGGCTACGTCCGTGGTCTGCCGGTCGTGCACAGCGTCTCGATCGAGGTCGCCCGGCGCGAGATCGTTACCCTCATCGGCCCCAACGGCGCCGGCAAGAGCACCCTGCTCAAGGCGATCGCCGGGTTGATCGCGTGCGAGGCGGGGCGCGTGCGGCTCGACGGCCGCGACGTGACCGCGCTGCCCGCGCACCGCGTCGTGTCGGCGGGGATCGGGTTCGTGCCGCAGACGGGCAACGTCTTCACGAGCTTGACGGTCCACGAGAATCTACGGGTGGGCGGGCACGTGCTCCGCGGCTCGTTGAAGCAGCGCCTGGACCGCGCCTACGCCCTATTTCCGCCGCTGGCGGCGCGCCGCGCGCTCCGCGCCCGCACGCTATCGGGCGGGGAGCGTCAGATGCTGGCGATCGCGCGCGCCCTCATAACCGATCCGACCGTGCTCATGCTCGACGAGCCCACCGCGGGCCTGGCGCCGCTCGTGGTCGAGGAGGTCTTCGGCCAGCTTCGCCGCCTCGCCGAGAGTGGGATCGCCGTCCTCATGGTGGAGCAGAACGCGAAGGCGGCGCTGCGCGCGTCCGACCGCGGCTATGTGCTGGCCGAGGGGCGCAACCGCTTCGCGGGAGCCGCGCGTGAGCTGCTCGACGATCCGGGCGTGGCCGAGGCGTTTCTGGGCGGCCGTCCGATCAGCGCGCCGCGGCCCGGCTGATCACATGATCCTGTCGTACCTGGCGCGGCGGCCCCGCGCCTGACGATGGTCCTGCAAGCGCTGGCCGACGGCATCTTCACCGGCGCCGTCATCGCGCTCGGCGCGATCGGCGTGACGTTCACGCTTGGCATCATGCGCTTCGCCAACTTCGCGCATTCCGAGCTCCTCACGTGGGGCGCCTACATCGCGCTGTTCGTCGTCGCCTTCATCGGCCCGGGCACGCCGACGGGCCCCCTCTCGTTCGGCTGGCAGCTCTTGGCCGCGGCGCTGCTCGCGGCCGTCGTGACCGGGCTCGCCGCGTGGACGGTCGACGCCTTCGTGTTTCGACGGCTCAGACGCCGGGGCGCCATGCCGCTCACGATGGTGTTCGCCGCGTTCGGGGCCGCGCTCGTCATGCGTCATCTGGTCGTGCTCGTCTGGGGGCACGAGTCGCGCTACTACACGCGCGAGCTGCAGATGGCGGTGGAGCTCTTGCCCGGGGTGCGCGTGCTGCCCGATCAGATCTTCATTCTGGGCCTGGCCCTGGCGGCCATGATCTCGCTGCACGCGTTTCTCGCCTGGAGTCGGACCGGTATCGCGATGCGCGCGATGGCGGAGAGCCCGGCCCTGGCTCAGGTGTGCGGCGTCGAGGTCGAGGCCGTGGTGCGTCTGACGTGGATCATTTCGGGGGCGCTGGCGGCGCTCGCTGGCGTGTTCGTCGGGCTCACGCCGCAGCTTCATCCCGAGATCGGCTTCAACCTGCTGCTGTCGCTCTTCGCCGCGGCGATCCTCGGCGGCACCGGCAGCCTCCCCGGCGCGGTGGTCGGCGGCTTCCTGGTCGGTCTCGGCGAGAATCTCTCGCTGCTCGTCATCAGTCCTGGCTACAAGGGCGCGATGCCGTTTCTGCTGCTGCTCGCCATCCTGATCGTGCGGCCGCAGGGCATCTTCGGGGACAAGGTGTAGATGATCGCGTATCTGGTGTTCTTCGCCAGCATCGTGCTGATCCTCGGCCTCTTGACGCTCGGGTTGAATCTGCAGTGGGGATTCACCGGGCTGTTCAACGCCGGCGTGGTGGGCTTCTACGCGATCGGCGCCTACACGCACGCGATCCTCACCGCGGCGCCGCAGCCGCAGTATATCGGCAACTTCGGCCTGCCGTGGCTCGTGGGCGTGCTGGCCGCGATGGCCGCGACGGCGCTGGCAGGCTGGCTGATCGGCCTGGTCACCATTCGCCTGCGCGGCGACTACCTCGCCATCGCCACGTTCGGCGTGGCCGTCTCGATCCAGCTCGTCTCCCTGAACTGGGAGCCGCTCACCGGCGGCCCACAGGGCCTCACGCGCATCGCCAAGCCGCTCGCCCCGCTGTTCGAGACGCCGTTCGGCTTCAACCTCTGGTTTCTCGGGCTGATGATCGCGATCCTGGCGGCGACCTACTGGGCGCTCGACCGGGTCTTGATGTCGCCCTGGGGCCGGGTGCTCAAGGCGATCCGCGAGGACGAGACCGCCGCCGTCGCGCTCGGCAAGAGCGCGCGCCGCTTCCGGCTGGAAGCCTTCGTGCTGGGCTCGGCGCTGATGGGGCTCGCCGGCGCGCTCTACGTCAGCTTCATCGGCTTCGTGAGCCCGTTCGATTTCCTGCCGATCGTCACCTTCCAGGTGTGGGCCATGCTCATCGTCGGCGGCAGCGGCAATAACCGCGGCGCCCTGCTCGGCGCGCTGGTGGTCTGGACCATCTGGGCTGGCTCCGGCGTCCTCGTCACCAAGCTGGTGCCGCCCAGCCGCGCCGCCCAGGGCGCCGCGATCCAGGTGATCCTGATCGGCCTGCTCCTGATGCTGGTGCTGCTCTTCCGCCCGCGCGGGCTGATCGGCGAGGCGGCGGTTGTCTCGCGCCACGTGAGCGATTAAGGGGCTCGTCCCGCCCGAAGATCGTCCGACATCGTTCCCAGTGGCAGGATTTTTGGGTTGATTGTCATTGCCGCCATCGCCCGACGGTGAGATAAGGCTCGGCAACCGCCCGAGAAGGAGGCGAACGATGGCTCTCCGGCGCGTCGTGATGCTCGCCATGCCGTGCGCCGAAGTGGTCGAGATCGGCGGGGTCCTCGACATCTTCTACACAGTCAACGAGCGCCTCGCTCAAGCCGGCACGCCGGACCGGGGCTACGCCGTCGAGGTCGTGTCACCGGTGCCGACGGTCAATGCGTGGCCGGGGCTTCGACTCGTTGCCGAGCGCTCGCACCGCTCGCTCCGTGGCCCCATGGACACGCTCATCGTCACCGGGGTCGATCGCCCGGACGATGCGCGCCGCGACCCCGAGCTGATCCGCTGGCTGGCTCGGACCGCGCCCCGCGCCCGCCGCGTCGTGGGGCTCTGCACCGGCACCTTCGTTCTGGCCGAGGCGGGACTGCTCGACGGCCGCCACGCGACCACCCACTGGGCGTTCTGCGAGGAGCTGGCGCGCCGCTTTCCCGCGGTGAACGTGCAGAACGATCCCATCTTCGTCCGCGACGGCGCCATCTACACGTCCGCCGGGGCCACCGCCGGCGTCGATCTCGTGCTCGGCCTGGTGGAGGAAGACCTGGGCCGCCGCCTGGCGCTGGCGGTCGCGCAGTGGATGGTGGTCTTCCTCAAGCGCCCCGGAGGCCAGGCGCAGTTCAGCGCCCAGCTCTCGACGCAGCTGGCCGAGCGCGAGCCACTGCGCGAGCTGCAGGCGTGGATCTTCGAGCACCCGGGTGCGGATCTCTCGGTCGATGCCCTCGCGCGACGCGCGGCGATGAGTCCGCGGAACTTCTTTCGCGTGTTCGTCCGCGAAGTCGGCATGACGCCGGGCCGCTTCGTCGAGCGGGCCCGGGTGGAAGCAGCTCGACGGCTGCTCGAGGTGACATCGCGAGGGATCGTGAATATCGCGGCCGCCTGCGGCTTCGGCAGCCCCGAAACGATGCGCATCGCATTTCGGCGCACGCTCGGCGTCAGCCCCAAGGGCTATCGGAGCCGGTTTTGTACGACGTCCTTGTTGTCGGCAGTGGTCTCGACGGACGTTTCTTCGGCGAGGAATGACCCGTGACGAACTCCAGAGGAGCCAACACCATGAGCCAGGCGTCCGAGCTCGGCAAGCCCGCCCTCGAGGATCTTCGTTCGGCTCTTCGAGGCGAAATCCTGCTCCCGCGCGACGCCCGCTATGACGACGCGCGCCGGATCTTCAACGCGATGATCGATCACCGGCCAGCGCTGATCGCGCGCTGCTCCGGCGCCGCGGATGTCGTCACCTGCGTGGAATTTGCCCGCGCCCACAGTCTCGAGGTCTCGATTCGCGGCGGCGGCCACAACGTGTCCGGCAAGGCCGTGTGCGAGGGCGGCCTGATGATCGACTTCGCCGCCATGAAGAGCGTGCGAGTCGATCTTCGACAGCGTACCGTGCTCGCCGAGCCCGGCCTGACCCTGGCCGAGCTCGACCGTGACTGTCAGCGGTTCGGCCTCGCCACGCCCATGGGAATCGTCTCGGCGACCGGCATCGCAGGGCTCACCTTGGGGGGTGGCATCGGCTGGCTCGGCGGCAAGCACGGGCTCTCCTGCGACAACCTGAGATCGGTCGACATCGTGACCGCCGACGGCAAGCTCCTTACCGCCAGCCCCGCCGAGCAGGCCGATCTCTTCTGGGCGGTGCGCGGCGGCGGCGCCAACCTCGGCGTCGTCACGTCCTTCGAGTACCACGTGCACGAGGTGGGGCCCGTGCTGGGCGGGACGGTTGCCTGGCCGCTCGATCAAGCCAAGCGCGTGCTGCGGTTCTACGGCGAGCTTGCCCAGTCCTTTCCCGACGAGCTCTCCGCGAACGCCGGCTTCGCCACCGCCGAGGATGGAACGCCGGTGCTCGGAATCGCCGTGGCCTGGAGCGGAGCGTTGGACGCCGGCGAGCGGATGATAAAGCCTCTACGATCCTTCGGGAGTCCGCTGGTCGACGCGATCGCTCCGATGAGCTACGTCGATCTGCAGCGTGGAGGCGACGCCGCCTTCCCCCGAGGCCGCCGGCACTACTGGAAGGCCGGTTTCCTTCGCCGACTCGGTCCAGACGCCGTCGACGTGCTGACCCACTTCGCGTCCACGCTGCCGACGCCGCACACACAGATCGGCCTGCAGCAGATGCACGGAGCGGCGGCCCGAGTCGCGCCGGGCGAGACCGCGTTTGCCCATCGTCACGACCAGTGGGATTGCCTGATCCTCACCCAATGGGATCGGCCCTCCGACGACGAGCGGAGCATCCGGTGGACCCGAGAGCTCTATACCCAGATGGAGCCCCATCTCGAGCGCGCGGTGTACGTCAATGACCTCGGACGGGACGAAGGCGACCGCGTCCGCGCGGCCTATGGGACGAACTACGAGCGCCTGGCCGCGGTCAAGGCGAAGTACGACCCGACCAACTTCTTCCGCTGGAATCAGAACGTGACCATGGCGACCTGACCAGGGGCGTCGAGCGACCGCATCAATCCGTGTGGTGTCCCCCGCACGTAGCCCCGGCGGCCCCGTGCCGGTGCGCCGGCCGGTCGATGAGGCGGCGGTTGTCTGGCGGCGCGTGAACGATTAAGCTGCCGGTTCAACGATTGGTCGTCGTCGGGGCCACGGAAGGACGGACACCATGGAATGGAATGCACGGAACGCGGTCGTGCTGGCGGTGGCGTTGATGGCGGGCATGCCGTCGGCGGCGCCGGCGGCCGCGCAGAGCTGCCCGGTGAAGATCGGCGGGATCCTGCCGCTGACCGGCTCGATGGCGCCGATCACCAAGAAGATCGCGCAGTCGGCCGAGCTGGCGATCGAGCACGTGAACCAGGGCGGCGGCGTCAAGGGCTGCCCGGTGCAGTTCATACTCCGGGACGACCAGGGCCAGCCGACGGTGGGCGTGGACGCGGCCAAGTACCTGGTCGAGGTGGAGCGCGTCCCCGCGTTCACGGGCACCATCTCCTCCGGCGTCACCGGGCCGATCATCTCCGCGGTGACGGCGCCGTCGAAAGTGGTGCAGATCACGTGCTGCTCGACGGCGAGCCCCTTCACGCTCGACGGTCGAAGCGGCGGCTACTTCTTCCGCACCATTCCCACCAGCAAGACCCAGGCGTACGCAACCGCCTCCGAGACCGCCCGGCGCGGGTTCAAGAAGACCGCGGTCATCTACATCAACACCGATTTCGGCACGGACATGCTGCGGTTCTACAAGGCGGCGGTCGCCAAGCTGGGCGGCGAGCTCATCGCCGAGGTGCCCTACAACGACAATCAGCCGAGCTACCGGGCCGAGGTCACGAAGGCGCTCGCGGCCAAGCCCGAGTCGCTGCTGCTGATCGGCTTCCCCAAGGACGCGGTCACCATCGTGCTCGAGTGGCTCACGCTCGGCGAGACCAAGACCGTCGCCCTCAACAACTCGATGCGCACCATGGACTTCGTCAATGGCGTCGGCGCCAAGTTCGTC
>Ga0126377_10003220_pt1 | contig 11502 bp, 8 predicted proteins | sample PanSoiMetPlot_22_FD_92647 | JGI IMG/M metagenome (GOLD analysis project Ga0126377, IMG submission 92647) | Tropical forest soil microbial communities from Panama - MetaG Plot_22 | ecosystem: Environmental > Terrestrial > Soil > Tropical forest > Bulk soil | place: Panama | collected 2016-02-17
TCCGCGTCGCTAACTGAGCAGCGCTATTGGGCCAGGGTGATTGTGCAAACGTTTGCGCAAGCAATGGATTTCATTGTTACAGGGCAAAAACGAAGTCTAAAGTCGTTCAAATGCGCGCCTTGCTTGCAGGTCTTCGATGCCGCCTTTCGCAACGAAAGTGACGAAAGAGTATTGCGAAAGATCGGGTTCGCTGCCGAGCAGGTCGAGAGACTGATGATAACGGCCCAGAATGAGATACGAGAGTTTCACAGTGCGCTTAGTTACTTTGAAGATTTGAAAGTGTCCAGGGGCATGGAGCGACTCCCCGATGGCGTCACTCACTCCCCTGTCTTTCTCATTCGTAACCTGCTGCGCGTTTTGCCGGGTTACTACTCGAGTCAAACAATCCTGGCGGTGGATGATGAAACGGCCTATATGGCCGACGATGTTTTCTGTCGGTTGATGGCCGCGTCTTACGTGGCCAAGAGAGATTTACAATGGGTTACGACGCGACGCTCCCACATCAAAAACTTCCAGCGCCGTTACCTTGAACTGGTTGCTGCCCTTGGTGAGCCGCTTGAGGAGACGCTAAGGATGTTGCAGGAGCGGTCTGCTGTAATCAATCATCGCCATCGTCTGACGGGAGACTCCCTGGTGGCAATCATTGAGGAATTAATTGCGCTGAAGGGCAGGCATAAGCGGGCCGGTCTACAGGAGGCACTGGATGCTTTTATCGATTCGCAAGTGTTGCTGCCTGAACGCTGGTCGCCAGTCGAGCCGGCGCAGCTGAAACACAACACAGTCAAGCTATTGGTCATGATGCAGCAGAACCTCGAGCACTATAAAGAATCGGTTTGATCAGCTACTTTCACACTCAGCTTTTACACCGCAGGTGTTCACTTGCGGTGTACAACAAGATGATAAGCACTACCTTTTATTGCCTACCTCCTTCAGCCTGCGTCCAACCAACGCATACTTCGTGGTCCCTTTTATAGTCGGACAGCACGACGGATCCTTTGGTCCATAGGCGACGGTGTTGAGGTTGATCTTGCCATCAGTTATCGATACGAGCTCGGCCTCGCGATGGTTTTTCCCGCCTGCCGGCATACGGGCTGTGAAAACCAAACCTTTAGTGCTCCCCAAAAAGACGGCCAGGTATTGAATGTAATTGTTTGAGCCGCCCTGTCCCTCGATTGTGTAGAGGGCCGCCGCATCGTCGACCCCATCCTTATTCAGGTCGCCGTGCACGACTTTGCGCACTCCGTCTGATTCTTCACCCTTTTCTCTCTTGGCCTGGGCGGCAATGTAACTATCGATCACCTTACTATCAGCCTGTTGGGCGCTTACCTGCGTTAACAGCAGGCCCAACGCCAAAAGGCATAGCGACAATTTAACCTGCATATTTTGGGCTCACTCCTAAGACCCAAGGCCAAAAGCCAAAGACAAAAGACAAAGTACCAAGAACGAAGTTCAGCTTCGAGTTGAATACATGGCAATGATTCGCTCAATCGCCTGGGCGCAGACTTTGCAAAAGTGATCGGTACGCGAAAACATGATGCAGTCAATCTCGGGTCGATAGTAACCCTGCGCTTCGTACATTGCGCCTTCAAAGGCACCCACCTGCCCCTTGTGCTTTTCCGCTCCGAACAGCTGCTGTTCATGAGCTAGCTCTTCACGAAACAACGCTTCCATCTCTTCTTCCGGGCGCTTGTCTTTTCTTAGTTGGGCGCGCCGCGTCTGGATCTCGCGCGAGTATTTTTCGAAGGCCTCTTTGTTCCACGTAGTGGGAATCGGCGTGACATCGGCAAAAGGGCTCACGAGATTTCGCCACTTTAACGTGGAGACATCGAGTAGCGCAGTGACATTAGGTTCCCAGGGTTCAACGCGATCAGTGGCCGGGGCATAGGCGACTGACGAGGTGTAGTACTCATCGGCAAGTCCGGCGAAGTGATGACCAAACTCGTGCACAAAGACATAGTTTCCAAACGCATTGTCGGCGGCGACCGTACTGTAGAGATTGAAAATTCCGCCGCCACCGTAAGTACGATTATTGGCTATGATCTCAATGAACTCGTAGGGCGCAAAAGATGCGACCTTACGAACCGCCCGGTTGTCGAAAGTCAGCACGTAACGCTCGGAGCCAAACGCATCGTAAGTCGCTCCTAAGGGTGAGTCGTGATAGACGCCCGTCGACGGTCGCGAGATACCAGACTCCGCTGCCGGCGGGCACAAGCCCCAGACATTGAAGTCGCGGCGATGTTGCTTAAACGGCGCCGTTGAGAATAGGACTTCAGTCAAACGGCGCGCGTCTGACTCAAATTTCTTTGCTTCGGCAGCAGTATAGCCGTCGCCAAGGATCAGGAAGTCAACTCTCGTTTCCGGATCACCGCTCTTCTGGATGGTGATGAGCGGCGCCGGCGCGGCTGGCTTGGATCTATCGACAAACTGATCCTTGGGATCAATGGTGGTGGACCATATCTCCTGGAAGAGGTTCTTTGCATCTCTTTTCTTCAGGACAATTTTGACCGGAGTGTCAGGAGCAGGGAAGCGAAATGACTCCTGGAACGTACGCGTGGTTGACTTCGCTTCGTCGGTAGTTTCCCATTCTCCGTAGATCGACGCAAAGCCTCGTGAGTAGAGCAGCTTATTGTCCGCCGCGCTCCACACTTCGAAGAAATACCTGCCCAGGTTTGACTTGTCGATCGCCTGGTCCAAACTACCAGGCCATGGAAGCGGTTCAATCACAACTCGGTCGAGACTAAACATCTCTTTGGTGGCATCGCCGGTGTGATAATAGTCGACCCGCATCGTGGGTGGTTGAGCAGCGAATACAGTGGTACCAAGAAATGCAACGATGGATAAGCAAAAGATTATTTTCATCATGGCTGGGATGGTGGTCCTTATGTGTCCGATGAGTTTGAATTAGAAGCTATGCTGCGTGATGCGTGTAGCATATCAAACCCAATCGTTGGCAGCGAATATGTGGTTTGAACTCTTTCTCTGCGCCACCTCGGCCTCTCTGCGACCTCGGCGGTGAGGGGTTGGATACTCATGAGAACGGGCCTAAGACTCATCGCCGAACGCAGACGCTGAGGTGCCGTAGAGAGTTCAATTACGCCCAAATCGTCCCCATATTAGGCTCCACGCTAGCTCCCGCATGCTATACTCCCCCAGTCCGTTGGGTACGTAACTAACTATAAACATGGCGAGTGTGTTGGAGATCATTCCGCTCGGCGGGATCGGCGAGTTTGGAATGAATTGCATGGCGGTGCGCTACGGCGATGAGATGCTTATTCTCGACGCCGGGATGGGGTTTCCTGAAGAGTCTGCCTACGGGGTGGACGTTTCGATACCCAACTTCGACTTTCTGGAAGAGTACCGTGACGATATCACTGCCGTGGTTTTAACCCATGGACACGAGGACCACCTCGGTGCCCTGCCTTACATCCTGAAGAAGTTTAACGTTCCGGTCTACTGCTCCCACTTCACCGCCGGCCTGGCGGAAAGCAAACTCGAAGAACACGAAATACTAGGTGACGTCTTGCTTCACCGAGTTGAACCACGTGACGTGGTTGATATCGGCGTCTTCAGTATAGAGTTCATTCGCGTCTCTCATTCGCTGGTTGATTGCTTCTCGCTCGCTATTAGGACTCCAGTCGGCACCATCATTCACACCGGTGATTACAAGGTGGATGAGACACCAGTTATTGGCGAGCCCATCGATTTGCGCTCCTTCCGTCGTTATGGCCAGGACGGAGTGCTGGCGCTGTTATCTGACTCCACCAACGCCACGGTACCGGGCCGTACTCCGTCGGAACGGGCCGTCATCCCGGCCTTCGAGGAGATCTTCGCTGAAGCACAGGGACGGATCATCGTCGCCGCCTTTGCCTCATCGATACATCGGTTGCAGATCGTTCTCGATGTCGCGCAACAGTTTAACCGGCGCGTTTGTGTGTTAGGGCGTTCGATGCAGAAGAACGTTGAAGTCGCGGACCGCCTCGGTTACCTAGACATTCCCGACGGACTGCTGGTGAACCTGAACCAGGCGAAACAGATGAGTGACGACGAAATAGTATTCCTGGTCACCGGTTCGCAGGGCGAATCACGATCGGCCCTTTCGCAGATGGCCACGCAGAGCTACAAGGGCCTGATGGTCGATGAGGGTGACACCGTGGTGTTGTCAGCGCGCATCATCCCCGGCAACGAACGTTTGATTTCGCGGATGATTGGCTACATCTACAAACGCGGTGCAAATATTATCGAGGAGAAGCGGCGCCTGGTCCATGTCAGTGGCCATGCCTCACAGGAAGACATTCGCATCATGACTGAAGCTGTCCGTCCTAAGTTTGTGGTGCCGATTCACGGGGAATATCGCATGCTGTTTCGTCATAAGGAGTTCGTCAAGAATCACCTGGGCTACGCGGAAGAGAACATCGTGCTGATCGAGAATGGTGATGTCCTCGAACTCGATGGCGAGCGAGCCGCCGTGATCGATAAACGTGAGATAGGCCGGACTTTTATAGACGAGACTGGCTTTGAAGAGATCGACAGCGAAACGGTGCGTGAGCGAAAGCAATTGGCGTATGAAGGAACGATCACCTTAATTGTCACGATCGACGGGGAAACGGGTGAATTACTCAGTGAGCCTCGGCTGGTTGCCCGTGGCGTGCGTGGCTTGGCTTCCACAACGAATGGTTTTACCCAGTCGTTGCCGGCAGTACCGGAAACAGTCAGGGGGGACGAGTTGACCGATGATGCCAAGCGAGTCGTGGCGGCGGCCGTCGCCGGAGCGTCGCGACAAACGCTAGACGATGAAACGTTATTGAAGGAGCACCTGCGAGTTGAGTTGAAGCGGTTCATCCAAAAGCAGACAGGCGCGCGACCAGTGATTCTTCCGGTGGTGATTCGAGTTTGAGGCCACACAGTCAGTACCATCTCGCGGTAGCGGGTGGGTCGCCTCGCTGGATTCAGAGTGGTGGTGTCAGAGGGCGACCCACCCGCTACCGCGAGATGGTACTGACTGTGTGATCGGCGTACCACAAAAAATTGACCCATTGGACCAACAAAGTCGTTTTTCTCACCGGGGCCTCATCCGGAATCGGAAAAGGTCTGGCCCTGGAAATAGGCCGGCAGGGTGCGAAGTTGGGCCTGGTGGCGCGTCGAGCTGCGGAACTGGCTGAACTGGTCCAAGAGTTGGAGACCAAGGGTGCCCAGGCAATAGCCTTGCCTGCGGACGTTCAGGACGCAAACGCCTTGAGTGAGGCTGCGGATCGTTTACGTTCGGAGTTTGGTCCCATCGACATGTTGATTGCCAACGCGGGCGTCGGCGCGACTTCGCCATCAACGAGTCTGCAACCGGACCAGGTGGCAAGGGTCGTCAATATCAACTTACTTGGCGCGGCGAATAGTGTTGCCGCGGTATTGCCGGAAATGGTCAGTCGGGGCAGTGGACACCTGGTGGCCATCTCCAGCCTGGCTGCTTATCGTGGTTTGCCAAAGTCGGCGGCTTATTGTGGTAGCAAGGCAGGTTTGTCAGCCTTCTTCGAGAGCGTCAGACTCGACGTCCGCGACAAAGGTGTCCGCGTCACGATCATTCACCCGGGATTCATCAAAACGCCACTGACTGCGGGCAGGGAGGCAACGATGCCGTTCTTGCTGGAACTCGACGATGCAGTGAAGAAGATTGTGGGGGCCATCGAAAAGGGAAAGAAGTCATATTCTTTTCCCTGGCAACTCGCAGCTGTAGTACGCGCCGGAATGATAATGCCCAATTTTATGTATGACTGGTTAGCAGTGAGAAACTCTTACAGAGAGTGAACATAATTTTCGAACTTCGTTTTTGTGCTTTGTACTTCGTACTTTGTTCTTCGCGTTAAATGGTCCTTGAGTAGACCATCTTCTAAACCAATACTGCAAAGCACAAAACACAAAGTACAAAAATCGATCCCACAGTTGAAGTTTCAGCCTTATGACAATCTTACAAGCTATCATCCTCGGAATCGTCCAGGGACTAACCGAATTCATTCCAGTAAGCTCGACCGCTCACCTTGTCTTCGCCGCCAGGGCAGTTGGTCTGTATGCCGGCTTGGACAAGACCCTGCAGGCAGAGCAGACCACAGCGACCATCGCGGTGATTCAACTCGGCACTCTACTCGCCGTTTTGATCTACTTCTCGCGCGACATTGTCAACATTTTGCGGGCGTTTGTGAGCGACAATCTTGCGCTGCTGAGTCATCGCGATACGAAACGGCTTTCGCATGACTCGTGGTTAGGCTGGTTGGTGATCATCGGCTCGCTGCCCGTCGGAATAGTTGGCTTGCTCTTCAGAAAACAGATCGAAGGTACCTTCACCAAGAATCTCTGGGTGATCGCCACCATGATGATTGTCGTGGCGGTTTTGTTAGCGGTAGCGGAACTGGTGGGGAAGCGCAACCGCGGTATGGACCAATTGCAAGTCGGAGACGCGTTGGCGGTCGGTTCGGCCCAGGTCCTGGCGCTCATCCCCGGCTCGAGTCGCTCAGGCTCTACGATCATGGCTGGGCTGTTTGCTAATGAGACCCGCGAGACAGCGGCAAGGTTCTCCTTTTTGCTGTCGATTCCGGCAATTGGTGCTAGTGGATTATTGGAACTCAAGCAGGCGATTACTAAGCTACCGCATGGAAGTTACGGCTCACTAGTCCTGGCTACCTTTGTTTCGGCGATCGTCGGCTACCTCTCCATCTGGTTTCTCCTCCGCTACCTGCGGACTCACTCCACCGGCATCTTCATTCTTTACCGGATAGTGGTTGGTGGGGCGATACTGGTGGCGCTTTCGGTTGGATTTATTACAGCCGCGGTGTAACTGGGCGTGACGGGAAATGGTTCGGCTACGGCCCTAGATCTCAGATCGAAGGATCTCAGATCTCAAAAACCGCCAAAAAACGTTTTGCTATCAATAATCCCTCGGATTCGGTACACTGAGATCCGCCCCTCCCTCTCCGGCGCCGAGCACAGCTCGCCCGACCCGCATTACCAAATATCAAAAGGGCGGTGATTTTGATGGATGAGAAAGACCCGCGAGGGGCTGTGACTACCTCACAGCGACCCCGAAGCCCGCGAGTTCCCGTCGAGTTTGGTCTGGAAGTTGAAGGTGTCGACACTTCGGGCCAACCTTTGCTAGTCAAAGGCCAGGCCACCAGGATTAGTCGTGGTGGTGCCACAATCGTTCTCGACCTGGAGATCCCGGTCGGCGCCGTGGTTAAGTTGGTGCCCCCTTTTGGCGGCAAACTGGACGCCGAGGTTAACGGTGCCTGGATTGATGAAGACAATCGTCGTCCGCACATCGGTGTTAGGCTGCTGGACAAAGACGGATGGTTTGCGGAATAAGTTAGTCGATTACAATCAACTCCGAAAATTGCGCAACTCAAGAGAGTAGCCCGGCTCGAATTGCGCAGTTCGGAAGATGCCAGCGGTCCATTTCAAACGCCTTACTATTGTGGTCCGTAGCACACCTGCCCCAGCTTTCGGAAACACCCATCTTCTGTTACCCATTCAATCCTTAAATGTCCGATCTAAGTAGTCGCTATTGCGCGAGGTGGCGGCCGCGCACTACCGGCCAAAAGCGGAAGGCTGTGTTAGGAGAGCGTTCTGGCCCTTGCAGATTGTGCAGAGACCAGGCTTCTCGCTGTTGCCCGGTCTTAACGTGTGGGGCCACGGATGGTTGCAGAGATGTCGTGAGCATGACAGCATACGATGTCGGGTAAGGCTTTAGGGGCAAACCCCAGACTTTAGGAGCGGCATCGAACTCGCTGCCGCGCGGAGACTAATATTTCACCCGAACCAGGAGTGAACTGCATTTGAGCGGATTTGGGGTTTAATTGATTTGTACGCCGGGAGTTTGTACTTTGGCACCAGGTTTGTTTGGTTTAGGCCAGAATTAGTATGACCAAAGGACCAAACCGGCTTTTCTTATGCAAGAACTAACCCGCAAACGGTCCATCGCAATCGGTTTACGTGCTCGCGTGCCGCTACTGGCGCGAGTAGCCGCGGTGGTGTTGCTGGCTTCTGGAATTGGCTTTGTGGGCGTCTCGTACTTCAAGCTGCGCAATTATAGTAAGTTTCGTTTGCCCCCGAAGGGGCCGGAACTGTCAAAAGATATCACCGGCCGAGTTGAAGGCTACGAACAGCGTGTCACTAAAAACGATCGCTTGTTCATGCTGGTAAAAGCATCCGTAGACCTGACCTTCTCAGACAACCATCACGAACTGGAGAACGTCAGCGTCTCCCTCTACCCACCAGTGGGCGACAAACCGGATCAAATTTCTGCGCTACGGGCCATCTACAATCCCACTACGTCTTTGATCACGTTCCTGGGCGACGTAAAGATCGAGACTAAAGACGCGTTGAAAGTTAAAACTGACAATCTGTCTTTCGACCAGAACAGTGAAGTGGCGCAAACCGATGCGCCAGTGAATTTCGAGCGCGAGAACGTGACGGGAAAGTCTCTTGGTGCAGTGGTCGAGCAGAAGGCTAAGAAGCTGGAATTGAAGAAAGATGTCGAAGTTACTGTAACGCCCAAGCCAGCAGATGCCGCTGCAAAAAATTCGCTTCGTTCGCGTCCTGTAACGATCAAGGCAGCTCAAGGCATATTCGAACAAGAAACCCTGAGGTTGAGTTTCTCAGGCGGGGTGACGGCGGAACAAGAACTCCACATCATGAGCGGCGACACGCTTAATGCTGTGCTCAACAGCGAAAAGAAACTGCAAAAAGTCGAAGTCCGCGGCAACTCCTACTTGCGTGTCATGGATCCGGGGCGCGCTGCGGAAATGCATGCGACGGACATGGACTTCTTCCTGGACAACGATCAACGCCTGGAACGAGCGACCGCGACTAAAGATACTGTGGGTCGCACCCTCGATGCCGATGCGGATATGCAAATCACTGGAGCAAATACACTCGATGTTTTGTTTCAGGCCCAGGACCAGCGCAGCCTCTTAAAGGAGATGAACGCCGGCGGACGTTCCGTTGTTAGTCTCTCTGCTCCAAAGTCCAAGGCGAATGATCCCCGAGCTGCCAGCAAACGGCTAACGGCAGACGCGGTAAAACTCTCCTGGCGTAGTTCTGGACGAGATCTCGAAAAGGCTGAAGCGGTCGGAAATGCCGAGTTGTATGTCGAACCGGTAGTCAAAGGTGGACGCGCTGATAAGAAAACTTTGACTGCCTCGCGCTTTGACTGCGACTTTTTTGAGGGCGGAAATCTGGCGCGGAATTGCGTTGCCTCAGGTGGTACCAAGGCCGTGATCGATCCCTTTCAACCTTCGCCCAAGCGAGGCACGCGGGTCATACAATCGCAAACCATGACCACTGTTTTCGTCAAAGACACCCAGGACATTGAGCGCGTCGATGCGCAAGGTGACGCGAAGTTCAATGAAAACGATCGCCACGGTATGGCAAGCAACGCGTCCTATACTGGTGCCGACCAAACAGTTCGGCTGCGTGGCGGCGAGCCCACAGTTTGGGATTCACGCGGCCGTACCAAAGCGGTAGAAATTGACTCTGATCTAGAAAACGAGGTCTCCTACAGTCGCGGCAAGACGGCTACGACTTACTACAGCCAGGAACAGACCAACGGGGCGACTCCATTTTCCAAAACCAAGAGTCCGGTCTATATCGTCAGCGACAAGGGCGAGTTTCATCACGATACCGGGCTGGCAATTTACACGGGCAACGGCCGCGCCTGGCAGGACGACAACTTCGTGCGCGGCGACACCTTGAACATCTACGTTAATGACAAAAAAATGACCGCCGTCGGACGCGTCCAGAGTGCAATTTACAATAGCAAGCGCCGCGTAGATGGCAATACGACTATCGTGCCGGTATTCGCGACGGCAGATAACATGTTGTACACCGACCCGGAACGAACCATCCATTACGACGGAAATGTTGATATCAAGCAGGGCACTGACAGGATGACTGGTGGACTTGCGGACATCTATCTTTCCAAAGACACCAACGAGATGGAGAAGACCATCGCGCAAAGAAACGTAGTGCTCACCCAACCCACCCGAAAAGGGACCGGTGATTGGGTAGAATATACTGCCGCTGACGACGTGGCTATTCTTAAGGGAAATCCGGCGCGCGTCGACGACACCGAGCAAGGCACTACGGAAGGCAATCGTTTGACCCTTTCGATACGAGACAGTAAAGTCACCGCCGACGACACTCGTGGGCCACTTTCCCCCGGCAGAGTTAGGTCTACCCACAAGATTAGAAAGCCCTGAATTTCACGCCAGCACATGCAAGTGGAAGATCTGGATATCGAGAAACAACCTGCCACCAGGACCAGTCCCAACGGGCAAGGTGCGTTTGCGCCAGGGCCGTCTACTACGGCGCTCAGAAGTTCGCATTTGGTGAAGAATTATGGGCGGCGCCGCGTTGTCGATGACGTCAGTTTGCAAGTCGAAAAAGGTGAAGTGGTTGGGCTATTGGGGGCCAACGGTGCGGGGAAGACTACTACCTTCTACATGATTGTGGGCCTGGAAAGACCTGATGGTGGCAACGTAATTTTAGGTGAACGCGATGTGACGAAGTTGCCGATGTACTTGCGCGCTCGCCTGGGCATTGGTTATCTGCCGCAGGAGCCGAGTGTCTTTCGCAAGATGACCGCTGCGCAAAACATTCTTGCGGTACTCGAGACCATGGGCCTACGTCGTCGCGAGCAGCTTAAACGTCTCGAGGAACTGTTGGAAGAATTTGGCATCAGTCACGTGCGGAATACGCGTGGCGACGCTCTATCAGGTGGCGAGCGACGCCGTACCGAGATTGCCAGAGCCCTTGCAACCGAACCGCAATACATCCTGCTTGACGAACCTTTCGCCGGCATTGATCCCAAGGCAGTCGATGACATTCAAAATGTGATCCTTTATTTGCGCAATCGTGGTATTGGTATCCTCATAACTGACCATAATGTGCGTGAGACACTGGGCGTGACCGATCGGGCATATATCATGGCTGAGGGTCGTATTTTTAGATCAGGCCAACCAAGGGACTTGACAGAGGACGTCGAAGTTCGAAGACTTTATCTGGGTGAGAAATTCCGCATGTGAAACTGACACCGCAAACTGTCCTGATCGGTTATAATCACTTTCGCGCACATACGCGCAACAATCAGATAACAGAAGTGGTTTTGAACAAGGAATGTCCCTAAAACTAACTACCAGCCTCTCTCAACGACTCGTACTGACGCCTCAACTGCGTCAGCGCATAGAGATGTTGCAGATGACGACACTCGAGTTGAGTGACCTCATCCAGCAGCAGTTGTTGGAGAACCCTGTATTAGAGGAAGTGCCGAGCCAGGAAGAAGTACAGGAACTGGCTGAGAAGGTCCTGGATCATCTAGCGAGTTCCGATCCGTCCACCGCGGAAGGTGGTGAGGTCGACGCGACCGCTGTATCGCAAAATGGGACCGGTGATCTGGAGGCCTTGTCGTCACTGGCAGCGACTGCTGAGGCGGAATTTACTCAAGGTGAATCAGCTGAAGAAGCA
>Ga0126377_10003221_pt1 | contig 11500 bp, 11 predicted proteins | sample PanSoiMetPlot_22_FD_92647 | JGI IMG/M metagenome (GOLD analysis project Ga0126377, IMG submission 92647) | Tropical forest soil microbial communities from Panama - MetaG Plot_22 | ecosystem: Environmental > Terrestrial > Soil > Tropical forest > Bulk soil | place: Panama | collected 2016-02-17
CCTCGAGCGATCGAACCTGCGCGGCGCGAACCTGTCGGGGGCAGATCTCCGCGACGCCTACCTGTCGAAGTGCGACATCGAGCAGGCCGTGCTGCACGGCGCGCGGCTCGACTCCGCGCACATGGACCGCATGCGCGGCACGCCGGCGAGACCGTCGGGCTCGGGGCCCTATCGATGAGCGCAGGAGACGCAGGAGAAGCGATGAGCTCCGCACGAGGGCGCCGATGGCGGCCGGGCGCGCCGCTCGACCACGCGAGCCTCCTCATCGCCGGCGCGCTGGTGGCCGACGCGCTCACCGGCCAGCACCCGATGTGGGCGTGGGTCGCGGCGCCGGCCTACTTCGCGGCGGTCGCACTCCTCGCCTGGACCGGCAGCCGGCTGGTCGAGCCGGTCGCCGTCGCCGGCGTCGCGCTGCCCCTCGCGCTGGGCGACGTCACGGCCCGATCGATCGCCGGCGCCTGCGTGCAGGCCGCGATCCTGATCGCCGTCATGGTGGTCCGGCGCAGGACGCGCGACCACTACCGCGCCGATCTCACGCCGCCGGTAGTCGATAGAAGGCGACCGCGTTGTCGGCCAGGACGCCTGCCCGCTCCGTCTCCGACAGCGCCGACACGTAGTCGTCGACGACCGCCACCACCTGGCGGTAGCTGGCGGCCAGCAGGCACACCGGGAAATCCGAGCCGAACAGGATGCGGCCGGCGCCGAACGCCTCGAAGGCCACGTCCAGGTAGGCGCGCAGCTGGTCCGGCGTCCAGCTCGCCCAGTCCGCCTCGGTGACCAGGCCCGACGCCTTGAGCCGAACGTGCGGCCGCCGCGCCAGCGCGCGGAAGTCGGACGCCCACGGCTCCATCGCGCCCGCCGCGATGGGCGGCTTGGCCAGGTGGTCGACCACCAGCCGCAGGCCCGGGTTGCGGTCGGCGAACGCGCACGCCGCGGGCAGCTGGCGCGGGTAGATGAGGATGTCGTAGGTCATGCCGAATCCGTCGAGCAGCGCCACGCCGCGCTGGAAGTCGGATCGCAGGAGGAAGTCGTCGGGCTCCGCCTGCACGATGTGGCGCACGCCGGCGAGTCGGCCCGCGTAGCGCTCGAGCACCGACCCGACGTCGGGCGCGCACAGATCGACCCAGCCGACCACGCCCAGGATCGCGCCGGAGGCGGCGCGCTGGGCCAGGAGGAACTCGTTCTCGTCGAGCGACGAGCGCGCCTGCACCGCCACGCCGCCGCGCACGCCGCTCTCGGCGAACTCACGGGCCGCGTCGGCGGCGAGGAAGTCGCGCCGGAGCGCGGCCATCTCGTCGGAGATCCAGTCGAGCTCGCGCGCGTGATAGCGCCACAGGTGGAAGTGCGCGTCGACGGCGCCCGGCGCCATGGCTCAAAGTCTATACGACAGGATCTACCCCGCGGCTGCCTTCTCGATGGCGGCGATGTCGATCTTCGTCATCCTGAGCATTGCCTGCATGACACGCTGGGCCACCGCGGCGTCCTTGTCGCCGACGAGATCGAGCAGCATCGACGGAACCACCTGCCACGACAGGCCGTACCGGTCCTGCACCCACCCGCACTGACTCTTCTCGCCGCCGGCGGACAGCTTCTCCCAGAGCTCGTCCACCTCACTCTGAGTCTCGCAGCTGATGAAGAAGGAGACGGACGGGTTGAACTTGAAGTCCGGCCCGCCGTTCAGCGCGATGAAGCGCTGCCCGTCGAGCGTGAACGTCACGGTCATGACCGAGCCCTTCGCGCCCGGCCCGGCGTCCCCGTAGCGCGAGATGCCGAGGATCTCCGAGTTCTCGAAGATGGAGGTGTAGAACCTCGCCGCCTCCTCGGCCTTGCCGTCGTACCAGAGGAACGGGGTGATCTTGTGAGCGTGGGTCTCGACTCGCGCCATGTCCTTCTCCTTCCGTGTCGGTCTTCCACAACCATCTGGTTATGGACGATGACAGGGCTCCAGTCAACTCGTGCGCGACGAACCGGCCCCGGAGGCAGAGCGCCGCTCAGCCCGGGGTCCGGCGGCGGCAGGCCTGCCAGTTCGCCGCGTGGTGCTCGCGCATGCCGGGGACCGAGGCCGCGCGCGGCAGGGCGATGGCGGCAGCGCCCGCGTCGTCGCCGCGCTCCGCGCAGCGCGCCAGCGCGTCGAGGTAGGCGAGGTCGGCGCGGGCGATGGTTCGCGCCTCGCCGGGCGACAGGCGCGGCCCGTGCCCGGGCACGACCTGGTCGAGCTCGCCCAGGAGGGCGAGCATGCGGGCCAGGGTCTGGCGATAGGCGGCCAGATCGTCGACGAACGGGATCTCCAGCGGCGAGAGGTAGTCGCCGCAGAGGAGCGTGCCGTCCGCGATGAGCGCCAGTCCATCCGGGCTGTGACCGGGCAGGAGCAGCGCGCGCACGGCCGCGCCGCCGACCGTGAGCGAGTCCCCCTCGCCGAGCGCGGCCACCGACGCCGGCCATGCCAGCGAGCGGTCGACGTACCACCTGCCGTCGAAGTCGCGCGCCTTGTCGAGATTCGCGCGCGCCAGCTCACCGCCTCCGGCGACCGCATCGGCCAGCGCTCGGCTGGCGTGGACGGCCGCCTCGGGGAACGCCGTCCAGCCGACCACATGATCCCAGTGGCCGTGCGTGAACACCACCCCGCGCGCGCGCCCGCGCTCGCCGGCCAGGCGCGCAAGATCGACCAGCTCGCGCGGAAAGTAGCCGGGATCGACGACGAGGCACTCGCCGCCGTCGGACAGGACGATGCTGGAGAGCTGCCAGATACCGCTGGTGGTGACGTCGATGCGAATGGCCACGGCCATCAGTATGCGCTCGACGATGGGGATGAGCTCGGGAGCCGGGTTCGCGGGCGGCCTCATGGCTCGACCTGGCCAGCACGATCGGCCGCGACGTCCGCCAGAGGTGGTGAGAAGTGGGGGCTTGCCCGGCATGCGCTCGTCTCGCCGGACCACGGATTCGGGCCAAAAAGACCTCGTCGCTGGCCGCTTCACCTGACCTATAGTTCCCGGGCTTCTCGCCGGCTGTCGCTCCATCAACCCCCTTCGTGGAGGACCGACATGTTCCTGCAGAACTACAACCCGACCGGGAATGTGGTCCTGTCGACGGTGCTGGCCGCGATTCCGATCGTGGTCCTGCTCTACTTCATCGCGCTGCACCCGCACCGCGACAAGGAGGGCACCCGGCACCTGGGCATCCCGGCGACCCAGGCCGCCCTGTTCGGCGTGATCGCGGCGTTCCTGATCTCGTGCCTGGCCTTCCACATGCCGGTCGGCTCGGCGGTCTCGGCCTTCGCCTACGGCACCCTGTCCGGATTCCTCGGCATCATCTGGATCGTCCTGGCGGCGATGTTCCTCTACACGATGACCGTCGTGACCGGGAAGTTCGAGATCGTGAAGGAGTCGATCATCCACATCTCCTTCGATCGCCGGCTCCAGGTGCTCCTCATCGCCTTCTCGTTCGGCGCCATCATCGAGGGCACCTCCGGCTTCGGAACGCCGGTCGCGATCGCCGGGGCGATCATGGTCGGCCTCGGGTTCAGGCCGTTCCAGTCGGCCGTCCTCAACCTGCTCGCCAACACGGCGCCGGTCGCGTTCGGCGCGATCGGCACGCCCATCGTGACGCTCTCGCAGGTGAGCGGGCTCGACGAGCTCACCCTGTCGACCATGGTGGGCCGCCAGCTGCCCTGGGTGTCGATCATCGTGCCGTTCTGGCTGGTCGTCACCTTCGTCAAGATGGAGAAGGGCACCTGGAAGCAGGCCTTCGAGGTGTGGCCGGCAGCGCTGGTCTCGGGCGGCACCTTCGCCATCATGCAGTACTGGTCGTCGAGCACCGGGGTGCTCCACCTCACGACCGATGTCGTCTCCGGCGTGGTCTCGGTCGTCTGCACGGCGCTGTTCCTGCGCTTCGTGTGGCATCCGAAGACGCGCTTCCTCCTGCGCGACGAGCGCGAGGGAGGCGCGGACGCGGCGGCCCAGCCCAAGGAGTGGACGTACAAGTACTCCGCGGGGCAGACCATCCACGCCTGGATCCCCTGGGCGATCCTCATCGCCTGCTGCGTCGTCTGGGGCTTCAAGCCCAACAAGGACGCGATGAACAGCTCGCTCAAGAGCGTCCAGATCAACACGACCTTCCTGGGGTCGAAGCTGGCCGGGCCGCTCTCGGCTCCGAAATGGGACATGCCCGACCTCCACAACAAGGTGCAGCGCACGCCGCCGGTGGCGCCGGCCGAGGCCAAGCCGGAGGCGGCCCAGTTCTCGATCAACTGGCTCTCGGCCGCGGGCACCGGCGTGTTCGTCGCCGCCCTCCTGTCGGGGCTGGCCCTCGGGATGAGCCGCTCGCAGTGGAAGGAGTCGATCATGCGCACCTTGCGCCGCATGACGACACCGGTCCTGGTCATCGGCCAGGTGCTCGGGCTGGGATACCTCACCCGCTACGCCGGCACCGACGCCGTCCTCGGCCTCGCCTTCACCAGCGCAGGTGCGGCCTACCCCTTCTTCGCCGCCTACCTGGGCTGGCTCGGGGTGTTCTTGACCGGGTCCGACACGGCGTCCAACGCCCTGTTCGGAAATCTCCAGAAGATCACCGCGCAGCAGCTCCACCTCAATCCCGTGCTGATCGTCGCCACCAACTCGACCGGCGGCGTGATGGGAAAGATGATCGACGCCCAGTCGATCATGGTCGCCTGCGCCGCCTGCTACGAGGACCCGAAGGAGCGGCGGCACGCGCTCGGCCCCATCTTCCGCAAGGTCTGGTGGCACTCGGTCGCGGGCGCGGCGGTGATCGGCATCATCGCGCTGCTCCAGGCCTACGTGTTCTCCGGATCGATCCCGTCGCTGCCGATCAAGTAGAGGAGCGGCCACCGCACCCGCGCCGGCGAGCAGCCGGCGCGGAGTCAGCCGGCCCGCGAGCCCGGCATCATCATCATCGATCGGGCATCAAGGACACCGCGCCGGCGGCGAAGCAGAACGGGCAGCTCGAGGCCAGGAGCACCGGGCCCGGGCGCGCGTCGCGCTCGAGCAGCTCCTCGAGACCCAGGACGAGGTCGGCGCCGCCCACGTGGCCGTGGCGCTCGCCGGTGCGCGGGATGCTCCGCTCGGCCAGGCCCAGGCGCTTCTCGATCTCCGAGACCACGCCGGGCGACACCTGATTGCAGACGATGCGCTCGACCGGCACGTCGAGCTCGGCCGAGGCGTCGCGGATGACGCGCTCGTAGTCGGCGATGTAGCGGACGAACAGCTCGCGCCTGGGATCGGGGCGTATCGAGCGGCTGAACGGGTCGCAGCCGGCCGGCGCCACCGGGTGCCGCGTGCCGCCGTACTTGACCAGCACGTAGCCGTTCATGTCGGGCCGCGACACCACCGAGACCCCGCGAAAGCGGGCCAGCGAGCGCGGTGCGCCCTCGCGCCCGACCACCACGGCGGCCGCCCCGTCCGAGTGGGCCCAGAGCGCGGTCAGGCCCAGATCGGTGCGATCGACGGTGTGAGCCCACTTCTCGGCCGTCACCACGGCGATGGCGCGACGCCGCGGATCGTTCAGCCAGCCGCGGGCGACCTCGAGGCCCATGAGGATGCCCAGGCAGCCGAGCGTCATGTCGATGCCGGCGCAGCGCGCGCCGATCCGGTGCGCGATCTCCGTCGCCACCGACCACGACGGCAGGTAGTCGCGGCTGACGCCGGTATAGAGGACGAGGTCGAGCTCGTCGGCCGACACTCCCGCGCGGCCGAGCGCTCTCTCCAGCGCCTCCGTGGCCAGATCGCTCGGGTGGCGGTCGTCGGGCGCGACGCTGCGCTGCTTCCAGCCGCGATAATCCGCCACATCGACCCCGGCGGCGACGGCCTCCTCGGTGGTGGAACGCGGCCCCGCGATCCAGCTCGCGAGCCCCAGGATCTCGATCGACGACATGAACCCCCCCGAGTCGGCTCGAGTGCGGACACCATAGCACGCGAAAATCGATCGCGCCGTCGGTGACTGCTGGCCCTGATTGCCAATGATGCGAACGCGGTTTTCCAGACTGCTGCGCCATGCGCCCACGACGGCGCCAGGCACCCACACACACGGGTCCGGACGCGATCGATCTGCGCTGCGGCGGCCCGCGCTGCGGTAGCATGGGCGGGCGTGAACGATCTCGTCGCCGACATGCGGATCTGTTTCGAGCGCGGCTACACCGACGGTCTCCCGGTGGTCCCGCCCTACAGCGAGCTGGTCGACGAGATGCTGGCCGCGCTGGGCTGGAGCGCCGGCGACATCCTCGCCGTCGACCACGAGCTGCGGCTGGAGATCAGGGCCGAGCAGCTGGCCAGCATCGCCGTCATGGCCGGGTGCGAGCCGGCCCATGCCCGCGTGCTCCGCCGGCTCGGCGAGCTGCTCCTGGCCCCGACCTTCAACCTGCGCGGGGTCGCGACGACGACCGGCGGCGTGGCGGTCCTGGTCATCCTCGCCGGTCCGGTGGTCGGCGAGCTCGGGCTGGCCACCGGCAGCAACGCGCTGGGCGCGCCGGTCCGTTCCGGCGCGACCATCGGCCGCTTCGCGCAGATGGTGCGCCACATCTGCGGCAGGGCGGGCGGGCTGCTCGACGAGTTCGGCACCATCGGCCACCCCGGTCGACTGACCTACTGCGTGGCCGAGCGGCAGGACACGCTGTGGCCGGGATTTCAGACTCAGTTCGGCTTCGGCGCCGGCGAGTCGTGCGTCGGCGTGATGGCGGCCGAGGGGCCCAACAGCGTCAACAACCACTACGCCGAGACGGGCGAGCACATCCTCGAGACCATCGCGCAAGGCCTGGCCCACTGGGGCACGACCAACTTCTACTACCAGGGCGGCGGCTATCTGATCCTGATCGCGCCCGAGCACATGCGCCTGGTCGCGGCCGGGTTCTCGCGCGAGGCCGCGCGCCAGTTCCTGTTCGAGCGCGCCGTCGTGCGGACGCGCGAGCTGGCCCGCATCGGGCGCATCCCGCGCGGCATCGACAGTGCGCGAAACGTCGATTTCGACTCGCCGCGCTCGCCGCTGGCGCACCAGGACCAGCTCACATTCATCGAATCGGGCGGCGGCGCGGGCAAGTTCTCCGCCATCATCCCGGGCTGGGTCGCGAACGTGACGCACGTGGTGGGCCTCGCCGGCGGGCGCGTGGCGCTGTCGCGGAAGGGAGTCTTCTGACATGTCGATCGAGCCGTCGGCCAGCTGCCGGCTCCTGGTGAGCCCGCTGCCCGTGCCCATCCCCGGGCCGCTCCCGGTCTCGGTCCGCGCGGCCGAGCGCAGCGTCCTCCTCATCGACTCCAGGAAGCCGAACTCGCTGCGCATCCTCGAGCACGCCGCGGAGCTCCTGCGCCGCGAGGGCGTGGAGGTGGCGGAGATCGCGAAGAAGAAGAACCCGGTCGCGGCGGAGGAGGAGGCCCGCCACGCCGAGTTCGCCCGCCACCGCGGGCTGGTCTTGCTCGGCGTCTTCGATTGAGGCTCCTGCTCGTCGGGTGGTTCACTCGACGCGATCAAGCTCCAGGGGCTGGGCGCGACGGCGGTCGCGGTGCTGACGGCGCCGTTCTACCAGGTGCTGGAGCGCCACCTGACTCACTGGCGGCCGGAGCGGCCGTTCCCCACCATCATCATCGAGCATCCGATCCAGAACGTGCCCGAGGAGCATCTGCTCGCGCAGGCGCGCGCCATGGTGAAGGGCGCGCTCGCCTTCCTCCCGCCCGCCTGACGGGGCTCGGGCCTCGCTCGATCGCCTGCTCGCCCGGTCGCTCGCGCGATCAGTCGAAGCGCCGGAGGTAGTCCTCGATCGCGTCGTTGATGCGGTCGGGGTGCGTGACCGGACCCATGTGGCCCACGCCGGGGATCTCCACGGTGGTCAGGCGCGGCAGCGCTCCGAGGAGCAGGCGGGCCACCCCGCGCGACGACGCGGGAGAGTCCGACCCCACGATGAACAGGGTCGGAACGTCGATCCCGGCGAAGGCGGACAGCGGCGTGGGCTCGGTGAAGCAGGCGTGCCACTCGTCCTTGACCTTGCGCATCGCGGCGGCCACGCCGGGCCGGCGCTGCTCGGGCATCCGGGCCCAGGTGCCCTGCCCCATCCAGTAGTCGACGAAGCGCTCCCCCGACTCCTCCGCCGCGCCGCGGTCCACGGCGTCGCTGGTGTCGTCGCGCACCGAGGCGATCTCGCGCGCCGCCGGCTGCTCGGGGTCCTCGGCCATGAGCACGGCGAACAGGACCGGCTCGAACAGGATGAGCGAGCGCAGCCGGTCGGGCCGGTCGAGCGCCGCGCGCAGCGCGACCGCGCCGCCGTAGGAGTGGCCGACGAGGTGGAACGGCTCGCCGGCCGCGCGAAACACCGGCTCGAGCAGGCCGACCTCGTCGGCGAGCGTGAGCCCGGGCCCCTCCGGCCACGGCGGGCTCTTGCCGTAGCCGTACAGATCGGCCGCCAGCACGTGAAAGCGATCGGCCAGGCGCTCCATGAGCGGGCGCCACTGCCCCGACGAGCTCGCGCTCGAGTGGACGCACACCACACCGGGCCCGGTACCGGCCTCGCGGAAGGATGCAGCTGGACGGTCCATGCGTCCTTTCTACTCGATGACCGCCGCGTCTGGCCAGCTCGCGGCGCCGGCTCGGCAACGGCTCGCGGCGCGGGCCCGCTGGGCGCGCCGCGATAGCACCCTTCACCCGACAGGGGATCCGTTCGACCCCGCCTTCTGCGATAGTCGCGCGATGCTGTTTCCGGCGGGCGAGACCGCGGCGAGGGCGGCGTGACCGCACCCGAGCGCACGCGCGTCGCCATCATCGGCACCGGCTTCTCCGGGCTGGCCATGGCCATCCAGCTCCAGCGCTCGGGCCGCCCCGACTTCCTCCTGTTCGAGCGCTCCGGATCGATCGGCGGGACGTGGCGCGACAACCACTATCCGGGCTGCGCCTGCGACGTGCCCGCCCACCTCTACTCGTTCTCGTTCGAGCCCAACCCCGACTGGTCATCGGCCTACGCGCCGCAGGCCGAGATCCGCGCCTACATCGAGCGGGTCGCGGCTCGCCACGACCTGGCCCGCCGCATCCGATTCTCCGCCGAGGTCGTCCGCGCGGAGCTGGACGAGGCGCGCGCCTGCTGGACGCTCGCGACCTCCGACGGCCGCGTCTTCATCGCCGACGTCGTGGTCTCGGCGGTGGGCGGCCTCAGCCGCCCGTCGGTGCCGCGCCTGCCCGGGCTCGAGCGCTTCGCCGGCCGCACGTGGCACTCGGCCCGGTGGGATCACGGTGCCCCGCTCGACGGCGAGGTCGTCGGGGTGATCGGCACCGGGGCGAGCGCCATCCAGTTCGTGCCGCGCATCGCGCCGCGCGCCGGGCGACTGATCCTGTTCCAGCGCACGCCGCCCTGGGTGCTGCCGCGCCGGGATCACGACTTCACGCCGATGGAGCGGCGGCTGCTCCGGATCGCGCCCTTGCGCTGGCTCTACCGGCAGCGGCTCTACTGGTCGCTCGAGGCGCGCAGCATCCCCTTCACGCTGGCGCCGCGGGTGCTGCGCTGGGCCCAGCGGGTCGCGGTCCGCCACATCCACAGCCAGGTCGGCGATCCGGAGCTCGCGCGCAGGCTCACGCCCGACTACACGATGGGCTGCAAGCGCATCCTCCTGTCCAACGACTACTACCCGGCGCTGGCGCGCCCCAACGTCGAGGTGGTGACCGACCCGATCCGAGAGGTGACGGCCCGCGGCGTCGTCACCGACGACGGGGTCGAGCGGGCGGTCTCCACCATCGTGTTCGGGACGGGCTTCGACGTGCACGACTACCTGGGCCGGCTGCGCGTGATCGGCCGCGGCGGCGCAGAGCTCGGCGCGCGCTGGCGCGAGCGCGCCGAGGCCCACCTGGGCGCCACGGTGCCCGGCTTCCCCAGCTTCTTCATCATGACCGGCCCCAACACGGGGCTCGGCCACAACTCGATCATCTTCATGGCGGAGTGCCAGGTGCGCTACATCCTGTCGGCGCTGCGCGCGATGGAGCGGCGCGGCGCGTGCCTGGTCGAGCCGCGCGAGGACGTGGCGCGCGACTACAACCGGCGACTACAAGAGAGGCTGCGCCGGACGGTGTGGTCGAGCGGCTGCAGGAGCTGGTACATGAACCAGGACGGCGTCAACACGACGCTGTGGCCGGGCTCGACGGCCGAGTTCCTGCTGCGCACGTGGCGCTTCGATCCGGCGGCGCACATCATGGAGCGGCGCCCCGGCCCGGCCTGAGCTGGCACCGGCGCGAGAACGCGGTCGTGCGCCCGCCGATGACCGCGCGGGCGATCGGCGCGCCGCGGCGCGGGCACTCCGCTCCGGCGCGGCCGTGGACCTGGAAGACGTCCTGCCAGTCGTCGCCGTCCCGTTCCCGCTCCGGCAGCTCGGGCACCGGCGGCTCTCCATCATCATGCAGGAGAGACGCGGCGTCGCCGCCGCCGCGCCGGCGGGCAGGCCGGCCGGATCACGCGATGAGGATGAGCCCGCGGTCGCTGGGCAGCACCTTCGGGATGACCTTGCGCTGTCCCGGCAGCTTGAGGCCCGGCAGCGTGATGCCGGCGCCGCCGCCCGGGACATCCGGGTGGATGAAGATGCGGAAGTCGGGCTTCGGCACGACCAGCGGGAGGATGAGTGGCGAGACCGGCAGCTCGGGGTGCTTGCCGCAGCGCACGCCGATCTGCGCGACCAGGTCATCCATCGCGTCGATGGACTCGTTGTAGTCGCGGAAGGCCTGGGCCAGCGACTTCGCGCTCTCGAGCGCGTCGCGGATGAACGTGGCGAGCGAGCCCACCGGGTCCTCGTCGTGCTTGTCGTGCAGCTCCTTGCACGACTTCGCCATGTTGCGGGCCTGGACGCCGGCCTCGCGCACCAGGCGGGCCAGATAGAAGTTGCCCAGCCTCTCGCTGTTCAGCCGGACGCTGCGCTGGAGCGCGGCGGTGGACGGGCCGCAGTGGGCGGCCATGTCCTGAAGCCACGCCTTGGCCTCGTTGGCCACGTGGTCGGTGTACCCGGACAGGAGGTCGCCGAATGCCTCGAGCGCGTGGTTGATCTCGCCGAGCACGCGCTGGCCCAGCCTGGCGAGCTTCTCGATCGCGCCGTCCTTCTCCTTCTTCTTCTTGCCCTTCTTCTCGCCCTTCTTCTCGCCCTTCTTCTCGCCCTTCCTCGCGGCCTTCGCCGCCGTGGCGGCCGTCGCGGCGCGCCTGTCATGCCGCGCGGCCGCCACGCGCTGGACTCCGCTCTCGGCCGGGTCCGCCGCGCCGCGCGCCGCCATCCGGTCCAGCAGATCCTCGGCGCTGCGGCCCTCGACGACGTGATCGGCGACCGCGTCGGCGTGCTGCTCGTAGGCGTCGCCCGAGCGGCCGACGCCGCCCGCGAGCTGGACGCCGCCGCGCTGCTGCACCACGTGAGCCGCCTCGTGGGCGGCGGTGTGCAGGTCGGGCGCGGCGCCGAAGGCCACGCGGCTTCCGCTCGCGAACGCCTGGGCGCCGATGTCCGACGCCGCCGCGCCGGCCTCGCCGCCCACGTGGGCCTCGATCCCG
>Ga0126377_10003222_pt1 | contig 11498 bp, 7 predicted proteins | sample PanSoiMetPlot_22_FD_92647 | JGI IMG/M metagenome (GOLD analysis project Ga0126377, IMG submission 92647) | Tropical forest soil microbial communities from Panama - MetaG Plot_22 | ecosystem: Environmental > Terrestrial > Soil > Tropical forest > Bulk soil | place: Panama | collected 2016-02-17
CGGCGTAGAACCACGACTCGGTGTCCGCCGCACGAGCATCGTGGTCCAGGAACTCGGTGACCCACTGCTCGGGCGAGTGCCTGCCGAACACCAAGGCGTCGGTCCGGTCCAGTGTCTGGCCGAGACACCGCCCGATCACGGGCACAAAAGCGTCTCGCCCGATCTGCGACATCGGCTCCAGCCGCAGACCGGCGGGCTCGGACAGCGCTTGCCCGCTGTCCGCCCACCGGAATCCCTCTTTCTCCTGGAACAACCGGAGGCCGCTCGCCTCGGCAATGCCGCGAACATGGGCGTGGTCCGGACTAACCGCCGCGTTGACTGGCAGGTAGACCGCCGCGCCCAGCGGAGCCGAGTTCACGGCGGCCGTTACTACCTGTCGAGCGGCGTCCAGACCGCCTTCTGCCCAGTTCAGGCGCGCCACCGCGTACTCGGCGGGCTCACGCTCGAAGATCTCCGCGCGACCCAACACCACCGACGCTTGTGCCACGCCATCGTGCTCAACCACAAACCGGGCGATCGGCCGCAAGGTCGAACCCGGCCTGACCTGCGACGGATCGAGCGCGACCCGACGAACCTCACTCACTTAACGACCACTCGTCCCCTCGTGCGCCGGCGAGGATCATGCCACGCCTGCCGCGGTGCAAGCGGCTGCCCCGCCCAAACCCAGGACTCCGTCATCGGCATGACAACGCGTTCCGCTGCGGCTGGTCGGCGCCTACGGGGCATGATGCGAGACACGATGTAGACCGGCAGTAGTCCGGCGGATCTGAGCTTCGCCCCTGGTTACGAACCGGGCGCCGGAGATGGGACGACCCCCGCCGGGGGGGTGGCGGGGGTCGTCGGGGCTCGGCTCCGGGGGGGTGAGCCGAACCGCCCAGCGGCCATGCGGGGGGCGCAACAACCGCCGAGAGTCCATGCACTCGCATCGTTCAGACGTAATTGAACCGTCTGGGATGTGACGGACGGCACCCTGTGTCGTCATCGTTAGCATGCACGATTTCTCCCTACACGTCGAGGCCCGAACGCGTTCAACACACCGATTTGGCGTCCATCTGCGTCAATATTTTCGCTGGCTCCGGCACCGGAGCAACACAGCGCGATCAGCGCTGACACCCAGCGCGACGGTCAACGCGGCGGTCGCCCGATTAGACTTTCCGGCCGTGACACCCGCTGCGGCGTTCTTCGACCTTGACAAGACCGTCATCGCGAAATCGAGCGCGCTCGCGTTCGGCCGGCCGTTCTACCGCGAGCACCTGATCAACCGCCGCGACGTGATCAAGTCCGGGTACGCCCAGCTGATGTTCAAGCTCGGCGGTGCGGACGACGCGCAGATCGCGAGGATCCGCGACCACCTCGCGACGTTGTGCAAGGGCTGGTCCGTCGAGCAGGTGCAGCAAATCGTCAACGAGACGCTGTCCGAGCTGATCACGCCGTACGTCTACGCCGAGGCAGCCGCGCTGATCGACGAACACATCCGGGCCGGGCGCGACGTCGTGCTCGTCTCGGCGTCCGGCGAGGAGATGGTCCGCCCGATCGGCGAGCAGCTCGGCGTCCACGACATTCTCGCAACGCGGATGGTCGTCAAGGACGGCCGCTACTCGGGCGAGGTGGAGTTCTACAACGCCGGACCGAACAAGGTGGCCGCGGTGCGCGAGCTCGCCGCCAAGCGCGGCTGGGATCTCGCGGAGTGCTACGCCTACTCCGATTCGATGTCGGATCTGCCGCTGCTCGAGGCCGTCGGCCGACCGACCGCGGTGAACGCGGGTCGCAGCCTTCGCAAGATCGCGGTGGAGCGAGGCTGGCCGTTGCTTGAGTTCCGCCATCCGATCCCGCTGAGCCGGCGGCTCCGTGATCGCCCCGCGGTTCCGGTTGCTGCCGCTGCCCTCGGCGTCGGCCTTGGCGTGGCCATCTGCGTCATCCTCTACGGCCGGCATCGACGGCGCCTCGCGGCCGACCTCGCCGTGCGCACGTCCGAGCTCCTCGCCGTGTGACCAAGCCGCGCGACATCATCGAACACATCCGTGATCGGCTGTCACACAATCGACGAGGACCCTGGCGACCTTGGGCGAAGCGGCGTAAAACGAAAAGTGCGGAGCAAACGCGAGACACGAGAACATCACGGAACCAACACGCTGCTGCGAGCGGCGACATGCGGAAGCTCCGTGGCACGGCAACCTGGCACCCACGCGCGACCAGCCGCGGGAGGCATGTTGCGGCGGCACCTCAGCGGACCGCCGGCAACGATTGTGAGGCACGCCTGGTAACCAGGTTTGACGTGTGATGTTGACGGCGCCTCGGCAGTGAGGCGCCGTCCGTCTGCCCGCAAGGGGTCCCGTCGAGCCAGCGGATCCCCTGCCGCTCGGGTCAACGCTTCCCGGCGACAACGCCTCCCGCGATGGACCTGAGTTCGTCAGCGGCCGTCGCAACGGCCGTCGCATAGTGCCTCAGCCAGGCGCGCAGTCCGTCGCGGGTACCGGTGGCGAACGCGCCTGCGGCGCCGCGATACTCGGGCTCTCGCGCGAGGTGACCGACATCGACCGCGAGCAGCCCGCGCGGGTCAAGCCCACCGCTGATCAACACGAGCCGCGCCGCACCGCGGGCCACCACGCCGTACGGTCCCGCGAACGCACGCAACGCCAGCAGCTCACCATGGACGACGGCGGCCACCACCATCGCCGGGGCTGCCGTGCCGGTCACGATGTTCGCGAGCGTGTCGAGTCGCGCCGACACCGCCGGGTCGGTCCGCGGCCGGCCGAGGTCATCCGTGGGTACGGCATCCCGAGCGGCCAACGTGTGCAGCCGCGCCAGCGCCTGACGTGGCGCCACGGCCCACGTACTCGTCAGTCCATCGAGCGCTCCGGCGACCCGCAGTGCACCTTGCACGACGGCGTCGGTGACGGTTCCGTCGCGTACCGCATCGACGTCGTACCCGTGATCGTCAAGCACCGCGCTGGCGACGGCCGAGCGAAGCGCGACCTCGGCGGCGATCGCGCCCGCGGTACCGCGACCGCGCAATGCGGGATGCCGAAATGCGGAGTCCACCGCGCTTCGAGCGGCGTCGAATGCCTCGCGGCAATCGGGCAAGTCGATGAGTCCGGCGAGCGGATCCGTCACACGGTCACGGTAGTCCGCGCCTTTGCAGTGTTCGCTTGCTGCCTTGGGCCGCGATTGCTGAGATGCCGGTAAGACGTCCGCGCACCGGATGGGGTCGCCGTCCGCATCGTGGTCGCGGCGGTGTGTGCATCGAATGCGCGTCGCGTGCGCGGCCTTGATCGATACTGCCCACCGGCGGCAAGATATGCGCAGCACTGGCAGGCGTCTCGCGCGGAACTTCGTATCGCCACGCGACCAATATCGGGACTAGCCTGCTTCTGTGGGAGCCCACACAACGCATCGATCTGGAGCGCGCTGATGAGCGAAACGCTGGAAAACCTGCTACGCGAGGAGCGCAGATTCGACCCGCCGGCGGATCTCGCCGCTCACGCGAACGTCACCGCGGCGGCATACGACGAGGCGAAGGCCGACCGCCTCGGGTTCTGGGAGACGCAAGCAAGGCGCCTGAGTTGGGCCAAACCGTGGGACACGGTGCTCGACTGGTCGAAGCCGCCGTTCGCCAAGTGGTTCGTGGGCGGTCAGTTGAACATGGCCTACAACTGTCTCGACCGACACGTCGAGGCCGGCCGCGGCAACAAGGTCGCGCTCCACTGGGAAGGCGAGCCCGGCGACAGTCGGACGATCACCTACGCCGATCTGCACCGCTCGGTGTGCCAGGCAGCCAACGCGCTCACGTCACTCGGCATCACCGCGGGTGATCGTGTTGCCATTTACATGCCGATGATTCCCGAGGCCGCCATCGCGATGCTCGCGTGCGCCCGCATCGGCGCTCCGCACAGCGTCGTGTTCGGCGGATTCTCGGTGGAATCACTTTCCGGCCGCATCCAGGACGCGGACGCAAAGCTCGTCATCACGGCCGACGGCGGCTTCCGCCGCGGCAACCCAGCGGCATTGAAGCCCATCGTGGACGATTCCGTGGCGCGGTGCCCGAGCATCGAGCACGTGCTGGTCGTACGCCGGACCGGGCAGGACGTCGGCTGGACCGAGGGCCGTGACGTGTGGTGGCACGACGCGGTGGACACCGCGTCCACGGAGCACGAAGCGCAGCCGTTCGACTCCGAGCACCCACTGTTCATCCTCTACACGAGTGGCACGACCGCGAAGCCGAAGGGCATCCTGCACACCACGGGCGGATACCTGACGCACGTCAACTACACGTTCAACGCGGTCTTCGACCACAAGCCGGAGACCGACATCTTCTGGTGTACGGCCGACATCGGCTGGGTCACCGGCCACTCGTACATCGTGTACGGCCCGATGTCCAACGGTGCCACGCAGGTCATGTACGAGGGCACCCCGGACACCCCGCACAAGGGACGGTTCTGGGAGCTGGTGCAGAAATACGGCGTGACCGTTATCTACACCGCGCCGACCCTGATCCGCACGATGATGAAGTGGGGCGACGAGTTCCCGAAGGGCTTCGACCTGTCGTCGCTGCGCATCATCGGTACGGTCGGCGAGCCGATCAACCCGGAGGCGTGGATCTGGTACCGCGAGACCATCGGTCGCGGGCAGTGCCCAGTGGTCGACACGTGGTGGCAGACCGAGACCGGTGGGCAGATGATCAGCCCGCTGCCGGGCGTCACGTCCACGAAGCCCGGCTCCGCGACCCGTCCGCTGCCTGGCATCGAGGCCGACGTCGTGGACGACACCGCGAAGTCGGTGCCGAACGGCGGCGGCGGATATCTCGTGCTGCGAGAGCCATGGCCGGGGATGCTTCGCACCATCTGGGGCGACGATCAGCGGTTCCTCGACACCTACTGGTCGCGGTTCGGCGCCGGCGCCGGCAAGGGCGACGACTGGATCTACTTCGCTGGTGACGGCGCGAAGCGCGACGAGGACGGCGACCTCTGGCTGCTCGGCCGAGTCGACGACGTTATGCTGATCTCCGGTCACAACATCTCCACGACCGAGGTCGAGTCCGCGTTGGTCAGCCACCCGAAGGTGGCCGAGTCGGCCGTCGTCGGAGCAACCGACCCGACGACCGGGCAGGCGATCGTGGCGTTCGTCATGCTGCGGGGCACCACCGAGGTAACCGACACGCTCCCCGACGAATTGCGTGACCACGTCGCAAAGACGATCGGCCCGATCGCGAAGCCGCGGCAGATCATGCTCGTACCCGAGCTGCCCAAGACCCGGTCCGGCAAAATCATGCGGCGACTGCTGCGCGATGTGGCCGAGAACCGTGCGCTCGGCGACGTGACGACGCTGCAGGATTCGTCGGTCATGGAGCTGATCTCGCAGGGACTCAAGTCCGGCAAGTCGGAGGAGGAGTAGCCGCCACGTCCCGGTCGGGGCGTCCGGGTTCGCCCGGGCGCCCCGACTGGCGTTCGAGGCCCGGCACCCCGGTCACCGAAGATCACCCTGGCGCTTCGACCCGTCGCCCGAGCCGGGCACCTCGGTCTCAGATGGTCGCACCCCGGGGCCTCCACTGGCGTTCGAAACCGGCGCGATGGTCGGAGATCTTGGTCGTCCGCGAACGCCGAGCCACCTCGTTCGGGCGACCTCGCCACCGGCGGCCGCAGATCGGCCCAGGTCAAATGCGCGGATCTTGGCTCACGAGACGGCACTCACAGCGCCGGACAGGTCCGCTCCCCCTACGCTAGGGCCATGAGCGCACCCGCGGTGATCGACGACTCTGTTGTCTTGATCGACGGGCCGTGGGCGCACCGGTTCGTCAGCGCCAACGGCAACCGATTCCACGTCGTGGAGGCCGGCACCGGACCACTCGTCCTGTTGCTGCACGGCTTTCCCGAGTTCTGGTGGGCGTGGCACTACCAGCTTCGCGCGCTGTCCGAGGCCGGCTTCCGCGCGGTGGCGATCGACATGCGTGGCTACGGCGCGACCGACAAGCCGCCCCGAGGCTACGACGGCTACACCATGGCCGCCGACGTGGCCGGCCTGATCCGTGCGCTTGGCGAGCGCGACGCGACGCTGGTCGGAGCCGGGTACGGCGGCATGATGGCGTGGACCACCGCGGCGTTCCACCCGAAGTTGGTGCGCCATCTCGTCGTGTCGGGCGCGGCGCATCCGCTCCGATTGCGGGCCGCGATCATGACCGATCCGCGCGGCCAGTCGGCGTCCGCGGCACCGGTCCTCAAATTCCAGGTGCCGCGCTACGAACACGTCGTCACGCGCAACGACGCGGCACTCGTCGGCACTTATCTGCGACGGTGGGGCGGACCGAACTGGGTGGCGAGCCCCGGATTCACCGACTACGAACGCAAGTGCCGCACCGCGATGCAGATCCCGCAGGCCGCGTTTTGTGCGCTCGAGGCATATCGATGGGGCTTCCGCTCCGTACTCCGGCTGCACGGGTACCGCTTCGTCAAGCTTCTGCAGAAGCCGATCACCGTACCCACGCTGCAACTGCACGGCGCGCTGGATCCGGCGATCCTGGCTCGGACCGCGCAGGGGTCGAGCCGATACGTGGCGGCGCGCTACGAATGGCGGATCATCGACGACGTCGGCCACTTCCCGCACGTCGAGGCGCCGGACCTGGTGACCGGCGCGATCCTGGAGTGGATGAAGGTCTAGCCCGGCGGATCAAACGCGATATTCGCGCACCTCGGTGACTTCGGTCGCGGGTGCCCAGCCCTGGTAGACACCGAAGTCGAACTCCTCGAGGCCGAGGCCCAACGCAACCGGCGCCTTGCCGCCGGTGTATTCCACGCGCAGCCAGCCGTCATGTTCGCCAAGCACGATGAACGGCGCATCGCGCCACCGGCACGTCGTGCGTACGTAGCACAGGTCTTGGACATGCTCGACGCGCACCACACATCGGAAGCGGTTCTCGGCAACCGGGGCGAAGCCATTCGCCGGCACCGGGGAGTAGAGGCGCACCAGGTCGCCATCCGGGCTCGCTTCGTACGCCACGCCCCGGTACGTCGCCTCATAACCGTCGCGCATCAGCGTTCCCTCGCCCGAGCGCGCGCGTCGACGCCGTTGGGAGCGACGCCGTTGGGGGAACGCGGTCCGCGACGGCCGGAGCCTCGCCAGCGCGGGTCGAGCGGGTCGTCGAGCGGATCACTGATCGACGCTCGGCCGGACGCGGTCCGCTTCGGACCCTCGACGGACGGCGTCGGCGGCACGATCGGCACGGACGGATCCCACACAGCCTCGCTGTCGATGCCGTGCACCGGTCGCCAAAGGCCCTCGTCCGCGTCGAGCAGCGCGATCAGCGTCTTGCGGCCGTCGCTCGTGACGCGCCACATTTGGGCGCCGTGCGGCAGGCGGATGCTGTCCACCTTGAACTCCGCGATGACCTCGCCGTTCTCGGCCGGTGCGAATCCGTTGCCGCGGAACGGCGCACGTTCGATCATCCATCCCTGCATGGCGCGCATCGCCGCTTCGTGCTGCCCGCCGTAGGGGATCCGGTAGAGGTCGGGCCGGTACGCCGCCCACCGCAGCAGGTAGATCTCGCTGGCGTCGCGCCGGAACGGCGACCCGCTATACGTCAGGCCGAGTGTGCCGACCAGTTGCGCCGGCGTCTGCAGGTGCATGACCTCGGGGGCCCGATGTACGAATCCGGACGCCCGGTCGTAGCCGCGTTCCAGGTAGTAGTCGACCTGCGAGGCGGCGATCGGTTTCTGCATGACCACCGGCATGTTCGACGCGGGCGCCGCGGCTGCCGCGTCGTCGTACTCGCCCAGGCCCTCGTCGTCGGTCAACCCAGCATCGTCGGCCCACGCGGCGAGTGCCTTGATCTGGATGCCCGGCAGCGTGGCACCGACCGGCGAGCCCGGGTTGATGGCGAACGCCCACTTCACGTCCGGCCACACGTGGATCAGCTGGATGAACTTCGCGTTGATGGACACCACGCCGTCGCCCAGGAACTCCGTCATTCGCTCCGACGACGTGAAAACGACGAGATAGGGCTGGCCGTCGACCTCGTCGCGGCGCCACGGGAACAGATCGTCGTCAAGCTGCACATCCGACGGCACACCGTCGGGCAGCGGCACGAGCACGCGCGCGAGCAGCAGTGTGGAGAGGAACTGTTCGGTCTTGCCACCACTGGCCGCCTCGAGCAGATCGCGCTCGGTGTCGTTCGCCGGGATGAAGACCGGCCCGTCGGGCTCCTGCTGCGCGGGACCGTGCGGCTGCTGGGCGTTGACGTCCTGCTCGCCGGTATCCCCAATGAACGCGGCAGTGGTCGCGGCGTCGGCGGCGAAAGCGTCGACCGCGTCGTCGTACGCCCGCCCCCGGTTCCCGCGCACCGTCGTTGCCGCCGACCACCCGCCGGGCGGCGGCGGACCGACCGTGTCGGCTTCCCCGTTGCCGAACAAACCGATGCGGCGCGTCATCGAGTCGTCAGCGCCCAGAGCGTCCGCATCGCGCCCGAGCGTCGTCGCGCCGTCGGGTGGCGCTGCGTGGTCGGCCGCACGGTGCAGGTTGATGCGGCGGGTCCGTTCCGCGTCCGTGGCGTCGGCCGGCACGTCGATCCGGCGCGTCGCGGACTCGTCGTAGCGGCCCGGCGAGCGATCGATCCGCCGCGTCGCCGACTCGTCGCCCTCGCCGGCCTGGTGCCGAGGTCGACCGCGCGTCGCGCCGTTGTCCTCGTTGCCGAACAGGTCGACGTGCCGCGTCGGACCGGCGATCCGGGCGGCGTCGCGCGGATCGATCCGTTGTGTCATCGACTCGTCGGCCATCGCGGCCGTGTTGATCACGCGCGTCGGCGATGTATCCACATCCTCGGTCGCGTCAGCGCGGCGCGGCCTCGACGGCTCGGCGACGCCGACGTGGGCGCGATCGCCGTTGGCGTGCTCCGCGCGCACCCGTCGCGTACCGGTCTCGTGCACCGACACGAGTGTCGCCTCGATCACCTCGGAGTCGATCTTCGAGGCGTCGATGACGGTGGCGTTGACGACCATCGCCTCGAGCGCGGCCGCACCCATCACCGTGGACGAGATGATTTCGGCGTCGATGATGGTCGCGTCGTGTCGCTTCGGACGCCGACCATCGGGCCGGTTCGCGGACGTGACCGTCTTGTGGGCACTGTGCGCACCGGTCGCCCGCGCGTAGGGCGGCTCGGTGTCCACCATTTCGGCCTCGAGCGGCTCCTCCGGCGTGGGCGGCGGCGTGGGAGTAAACGCTGACCGTGGGGCCGTCGCGGTGGCGCGCGCGGCCTCGCGACGGGCACCGGTTGCCGCGGCAGCGGTCGTGCCGCGAGTGAAGGATGCCGCTCGTGCGCGCCCACCGTGGTGCGCGTTCGCCGGCTCGTCAGCCGCATGACCGATTGGCTCCACGATCGAGTCCGGCGTGGGATCCGCCCGGGATGTCCGGCTTAGCGGCGAACCGGGCCGGTCCGGCATGCGTACGTCGCCGCGGGCGAGTTGTGTCACGAACCACGGCGGCAGGTAGCCCTCGATCGGCAGCCCCGGATTGACCGCCAGCCACCAGTCTTCGTTGGGCCAGGCGCCGGCCAGCTCGTGGTATGCGATCTTGCGTGCCGACCCGGAATGCTCGGCCAGGCACACCCGCATCGCTTCGGCCGACGTGAAGGCCAACACGTGGGTGCGTCCGCCCGAGTTCCAAGTGCCCCACCCGAACGGCGCGCGGCCTGCGAGAGCATCCGGTGACACCGGCAGCAGGAGTTCGGTGCGAGCCAGGATGCGGAAGTAAAGCTCCTGGTCGGTGACGCGGAGGGCGTCGCGCATGGCGGCCTCGGCCTCGGTGGCCGGTTCCCATTCAGTCACGGCCACCTCCTCCGTCACCTGCCGACCCGGGCCGCACGAACTGCGGCAAGACGTGTCGTCCAGTCACCGCCCGATGACACGGTGTCATCTGGCCGTACCAGGCCGCGACGGCCAAGCTACGGGATGGGCGTACATTACCCTTCCGGTGACCATGATCTCCCCACCGCCAACTACACGGCCGATACGATGCGAGCCGACCGGCCATGCGGCTGACATGGAGGGGACTCGATGCACCGGGCTTTTCCACGTGCCGCCTGCGTCCTTGCTGGTCTCGCGGTCTGCACGACGATTGTCACCGGGCCCCTCGCTGCCGTACCAGGGTATGCGGCCACGACCACGGCACCAACATTTGCAGTCGCCGGTTGTGCGACAAGTGCGACACAGCCGCCCGCCGCGCCCGACCCATCGGCCGTACCCTGGGCCATCGCAGCGAGCGGCGTAGCCGGCCTGAGGGGTGTCGCCAACGGCGCCGGCGAGGTGGTCGCCGTCATCGACTCCGGGGTAACCCCGCTGGCCTCGTTCGGGCATCGCGTCCTCGCCGGACATGACCTGCTCGGCAGCACCGACGGTCGGGTCGACTGCGTCGGGCATGGCACGGCGGTGGCCAGCATCATCGCCGCCGGCTCGACGCCCGGTGCGGCATTCCACGGGCTCGCGCCAGCTGCCAAGATCCTGCCGGTACGGGTCAGCGAGGCCGAACTCGTCGACGGTGCGGTGTCGGGTGATGCGACGACGCCGGCCGGACTGGGCGCGGCGATCACCTGGGCGGTCGACCATGGCGCAGACGTCCTCAACATCTCCGTGGTTGTCGGCACCGACGATCGCACGCTGCGGTCCGCCGTCGCGCGGGCGGTTGCCGACGGTGTGGTCGTCGTCGCCTCGGTGGGCAATAACCACAACGATTCCGGACCCGATCCGACGCCCTACCCGGCGGCATATCCGGGCGTGATCGGCGTGGGCTCGATCGACGAGGGCGGCGCGCGATCCGCCACGTCCGAGGTCGGGTCGTTCCTCGACGTCGTCGCGCCGGGCGGCGGCGTGACCGCCGATCGGCTGCCCAGCGGCCTGGGTACGTTCGACGGGGCAAGCTTCGCCGTCCCCTACGTCGCCGCCACCGCTGCACTCGTCCGCCAGGAGTTTCCGCAGCTCACCAACGCACAGATCGCGCAACGAATCTTCGACACGACCGACCCGCCGCCGGTCGGTGCAAGTCGGGCCGACTACGGCCACGGCATTGTCGACCCCTACCGTGCCGTCGCCAGTGCGGTAACGACGGTGGGAACCGGTGGCGGCCAGGTCACGTCGGCCTCGCCCAGGCTTGGAGCGGACGCCGGCACCGGTGCGCCGGCCGCCGCGGCCATCACACCCGGCCGACAGCGCTGGGTCGTCGGCGCCGCTGCCGCCGTCGCCCTGATCCTGTTGGGTTTCGCGTGGACGCCGGCCGGCGCCTATCGTCGGCGACTCGATCGCAACGCTTGATCGCCAACGTCGTCGGACGTCCTCGTGACGGCGAGACGGCCGCCTCGCATGACGGCTGACGCGACCCGCACCCCCGCGTCGACCCGCACGACCCGCACCCGATTCGTGCGGGTCGCGCACACGCACACGCACCCGCACCCGCACCCGCACCCGCACCCGCACCCGCACCCGCGTCGACCAATACGCCGAAGGCCGCCCACGGGCGCGTGA
>Ga0126377_10003223_pt1 | contig 11496 bp, 9 predicted proteins | sample PanSoiMetPlot_22_FD_92647 | JGI IMG/M metagenome (GOLD analysis project Ga0126377, IMG submission 92647) | Tropical forest soil microbial communities from Panama - MetaG Plot_22 | ecosystem: Environmental > Terrestrial > Soil > Tropical forest > Bulk soil | place: Panama | collected 2016-02-17
GCACGGCATCAGCGGCCACCCCGAGCGGCGGAAGCTCTCGAGGGCCCGCTCGGACGCTTCGGCGGCCTTGCCGTACTGACAGGCGAGCGCGCCGTACCAGCCGGCCAGCGCGTACCAGATCCGCCCCAGGGCGCGGTCGTCTCCGGCCTGCTCGAGGACCGGGACCGCCTCCTCGGCCAACGCCTCGAGCGCCTCCGCACCGCCCTCGTCCGCTCGCCTGAGCCTGAGGTTCGCAAGCTCGGTGCGCGCCCGCAGCTCGGCCCGCCGGTCGTGCTCGGAGAGCGAGAACTCGATCGCGCGGTCGAACGTCTCCTCTGCGCCTTGCATGTCGCCGGCTCGCCAGAGGACGAGGCCGAGCTCGGTGAGGAGATCGCGGCGCACGACCTCTTCGGGCCCGAGCAGGGAGGTCGAGCGTGCGAGGAGAGTCACGGCCGCCGGGGTGTCTCCGCTCCTGGCCGCGCGAAGCCCTGCCGCCGCGAGCCGTTCGCCGGCCCTGGCGGCGAGCTCCAGCGCCTCGGCGTCGACCAGCTCCAGCTCCACCAGATACCCGTATGCCTGCTCCAGGTGAAAGCCGATGAGCTCGTCGGGCCCTCCGGGCGTCGTTTCGAGCCATTCGGCCACGCGCTTGTGGAGCTCGGCCCGCTGGCCCTTCGGCAGCGTCGAGTACGCAGCGTCCCGGATGAGAACGTGGTGGAAGCGGAATGCCTCGCCGGGCGCCGCCTCCAGGCGGCTCTCGCGGATCAGCCCCTTGGCCGTGAGCGCGACCAGTGACCGCTCGGCCGCCCGGGTGTCCTCTGCCGGAACGAGATGGGTCACGGCTCGGCGGGAGAACGTCCGCCCGACCACGGCCGCGCGTTGCAGGAGCGACAGCTCGCCCGGCCCCAGGCGGTCGAGCCTGCTCGCGAGGAGCGCGTCGAGCGACGGCGGGAGGTCCTCCGGCTCGCCGTCCTCGGTCGCATGCGCAAGGAGCTGCTCGATGAACAGCGGGTTGCCGCCCGCAGTGCGGAGGATCCGGGCACGAAGGTCGTCGCGAACCCCGCCCAGGTTCTCGATGAGCGCTGCTCCGTCCTCGCTCGAGAGCGGGCGGAGGACGACCGCTTCGTGGTCCTGCCAGGCGTCGCGCTCGTCGATCAGCTCGGGCCGCGCGAGACCGACCACGAGAATCGGCGCACCCGACACCCGTTCGACGAGGTACTCGATCAGGTCGAGAAGCGTCGGCTCGGCCCAGTGGAGGTCTTCGACGAAGAGCAGGACGGGTCGTTCGCGGGCCAGCGCCTCGAAGGCGCGGCGAACGGCCCAGAAGGTCTCACCGCCGGGCCCCGGCGCCTCCTCCGCGCCCGCCAGATCCGCCAGCCGGTTTGCAATCAGCTCCGCGTGCTCGTCACCGGCCAGTAGCCCCGTGAGATCGCACCGGGCGGCGACCTGACGGATGATCTCCGCCATGGGCAGGTACGTCGCCCCCTTGCCGTAGGACATGCAGCGGCCCACGAGGACGGTGGCGTTCCCTTCGAGCTCGGAGTAGAGCTCGCGGGCCAGGCGTGTCTTGCCGATCCCGGGCTCGCCCAGGATCAAGGCCAGGCCGCAGGTGCGCTCCGCCGCCACCCGCTCGAAGGCGGCGTGAAGCGCGGCCAGTTCCGCTCCGCGCCCGACGAGCGGGGCCTCGAGATGGCGTGGTGGCGCCGTTGCGTCCTCGACGAGGCCGAGCAGAAGAGACGCCTCTTCCCGCCCGCCGTCGGCGGGCTCCGACAACACCGCACCGCCCAGCAGGCCCATCGTCGCCGGCCCGATCACGAGCTCGCCGGGCCGAGCGCGGTGGAAGAGCCGCTTTGCAAGGCCGATCGCCGGGCCGGAGATGAAGCCGTGACCGGCCTCGTCGGCGCCGGACAGGACCTCGCCCGTCTCGATCCCGATGCGGAGCTCCATCCCTCGACGGGCAAGGTCGCCGCCCGCACGGCCGATCGCCGCCTGAAGGTCGAGCGCGGCGCGGGCGGCGCGGAGCGGGTCGTCCTCGTGGCTGCGCGGGATGCCGAACACCGCCATCACCTCGTCGCTCGCACGCTGCTCCGTCGTCGCGCCGTGCTCCACGAGCACGTCGCGCGCGCGGCTCAACGCCTCGACGCTCGACCTGCGGAGCAGCTCCGGATCGATCTCGCCCGGGTACGACAGGTCCGCGAAGAGCACGGTCACCGTCTTGCGGCGCTCCTCGGGTGCTTCCGTCACGCTCGTCGGGCCCGCCGGCGCTGACAACGCCGGGTCCTGGCGGAGAATCGCCTGCTCGAGCTCTCGCAACGCCTCGCTCGGCTCGATGCCGAGTTCGTCGACGAGGGTCTGCCGGGTGGCCTGGTAGGCCTCGAGCGCGTCGGCCTGGCGACCCGCGCGGTACAGCGCGAGCATGAGCTGCCCCCGGAATCGCTCGCGGAACGGATGCTCGGCGATCAGCGACTCGAGCTTGCCCACGAGGTCGGCTCCGGCGCCGAGGGCGAGCTCGGCGTCTATCAGGTCTTCGAGTGCCGCAGTGCGCTGCTCCTCGAGCCGCCTGGTCTCCTCCACGGCGAAGGGCTCGAAGGCGAGGTCGGCGAGAGGCGGCCCGCGCCACAGCGCGAGCGCCTCGCGCAGCTTCTCGACCCGCTGCTCTCCTTCGCTCGCGCGGGCGTCCCCAACGAGGCGTTCGAAGCGGCTCAGGTCGATCTGCTCCGAGGCGGCGTCCAGGGCGTATCCCCCTCCGCGCGAGACGATGAGGCCGGGCCCGAGAGCACGTCGAAGCTGGGCGACGTAGTTCTGCAGCGCCGCCCTCGCGGTGCGCGGCACATCCTCGCCCCAGAGCGCCTCGATCAGCACGTCGCTGGAGATCGACTCCCCCGGGCGGAGCAGCAGGATCGCAAGGAGCGCACGCTGCTTCGGCCGCCGCAGCTCGATCGGCTTTCCTCGGTCGCGGACCTCGAGCCCCCCGAGGATGCGGAAGTCCATTACAGGCCGGTTGTAGCACTGTCTGCCTCGCCCGAACAGGCCCGCGTTGGCGGCGTATTAGGGGGCGGAGAAAGCATGCGCCCATGGATCGACTCGCGAAAACAGCCACGAGCGCGCTCGCCGTCGCGCTGGCGCTCGTCTCGCAGGCGGCCGCGTCGGGCTCGCGGTCCGGCGCGACCGCAGGCTGTGGGCAGGTCGGGCACGCCGGGCGCGCACGTGTGTTCGCGTCCTACACGCCGGCCCTCCGCACCTACGACGACAACATCGAAGACAGCGGCAACGCGCCTGACTTCTGCGCCGACGAGCTGGTCACCAACGACAACGGAGCCATCACGATCGGGATCCACGCCCACAACCGCTCCGGTTTCGTCGCCGGCGACACGTACACGGTCTATCTCGACACCGATCTCGACGCCGCAACCGGCGGAGGGGGAGTCGGCGCGGAGTACGAGATCCTCTTCAGCGGCCCGCGCGCCCAGCTGCTGCGCTGGAACGGGACGATCTTCGACCCGGCGTCCCCGTCGCCGGTTCCGATGATCTGGGCTCCCGGATACGGCCCGGTTCTGCTCCTCGAGCCCGCCGCGATCGGCGCTCCGCCGGGGTTCAACTTCGTGCTGGTCTCGGCGAGCGGTACGGACAGCGACCGTGCGCCCGACACGGGGTCGTGGTCGTACACGCGACGGCCCTTCGCGCTCAAGGTGCAGTCGCTGTCCGTCGGAGCGGCCCGCGCCGGTCGCCCGTTCACGGCCCGCGCCCTGATCCTTCGGAGCGACTTCGACATTCCGCTCGACGAGGGCAGGATCGGCTGTGCTGCCCGGCTCGCGGGACACGCGCTCGCGGGCAAAGGCAAGTTCGCAAACGGGCGGGTCGTGTGCACGTGGCGGCTGCCCAGGAACGCGCACGGCAAGCGGTTGTCGGGCGCCCTGTCGATTGCCTTCGAGGGGGTCCGCGTGAAGCGGGGCTTCGCTGCGCGAGTCAGGTGACCGCAAGGCCTCCTGGGGGAGGAAGCGTAGGGCCGGCGGACGCAGCCGGCCCTACGCAGGTTTCCTCGGGGCCCTCCCTGAGACGGAATGGGGGTCTGCCCGGTGGTCGTCCCTGCGGTTGCGTCGTACGCTCGAACTCGACCAAGGAGGTCTTCCAATGACCCGTTTCAGGGTGCTTCTCGTCCTCACCGCACTCGCCTTGCTGATTGCGCCGATCGGCCGGGCACAGCCGCATCGGTTCGACGGCGGACACGGCAAGCAGGTCACCGTGATGACACGGAACCTGTTTCTCGGGACCGACCTGAACCCGATCTTCGCCGCGCCGACCCCGCCTGCGCTGTTCGCCGCCGTGGGCGCCGGCTGGGCCCAGGTGCAGGCGAACGACTTCCCGGCCCGCGCACAGGCGATCGCGGACGAGATCGCCGCCGCGAGGCCCGACCTGGTCGGCCTACAGGAGGCGATCCTGTATCGCACGGACGTCCCGCCGGACGGGCCCGCCACTCCGGCCGAGACGGTGGCCTACGACTTCGTCCAGCTGCTCGTCGACGCTCTGGCCGACCGCGGGCTGCACTACACGCCGGCGTCCACCTTCACGGGCACGGACGTCGAGCTGCCGGCCGGCCTGCCGCCGACGCTGGACGTCCGGCTGACCGACCACGTGGTTGTGCTCGCCCGCACCCATCGCAAGCACGGTCACCTCAAGCTCTCCAACCCGCAGTCGGGCGCCTATGCGGCGAAGCTGACGGTCACGACTGCGGCAGGGCCGATCACGCTTCCGCGCGGCTGGGCGTCGGTCGACGTCAAGCTCCGAGGAGAGCGCTTCCGGTTCATCACGACGCACCTCGAGGCGTTCTCGCCGCTGATCCGCAACCCGCAGGCGGCAGAGCTCGTCGCAGGCCCGGCGGCGACGAACCTGCCGGTCGTGATGATCGGCGACTTCAACTCGGGGCCCGGTAGCGACCTCGGCGCGTACGGGATCCTGCAGTCCGGCGGCTTCACGGACGCATGGCCTGCCGTCCTGGGGCCGGGGCTGACCTGCTGCCACGCGGTCGACCTGCACGACCCGAACCCGACGCTCACGAAGCGGATCGACCTGGTCCTCACCAGGGGCAAGTTCAAGACGATCTCCGCGGAGGTCGTGGGCGACGAGCTCGCCGACCGGACTCCCTCGGGGCTCTGGCCGTCGGATCACGCGGGGCTCGTCGCGACGCTCCGGTTCAAGTAGCCGAACGTCCCCGGCCGGGCCCGCGCGTGGCCCGGCCGGGGACGACTAGGCTCAGCCCGTGCGGCTGGTGCTGGACTGGGACGGGACCGTCACCGAGCGGGACACGCTCGATCTCGTGCTGCAGGAGTTCGGCGACCCCGGGATCTACGACCGCGTGGAGGCCGAGCTCGAGCGCGGGACGATGACGCTGAACGAGGTCATCTCGGCGGAGTTCGAGACGGTCACGGCCCCGCTGGACGCGGTGGTGCCCTGGCTGCTCGAGCGGGCGCGCTTCCGCCCCGGCTTCGCCGAGCTCGCCCGCGCCCACCGTCCGCTGATCGTCTCCAGCGGCTTCCGCGAGACGATCGAGCCGCTGCTCGAGCGCGACGGGCTCCTCGGCGAGGTCGAGCTGCGGGCGAACACCGTCGACGCGCGGCCCGACGGCTGGCGGGTCCACTACCGGGTCTCCGAGCCGTGTGAGACCTGCGGCGAGCCGTGCAAGCGGGGCGACCTGCCCGCCGGCGAGGAGATCGTCTACGCGGGCGACAGTCACTCCGACCTGTGCGCCGCACTCGCGGCGGACCGGGTCTTCGCGACCGGCAATCTCGCCCGCTGGCTCACCGAACGGGGGATTCCGTTCACCCCTTTGAGCGACTTCCACGCGCTCGCTAACGAAATCGTTACGTCCTCCTCCTAGACGGCTAACCGGTTCCGCCCACGGTCAGTGCGGAAGACCGAAAGGAGGGCACATGCTGAAACGGACAGTCTTCCTCGTCATGGTCGCCGCGCTCGCGGTTCCCGCGCTCGCTGCGGCCCGACCGCACGAGGTGCAGGGCCCGGCCACCCTCAAGGGCCACGGGTTCCTGCGGGGGGAGCTCCAGGCGACCGACCCGTCGCTGTCGGTGCGGATCAGGTTCCGCGCCGGAATGGTCCGGGTCGTCGACCTCGCGGGCGACCTGCAGGTCACCTGCAAGGGCAGGCCGGCCCGCTCGCACCACAACCGCAAGGGCCAGGCGGTCTACCGCTGCGCCGGTCGAGCCGGCCGCATGCTCGTGACCGGCAGCCACTACGGGCTTGCGCTCGTCTCGATGCGCTACGTGCTCGAGCTTCCCGACGGCGTCTCCGGCACGCTCTCGGGCCGCTTCCGCTCGACCGCTCCGGCCGGTGGCGACAGCGGCGGCGGCGAGTACGAGGCTCCGCCCGGCACGCCGTAGCCCAGCTGTAGGCGGCCCCGGAAGGGGAGGGGGCCGCCGATAGCCTCAGGGCGGATGCCGCTGCTGCGCCTGCCCGACCCGTTCGACTTCCAGCTCTCGACCGAGCGCTTTCGCGCGTTCGGGCCGGACCTCTCGAACCTGTGGCAGGACGGCGCGCTGCACCGCGCGGTCGGGAAGCGCGAGGTGCGGATCACGGAGGCGCGTGGTGGCGTCCGGGTGGAGCCGCTCGACGCCGAGACCCGCCCGGTCGTCCGCAAGCTGCTCGGCGCAGAGTTCGAGCTCGAGCCGTTCTACGCGTGGGCGAAGCGCGACCCGGTGCTCCGAGCCCTGACGAAGCGCCTCGCGGGCCTGCGGCCTCCGATATCGCCCGAGCCGTTCGAGTCGCTGGTCACCTCGATCACCGCGCAGCAAGTCTCCCTCCATGCCGCGTTCGCGATCCGCAACCGTCTGATCGAGCGATTCGGCCGGCGGGTCGGCAGGGCGTACGCCTTCCCGACTGCGCAGCGGCTTCGGCGCGCGACCCACGACGAGCTCCTGCTGCTCGGGTTCTCGAACCGCAAGGCCGAGTATGTGCGCGGCCTTGCCGAGTCGAAGCTCGACCTCGCCGGGCTCGCCGCCCTCCCGGACGAGGAGGTGAAGGAGCGCCTCGTCGCGATCCGCGGCCTCGGCGAGTGGACCGCGGACTGGTTCCTCGCCCGCCACCTCGCGCGGCCGACGGCATGGCCGGCAGGCGACCTCGCCCTGCGCAAGGCGGTCGTCGCGTTCTACCCTGAGGCCGTGGACGTGCGCGCATTCGGTGACCGCTTCGCGCCGTTCCAGAACCTGACGGCGCACTACCTGCTCGTGGGCCTTAGGGTGGCGCCCCTGTGACCGTCCGCGAAGCCACTCCCGCCGACGACGCCGTTCTCGCCGGCATGCTCCAGGCGATCTTCGAGGAGCGCTGGAACCGTCCCTGGCCGCACCCCGAGCCGACGCCCGCACAGCTGGAGAACAAGCTCGTCCTGCTCGCCGAGGAGGGCGACGAGGCGGTCGGTTTTGCATTCGGCGAGGTCCAGCCCGGCCCGGTCGCGCACGTGAACATCGTCTACGTCGTGCCCGAGCGACGGCGCGAGGGGATCACCAAGGCGCTGCTCCAGGAGTTCGCCGCACGCGTCCGGGCCGACGGCGTGGAGCACATGACCCTGGACGTCGACGTCTCGAACGAGGTCGGGCGGATCGTGTGGCAGCGGCTCGGCTTCGTCGAGTGGGCCCGCCGGCTCACCGTGCCGCTCGCCTCGCTGGAGGAGCACCTCACGGGTGCGGCGACCGGCGAGTCGTACGCGTCGCTGCACGTCCAAACCGACGACGTCGAGGCCGTCCAGGCGGCCGCGGCCAGGTACCTCCCGCGCTACGGCAGCACGGGTCATGGCCGCGTGTCGGAGCCGCGCAACGGCTGGGTCGCCGTGTACGACGAGCTCCTCGACCGCGACCGCAAGGCGCGGGACCGCGTCGCCTCCGAGCTCTCGAACGCCGTCGCGGCTGTCGTCTGCGCGATCGGTGTCGAGTCGGGGCACGTCGTCCGCTACGCACTCTTCGAACGGGGCAGCGTCGTCGACGAGTACCAGTCCGTGCCGGAGTTCTTCGGGCCGCTGCCGCCGGGCGACGTCGTCGCGCTGAGCGCGAACCCGACGGTCGTTGCCCGCCTGACGGGGGCGGAGCCGGCGCGCGTGCGGGCGGTCGCCCGAACGGCGTCGTCGCCCGACGAGCTGCCGGCGGCGCCGGAGCTCCTCGCGGAGATCGCCGAGGTCCTCGGTCTCGAGGGCGCCGGCCGCGGGTAGTCTCAGCTCGATGCCGATCCTCTACACCGCCGAGCGCTGCCCCTTCGCCGCCCGCGCGAGGATCGTGCTCGCGGAGAAGGGCCTCGACTACGAGGCCGTCGAGATCGACCTCGACGACCGCCCCGCCCTGATCTTCCAGAAGAACCCGCTCGGCAAGGTGCCCGTCTACGAGGAGGACGGCGGCCTCGTGCTGCCGGAGTCGCTCGTGATCGCGGAGTACCTCGAGGAGCGCTACCCGGAGCCCGCGCTGTGGCCCGCCGACCCCGCCGAGCGCGCGCTCGGGCGCCTCTGGCTCGACCGGTTCGACGACCGGCTCGGCCGCGCCTACTACGCGCTGCGGCGCGGCGAGGAGGGGGCGAGCGACCGGCTCGGCGAGAAGCTCGCAGCGCTCGACGCCGCGCTCGAGGCCCAGCCGTTCCTGAGCGGCCGCGAGTACGGGCTCGCCGACATCGGCTACGTGCCGTGGATCCTGCGCGCCACCGAGCGGTTCGACGTCGACCTCGAGCCGTTCCCGCACGTCTCCGCCTGGCTCGACGTCGTCGCCTCGCGCCCCGCCGTCGCGGCCGAGCGCGAGCTCGTCGCCGCGCAGTGACGGACCTTCCGCCGCTGGTCGACGCGGCCTGGGTACAGGAGCACCTGGGCGAGCCGGACCTCGTGCTCGGCGACTGCCGCGGGCCGAACGCGCACCAGCGCGGGCACCTGCCGGGCTCGATCCCGCTCGTGCTCGGATCGCCGCCGCCGCTCGCGGAGCGCGAGACGGTGCACGAGTTCGCGGTCGAGGTCCAGCGCCGCCTCGGGCGGCACGGCGTCGACGGAGCCGAGCGCCTCGTCCTCTACGACCGCGGCGACTGCGTCGGCGCGGCCGCCTCGGCGCAGGCGGCGATGGCGGCCGGGCATCCGAAGGTCGCGGTGCTGGCCGAGGGGATCGCCGGCTGGCCCGGCGAGGTCGAGATCGGCGCGGTCGAGCTGGAGAAGACGAGGGCGTCGCTCGAGCCGCACCTCGAGGCGGTGCCCACCTGGGACGAGCTCCGTGACCGGCTCGACGATCCTGCGCTGACGATCCTCGACGTCCGCACCCCCGAGGAGTACGCGGGCCGCGGCGGCTACCCGTGCGACCCGCGGCAGGCGCACATCCCCGGCGCGCGGCACCTGGAGGTCGACCGCCTCTTCGCCGCGCCGGGCCTCCCGCGCGAGGCGTGGGCGGTTCGCGAGCTCGTCGGCCTGCCCGAGGGCGCGGAGATCGTCGCCTACTGCCACTCGGGCTCGCGCTCGGCGCTCGCGGCGCTGGCCCTCAGAGCGGCCGGCTACGAGGCCCGGAACTACCCGGGCTCGTGGCACGAGTGGTCGCGCCACGAGGACCTGCCCGCAGAACGCTGAGGGGCCCCGGAGGGCCCCTCGGACGTCGTCGCTACTTGTGCTTCTTCTTGGGCGGCGGCAGGACCCGGAGCTGGTTGCTCGTGATCGGGGCGAGGTCCTCGCCCTTGCACGGGATTGGCTGCTTCGTGGGCGACGGGCCCTCGCAGCTCGTCCCGTAGTTCTCGAAGCGCACCTGGAAGAACGTCCGCGCCTTCACGGACGGCAGGAGGACCGTGAACTTGCCGGTTCGCGGGAGCTTCGCGAGGCGCTTCGTCTTCGCGCCCTGGACTCCGGCCGACGTCGCGGTCGGCGCCGGGTTCGCCTTCTTGCTCGAGTAGAGCCGGAGCCTGATCCCGGCCGGGTTGAGTCCTTGCTGGGACAGGCGCCCGCTGAAGGCGACGCCCTTCTGGTGCTTCTTCAGCTTCGCGCGGGCCAGCGTGAGCGTCGTCGGGAGCCCGACGTACGTCCGCCACTCGACAGTGCCGGTCGGCACAGGCGTCGCGGTCCCCGGCTGGTACGGCGTGAAGTCAGCTGCCCACTCGTACCCGCCCTTCGCCGGCGCGTTCGTGAAGACGCCGGCAACCGAGAAATCGGCCGAGACGAGCTGGGCGCCGAACGTGGCGCCGCCCTGGTCCTGCGGGACGTCGGGCGACGGGAGGCAGACCTGCATCGTCACGAGCGGCCCGAGCTTGTCGACGAACACCGGGATGGCGATCGTCTGGCCCTGGAGAGCCGTGTTGAGCACCCACGTCGAGCCGTGGGTCGGCTGGGACGGCGTGCAGCGCGCGGCGGCAGCCACGATCGCCGGGTCGGCCGGGTTGGCGACGAGCACGTCGCCTGCCAGCGGGAGGATCGCGTTCGCGATCGCCTTCGCCTTCACGACGGCGACCACCTTGCCGATCTTCGTTCCCGGCGCGGCACCGAGGTTGGCGCCGTACCCCGCGGGCGAGAGGATCGTCAGCTTCGCGATCGCGTCGTCGTTCTGCGGCGCGAAGATGAAGACGTCCGCCGTTGTCTTCCCGCCGACCTTGTAGCTCGTCTGCTCCACGGTGAGCGACGGCCCGAAGGTCGCGAGCGCGGGCGCGGCGAACGCGAGCCCGACGAGGCTGGCGCACACCAGCAGCACCAGCCGCAATGACTTCTTCATAGCCCCTTCTTTCTGGAGAACCCCTGGGATCGGTAATGAGACGACCGATTCACCGCAATAGTTAACACCCAACCACCCAACCGAGCTAGTGCGCGCGGACCAGAGGCCCGAACAGCACCCACTTCGAGCCGCGGTAGCGCACCATCCTCGCCTTGGCGATCGGGAAGTAGTTCGAGGGGCTCGTGTGCACCTCGACGCCGGGGAGCAGGAACGGGTTCTTCCGCTCGTCCATGTGAGTGGCGGCGCGGAGGAGGCTCTCGCGCGTGAGGTTCCTGCCGGCGTGGCGGAGCGCGTCGACCATCGCGTAGGCGACCGTCATCCCGTACCAGTTGTAGACGTTGGACGGGTTCCCGCCCGGGTCGTAGCGCTTCATGATCCTCCGGTAGAGCGCGACCGCGGGATCCTTCGCCCAGGCGGGCGAGGTCGGGTCCTTCACGAAGGCCACGCTCAGCGAGCCGTTCGTCCCCTTCCCGTGGGTGTTGTAGCGGGCGATGGCCATCACGGTCGGCTCGATCGAGACGGCGCTCACGAAGACGCGCGGGTGCCAGCCGAGCTTGTACGCCGTCATGTACGCCTGGATCGCCTGCGTCGGCAGCGCGAACAGCATGAAGGTGTCGGCCTTGGTGCGCCGCAGCCGCGCCAGCTGCGAGCCGATGTCCGTGTCCGTCGACTCGTACGACGCGGTCGCGACGATCCGCTTCGCGTGCCTGCCGAGCCCGCGCCGCAGCCCGTTCAGCAGGTCCTTGCCGTAGTCGCTGTTCTCGTACAGGACGGCGATCCGTGCCTTCGGCCGGTGCGTGACGACGTA
>Ga0126377_10003224_pt1 | contig 11496 bp, 12 predicted proteins | sample PanSoiMetPlot_22_FD_92647 | JGI IMG/M metagenome (GOLD analysis project Ga0126377, IMG submission 92647) | Tropical forest soil microbial communities from Panama - MetaG Plot_22 | ecosystem: Environmental > Terrestrial > Soil > Tropical forest > Bulk soil | place: Panama | collected 2016-02-17
AGACCCTTGCCGATCTCGTCGTCGATCACGAAGATGTCGAGCTCGCGTCCGAGCTTCTTGTGATCGCGCGCGAGCGCGTCGTGGTACGCCTTGATGTGGGCGTCGAGGGTGGCCTTGTCGGCGAACGCCCAGGCGTAGATGCGCGTCATCATCGGGTTGCGCGAGTCGCCGCGCCAGTACGCGCCGGCCACGCTGCGCAGCTTGAACGCGTCGCCCGGGATCTTGCGGGTGTTCTCGACGTGCGGCCCGTCGCACATGTCGACGAAGGAGCCGTTCCGGTAGAAGCCCAGGCTGGTCAGCCCGCGCCTGTCGAGCAGCTCCTGGGCGTACTCGCGCTTGTACGGCTCCTTCATCTCCTCGATGCGCGCCAGCGCCTGCTCGCGCGGCAGCTCCTCGCGCTCGAACGCCTGGCCCTGCTTGATGATGTGGCGCATGCGCTTCTCGAGGTCCGGGAAGTCCTCCTCGGAGATCGGCGCGCTCAGGATGAAGTCGTAGTAGAAGCCGTCGGCGATGGGCGGGCCGAACCCGAGCGTCGACCCGGGCCGCACCTGCAGCACCGCCTGGGCCAGCACGTGCGCGAGGCTGTGCCGGATGCGGAAGAGATCGTCTTTGACCTCGTCGCCTTCGTGTTCCATGGGCGGCGGGACGGTAGCGCACCCCAGCCGCGGGCGCCACCGCCGGGTGGCCGCCGCGAGCTCACCTGAGGCTGGCCATGTCGATGACGAAGCGGTAGCGCACGTCGGCGCGCAGCATCCGCTCGTAGGCCTGGTTGACCTTCTGCACCGGGATGACCTCGACGTCGGCGACGATGCGGTTGTCGGCGCAGTCGTCGAGCATCTCCTGGGTCTCGGCCATGCCTCCGATCATGGAGCCGGCCAGGCGCTTGTTGCCGCCGACCAGCGCGAAGGCCGACAGCGGGGTCGGCTCGGGCGGGATGCCGACCAGCACCATCGCGCCGCGCGGGCGCAGGGTGCGCAGGAACTCGTCGTGGTCGTGCGGCGCGGAGATGGTGTCGATGATGAGTCGGTATGGCAGATGCCGCAGTAGAGGATGTCGATGACGACGTCCTCGGGCCCGGGCTCGCGCCGCTCGATCGAGAACGGCGCCAGCGGCTTGCCCGCGGCCGGGGCAGCGTAGGATGCGATCCTGGTCATGTGTCCGTCCTCCTGGTGCCCTGGACCAGGGAGACACAAGGCATCCGCGTTGGGTTGCAAGCGTCAGGTCCGGCGGTGAAGCCCCCGAGCCGCGCTCGCCTCCGGCCACCGCTCGCCGCCGGCGCCGGCCGCTGGCCTGGCACGCGACGCCGCTGGCCGGGAGTGCAGCATTCGAGTGGCCGCGCGCGCGCGCCTCTACTATAAGGAACGGGCGAGCCCGAGGTGACGGGGACTCTCTCACCGCGCCCGGCTCGCCACGGTGCCCACCGGCCCATGGCCGACGAACGGGGGAGTCGATGAGCGATCACGGTTCGACCAAGCCGCCCGCGGAGCGAAGGTCCCGCCCGCGCTTCACACTGACCCGCCGCGGCTTCCTGGCCGGCACCGGCGTCACGGTGGCGGCCGTGACCCTGGACTGCAAGCACGGCGAGACGCCGGGCATCGCGCACGGCCCGGCCGAGGTGCTGGGCCCGGGCCGCGTGCCGATCGCGCTCCGGGTCAACGGGGTCGAGAAGCGAGTGGCGGTGGAGCCGCGCGCCACCCTGGCCGAGGCGCTGCGCCTCGAGCTCGACCTGACCGGCACCAAGATCGGCTGCGACCGCGGCTCCTGCTCGGCCTGCACGGTCTGGCTCGACGGCGTCCCGGTGTGCAGCTGCATGACCTTCGCGCTCGACGCGGTCGGGCGGCCCATCACGACCATCGAGGGGCTGGCCGTGGGCGAGCGCCTGCACCCGGTGCAGGAGGCGTTCATCGAGCACGACGCCATGCAGTGCGGCTTCTGCACGCCCGGCATGATCATGAGCTGCGCGGCGCTGCTCGGGCGCAACCCGTCGCCCACCGAGGAGGACGTGCGCACGGCGACCAGCGGCAACCTGTGCCGCTGCGGCACCTACCCCAAGGTGTTCGAGGCGACCCTGGCGGCGGCGCGCGCGAGCCGCATGGGCAAGGAGGGCTAGCCATGGCCGACGAGAAGCGCCGCATGCCGGTCGGCATCGTGAGCCCGAGCTCGCATTTTCGCGGCGAGCTGACCCAGGTGGATCGCGCGGTGCCGTCGCCGGGCGAGCCGCCGGCCTGGCCGGTCAACGAGAAGCTGTCGGTGGTGGGCAAGCCGGCCCAGCGCATAGACGGTCGCCTCAAGGTGACCGGCCGCGCGCGCTACACCGCAGACATCCGCCTGCCCGGGATGCTGCACGCGCGCATCGTGCGCTCGGCGCACGCCCACGCGCGCGTGCGATCGATCGACACCTCGGCGGCCGAGCGGCAGCCCGGCGTGCGCGCCGTTCACGTGCTCCACCACCTGCGCGACAGCGCGCAGCTGACCGACCCGTCGAAGGAGCTGGCGTCGCGCTATCCGGTCGTGCGCTACGCCGGGCAGCCGATCGCGGCGGTGGCGGCCGACACGCCGGCCCAGGCCGACGACGCGGCCCGCCTGGTGCGGGTCGACTACGAGCCCCTGCCGTTCGTGGTCGACCTCGACGACGCGCGCAAGCCGGGCGCGCCGCTGGTCTTCCCCGGCCCGGCGGAGCAGGGCGGCTCGGGCGGAGGCGGGGGCGGGGCCAAGGGGGTGAGCCAGGTCGGCAACGTGCGCGGCCCCAAGCGCAGCGGCCCGATCGGCGCCGCCGAGCCGGGCGATCCGGACAAGGGCTTCGCCGCGGCCAAGGTCGTCGTCGAGGGCACGTTCCGCACGCAGGTGCAGACTCACTCGGCGATGGAGACGCACGGCGTGGTGGCCGACTGGAAGCCGGACATGCTCACCGTCCACGCGTCGACCCAGGGGACCGCGTCGGTGCGCGACGAGCTGGCCGAGGTGTTCGAGCTGCCCAAGTCGCGCATCCGGGTGGTGACCGAGTTCATGGGCGGGGGCTTCGGCTCCAAGTTCGGCATCGGCAACTTCGGCGTGCTGGCCACGCATCTGTCGAAGAAGGCGGGCGCGCCGGTCCGGCTGATGCTCGACCGCCACGAGGAGCACACCTCGGTCGGCAACCGGCCCAGCTCGGTCCAGCGCATCCGCATCGGCGCGGGCTCCGACGGCAAGCTCACCGCGCTGTATCTCGAGACCCACGGCACGGGAGGCGTCGGGCTGGGGGCGGGCGCGGCGCGGCCCGCCCAGGCCATGTACCAGTGCCCGCAGCTCCTCACCGAGGAGTACGACGTCTTCACCAACGCGGGCCCGTCGGCTGCGTTCCGCGCGCCCGGCCACCCGCAGGGCGCGTTCGCCCTCGAGCAGGCGATCGACGAGCTGGCCGAGAAGCTCGGCATCGATCCCATCGACCTGCGCGACCGCATCGACGTCGATCCGGATCCCGAGAGCGGCAACGGCGACAGCCAGTCGCGCCGGATCGAGCGGCGCCTCGGGGCCGAGAAGATCGGCTGGTCGAAGCGCGGCAAGGCCGGCTCCGATCCGGGCCGGGTCAAGCGCGGCATCGGCATGGCGCAGGGCCTCTGGTACCGCTTCGCCGACCTGGACTCGGCGTGCGAGGTGCGCATCCTGCGCGACGGCTCGGTCGAGGTGCTCTCGGGCGTGCAGGACATCGGCGGCGGCATCCGCACGGCGCTGGCCCAGGTGGTGGCCGAGGAGCTGGGGCTCACGCCGGCCGACATCACGGTGCGCATCGGCGACACCACGTTCCCGCCGGGGCCCGGCTCGGGCGGCAGCACCACGACCAACTCGATCACCCCGCCGGCGCGCAACGCGGCCTACCAGGCGGCGCGGAGCTTCCTGGGCCAGGTGGCGCCGGCCCTGGGCGCGGAGCCGTCGGCGCTGGCGCTACAGGGCGGCAAGGTGGTGGTCGTCGGCGACGGCGGCCGCTCGCTCGGCTTCCGCCAGGCCGCGGCCAGGATGCGCACCGAGCAGGTGAGCGCGACGGTGGCCCGCCCGGAGGACTACCACGGCGTCGGCGCGCGCAAGGCGCGTCCGGCGCAGGGCCGCCCGCGCCTGGCCGGCTACGGCGGCGTCCAGTTCGCCGCGGTGCGGGTCGACACCGAGACCGGCATCATCCACGTCGAGCGCGTGGTCGCGGTGCACGACTGCGGCCGCCCGCTCAATCCGCTGGCGCTGGAGAGCCAGATAAACGGCGGGGTGCTGCAGGGCATCTCGTACGCGCTGTACGAGAACCGGGTGCTCGACCGCGGGCGCGGGCTCATGCTCAACCCCAACTTCGAGCAGTACAAGATCCTGGGCGCGCGCGAGGTGCCGCAGATCGACGTCGTGCTGATCGAGGAGTACCGCGGCCTGAGCTCGACCGACGCCGGCGGCATCGGCGAGCCCTCCACGGTGCCGACCGCCGGCGCGGTGGCCAACGCGGTCCACAACGCGATCGGCGTGCGCGTGCGCGAGCTGCCGATGACACCGGCCCGGGTGCTCGCGGCCCTGGCCGGCAAGGAGGCGCCATGAACCGCTTCGAATGGGTCAATGTCTCCTCGGTCGAGCAGGCCGTGGCCGAGCTGGCGGCCGGCGCCGTGGCCAAGGCCGGCGGCATCGACCTCATGGACCTGCTCAAGGAGCACCTCATCGAGCCGCGCCGCGTGATCAACCTGCGCGGCATCCGCGGGCTCGACGCCATGAGCGACGGCGAGGACGGGCTGCGCATCGGCCCGCTGGTGAGCCTGGCCCGCCTGGCCGGGGACCCGGCCGTGCGCCGCCGCTACCGCGCGCTGGCCGACGCGGCCGGCCACGCCGCCACCCCGCAGATCCGCAACAGCGCCACGCTGGGCGGCAACCTCCTGCAGCGGCCGCGCTGCTGGTACTTCCGCTCCGAGGCGTTCGTCTGCAGGAAGAAGGGTGGGGACAGCTGCTTCGCGCTGGCCCCCACCGGCGAGAACGCCTACCACGCCATCTTCGACAACGAGGTATGCGCGGCGGTGCACCCGTCGGCGACCGCCACCGCGCTCCTCGCGCTGGGCGCCAGGCTGCGCCTGCACGGGGAGGGCGGCCCGCGCGAGGCGCCGCTGGAGAGCTTCTTCGTCGCGCCCGGGACCGACGTGAGGCGCGAGCACTCGCTGGCGGCCGGCGGCGAGCTCATCACCGAGATCATCGTGCCGGCCCCGGCCCGCGGCGCGAGCTCGGCGTACATCAAGCAGGGCGAGAAGGAGTCGTACGACTGGCCGCTGGCCGAGGTGGCGGTCGCGCTCGAGCAGGAGGCCGGCACCTGCAAGCGCGCGTCGATCGTGCTGGGGGCGGCGGCGCCGGTCCCGCACCGCGCGCGGGCGGCCGAGCAGGCCCTGCGCGGCCGCCGCATCGACGAGCAGAGCGCGGGCGCCGCGGCCCGGGCCGCGGTCCAGGGCGCGACGCCTCTGGCCCAGAACGGCTACAAGGTGCAGATCTTCGAGACCATCGTGAGGCGGACGATCCTGGCCGCCCGGGAGAGCGCGTCGTGACCGACGACAAGAGTCACAGCGAACCGGAGAGCGCGCGCGAGCCGGCCACCGACGAGCCGCCGGTCGTGTGCCGCAAGCTCCGCACCAAGCTCGGCTTCGGCGCGCTCCAGGGGGTGCGCGACTGGCGCCACGGCGACTCCAGCACCGCGGCCTACTGGTGCCTGACCACCATGGAGTCGGCCGGCCCCGACAACGGCTTCGCCCATCCGCACGGCTGCCGCGCCGGCCGCGCGTGCTACATCGCCCCGCCGGGCGAGGAGGATGCCGGCCTGGTCGCGATGGGCGAGCCCCGCGGCCCGCGCCATCGCGGGTAGGGCAGGGCGCCGCGCGAGATCGCGGGAGAGACGCGGCTACCCGCGGTCGGGTGGGCCGACGCCGGTGGCGGCCCACCGGCCGCGGTGGTGGGCTGCAAGGGCCATCGCGACCCGCACGAGGTTGGCGGCGGGCAGGCTCCACCACACTCCGGTGGCGCCGAGGCCGGCTGCGAAGCCGAGGCCCAGGCCGACCGGGATCTGGACCAGGAACACGCTCACCGTGCTGATGAGAAGCGCGGTGCGCGTGGTGCCCGAGCCCTGCATGACGCCGAGGAAGGCCAGGTAGATCGCGAAGGGGACGTTGGCCACGGCGCCCAGGATCAGGCACCGGACGCCGTAGTCCTCGAGCGGCGAGCCGCGCCGCACGTCGAACAGGTGGAGGAGCGGGCGCGCGATTCCGCGCAGCGATTTCCGCGGAACCGCTGCCGCCCGCCGCCGCGTCGGCGATGATGGGGCGATGGGCAGCCGGGCGCCGGCGTCGACGTGCAGAGCCGCCACGGCGCGGTTAACGCCGCCAACCGCCACCTCTTCGTCGACGACGCGGCGCACCCCTACGCCTGCCCCGAGGACCGGCGCTTCACCTGGATCCGCGGCCGCCAGGTGGGCGGGCGGTCGCTCATGTGGGGCGGCGTGGCCCTGCGCATGTCGGACCACGAGCTCCTGGCCGCGCGCGACGACGGCTGGGGCGAGCCGTGGCCCGTGTCTCACGCGGAGCTCGCGCCCTACTACGCGCGGGCCGAGGCGTTCATGCGCGTCGCCGGCGCGCGCGACGGCGTGCCTCAGCAGCCCGACGGCGCGTTCGAGCCGCCGTTTCCCCTCACCGGCGGCGAGCTGGCCCTGCGCGGCCTCATCGAGCGGCGATGGCCCGAGCGCCGGCTGATCGCGGCGCGCGGCATCCCCGAGGCGCCGGCCGGCTGGGACCTGCCGTTTCCCGCCTACTCGTCGCAGGCCACCACCCTGCGCGCCGCGCACGCGACCGGCCGCCTCACGGTGCGGACCGGCGCCATCGCGGCGCGCGTCGAGCTCGATCCGACGGGCGACGCGGCCAGCGGCGTGGTCATCGTCGACGCGCAGTCGGGGCGCGAGGAGCTGGTGCCGGCCCGCGTCCTGGTCCTGGCCGCGTCGTCGATCGAGACCGCGCGCCTGCTGTTCAACTCGGCGTGCCCCGCCTTCCCCGACGGGCTGGGCAACCGGAGCGGCGCGCTGGGCCGCTACCTGATGGATCACCCGCTGGTCGGCATCCGCGGCCACGTTCCCGGCCTGTCGCGCGACTCGATGCCGCCGTTCGTCGGCCCCCAGGGCTTCGTCATCCCGCGCTTCCGCAACCTGGGCCGGCGCGACGCCGGCTACCTGCGCGGCTTCTCCATCACCGGCGCGGTCCAGCGCAGCGTGCGCGGCGCCGCGCCCGGCGAGTGCCCGTTCGTGCTCGCCGCGCTGTGCGAGATGCTGCCGCACCCGTCCAACCGGGTCATCCCGCGGCCCGACGTGAAGGACGCGTGGGGTGTGCCCGGCGTGGAGATCGACTGCCGCTACGGCGACAACGAGCGCGCCATGATGGACGACGCGCTGGCGGTGCTGCGCGAGATGGCCGCCGCCGCCGGCTACGAGGTCCGCGAGCAGGTGATGCGCGCCGAGCCGGGCGCGATCATCCACGAGGTCGGCACCGCCCGCATGGGGACCGACCCGGCCACCTCGGTGGTCGATCCCGACCTTCGCTGCTGGGACATCCGGAACCTCTTCATCGTCGACGGCTCATGCTTTCCCAGCAGCGGGTGCCAGAATCCATCGCTGACGATGATGGCGCTGGCGGCGCGGGCAGGGGACCATATCGCCAAGGAGGTCCAGTCATGGCGAGCAGCGTGAAGCAGCCCGGGTTTCGCTTGGGCATCTACGTCTTCAAGGACGCGGAGATCGTCGACTTCGCGGCGCCGCACGGGGTGTTCTCGGTCGCGCGCCGCTTCGACCCGGAGCTGGACGCGTTCATCATCGCCGACGCGATGCGCCCGGTGCAGGCCCAGGCCGGGTTCACGGTCCTGCCCAACTACTCGTTCGCCGACGCGCCGGCGATGGACGCGTTCCTCATCCCGGGCGGCTTCGGCACGCGCCAGGAGATCCACAACCGGCGGCTGCACGACTACGTGCGATCGCTGCCCGACCGGACGCTGCTGGTCAGCGTGTGCACCGGCTCGTGGGTGTACGGCGTCATGGGGCTGCTCGACGGCCTGCCGGCCACCAACCGCAAGGAGCCGGACAAGGTCGAGGCGTCGCCGTCGGGCAAGGTCCCGATCGATCGGCTGGCCGAGCTGGCGCCGCGCTGCCGGGTGAGCCGCGCGCGCGTGGTCGACGCCGGCCGCATCGTCACCGCAGGCGGCATCACCTCGGGCATGGAGATGGGCTTCCATCTCCTCCGGCGCGCCGGCTACGCCGAGGCCTTCATCGCCGAGGTCGCGCGCGTGATGGAGTACACCGGGGCCTACGAGCTCTACCGCGACGACCGCGAGGGCAAGGGCTGAGCGTCAGGGCCCGCGGGTCGGCACGATCTGGTCGAACACGATCCGCCAGCCCGCCGCGCGCTTCTGCCATACCCGCACGTAGTGGCCGCTCCGGGCCTGGCCGTCCGCGCTCCAGCGCGCGTCGCCGTAGGTCCACACCAGATCTCCGGCCCGCGCCGCGCCGCCGCCGAGCTGAGCGAGCAGGGCGGTGCGGCCGCGCCGGGCGAGCGCGGCGGCGAAGGCGGCTCGCCCCACCGCCGGCGGCAGCCCGGCCGTGTGCATCCGCCCGTCGTCGGCCAGGTAGGCCAGGTACGCGGCCCCGAGGTCGCGCGCGGCGCGCCGCGCAAGCTCGGCCTCGGCCGCCCGCACCTCCGACGCCGCCGTCTCGGGCGAGGCGGAGCCGACCGCGGTGGGCGGCAAGTAGCCGACCGGCGCGCTCGCCGGCGGCTGGCCGGTCGGATCGACCTCGACGCCGCCGTCGAACACCCACTTCCACTCTCCTCCCGGCTGCACCTTCCACACCGTGAAGTAGTGGCCTCCCGGCGCGCCGTCGATCGTGAACGGGCCGGTGGTGAAGCCGAGGTCGCCGGACCGAGACACGCCGGCCCACACCGGCCACCAGACCAGCGCCTTTCGCTTCGCGCCCGGCTGGAGGTCCGGCATCGCGGCCAGCGACTCGTGCGCGTTCACCGGACCGGGGCCCAGCACGATGGCGTCCGCCGCCGAGTGGGCGAGGAACGACGCCTTGACCCCGCGCGCGAGCCCGTCGGCGGCGAAGGCCCGTTCGGCCGCGACCACGGGAGCGGGCGTGGCTGCCGGTGCGGGCGGCGCGCGCTCCGCTCCCCCGCCCGGCGCGGGTGTCGCGCACGCGCAGGCGGCCGCGAGGGCCAGACAGGCGGCGTTCCGGTGCAGCGCCACGTTCGGCTCCACCCATGACGCCACGGCTCGCGCGACCGGAACCACTAACAGCCCCTGGCTTGCCATCGCCGGCGCTGACAGCCGCGGGCGCCGGCGGCGGAGAGGGGATCGCGTGGCGCAGGGCCGACGCCATTGGGGGTAGAATGGCCGCGGGGCGGAGCAGTTCGGGGTCGGTGCCGTCCTCCTCGCAGAAGGAGGTTCCCATGAGCAGAATCGCCGCGTCATGTCTCGGTCTCCTCGCGCTCACCGCCGCGTGCGGCGGAAGTCAGGCGAACACGGACCGGATCGATGTCACCGAGGGGGAGGTGGCCGGAGCGCCCGATGTGACGGTCCAGGTGATCAACCACGCCTTCCGGGACGCCTCGGTCTTCATGTACGTGGGCTCGTCCCGGCACCGGCTCGGCATCGCGGTCGGCAAGCAGACCACCGTCTTCAAGGTCCCGTGGCGGCAGTTCTCGCGCGGCACGGCGGTGGTGCTGACGGCCGATCCGATCGGGCGCGTGGACGAGGGGACCCAGGCCGGAGCGGTCGACATCAGGAGCGACACGTTCACGCTCCAGCCGGGCAACACCGCCGTGTGGACGCTGGAGTCGCAGCTCGTGATGTTCGAGGGCTCCGAGGCTCCCGGCCAGTCGAACGTCCTCGTGTACTGACGCACATCAGACCTCAGGCCTTGCGCCGCGCGATCGGCCCGGTGACCGCGCCGGTGGCGCGCAGGTAGTCGGCCGGGGCGATGACGATCTGGGTGCCGCGCGCGCCCGCCGACACCGAGACGCGGTCGAACACCTCGATGTTCTCGTCGGCGAACACCGGGTAGTCCTTGCGCGCGCCCAGCGCGGTGACGCCGCCGCGCACGTAGCCGGTGAGCGGCTGCACCTCGCGCAGCGGCACCGTGTCGACCTTGCGATCGCCGGTGAGGCGGGCGAGCGCCTTGAGGTCCAGCTCGTGGTCGCCCGGGATCACGGCGAAGCACACACCGTGGCGATCGCCACGCACGACCAGCGTCTTCCACACCTGCTCGGGTGGAAGGCCGACCTTTGCTGCCACTGCCTCGGCGCCGAGATCGTCGCCGACCTCGTAGTCGCGCAGCTCGTAGCGGATGCCGAGCGAATCCAGGATCCGGGCGGCGTTCGTCTTCACGCCGACTTACGGTACCACCGCGCCGGCGAGGGAAGTTTCTTGGGCCGCGAAGCGTTGCGCTGAGCACACCCCGGCGCGTTGAACGGCACGTGTGACGCGTCACCGCCGGGGCCGGTCGCTCCGGGCCCGCCGGCGCACCTTCGTGTATGTTCGGGGGCTGAAATGACAGGAGACCGGACATGACCGCGCAGCGGCGAGCGGCGGGGCGGCTCCTGCCCGGCGCCGCCGCCGGCGCGCTCCTGCTCGCGATGGTGATCCGCCTGCCCGAGGCCCCGGCGACGGTGGCCGAGCAGCGCGCGCGCCTGCCCCCGGCGGCAGAGTGCGAGAGCGACGTGGCCGGCCGGTGGCAGGCGCTCATCTACTCGATCGACACGCACTCCTGGTACGACTGGACCATGGAGGTCCGCCACGTCGACGGCAGCGCCGACGCCCTGACCGGCGTGATCTACGTCGACACCTGGTTCGGTACGCCGGACCAGAGCGAGCCGGGGCCGTGCATGGGGCGCGGCCGCTACAAGGGCAAGATGGAGGGCCACGGCCACTACCGGAAGGGCGAGGTCTTGTTCGGCGGCGGCGCGTTCCAGCTGAGCGAGATCGTGTGCGGTCAGGGCGTGGTGGGCTACAACCCGGACCAGTTCACCGGCAAGCTGGAGAAGGAGCGGCACGAGTTCCAGTCGGTCAACAACGACGGCGGGCTGGCGGTCAACGAGCCGACGGTGTTCCGCCGGGTCGCGTGCTTCGACGACGAGCCGCGCGCCCACCCGGACGTGGCCCCGCCGCCCTTCTTCCCCGAGCGCCGCGAAGGCGGCTGCTGAGCCGTGCGCTCGCCCCGGAAGCGCCGGCCCGTGTGGACGACGTTCTCGGACCGGCTGCGCCGCGCGCGCGACCTGTTTCCGCTGAGCGCCGCCGGGCTGGTGGCGGCCGGGGCGTGCCTGCTCGCCTACCTTTATTATGGGCGCGAGCGGCTGGACCACATCCTGCTGGCCGCCGGGGTCATCGGCCTGGCCCTGGTCGCGCTGGCGACGCTGGTCGTGCTGTTCGCCGCGCTCCTGGTGTGGCGGGCGGCGCGCCGGTCGCGGCCGGGCGACCCGCTGCGCGCCG
>Ga0126377_10003225_pt1 | contig 11494 bp, 5 predicted proteins | sample PanSoiMetPlot_22_FD_92647 | JGI IMG/M metagenome (GOLD analysis project Ga0126377, IMG submission 92647) | Tropical forest soil microbial communities from Panama - MetaG Plot_22 | ecosystem: Environmental > Terrestrial > Soil > Tropical forest > Bulk soil | place: Panama | collected 2016-02-17
GTCCTACCTTCAAATAGCAGGTACAGGGGATGTGCTAATTTTGAGGGATGATTTCTGGTAGGGGGACGATGCTGCCGTCACCGTAAGGCTATTTCCAGGGGCAAGAAAATTGATTCATTGGGGATGCCTGCCTATGGCGCCGATAACCTATTATATGTCGGATTGGAAAGTCAATGACGGGACGCTAATCCCGCCATTCTTTGCGCTCAGGATCCGACTGAGGATTCAAAAGCAAGGCGCTCCTTGGGCATGATATTTTCCCGTCTGACATCTACCCGTCAGCGGAAATTGGAGCCATACGCTATTTGATCGTATCAGGAAGAAGATCAGAAATAGCCCCGGACAAAGGCGAAACGTGTCGTTCATCGGTCCAGAAAAAATGGACATAGTCCCAGAGCCCGGCCGTGACCTGCTTTTTCAGTCGCTCGTCATTTCCCATGACCTCAAACAGCTTCTTAGGGGACGAGCCACCGGGAAGCGCGACCGTAAAGCTCACCTGGACCGTATTGCTAAGATGCAATCTCGAGTGGAAAATTCGCGCCGCAAAATGCGCCAACTGATCCGCATCGGGAAAAATTCGGATCGCGGGTTTCATTCTCACTTCAACGCTTTCTCAATCTAGACGGTGTTAAACCTCATGCGGAAGATCCTGAGAGCGCAGGCATCCTTGCCTGCTTGCTTCGGTACATGGTTCTTGTTGAAAACCGCGCAGGCAGGATGCCTGCGCTCCCGGGGCAGGCAGGATGCCTGCGCACCCAGGGCAGGCAGGATGCCTGCGCTCCCGGGGCAGGCAGGATGCCTGCGCTCCCAGGGCAGGCAGGATGCCTGCGCTCCCGGGGCAGGCAGGATGCCTGCGCTCCCAGGGCAGGCAGGATGCCTGCGCTCCCAGGGGGTTACAGTTTTTCCGCCACTGACTTCGCCTGCAAAAACAATCCCAGGTAATCGCGTCCACCCGCCTTGGAATCAGTTCCGGACATGTTGAAGCCGCCGAAGGGGTGCACGTCTACAAGCGCGCCGGTGCATTTGCGGTTGATGTAGAGGTTGCCGACGTGGAATTCGCGCTTGGCGCGTTCGATGCGCTCGCGGTCGCCGGAATAGAACGCGCCTGTCAGGCCGTAGATCGTGTTGTTGGCGATGGCGAGCGCGTCGTCAACGTCTTTGGCTTTGATGACGGCGAGCACGGGTCCGAAGATCTCCTCCTGCGCGACGCGGGCTTTGGGATCGACGTCTGCGATGACCGTCGGAGGAATGAACCAGCCTTCGTTTGCCAGGTCGTGTCGCCCGCCTCCGGCGGCGACGCGGCCTTCCTGCTTGCCGATTTCGATGTACTTGTTGATCTTCTCGTAAGCGCGCTTGCTGGAAACCGGGCCGGTGAAATTGTCCACGTCCTTGACCGGGCCGACAGAGAGTTTGCTCACGCGCTCGGCGACTTTGGCCACCACCTGATCGTAGACCGAATCAACAATCACCGCGCGCGAGCAGGCCGAGCATTTCTGGCCTGAATATCCGAAGGCCGAAGTGACGATGCCCGCCGCGGCTTCGTCAATGTTCGCCGTTTCATCAACGACGATGGTGTCTTTGCCGCCCATTTCGGCGACGACGCGTTTGATCCAGACCTGGCCTTCGCGCGATTTTGCCGCCAGTTCGTTGATGCGCAATCCTACGGCCATCGAACCAGTGAACGCGATGAAGCGCGTCTTCGGATGTTCTACCAGGTACTCACCGACCTTCGCGCCTTCACCGGGAAGGAAATTGAGCACTCCGGGAGGGAGCGAAATCTCTTCCATCAACTCCACGAATTTAGCCGCGATTACCGGCGAGTCGTGCGAAGGCTTGATGATCACCGTGTTGCCCGTGACGATCGCGGCCGACGCCATCCCCGCCATGATCGCCAGCGGGAAGTTCCACGGCGGAATGACGATGCCGACGCCGAGCGGGATGTATTTCAATTCGTTGACCTCGAAGGGCAACGGCGAGGGCGTGAGCGGCTGCGGCTCGTCGTAGCGCAAAGCCTGTCGCGCGTAAAACTCCATGAAATCAATCGCCTCGCTGGTGTCGGCCTCGGCCTCCGCCCACGATTTGCCGACCTCGTAAACCATCCAGGCGTTGAATTCGTTCTTGCGGCGGCGCATGACAGCCGCCGCCTGAAAGAGATAATTCGCGCGATGCTCCGCGCTGGCATATTGCCAGGACTCGAACGCTTTCCATGCAGCGGCGAGAGCCTTGTCGGCAAGCTCTTTCGTGCCGTTGTGCACGCGCCCGACCACCTGATCGAATCTCGAAGGGTTGACCGAATCGCTCAGATCGCCGGTCGTGTAATGCTCGCCGCCGATGACGATCGGATACTCGCGGCCCAGTTGCGGTTCGACCTGCTCAAGAGCTTTGAGCATGGCCTGGGCGTTGCGTTCGTCGGAAAAATCCGCGAGTGGTTCATTCTTGAAAGGCGTCAAATTGATCATCTATTTAATCCTTTATTTGTTATATGAACATCTCATCAACTGGAAATCTCCAGCCAGGAACCGCCGGCTCGGCGTCGGCAATATCGCCTCGACGATGGGTACAGCGGTCTTAGTTATCAGGGAGACTACCTCGCGCTTGGATAATTGATAGCCGTTACGAAGATTTGAAACAGAGATGCTATCAATCGTGTTTATCAAGATCAAGCTCGGCGATTGTGGCGCCCAACCCCCCGGCTTCAGGCGGCGCGTCGTAGTAGCGAATGATGAAAGTCGTCCGATCTAAAATCTTCCGAACCATCGCCCGCTGCGCGCCAATGCCCTTGCCATGAATGATGCGGACATAAGGGAATCGGCGCGCGCGCGCTTCGATTAGATACTCTTCGACGACGGCTTTGACCTGTCTGGGCGGGATCGCATGCAGATCGATCACGTCGCTGATTTCCATCACGACGGGTTGGTCGAACGGATCTTCGTCGGCTCCGAGCGGCGGCCAGACATCAGCTTCAACCTCTCTTTTTCTCCGCAAACCGCGCCAGAGTTCGATGAGTTTCATGATGATAGTTTGAGGTGGGACGGCCTTCCGACGCAAAGGGTCGAAGGGGAATGGGCTTTGAAGAGGCGAAGACGGTGAGGATCGAAAGAAGTCGGCTGTCGAGGATTTGTTCAGGTGAGCCAGGTAGTAGGGGGAAGGTCAACATTGTCAACAAGCATGAATTATGCCCCGACGGTCTTTGAGAATTTCTTGCAACCAAGCGGTGCGCCCGCGTCTCGCGGGCTGTCGGGTGGTTGAGAGCCTGCCCGCGAGACGCGGGCGCACCGCTTGAGCGCAGATGGTTGTGCTTAATACTCAAAAACCATCAGGGCATAGTTCATGCTTATTGGCAGAATACTAACGCGACTGCCGTGTCACGCTCCAGATTACGGGCATGTGGCTGCTAGATCAATCGCCAGTGCTCCGACGGTCAATCGCCGTGCGCGATCCTTACGTCAATCCGCCCAGCTTCTTGCAAGTCGAATTGCTGGCCCGCCGGCGGCAAAGGGACCGGAAGGCGGAACTGAACGCCTCCGATCAGGAGAAGCTGCTTTATGCGACGCTCTTGACGATCAACGGAATCGCGGTGGGAATGCGAAACACTGGGTGAATTCCATGTTGGCGCGGCCTCCGTATAGCGTGAAGGCCACCCCCTTGAGCGTCTTGCCCTCAAGCCCAGCCGCGATCGCGGGTACTTCTACGGCCGCTGGGTTTGGGGCTTGGCAACCTTTTTTCTCAGGATCGCCCAAATTACCAAGCACGCCGCTCCAAAGGACAAGATCAGAAACAGAAACGGTACCCAAAGCCATCTTTTAATCCTATCCGGAATAGCCGCCCGGAAGCTGTCTTTTTGGCCAACGAGATTATCTTGCTCCACAAACGTTGCCCCCGGCGGAGGGGTGAATTGGAAAACCTCATCGTTAATCTGTTGATTTATTTTGATTTCTCGATAGATCTCTCGGAAGGAAAGAGAACGATCGGTCGAATCTGAAGGGAATAATTTGGAGAACCAATCCTTATCTTGCTTTTGCTCGGCGCCTATTTCCTTATTGATTCTGTTTATGGTTTTGTTTAAGGACTGGACGCGCCTTTCTATTTGGCGGATTAGGTGATCATTCGCGCCAATCCAAACCCGGTAATCGTAACCATACAATTTCCCAGTGATGACGTAACACAATACGCCTTCAAACTCTTGCGATTCGAGAGGCCTCAACTCGCGCAGATGCGCCAAAAAGCCCGAGCGTGGAGCGGCCCGGGCATAGTGGCCAATTTCCATTATTGTTGGAACTGTGTACGTTTGACCTCCTGAAACACCGTAAACTGTTCCCCAGCTTCCAGCAGAATTATCCATCCTGGTGTAATGATTGGTCCAAGCCAGGAATATATCGATCCCTTGCAGACTACTCGTCATGACACTGCGTCCCTGCTCAGTAAATCTTGAGTCGCGCCATTCTATTCTGAGTTTGTCCGGTTTTTTGACAAATGTAGAGAAGGTTGTCGTGGAAACATAGGAACCGCCATTGTTTTCTTTGACCACTGTTTCCGCCCGGCCCTGATCCTGATAGGTCGTAAATTGCGCATAGTTGCTGGATGTTTGTTCGAGAATCTGTTCGGGGGTTTGTAATGATTGCGCGAAAATTGATAGTTGGCCATGGCAGCAAAACATCACAACAAGTAAGCCTATTATCAAATTTTTCTTCATTCCGCACACCCGATTCAAGAAGGAAGAGGGATCAATTTTGAAAACCGCTGTAATTACCAAATTTTGGGGCGTTGATCGCCGTTTCGGCCAGTGAGACAGAGATTGGAATCGCAGATTTTCACGGATGTTACAGATTTTCACGAATTATCCGTATTCAATGAAAATCCGCGATTCCTGTTAGTGACCGAATCAACGATCACTTCCAATATTCGTGATCTTTGCGGCACATGTACTCTTTCTCTGCCATGCAATTATCTCTAGTAAATCTTCCAATTTTTGTACAATGGGTGCCAACTAAGTAGCCTAGACCAAGACCACAAAGCGGCGCCCCATAACCACAGACCGCGGAAGCGCCAGCGGCCGCAAAACCCCAAGTCATACCACATGAATAGGCCTCTTTACCTGCATTCGCCTGACATGCTGTGTCTGCAAGACGCATACATATCTTGTATTTGTCCTCAGGAGTAGGCCCGGGCGGGGTCGGGGGCTTGCGCTTCTTGGGCTTGCGCTTTGGTTTACATTTCCCATCACTAACCCAATCGCCATCCCAACCACTATCCCAACCACTATCCCAACCGCTATCCCAGCCGGCATCCCAACCGCTATCCCAGCCGGTATCCCAACCATCATCCCATCCACCATAACAAGCGCTGCCTCCTAAGAAGCTGCCTCGGGCGCCGCCACCGCCGCCACCCCAGCCGCGAATGTCCCCACTCCCGAAGCCGCCACCCCAGATGTCACCGTCCCAGCCGCCCCAATCCTCAATCGGGGCCTTCGAGTATAGCCCGGTGGGATCCTTAAGATTGCTCGGGTTGTTCCTCACATAGCTGTAATGATTCAGCGTCTGCGGCACATACTTGTCTGCCGCTCCCAGCGGATTCGGCTTGGAGACATTTTGTCCTTGACACCCCTTGCCCATCGGATCGACTTGCTCGAATCGCCCCTGTTGAGGGCTATAGAACCGATTCATCGCATAGTCATTTCCTGTACGGTCTCGCTCGTAGGTGGTGAAGATGTGTTTTTCCGATTCGCCACTTCCTACTAGCTCTTCTCCGAACGGTAAATGATCCGTCGTCCCCACTACATTGCCAGCGCTATTTGTAATAACCCTCTTCGACAGGCGGTCCTGGAGATAGTACCTCGTCCCCGTCGCCGGCGTTGCGCCGCCGCCACGCTCATACTCGGCGATCATCTCGTCTCCCTCAAAGATGCAATGCGTCACCATTCCCCCCGCTTCCTTCTTCACCCGATGGTTTCCCGCATCATAGCTGTAGTTTTCACTCACCGCCCCGCTAACGCTCACGATTCGATTCTTGGCGTCATATGTGTATGTCCTGGCTCCGTCCCCGGTCACATTGCCGCTCGCGTCGTAGCTGAAAGTTATCCCGTTCACACTCGCTATGCGGTTCGTCTTTATTCCACCCACCTGCTCAATCGCCGTACTCTGCAATTGGCTACCGCCACTCACCGCGTCCCATACCGCCGTCCGATTTCCCTGCTGGTCATAAACGAACCTTCTCGCCCATGCCCCCCAGCCCGTCGCCGTCACGAGCCTCCCTACATTATCGTAGGTGAACGCCTGATTTCGGATTTGCCCGTTTATCGTCCCGTTGATGTTGACAACCTGACCATTATTGCCGGACGTAGCGCCGCTCCCCATCTGTCCCGCGCTCGCCCCGTATCCGTAGCTCAGGCCGAGCAACGTGTTACCATCTTTCATCACCGTCTGCGAAGTCAGTTGCAGACGGTCGTTGCTATAGCCAAAGCTCTCCGTCGCGCCGTTACCGAGCCTCTGGCTGCCGATCATCCCGTCCGCCCTATAATTGATCTCGCTCAGGTATGACTCCTGCACACCGCCGGAAGCGTCCACCTTCTGCATGGCGACGAGCCTCCCTCTGGCGTCATGGCCCATCTTCACCCGCTTGCCGGACGGATAAATCATCAGCGTCATCTGCCCAGTCGCGTTGTACTCGTATCGCTTCTCGTAGCTTATCCCGTCGATCACACGTGTGCGCGACTGCGCCCGCCCGAAACTGTCATAGGTGTAGCTTTCACTCCCCGCCACGTCATTCACCCCATCCATCACCTTCTCGATCTGTCCCTTGCCCGGCGAGTCGCTCTTGTAGGTGATGCTCACCGGCGCCGTCGCCGCGACTCCCGCGGCGCTCGCCGTGTTATAACTCACGCCTGTCAATAGGTTCAGCGGTCCATACGTATAGGTAGTCACTACTCCTCTCGCATCCGTTCGGGTACTGAGGGCGTCGAAGTCGGTATAGGCGTAGGTGGTCATTCCCGCTTCCGGGGTGGTTTCACTGATGAGCCTGCCCTTGGCGTCGTAAGTGAACGTGCGGATCTGCCCGCCTTGATTGATCTGGGTTAGATTGTCCAGCGCGTCGTAGCTATAGCTCGTCTCCCACTCCAGATTGCCGTTGGCCGGATTCTGCTCGGTCACCTTTACCAACCTATCCAGCCAGTCCATCTCGCCCTTGCGTTTTCGCCCCACCGTGTCTGTTGCAATGACGGTAGCGCCGCTCGTCGCTGTCGCGCCGCCGTAGGCCATCTGAATGAACTGATTATCAGGTAAGGTCACCCTGATGACCCGCGACAATTCGTCGAAGGTGTTTACGGTCCAGAATAAGGCGCCGCCCGCCTGTGGATTGCCGTTCGAGTCGCCTGGGTAAGGATTCGATTTCTTCGCCACTCTGCCCCAGTCGTCGTAGACCGTCGCGGTTGTATCATAGCTGTCTGGGGCCTCTCCTGTTCCTGTCCCCACTCGGATGGGTCGCCCCGAGCCGTCAACCCATTCTCTGGTGGTGATTACTCTCTGTGTTCCCTCATCGTCATAGATGCTTTGATTGATATGTGTCAACAGGTCGTTCCCATTGACGTCTTGCTCGACCTGCGTCACCGTCACCGCGTGGGTCGACTCATCGGTCGCTTTCTTGCGCCTGAGCGCCCTGTCGTATTCATAGGTGGTCAGCAGCCCGTCCGGGTTCGTCTCGTTGTCAACCAGACCGGTGAAATAGTTGTACTGATAGGTCGTTTCCAAGTTCAGCCCCGTAGCGACGCCCTTCCGGGTCGAGTCGGGCTTGGAATACGCCGTCAAGCCGCTGAAGCTGAAGCTCCTCACCTCGCAGCAGTTTAACTCCTCCTCCACGACATTGCCGAAGATGTCAAACTTCAGCCGTCGGGTCGTCGCCTCTTCAGGACTGAACCTGCTGAAGGTCTTGACGGAGGTGGCGTTCCCCCTTATCACTTTGTTTTGATCATAGGCGGCGTCATGATTCGGCGGGTAGAGACTCGGATTCAGCCCATAGCTCTGCATTCCTCCCATTGCCGCGTAGTCGTCATAGAAGGTTTTGGTCTCCGCCTTCCGCTCGCCGTTCGCGTCATAGACGCTGACGCTGCTGACCAGGCGCAGGAAGCGCGCGGCCAGGTAGATCGTGTCATCGACGTAAGCGTAGTGGGTGCGCCTTCTGACCTGGTAAACGCCAGCCTGTTTGTAGCCGTGCTCGTACCGGTCAGTCACTCTGCCGTAGGGGCCGTAGCTGACTTTCACAAGACTGCCCTGTCCCGCCTCGTCAAACGTTTCCATTTGTTCAATTTCCACTTCTCCGTCCGAACCGGTCGTATAAGTGGAAACCTGTTTGCTCAGGACCGCCCCCGTCGCGCTGTTCCTTTGCTCGACTGAGATCATTTTACCGAAGCCGAGCTGACTGCTATCGGTCTCTATCATCGTAACTTCGTCGAGGTTCTTATCGACATGTTTTATTGTCGATACCTCTTTCGAACCGTCCATCGCGCGCGAATATTCGTACCTTGTCGGGGCCGTCGTCGGCGCGCCTATGGCGTCCGTCTTGCCCAGCCACCATTCTTCTCTACGAGTGAACTGCGGAAAGTCGTTCAGGCTCCCCACCTGGTTGCGGCCGTAGGGGTCGCTCGGATCGATCGTCGTGTAGTTATACGTCGTGTAGGCGATCTCCACGCCGTCGGTAATGGTTCCTCCCTGGCCGGTCATGCGGTCGCGGGTCGATATCTTGCGCGCCATCCCGTAGCTGCTGTAGTCCAGGAACAAAAACCCTTTCCCGGTCTGTGGATAATAAATGCGCCGCACCACCTGGATCTGCGAGTTGTTCGCCGGGGCGTCTACACCCATGCCGCCGAAGTCATATTTCAGAGTGATCGGCTGATACTCCACTCGAATGATCTCCTGCTGGACGCCGTTCATGTCCGGCGCCTTGATCGCCGCCAGTTCACCCGCAGGCCGGCCGCCGCCGGCCGGGTAATCGCTGTCATCGTAATAATGGAATGTGACGTATCTCCCCCATGTATCGCGGACGGCGCTCAATGCGGTGCGGTGTCGAAAGACCCGCAGACAGCCCGCCCCTTCACAATAATCCCTGTAGGTCATGGTGATGGCGCCGCCGTTGCTATTGATCATAGCGGTCGGCAGCAGACAGCCGTTGACGCTGCTGTAGATCATCCTGCTTCCGTCCGGGTAACGCATCTCACCGCTCCTCGTGTCTAACTGCAGGAAGGAGCCGTCGTCCGGCTCGTTGAGCCAGCGTCCGGTCGCCGCTTCATACTTGGCCGCCAGGCGTACCCGTGTGCCGTCGGCCGTCACCAACAGATAATCGCCCGGGCTGTTGCCGCTCCCTATGCCACTACCGTCGCCGGTGGCGGTGGCGTTGTAGTTGCGGATGATCTTGCCGTATCCCATCGTCCATCCCGGCGCAGGATACGCCCCGACGTAATTGAACGTGAGCTTCCCGTTATCGGCATTCCACACCCTGCTGTTTAACGTCATACCGATGTTGGCGCTGACGCCTCTGCCGCTGACGCTGGTCACCGGCACATTGAATTGATAACTTGAGCTGCCGAGTTGCGTTCTGGTCGGGACGGCGGCGCTGCTTTGACTAATTGCCGTGAACCGAGGATTGCCGACAGCATTCCTGAAGTGCGCGGCGCGAGAACCACCCTGTGAACTAGGGTCCCAATCCAACGTTACGGTATTGTCGGGGACCGAGTTTTGCTGCGCCGGGGCGACAGCTGATTTCGGCGCGAACATGGAAGCCTGTTCGGCGGCGCAGTTGCCCGTATCAAGGTCCGCCTGCTGGTTCGAATCCGTCTTACGCATCCCGCTCCGCACTTCGATCGGGATCTGCTTACTGGCGCTGCCAGACCGGACCACCACAGAAGTAGTCCCCACCGCCACGGCCTCGACCTGGCCGAACGAGGACACGCCGGCGACGGCGGCGTTGAGACTGCTCCAACTCATCCCGGCGCCGTGTACCACCTGCTGACTGCCGTTGAGAGCGACCGGCGTCAGGGTGTAACGCTCGCCGACGAACATAATCAGTTGTCCCGGACAGACCTGCAGGGAAGCTACCTGTTCCGCTTGCGACGCCGCGGAAACGACCTTGCCACGTCGCCCGCCTATAGCCATGTTCATGCTGATGAAGCGATTCAGCAGGTCGCTACCACTCCTTGCGCCGTACCGGTTCGCAGCGGCGGCGGCATAGGCGCGCGCCTCCTGCCAGGTCGCTCGCGCGGCGTGGGCGAGTCCCTCTGCCTCCGCCGGGCTGAGCGGCGCCGCCAATCTCACAACAAGGCCGATGACCAGCGCGCGTCGGAGCATGGGTTTGAGCCGCTCTACATACGAACTGCGCCACCACGTTAGCGCCCGACCGGCTATGGCCCGTACTCTCTCTGGCAATAGGCTGGCGAGCTTTTGCTTGCCAAAACGTATGACAGCGCCGCCATACGACATGACTTTGAAAATTGGCAGAAGGGCGGCGAGAAAATGTCCGACAAACTTCAGTTTGTCGTAGGCGTACGCAAATAGCCTCTTGCCGAAGACTGCGATATTCAATTTGTCAGAGGTCCACGCAAATAGCCTCTTGCCAAAGACCGCGACAAACTGAAGTTTGTCGTACGCAGCAGCCGCAATCCGGAATAACTCTGCAAGTCGCGCTGCGATCTGATCTCGCAGGCGCGACACGACGATCGTGGCGGCCATAGCGCACATACTGCGCGCTTGCCACCATCTGGTCCTAAGCAGGAAGGCCAATACGCCGCATGCGATCAACAAGACCAATCCTGCGTGGCTCAATGGGTTTGCTAGCCATAGGCTCGGAGCATTCGGCTGTGGACGTGTGGCCTTCGGGCCGGCGTCGGATCCCGGCGGCCGCAATATTCCAGATTGTTTGTTGGTGTCAGTCGGCGCGGATTTGTCCGTTGCGGCTTCCGGATACAGATACTTCTGCGGGATGATCTGCTTGGGCGTCGAGGCGCTGCTCCACAGCAAGTGGATCGCGGCCTTCTCCCCGGCGTTGTTGTACTCCACGCGGAAGTCCGCCTTCTCGCCCGCTTTCAGTTCGACGGGCGCGCTGCGGGTTTGTGGTTCGGACGGCGCCTGCCCGCGGTCGATCACTAACTGGTTATTCACCCAGAGCCTGGCGCCGCCGTCGCTGTAAAGGTAGAACGTGTAGGCCTCACTCGATGGCGCGGCAAGTTTGCCACCCCATCGCGCGCTGAAGCGTTCCGCCGGCAGTGGCCTATTGTGGCCATTACCGTCCCAGTTGAAATTGATGATAGCGTCGGTGCGCCCGAGCGCCGGCTGGCCGCTTAACGTCGTATTGCCGAAGTAGCGAGCTGTCAGACCTCTCGGGTCCGCATCTGTCGCCGATGTATCAAGCGCCTGAAGTTGGAGTGTATCGCAGATACAAGGTGGCCGCTGTCTACAACACGGCGGTTGTTCGACCACGGTCGGCCCAAATTGACCGATCGTAACCGTCCGAC
>Ga0126377_10003226_pt1 | contig 11493 bp, 13 predicted proteins | sample PanSoiMetPlot_22_FD_92647 | JGI IMG/M metagenome (GOLD analysis project Ga0126377, IMG submission 92647) | Tropical forest soil microbial communities from Panama - MetaG Plot_22 | ecosystem: Environmental > Terrestrial > Soil > Tropical forest > Bulk soil | place: Panama | collected 2016-02-17
GGCTGGGCGCCATCGCGCTGATGGTCGTCGCCGTGGCCGCGACAAAGCGCGTCGTTCACCCTTCGATTGCGGGCGGAATGATGGGGATGATGTTGCCCATCTTCTCCATCCCACCGCTGAGCCTTGCCCTCGTCGTCGCGGCGGCGGCGGGACGTCTTCTGTCCAGCGGATTGCGGCGCGTGACGATGGTCGCCACAATTCTTATCGCATGCGGCGCGTTCACGCTCATCCGAACTGGTGGAATGAGTGGCGAGGGCTCATCGGATCTCCACTGGCGTTGGACGCCAACTCCCGAGCAACAGCTCCTCGCCCAGGCCGCCAACGAGCCAGAACCGCCGCCTCCTCCTCCGGCGGCTACCGACACACAGCTTCAGACCAAGACCAACGATCAACCGGCGGCTCCAACACCGTCGCCTGCGGCCGAGAAGACTCCGGAGAAGAGCGGCGCAGATCATGCCGCAGCGAACACTGGCGCAGGCTGGCCAGGCTTTCGAGGACCGGAGCGCGACGGCGTGGTTCGTGGTGTGCGTATCGAGACCGACTGGTCCCGCTCGAAGCCGGTCGAGCTGTGGCGTCGCCCCGTCGGACCGGGCTGGTCGTCCTTCGCGGTCCAGGGGCGCCTGATCTATACCCAGGAGCAGCGAGGCGATGATGAGGTGGTGTCCTGCTATGACCTGACCACCGGCGCGCTGGTGTGGAGACACAAGGACTCGGTTCGGTTCTATGAGTCGAACGCCGGCGCCGGTCCGCGCGCGACGCCCACCTTAAGCAACGGCCGCGTCTACACCTTCGGCGCCACCGGACTTTTAAACGCGCTCGACGCTCGCAACGGCTCCGTCGTGTGGTCGCGCAACGCGGCGACGGACACCCAGACGAAAATCCCTGATTGGGGATTCGCCGGCTCACCGGTAATCGTCGGCGACAAGGTTGTCGTCGCGACCGCCGGAACGCTTGCCGCCTATGACACCGGCGCCGGGCGCCAGCGCTGGCAAGGCCCGGCCAACCATGGCGGCTACAGTTCACCACAACTCGCGACGATCGACGGCGTCGCTCAAATTCTCCTGCTGAACGGGGAGGGAGCGATCGGCGTCGCCCCGTCCGACGGCAAGTTGCTCTGGAAGCACGAGTGGAATATCGACGGCATCGTGCAACCGTACGTGATCGCGGGCAGCGATGTCCTGATCGGCAGCGGCTCTGGACTCGCCCAGGTCGGAGTACGCCGCGTCGCTGTCGCGCGCGGACCCGGCGGATGGACCGTCGAGGAGCGCTGGACCTCGGCGGCGCTGAAGCCTTATTTCAACGACTTCGTAGTTCACAAAGGCCATGCCTTCGGCTTCGACGGAAGCCTCCTCGCGTGCATCGACCTCAAGGACGGCAAGCGCAAGTGGAAGAAGGGACGATATGGCCACGGCCAACTCGTCCTGTTGCCCGACCAGGACTTGCTGCTAGCGCTCTCGGAGGAGGGCGAACTGGCTCTGATCGAGGCGTCCCCCGACGATTTCAAAGAGATCGCGCGGATCCCTGCGATCGAGGGCAAGACCTGGAATCACCCGGCGCTGGCCGGCGACGTCCTGCTGGTCCGCAACAGCGAGCAGATGGCAGCGTTCCGGCTGCCCCTCGCGGGCCGCTGACGAGTGGTAGCTCGCTTACCGTTCAGCAAGCCGGCTTCAGCCAAAAGAAATGATCCTACGCGAACAGCTCCAAGGCGTCGAATCGCGGGGGAGACGTTCCTCATCCACGTCGACAAAGCCGGGTCACGGACCAACCGCGTTTCAACGCCACAAACCGGCGCCATTTCTCCAGAGAATATGCGATGCGATTGGCCACGCTGACAAGCCGCACGCCGAGTATTAGGCATGAATCGTCTGAAATTTGGCGCAAAACTCCCGCGGATAACTTCTACAATCGCCGCGCGCTTACGGAAGGAGGAGAATAATGTTCGGCGATCATCGGTGGCCGAAGTATATCGGGCTGTGTTTCATTTTGGTGGGGATTTCGCTCGTTAGCCAAGGCGCCACGGTAAACGCCACCGTTGACGAACGAGACTCGGACATGGGCGGCGGAGCCGTCTTTCACGATAACCGCGTAGAGGTTGAAAAAGTCTCGGGTTGAGATCTCGGGAGGAAAGATCATGAAATATCGTTGGCTTGGGATTGTTTGCGCAGCGCTTCCCATGCTCCTCGCCGCACAAACAGAACAGGGGCCGGGCGCACAAACCGGACGGGGGCCGTATGCGCGCATTGCGTTCTTGCGTCCACAAGACGGGCGCACCGTCGACTTCGAAGCCGGGTACATCCGACACCTCCAGTGGCACAAGCAGGCCGGGGACACTTGGGTCTGGTATGGTTGGAACATCTGGGCCGGTGAACGACAGCGGTGGTTCGTCTACGCGACGTTTGGGCACTCGGCTGCAAGCCTGGATAGCCAAGTAGCCCCAGCGGAGGACGAACGGGACAACATTCTCAACGTCACACCACACTGCGAATTTACGGGGAACGCGCTTTACGAGTACCTGCCGGGGCTTTCGCGTGGCACGGGCGTCCCGCAACCGACCGCTCGCCTCGAGTTCACGACCGTGGACCTGGCGCCCGGAGCGACAAAGGCTTTCGAGGCGGCCCTCGGCGAGACACAATCAACAATTCAGGGTGAGACACTCTGGTATCGGATGGCGGTGGGTGGAAACACTCCGCGCTATGTCCGGCTGCGTCCGCGGGCCAGCCTGTCGGCGATCCTCGATGGAAGAAGTGAACAGGCGCTCCCTGACAAGGTCAACGACTTGATCGCCAAGATGACCGTCGAGATCCTGAACCTGCGACCAACAATGAGTTATGGCCTCTCACCTGCTAGCAAGTGATGGGGAAGGTGAGGGTGGCGGGGTGAGAACCGCGCCGAGCAACCTTTCTCCAGCTTGCGCCGGCAGCATTTGTTTGCTCAGGCGTCGGAACATCTTTGGCCATCTGCGCTCACCATCACGCTGTACGATTGTGGCTGGATGACCCGACACGCCACACATTCATAAGGGCGAATCGCCACATAATTCTCAACCTGTGTAGGCGTTTTCATCGCGGCTTGCGGAATGTTAATAGCCTAACCGCAACCATGGCATCACCTAAAAGTCGAGGCGCTTTGTCATCCGGCGCGACATAATTTGGCGCCGCAATTGCACTTTTGCCCAATACCAAAAGACCTCTTAATTGATGAGGTGTTACGAGGGGTGGGAATCGGCAGGGTCAGGGGCGGCATAGTTTTGCCGCCCCTGTCGCGTTAACGAGGTGGCAAGAAATCACTCCACATTCAGAGTCCCGACCTTCTTTTCTTCCTCCCGAGGCAAGACAAACATATGACGACATCTATATCAGACAAAAAACAAATCCTCTTTGTCGACGACGACGAATGCTCAGAAGAATTAGTAACACTTACGCTCACTAATCACGAGATCATAGCCGCCTGCTGCTCAGCCGCAAGCTACGAGCGTTACATAGGCAAGGCTTTGCGCTGCGGCGCGCAAGCTTACCTCATCAAGCCGATCAGCCAGGATGACCTCCAGCAGGCGGTTGAGCGACTGACTTCTCCCGTAAACGGAAGGAAATCCGCCGCCCGGCTGGCAGAGCTTGCCGCCATCCTAGAAGAATTGGATATCCGATATGAACAAGAGACCGCGCGTTTTGAGAGCGCTAAAGAGAAACTTTTGCGCGCCGAAGAGAAATTGATGAGGCTCAAGGCGGAGAAAGCCTCCCTCTGAGCCGAGGAACCAGAGGCGAGTTCGCTCGGCGATGGCCGTCAGTGTTCGTACCAGGCTTCCCTGTCCATCACGTGACGATCAGGGAACAAGCGCACTGCGGCGATTGCGGGAAGGTTAACGCTCCCCGCAATCGCAAGAGTCATATCCGCATTACTCGAAACCTGAATGGACGAGTTGCGGGAAGGTTAATCCTCCCCGCAATTGCGACAGTTGTCGATTATTTGAAAATGACGCCGCTAGGCGCCGGGCAAGGTTCCGGACAGGCCGGAACAGCCACGGGGGCTGGGCAAGGCTCCGGACACGCCGGAACAGCCACAGGCGCCGGGCAGACAGGCTGTACGAACTGCACGGGTTGGACCGGGACAGGACACGACGGGCACAAGCTCGTCGGTGGGTTGAAAGCCACGCTGGTGCAGCATGAAGAGGCCAACGCCTGCAGATCGCACTGCAGCTCAGTCCATGCCTCTATCACTTCAGGGCACAGGTTGCAGGGGTCCATTAAGGCGCTAATGCACGCCCCGAGTTGGAGCACTTCCTGCGCCTCAGCGCAAGTAGCGCAATTACGCCTGGCGTCCCTACGCAAGCGATCGGTTGCTCGCTCAAACTCCCTCACGCTGTCGTAGTAGGAATCATCCACGCAGCAGTTTATGCATCTGAGCGACCTTCTGAAGTATTTACGGAGATCATCCGCGTTCCTCTCGATCCGCTTGGCCAGATCACGTGACACGATACCAGCATTGAAGCCAGCATTGAAGGCCACCGGCTGCACAAAACTCTGGGTCTCTACGAATGACACAGGCTGCGAGCATTGGCATGGCTCCGCACAGGGGCATGGCTCCGGACAGGCCGGAACAGCCACAGGTACCGGAATGGCCACTGACACAGGCGCCGGGCATGGGCACGGAGCCGGACACGCCACAGGCTGCGGGCACGGGCACGGAGCCGGACACGCAATCGGTTGCGGGCACGGGCACGGAGCCGGACACGCAATCGGTTGCGGACACGCCGGAACCGGAATGTCCTGCGTGACAGTTACAGTTTGCACAGTGGGCTGCACTGGTTGCACAACAACCGGTTGCGGACAACATGGATTCTGTCCAAACGCCGCCAACCCGATGCCCACAATCGCTGTGATCATCAAACTGGTAATGGCATTCCTGATTTGTCTTTTCATAACCCTCCTCTATGTTTCATGGTTCAAGTCAATTACCAAGGACCATGGCGCCCTGACGTGTCGGGCCGCGTCGCTTGCGCAACCGCGCCAGCGCGATCGTTACTGGTCTGTTACCACCAACTAACAATCTCGCTGTCCTCCGGGAGGCGTTCAGCAACACGGGCGCCAAAATTAGACAGCGCGCCCGGCCGGCAATCGTTGTCAGCAAGCCGTAATATGAGAAGTGTCGTATATGTCAATCGGCATTGTTTCAGCATAGTCAACGTTCGTCGGTAAGCTTCGCTAACACCCTGCGGCGCCGGAAGAAAAAGGACTCCATTGCTTCAGTACGAATCAGTATTCGGCAGTTTCGTTTTTTATAGGATTCGATAAATGCCGCGTCAACGGCGCAGCATTCGAACAACATGATGTTGGCGCAAATTGATATTTGAGCCGTCGCCGTATGTGCGGCGGACGGCTGAAAAGATCGATTCGCGACACGCGGCTTCATGAACTGCGGGAGAGCGTGATCCGCGAGTTGTGTCGCTCAGGCCGCTCGTACGATGGCGAGGACAGCAAGGAAGATGATGATGAAAATGCGAAAAGTTTAGATCCACCAGATATGGACAGAGAATCCACCTGCGCAACGGCTGTAATGGGCGAAGCTCCTGTTGGTGAGATCGGTATCATTATCAAGGGGCAATAGGCGGGATCTCCGACAGGCGGCGCGCCTGACCTCTCGTGTAAGCGGCAAAGAATCTGTTGCTTTGCGGGCAGAGCTTGGCGCCATCCGAGAAGAAATAGATATCCAAAAAGCGGCGAACGCCGCGCGGTTTGAGAGCGCAAAAGAGAGGTGTCTGCGCGCCGAAGAGAAATTGATGAGGCTCAAGGCAGAAAAAGCCTTCCTCGAAGCTGGGGGAACCAGAGGCGAGTTCGCTCATACTCTCGGCGTCAATAGGCCAGTGCGCGGCCATTCGATCGGCCGAAGGTTGGCGAGATCACAGCCAATCGCACGAATTGAACGGGCAGTAAGAGAAATAGGTCGACAAAGACGAAGGCCTGGTCAATCGCACGACTTTTTCGTTGTGGCAACCGTTGAACACGAATCATCGCGTAGTTAGAATGCGACGCGTCAAGGCGAACGCATGTAGGTGACGAGAGGCTGGATTGTCCCCTGGGCGCGGCCACCGCCATCCGCATAATTCGCGTCAGGAGCCAGGCTATGAGCACGGATACCGAAGGCAGAATTGAAGGCGATGGCTATTACGCACTCTGGCGTCGCAATGATCGCCTGTGGGGGCATGCCATCGACGTCAAGCTCTTTGATCTTGGAGGCACACCTCTTGGTGGTATCTCCTTTGCGTGCCACCCAGAGTTTACGGACTACGAGCGCTATCAATCTATGAACACCGGAGAACTCGTCAAGATTGTTTCGGAGCGTCTCAGGGCAGCAATGCGCGAAGGTTCCTACACAGAAGCATGGGGTCAGAGTTTTCATTTCTTCGAACGCTTCAATGCTCCTGAGCAAATAGTCCCAACGACCTGATAGTGACAAATCGCAACTTATTCATCGACCGTGGCCGCAGTCGTTCGGTGGGCAAATCAAAAGGCCGGGGTTGTGGTCCTTCCCCGGCCTTTATCGTTTGAGGGTGTCCTCCGAATATCAGTTGTTGGGATTGATGCTATGGACGCGGGGGTTGCAAGATGACATCCCAAGCCCAACGTCCGACCTGAGCGCCTTGAGCATCCTTTACCTTTGCTCGCCACTTGAACTGATTCCCATGCTCATCTGTGCGCTTTGATTCTTTATAGTCCAACTCTAAAGCTGCGATCCCAAGGTCAGGAAGTGTGTGAAGCTCGCTTGGCTCAGATATTCCATTATGGTTGGTGTCTTGCCAGAGACGGAGCAAAGAGAAGATCAAATCCCTACTATCTATTTGACCATCACTGTTACCGCCACTCATCCATTTGTCAAACTCGGCCAGCGCGAGGAATCCGTTTCTCTTTTCTCCTGGTGGTGGTGTAGGCTGATCAGTGACATTGCCGAATAATTCTCGGCCGCTGTCTATCATTCCGTTTCCATTTCGATCCAGAGCCAGCCATGCATCATCGGAGCCACCAACAGTCCACGACCACCTCCGCACAACGCCATCTCCGCTGAAATCCAGCATCACGCCGTTCGCCGCATTCGTCATAGCGAAGCCGTTACCACTAATATCGATTAGAATAGGCGATGTGTTTACGCAAGTTCCCACACTGCAATTTAGATTTGGGTAGCAAGTATACGGACAATCGCCGCTATACATGCAGTTTGTGCATTCATTAACTTCACAATTATTACCTCCGCATTCCACATCAACACAACCGTTACCGTCCAGATCGCAATCCTCGCCTGGCGTTTGGACGGTTGTTGGGGCATTTTCGAAGCAGGTATTGCGGGTTTCGTTGGCGAAGTTTCTATTTGACTCAGCTATGTCCTCCGACTTCACTGTTTTAGTCCGTGGTATACAATCAGGCGGCCCTGTAGAACCTTGCATAATAGATTTGTCAGAGCCCCCGCATCCGGTAGCATTCGAAAGTCCAAACCGGTGCCCCAATTCGTGAGCCACCAGAGCAGCATAGTCTGCATCAGACAAACTTTCTGCCGCAAGACTCAGTCTGATTGTGATCGGCGTTGTATTCAGATTAATGTCTGCGCATCCACCTTGGGGGTTGCTTTGGGCTTGGATAACAAACGTTGCATCCGACTGTTGAGGCGTGACGGCAGGATGATATTTGGAAGGGTTTCCGCTAGGGTCGGTGGTATCTTTCCACATCGCGGCTGCCATATTTACGGCAGAGTTTCGCCCGCCCCAAATGTATACAAGCCGCTGGCCGCCTTGGTCCGGCGTAGGAATTGGATTTTGGTTTTTATAGCAGGGCGGGCAGGTTGTTTGTGCGTCGCTTGGGAAGCCCCACACAAGCAGACATGCCAGAATGAGCATAAGTATCGAAGCCAGAGCAGATTGCATATGAACCTCCAATCGTTAGTCGTTGTGTGTCTGTCTAGGATGTAAATCAGCAGATCGACAAGCTGGTTTTACTACTTCTGCCTTTTTTTGATGTTGGCTTTCAGTTGAGTTAAAGAGTTTCCGTGGAGTCGTTCCAAGTCCTGCTCAATGGCGGATTTCACTTTGTGAATGGACTGTTCTTTGGCGGAGTCTTTTGAAGAGGCGATAGTTTCTAAACCGCCATCTTCGGTAACTTTGAAGATGCCGTCCTTCCCAAGCTGTACCATACCCAGAGTCTGGGAAGTGTTTTGGGAGAGGAAGAATAGATACTGTTGATAGAGTTGAAGCCCGCCGAATTCCTCTTCCTCGATAACTGTGACGCCATCAATTATTAGTGTTCCGCCGCCCAACTCTAGGTAAGTCTCGTCGGAATTTGTCGCGGACAATTCTCTGGGAAGGGATTTGTGGTCGCAGCATTTAGATGGAACTCCCTGTGACAAGGAGTCGGCGATTTTTAGCCTGTAGTAAGTGACGATTGACTCAGGATCGAGTATAACAGTCTTCTTCTCAATCGGAGTTGCCACTACTGTCGTCGTTTTAGAAAGCGCCTCGTCCAAACTGTCAAGTTCGGCATAGAAAGGAATGGGGGACGGGATGTAAACTTTGTTCCTGCCCGACTTCTTCGCTCTTTGAATTTTTTCGCTTAACGTGAATGGTTGGTTTTGCGTTTGCGGTTGTCGGCTGTTCAACCTATTCGACCTGCTTACAACAGCCGCCCCACCGACAAAGATACAGCACGCAGCAAGCGCCCAGAGTGTATATTTCACATTTCCTCCTATTGGTTTTTACTGCTGCCAGTTGCAATCAATCATAACGCGGCCGATTGCGCTTAGCAATCGACCAACCGCTTCACCTCACGGTGGCGTTCTTGATCGCAACAACATTATGTAAATGAGAACGTTTCTCTTTAACGCCCGTTGCATATCCTTATTGTCGAGACGTGCGAGTAGCGTTAAACACACTTATTTCCGCATCTCCAATTTAGCCATTCTGTTGAAATAGCTTGGAGATAACAACAAGGGTGAATGCTCACGTTGAGGGTAAAGAGAGATAGCTATTCTTTAGGGCAACTCGCTCTATGTGTTAGCGTCAATTTGAGTGTGAATAGTATTGGGGGTTATATCGCCGAGTCGGGCACCACTCCCTAACGTTAGATCGTATACGCCTCTTCGTTAGATGCTGTCAAGAATAAAATTCCAAAATGTGGTCATAATCGCAAAAACATTCTTTCACATAACATCACAGTAACATTGAGTATGTACGGACGCAAAACAGAGGGGACGGCGCCTACGTCGAGAGTTTTTTTGTTTTCTTCATACGTTGCGTAGTAGCCTTCGAGGATGGGGGAAGGAAGCCTCTTACCAACATCACTGACAAATCGGACACGCCGAACCGCTGTGAATAAGATGGTGGGTAGGGCAGAGCTTCACGCCGCCCAACAGAATTGCCAGCCCACCATCCCTTTGAAATATTAGGACTGCCACGTCTTCGCGGCTTGCGTCGCTTATCTCGCCGAGCTGCGATTGCAACTGACTGAGCAAAACGTCTAAGAGCGTCGGCGTCCTCGCGGCTCTGCTTGTGGCGACCTCTTCCTGGCCGCCGCTTGAGTTCGGCTTTGAGTTCGGGGCTGATGACTCCAAGTTCGACCCTTACCGGGGGCTTCCCGACGAATCGGAGCGATCTTCTAAGTGCGCGGCCATTCGATTAGCCGAAGGTTGGCGAGATGGCAGCTTGTCGCACTCCGGCAAAACTGAAGGCGGAAAACCACTCCCCCCAGCAGGATAGTCCTCCGCCTCAGCGTACCAGTATCGGTAGGTACAAATTATAAAGACGCGGAAATGAACCTCCGTTGCCACCGGGTACAGAATTTAAATCTTGCAGAAATTCGCGCTTAAGAGACGGTACGGTGATTGCGGGATGAATCTTGCGTTGGCGTTGCAGGCGAATGGTGAAGATTTAATGACAGTTCGACGGAAGAGGAATGAGCCTTCAACTTCAAACGGAAGAAATGCCTGGTTATCTTGCTGCAAGATTTACCGGCGCGGGCGTGCGGGGCGAGGCGTCGCAGCAATTTGAGTTGATCGCCGAACAATGCAAGCGCACGGAGAACAAAAAACTCCTCATTGACATTACAGGATACTCGGTAAAAGTCCTCCTTGCGGACAGATTCTTCTTTGGAGAAAGATTACGGATTTTCGCTCTCTACAAGATAAAAGTCGCCTTTGTATGCACGCCGGAGCAACTTGATCCAAAAAAGTTTGGGATGCTAGTGGCTCAGAATCGAGGGGTAGATGTCGAGGCGTTTGTGGATTTCCAAGCCGCGGAAAAGTGGCTGTTAGGGTAAACGATTGACGTCGCGCCGCTGGAGATGAAAAGGCCGGGAAGGGGACCCGGCCCCTTGTCTTCAGACGGTAGCGTTATTGAGGGATTCTGATCCCGCCCGCTTTGACGTTGGTCTTGACCTTCAGGCCGCGAGCCATTGTTTGGTTGTGGTTTTCCCATCCGCTACGGCCAGGGATTCTGATCCCGCCAGCTTTGACACTCGTTTTGACCTTCAGCCCGTGAGCCATTGTCTGGTTGTGGTTAGTCCATCCGCTCCGGCCAGGGAGTCTGATCCCGCCAGCTTTGACGTTAGTTCTGATTTTCATATCTGTCCTTCTCCATTTGAATGTTGACGTTGAATGGCGCCGCCGCGTCCTCGGCTTCGAGGCTGCAGTCATCGCCGCTCAACTCCACAGGCGGGAATGAGTGAAGGAATCGCTCACCGGGCAAAATATATTTTGTGCGCGAGAGCCTCACTTTGCGAGACGTTTGATGAGTTGCTCGAGGCTTGTTGCTCTACGCCACATTATTGTGCGGCGCATGTCTACATCGGCCGTCACGAAACTCCCATAACATCAATGGGTGTCACAAGCTCTCGCCTGTTTTTTGAGGGCACGATAATTGCGATCCGATTAGCAGCACCATGAAAGCAACCCTCGGAAATCGGTTCATCATTGAATAGGCGTGAAAGCCTATCGAATCTGAGGAGTGGAACGACTGATTTCTGTGGGCAGTGCCTCGACAATGAAGGCCGGGATTGATCAATCCCGGCCTTTTATTGTTCATGGACGCGCGCCGGGTTTGTTCATGGCCCAGGCCTTGTAATACTCAACCACGCGATTAAGAACCTGCTCCGAGGTCAGGCTTTCGTGTCTGTAGATTGTGATGTACACGTCGCCGACGCTCAGCGTGTCGCGAAGGTAAGTTTCTTTGTCAGTGATGCCCATGGGCATCTCGACGGATTCCTGGCCGGGTTGAAGCGGATTGGTCCGCCCGTCCTGGCGCCCGCCGATGAACAGATAGCTTTGCATATTGGTTCCCCTGGCGCATTCTGAACGGCGCAGCGATAAACGAAAAGCCGGGCGAATGATCCGGCTTCCCCGCGCAAAAATATTCTCCCGACCGGCAATTTCACCTTTCTTTTTCGCCTGTATAGGTAGGCGGCGCCTTGCCGCTATCCACGTCAAAGAAAGGAAAAACAATTGTGAAAGTTAAAACCCATGTGA
>Ga0126377_10003227_pt1 | contig 11490 bp, 13 predicted proteins | sample PanSoiMetPlot_22_FD_92647 | JGI IMG/M metagenome (GOLD analysis project Ga0126377, IMG submission 92647) | Tropical forest soil microbial communities from Panama - MetaG Plot_22 | ecosystem: Environmental > Terrestrial > Soil > Tropical forest > Bulk soil | place: Panama | collected 2016-02-17
GACGGTCGCACACGTGACTACCGTTCTGCCCGTGGGGAAGGGCATTCCGACACCGCTGATACTTTTTTCGTTCGTGTCGGAAACCGAACATTATCTCACGAATTGTACGTCAAGCATTCGCGCAACGATCGACCGACCCCCTTCAGGTCCCCTACCGGTCGACCGTGCGAATGCTCCGCAGGAGAGGAAGCGGCCCAAGCACGGGGAGGAAGCCGCCCAAAGAGAAGCCGCCCTCACCTGCGTTGCGGCTGTGCGCGATCGAAGATGCGCACGCGGCAATCCGCGAGTTATTTGAACCCGGTCCAGTGACTCAGCGCAATTAGGAGTATGGCGGTGCCGAATAGCAAGCCTGCTAAGAAAAGGCGAAGTGCGCTGTGAAGGCTACCGTATTCGAAGACCAGCAGCGTGCTGGCGATGAGACACGCACCCGCGATTGCCACAAGGCGGTTCTTGCCGGTACCCCGCATGAGCCCTCAAAGCCCAAGTTTATTCACGCAGCCGTTAGCAACAGTTGCCGCTTCCACCTGCGGCTCAAGATAAAGGCGGCTCGCCAGTTCGGTTTGGCGACGAATAGTCACGGATGAGTTTCTTGGAGGGGGCGGAATACTCGTGTGTGGCTTATCTACCGCACGTGCCAACTACTATCGTCAGTGCTGCTTTCATCAATCTGATGTTGTCGCCAAAGCGCGATCGCCAGCACCAGCAAACCCGGTGTTAATGCGACCATCATTCCCAGCAGAAACCATTGATAGGCTTCCATTGCAGTGCCCCCCAGCAGCTTCCCGATTACCTTACATAACTGGACAAAAAAAGAGACGTGGCTCCCGCTGCTCCTCAAGAAAGAGACGGCAGGCCCTCACCAATTCCGGTGCTGCTTGGAAAGTTGTCCACAGGTAGTGCATTCTGAAACGTTGAGGCGCACCAAGCGATTGCGCCGCTAGGTGCACGGTTACGCCAACCGGATCGGGGCCGCGATCGCGTCTACGAGCTCAACTCCGGCCGCGCCGAGCCAGGCTCAGTCACGCGGTTGGCTTATCAGCGGTGCCAGGAGAAGGAGAGGCCCCGCACGAAGCCGCAACGAAGCAATGGAGCGCAGGCGATCCTTTCAATCGTATGCGGCGCCCAGCGCGGCGAAGTCGGGCTCGAGCCAATACCAGTAGCCGCCGCGAGTTGCTGAGCAGGATAGCTTTGGCGCCGCCAGCTTCCGGCACTGGTACGGGCGGACAAGAGCCAAGTAGGAAGCCGGCTGCTCGCGAATGACCGGTTTAGGTCAATCGCGCCGCACGTGGACGGCCCAAATGTCACCTTAGCATCCAGAAGCGGACGCGCTTTTCAGGACGCGGTCATAGCAACTCCTCGACTGGAAACGGCGCCCAGTCAGCAACGCCACTTGCGTCGGACGGCCCTTGCCAAGAATAGAACGCCAGCGACAAGTGCCGCGATTGTAGCCGGTACGCCAAGTCCTAGAATCGCTGTTCCCAACAAGGAGTCCACCAATGAGCCGCCGCCTATATCGCTGTTCGGGGGACCGCAGAAAATTTCCTCGAGAGGCGGCTGAAGTCGTTCGCTCTTGCAAATTCCAAATGCTGGCGGGCAATACGTAATTCTGCCAGCCACTTTAACCTGCCTGCAATGCTCCAAATTGAACATATGAGCGGTAAAGCCTAGCCAGATAAAGGCGGCAAGCGCCGCCGATCCCCAGATGAAACTTCTTTGCGATATCACCCGCATCATCGTTCCCCGTTCGCAATCGTGCTGCTCGCGACGCCTGCTCGATTTCCTTGAAAGGCTCATATCGAGCGTCGGTGCAATTGGCCCTCAAGTCGTAGTGACCGGACTCGGGGCTTGCTGACGCCACAACGGCGCCGTCACGGATGACAATGATGCTTTCCTTGAAAGCTTTGTGCAGAAGGAATGACCAACGCACCGAATCGCGTCGGCGATTATCGCCCTTATCGCAATTGCAATCGTCGCCAGTTCGGTCTTGGCAAGCGACCGAATTGAACCGCGGCCGAGCGGCGACCAAGCTCAATAATTCGCAGGATGATCCGAGGTCCGCTTTGAGACGCCGCTTATCTAACATTAATGATATAGCTCACCTGCCGGTAATTCCCGGAAGCAAAAATTATCTCGGCCTGCACGTAGTCCGTGCCGCCGAACCCGCGCTGCGATACATAATTCAACGTCGCCCCCGCGACCCGACGGCGATTGCATACGCTTCTGATATTTGAGCTTGGGAAAGTTGGAAAGCCGGTAGTTTGCACGACAGTCACGCGGCCATGGTCGGGTGAGCGGGTTATCCTGATCGTCGGTCGTCCGATTGAACTGCAATCTGGATTGGTCGAATAGAAGAAGCCAAGTGTCACGAGCTGGCCTGAAGCGACATACTTGGTGGATGATTGTGCCTGCGCCGCAGTAGCCGACATCAAAGCAATCGCCATCGTAATTGACCTGAGCATCGAATTTCCCCCTGCAAAACGACCCCCAAGTTCAAGCTGAAGACATTACGGTCTCTTGAGTTCACCCTCAAGACCGGCGGCCTAATTCAGGGCTGAGGTATTACTTGATGCCGACGGGCACGAGGCCACTATGGCTCGACGGCCTGGTCGCCACGATCGAGGGAATGAACCGGCGCGCTCCGGGTCATGAGCGGCTAAGCTCAATGCGAGCACAATGAGTCCGCTTAACACCCCGACGGCAGACATTCGAACAGACATTGATTTGCGCCGCTTCGGGCCAATAAGCGACATCGCTTCTACTACGGCACGACACTGCCAGCATTGTCTATGGAGTGGCTGCGCGATTGTCTCGAGGGCAATGTTTGATGAAAAGCTTCGGGATCGAGCTGAGCAGAGATTTCTTTGTAAGGCCGTTGCAGCTTCAACTGACAAGAAGCCCTCTCCCGTGAAGCGCCGGGAAGGCTCGTCTTAGGCAAGTTTTTAGGCCCATCCTTGTTTTTGATACTTCATTACCAGGACCTATACATCCTACGTTACCCGCGGCTCTGAGTACCCGTAACCCTTTGATTTTGCCGGCAGTTTGTTTTCCAAGTCGCCGTTGATGCTGCTGTTGTGGTGTTCGGTCGCGGGACCTCCAGGTGATTCACGGCACCATCTAGCGGGCTCTAAATGCGGCCACACACCGGACGAGGTGTATCGACCAACCCGCAGGAGACACCACCATGTTCACCAAGACTGCACTCGCAATCGCAATCGCAATCGCTACTGCGTCGAGCGCGTTTGCTGCGCCCAAGAAGTACAGCAACAACCCCGCAAACGACGTGTTCGTCAACGGCAAGTACGTGGGCTCTGACCCGGATCCGACTATACGTTCAACGCTCGCGCGTGACCCTGAAGCGGGCCAGTGATAGCGGACCATCCGCTGGTGGCGGCCGGTCACCCGGTCGGCTGCCACTCTGCACACCGCAGTTGAGTCTGCCAGCTATTTTCTATTGCCGAGGAGGATGGGATGGCTTGGATATTCCGCCCCGCATCATGGATGCTCGCTAGCGTCGTTATCAGCGTAATGACGCATGCTGCGGCTGCGGGTTCGTTCACGCGCGGATGCGCAGCGCGTGACCTGCAACTGCTGACCGCCATTGAGGAGCAGGAGCTCAGCGGATCGATTTCCGCCGAAAAAATTAGTGAAGCGTTGCTCGAGATGATGCATGCACGCATCGTCTGCTACCAGGGTCAGGTGCTCGATGCGCTGGCGATCTACGATGCCGTTGCGGAGAGCGTTCGCCCGATCCGCTCTCGTCGCACCCATGCTACCGACATCAGGTGAATCCCGCCGCACAGACATGAAATATTGTGATGCGGCCGCGAGGACGAAATCAGTTCGAGGGTCCGATGTTGCGACTTCTCACCATTTGCGCGATGTTTCTAGTTGCTGGAGCCAATCCGGTCCAGGCTCAATATCAAGAGGCAGTGTTGGAACGTGTGGCAATACCCGGCGCCGGCTTTGATCTCCTGGTGGCAACCCCAAAGTCTGAGAACATCATATACGGTCTCGACGAGGCCCCCGACGCACTTGTGATCCGGCTACATGGTGGCGCACTGATATTGGAATTTGAAAACGTTGAATCTATGGTGCAAGCGCTGCACGACCTACAGAAACCAATTTATTCCTCATGGACTATGAAGAAGAACGGTAAGGCCCGCATGCCGATCGCGGTATATCTGGTCCCGAGCGCGGAGTAGCCCAATCGATAGTCGCCTTTTGGTGTACGTCTTTCGGTCTCCAGCGGGCGAGCGTTCAGAAATATTTGCAGGCGTCTCCCATTCCTCCGGTGAACGGCTCTAAAGACTCAAAGGAGATCCGCCATGAAGCGGCGAGAGTTCATTACCCTTCTCAGCGGCACCACTGTTGCTTTGCCGTTCATCGCGTGGGCTCAGCAACCCAATGCCCCACGTCGGATAGGAGTGCTGATGGCATTTGCCGAGGGGGACTCTGAATCAGACCGCCGCTTGTTGGCCCTTCGGAGTGAACTCCAGAAGCTGGGTTGGACGGATGGCCGGAACGTTCGGATCGATTATCGCTGGAGCCCGGGTGAAAAGGGCCAGGCGCAGGCGGGAGCTGCGGAGCTCGTCCAACTACAACCTGATGTCCTCATTGCCCATGCCACGCTTTCCACGATAGCACTCCGGGAGAGAACACGTATCATTCCGATTGTTTTCACCGCTGTAAACGAGCCGCTCACGCAGGGCTTTGTAGCCAGTTTCGCCAACCCAGGCGGTAACACTACTGGGTTTGCGAATTCGCCACTGACGATTGGCGGAAAATGGTTGGAGATTCTGAAGGACATCGCTCCGGATGTCCGAACGGTTTCCGTTATTTTCAACCCAGCAGTCACTCCCATCGCCGAAACCTTCTACCGCTCGGTGGAGGAAACCGGCAAAACACTCGGGGTCGAAACGAGCGCCGTCCCAGTGAGCGATTTTGCTGAAGTTGAGGCCGTCATGGCAAGACTTGGTCGTGATCCGAGGGCCGGGTTGATCTTTCCGCCAGACACGTTCATGACCGTTCGCCGTAAAATGGTTATTGAGCTGGCCGCTCAACACCGGCTTCCTGCTATATATGCAAATCGGTCATTCGCGACAGATGGTGGCCTGATTTCTTATAGCATCGATGCTGTCCATCAATTCCGGCAGGCAGCGGAGTATGTCGATCGAATTCTCCGCGGCGCAAAGCCGACCGAGTTACCGGTCCAACAGCCCAACAAATTTGAGTTGGTGATCAATTTTGCCACGGCCAAGGTGCTCAACTTGACTGTACCACGCAATCTAGTCGTCAGTTCCACTGAACTGATCCAATGAGCTGTGTGGCACGACATGCCTCGTTGCGAAAGGCGTGGCTCTTGGTGCTACCCTTGTGAGTTCGCTTACGCCCTGACTGCCGACATCAGAGCGGACATTGATTTGCGCCGCTTCGGGCCAACGGCCGACGTCACGAACGCAGTGCACCTCACCAGGACGATCTCGATATGATGGCAGCTTGCTTTGGGTCACCGGAAAGTAAGCCACTGCATCAAGCCGCGTTAGGCGGCGCTGTTATGTTGCTACTATCTCTTGGTGCCCCTGCCTGAACCTAAGTCTAGGCCTCACTTACTGATTCATGGCGGACGAGGCAAAGAACAGGACAAAGGTGAACCGATGCGAGCAAGTATCGGGTCTATGACCGCATCGGGTCAAAAGGCGAAGAACTCAACATGAGCAAAAAAATGAGTCTGCTTCGTCCCCAAAACCGACCTGGGAGCTGACATCAATTAACTTCGCCTTCGGGCCCACAACGGACTCATGCAGCGCAACAAATTTTCTCTACTCGATCAATTCGGTGGCGGCCGCAAGTAGCGTGCGCGGAATAGTGAGGCCCAGCACCTTTGCGGTCTTAAGGTTGAGGATAAGATCGAACTTGGTTGGTTGCTGAACGGGTAAGTCCGCGGGCTTGGCACCCCTGAGAATCTGCCCCACGTAATGGGACCCCAGTTGGCGCCATACGGCCAGGATGTCCGCGTTGTAACTCATCGGGCCGCCCTGAACGGTATATATCGCGTCAGGGTAGATGGCCGGGATCTTGTGACGTCCCGCCAGCTTCAAAATTTGTTCTCGATGGCTTGGCACCACGAAAACGCGTAGTTCCCGACGATGAGCGCACCGGCTCGCCGCTGTACGATAGTCGCGAAGGCCGCTTCAAAGTTGCGTTCTTCGACCGGTGCGATGAAGATATCTCGTCCCAGCGCATGCGCTGCTGCAAGGATATCACTCCTTTGGGCCTCGAAAGATGGATTCCTTGAACGGGAAAGATAGGCGATCGTAGCAGTCCTCGAGACCGCTTCGATCAGCAAATTGAGTCGTTTACCTGCGAGCTCGGTAGCAAGGAAGTTCATTCCTGTGAGGTTGCCCTCTGGCCGATTCAGGCCGGCAACGAGGCCGTACTTCCTCGGATCATCAAGGACATTAAAGACGATCGGAATTTTCGACGTGGCGGCTTTCGCCGCAACTGCCACGGATGGTGAAACGGTTGTGACGATCACGTTTACCTTACGAGCGACCAGATCCGCGGCAAGCTGTGGCAGGAGCAAATTCTGAAGATCGGCTGAGCGGAATTCGATCACTACGTTCTGGCCCGGGATGTAACCGGCGTCGGCGAGGCCCTGACGGAACGCGGCCACTGAGTTCGGACTCGGTAAACCGAGGCTCAGGAAGCCAATCACGGGCATCACATTTTGCTGCGCCCTTGCCGCTAGCGGCCAAGATGCCACCGCACTGCCGAGGAGGGGAATGAACTCCCGTCGCTTCATGACGGACCCCCTCTTGATATTCCTGGCTTCAGGACCCAGAGCCGCAGATTATCATACGATTCAAATGCGAACGCCCCGTCTACACGCAGGCATTCTGTATTAGTGTCTTTTGACGGTACTTCGGTTTACTTTGCAAATTTCCGGCATCGCAGCCTGTCCCCGTCACAACGAAGCGACTTGAACGGCTTTCTGCGTGAGCGACCTGATGTAGGCTAGTACCTGAGCTGTCAACGGGACGTGCCGAATCCCCATTTGATTTCAGACGGCAGCGTTAATGTCAGCGGCTAGCGAGCATTCCAAACATCGAATCCGCGGTTGTTTTCAATGGGCCGCAGACCTGGGCTCGCGACATGATATTCTAGCTATAGGGGCAACCTCTCGTGGGAGGAACAGATGGCAAGCTCCTTTGCAAGGCGCGAGTTCATCACGCTTCTCGGCAGCGGGTTGTCTTGGCCGCTCGCCGCGCACGCTCAGCAGGAGGACCGAACGCGAGCTTTGCAAACCCGTATCCTGCGCCTGCAGGCGGAGGCCGCTGCGTCCACGATTGGTCAGTTCATCCGGGAAATCGAAAGCCAAATCAGCTGGACGCTGCTGCTTCCGTGGTCAGCGGATGCGATGAACCTGCGCACGGAGCAGCGGCGCTCCAACGCCGTGCAACTGTTGCGGCAAGTGCCGGCGATCGCGGAGTTCGCCCAGCTCGACCCCTCAGGCAAACTGCAGCTACGTCTGTCGCGCTCCCGCTATGCCATGCCGACCGTGGACCCCAAGTGCTTCCGCGAGGAGCCATTGCGGACACGCGGCGAAGTCGGAGGCCCCGGCATCGACGTCGCCATGCAGGACGACTTGATCAAGGTGGTAACGCCGTTAGACCAGGGGCCGGCAGCCAGGGCCGGACTCCTGGCGAACGACATCATCACTAAGCTCGACGACGAGCAGGTGCAGGGCCTGACATTCAACCAAGCGCTCGAGAAAATGCGCGGGCCGGTGAACACAAAGATTAAGCTCACCATCCTGCGTAAGGGCCAGGATAAGCCGGTCGAGATCACGATCACGCGGGAACCGATCCGGTTGCCCTTAAGCGTGAGCCGGGATACGTCGGTCGACGCTGACGTGTCTAAGTGCCCGGATGCGGCCGCCGCCGACATGTCGAAAGAGCCAAAATTCAGCGTGGCGATGGCGAAAAAGGTCTACTACGGTCCGGTTTATCTCGGTCGCCAAGGGGAGCCCTATATGACGCTGTCGCTCACCGGCGTGCGTCCCAACGTCGGTGTGAGCGTCGCCGAGGTCAATCTCAAGCTGATCCAGGACGTGGTGAGGGCGACCAAGGTCGGCGATCGCGGTGTCGCTTACGTTGTGGATGCCGAGGGTCGCGTCATTGCGCATCCTGACAACGGCCTGGTCCAGCGTGATTTTTCGAATCTCGCCCACCTGCGAGCGGCACGTGCTGGAGGTCCCGCCCCCTTCACGGGAGGGGTTGACGTCGGGCGGGACATCAACGGCAACGAGATCTTGGCCACCTACGCGCCCGTCGCGAGGCCGAACCTCGGCTGGCTCGTGTTCGTGGAGTTGCCTATCGAGGAGGCCAATGCACCCGCGCGATGACGTAGCGATCGAGGGAGCCGGCTGATGTCGCGTCCTGTGCGGCGGGCTTCCAGCTGTGCGAGTCAATCGTGTCAAAGCCCCTTGGTGCTCGACTGTAGATGGGCTCGCAGAATGACCATAAATACCACTGACACACATCGCGTCGATATTTGAATGTCGACGCTGTTTTGGGGGCTTTGCCGTCTCTCGCGCGCCGAGATCGAGGCGGGCGAGATGCCCACAAGTGTGCTACCATCAATTGCATTGAACGAAACAACCTGCGCTGGAGGGACAAAATGACCAGCTCAATTCGACGACGAAATCTTATTGCACTTGTTGGCGGCGCTGCGGTCGGCTGGCCGCTTATTGTGCGCGCAGAGCAGCCGGACGATCAGGTGGCGACTTTGATCGATCGCATCCTGCGCCTGCAGGCCGAGGCTATCGCCGTAAAGGTCGTCCAGTTCGTGTGGGAAATCGAACGCCAGATGGGGTGGATGACGCAGCTGCCGTGGAGCACCCGCTCGATTGAGGCCTTGCGCACCGATGCGGCTCGATTACTGCGCCAGGCTCCGGCCGTCGCCGAGATCGCCCAGCTCGATTCAGCGGGTCGCGAGCAGGCTCTGGTTTCGCGCGTTGCGGCGGATGTCGTCGGCAGCCTGACCGATTATTCGCGGCACCCGAAATTTTTCGAGGCGGTGGCAAGCAAGCACTACTACGGACCCGTCTACTTTCGCAGACAATCGGAACCTTACATGACGATCGCGATCTCCGGCGCACGCCACGACTACGGGGTGGTGGTTGCTGAGGTCAATCTCAAGTTCATTTGGGACGTTGTGAGATTGAGCAAGATCGGCGATCACGGCGTCGCGTACATCGTCGACGCGCAAGACCGGGTCATGGCGCATTCCGACCCGGGCCTGATCGGGCGCGACGTTTCTAGCCTCGCTCACGTCAAGGCAACACGTGTCGCCGGCTCCGGTCCTCAAAGCACTACTCAGGTTGCGCACGATAGCAACGGCCGCGAGGTTCTGGCTGCGTCCATGCCCATCACGGGACTCGGCTGGCTGGCGATCGTCGAACTACCAGTCGGCGAGGCCCCTGCACTTCGCTAACTGCGTCGTTGGCAAGCAGCGCTGGTGATGTCCGAATGTGGCCCGAAGCAGCCGACACGGGATGTCCGCTCTACGTCCGCTTTAAGGGGGCGGAGCGGACTCGTTTTGCTCATTCTGAGTTCTTCCGGATGTGACTCTTTGCAGACCAGCATCGTTTCACTAGGCTTTGTCCGTCACGCGAGCATGTTTCCGAGGTGTCAATCGATGCTCTCATCGAATTTCCGGCAAGAACTCCTGGTCCTGCTATCACGTCCCTCCATTGTCGGTCCGGACGGAGTTCCGCCAGGCGCTTCCGAATTGGAAGTTCAGACGTTCGAACGCCTCCATGGACTTCGACTGCCGCCGACTGTGCGCGACTGGTTTTCGGTAGTGAATGGCGCGTTTTGTGGAACACAGTGGTTTGTCGGGCACAGCATGAACTCCTATTGGCGAAGGCGAACGGCAAGCCGTGGAAGAAAAATGATCAGATCAGACTCTTCAAGGCGCTTATCACCAGGACGGCCTTGAAGGATGACCCTGGTGTGAAGGCAGCAGCGCCGTCCATCAATGACGTGACCATGTATTGCCTGCGGCATAGCCACATTACTCGCCAGTTGCTTGCTGGGGTACCTGAGACCGTTGTGGCAAGCCTGCACGACACGTCACCTGCCATGCTCAAGCGGACCTACGCGAAGCACATCCTCGATCATTCCGACGCGCTGGCGCGCAAGACGTTGCTGGCACTCGGAGGCAACGTGGTAAGCTTGCCGTCCGCAAAAGTGGGTTGACAGCAAACCCGCCGCTGGCATCATACGTGGGCCAAATGAGTTAAAAGTACACCAAAACGAGAAGCGTTTCAGATCAGGTACGAAAGGGACCGCTGGTGGAAACACCGACGGTCCTTTTTGTTTGCATGCAAGTGGTCAGGCTGCCTACGGCCAAGTGCCCGGCACGCCGTAGCGGTCAGACGATGCTCTGCATTTGGATTTGCAGCAACTTATCGAGGCAGGACTTCATTTGCGAATAGTCTCGCCCATTGTTATTTCCGCCCGCGAGCTATCTCCTCCTTGTCCGCTGCTAGGCGGTTATTGCAGCGGGCAATGAGGAGGATTTCAATCGGACGCGGCGCAGCTACAAAGCAGGGCTTACAGCGATGGAGGGGAGCGTCCTTACAATAAAAGCTATAGCAAGAGTAATTGGGAGGGGAGGGCTCTCATAAACGGCGAAGCAACCAGGTGCGATGACACTCACGGGTCTCGAGCAGTGATAAAAATATGTTTCGAACTTCCCACGACGAAGTCGTGTTTTCACCTTGCATGAGTTCCAGCGCAAGCCGTTGCTCTAGATTGGCAATGTTTGTGCGGGTTGCGGCGATCCGGCGATCAGCGCGCGCGATCTCGTCTTGTATGTATGAGTTGGGCCACATATTGTGCTCCATCGCTGAAGGCGGGAGCACAACTGGTCTCTCAGTCACCAGCGCCTCGGGTGGGGCCGCGATGGCTGTTATCCTACGCTCGGACTGCCCAGTCCCGCTATCAACTTTCTCTGATGGTCCGCGCTCCAGCCCGATGCGAGCATTCCGTTCAAACTTGCTGATGCGTTGGATGAGTTCGCGAGACTCGGTAAGGCGATCAGACGCCGTCACTGTGCCAAGCCGTTGTGCGGGGTTCTTTCCGTTGAAGTACACAGCGAAACGTTTGGGCATTGGCCGCTTCGCCCTCACGAAAACCAGAGCGAAGCCACAAACACGATCACAACAACCGCAGAGAGCGCGGTAAGGATGTAAAATCCTGTATGAATGGCTTCGGGGGTCATGCCCCCAATTTGAGCATTCAACTAGGAACCATCAGTGCACTTGTGAACATGCGGCGTCACTCGCGGCTAAGAGCCGCGTTCAATTTCCCGCTTAACTAGCGCACGATACTCCATGGAAAGTTGTAGGCTCTCCAGAAAGCCATCCAGGATTACTTGGGCCTGTTCGACGTCATCATGACCATCGGCTTTCATAGCGCGCAC
>Ga0126377_10003228_pt1 | contig 11487 bp, 7 predicted proteins | sample PanSoiMetPlot_22_FD_92647 | JGI IMG/M metagenome (GOLD analysis project Ga0126377, IMG submission 92647) | Tropical forest soil microbial communities from Panama - MetaG Plot_22 | ecosystem: Environmental > Terrestrial > Soil > Tropical forest > Bulk soil | place: Panama | collected 2016-02-17
GCGAATGTCTGGAGGCATTGCCGTAAATTCAGGAGGCCGGAGTCGACGTTGGAGTTCGAGATACTCCTCGTCCTGCACGCCGCCGATGCTGCTCGCGACGACCAGGCTCCTGAGCCGCTGAGGGAACGACAAGGCGAAGTCCCACGCGACGAAGCCGCCTGCGGCCGTGCCGACCAGATGCACGCGATCGATCTTCAGGTGATCGAGCAGCGCATGCAGGTCGTCGGCTCCGGATCCCGGCTGCGGACCCGCAGGATCGATCGTCGATCGACCGAAGCCTCGTCGATCGTACGTGATGACGCGATACCCCTTGGCCGCGAACGCGGGTCGCTGATACTCCCACACGCGGCTGCTTCCCGTCGCCGCATGCACGAAGACGACGGGAGCGCCAGAGCCGCCGGTATCCGTGTACCTGAGATGCACGCCGGGTAGATCGGCTGATGCCTCGCGACCAGACGGGCCTGTTTGCGTGGATGTTGAGTTCTGATCGGAGAACACAATCGTGGTGAGTAGCAGTACGCCAGAAAAGCCCAGAGCCCAAAGCTTGAAGCCGGGAGCCATCATCGTGAAGACTCTACACCATCATCCTTGACCGCCCGTATCGCGAGGTGTATGTACCGGCGCATGCTCACACTCTTGACCGCCATGCTCCTCAGCGCCCCGGGTGATGCGACGACGTGCGAGAAGCTCGCCGCGCTCGCGCTCCCGAATACGACCATCACGTCTGCGCAGCTCGTGCCCGCGGGGCCGTTCACACCTCCCGCGCCCGGTGGCCCTCCTGGAGGACCTGTCGCAGCGCCTGCAGCGAACGCCGCGACCGGACGGGGAGGGCCGGGCGGTGGACGGGGGCAGGGACCGGCCGCGCCTCCCGCGATTGTGCTTCCCGCGCATTGCCGTGTGCAGGTCGTGCTCAAGCCGTCCACTGATTCGCACATCGAGATGGAAGTCTGGCTGCCCGCCGAGAATTGGAACGGCAAGTTCGAGGCCGTCGGCAACGGTGGGTGGGCAGGGAACATCAGCTATCCGGCACTTGCCTCGGCGCTGCAGGAAGGCTATGCCACCGCGTCGAACGACACCGGTCACAAGGGCGGCAACGCCGCCTTTGCCATCGGACATCCCGAGAAGCTGATCGACTTCGCGTATCGCGCCGTCCACGAGATGACCGTGCAGTCGAAATCGATCATCTCGTCGTACTACGGTCGCGCGCCACGACTGTCGTACTGGAACGGCTGCTCGACCGGTGGTCGACAGGGACTGATGTCAGCGCAGAAGTATCCCGACGACTTCGACGCCATCCTCGCGGGCGCGCCGGCGAACTATCAGACCCACCTGCATGCGTGGGATTTGTCGGTCGCGGTTCCCGCGCTCAAGGATTCGGCGGCATCGATCCCTGCCTCGAAGCTCGCGCTGATCAACCGAGCCGTCCTCAACGCATGCGATGCGAAGGACGGGATCAAAGACGGACTGCTCAACGATCCGCGCACCTGCTCGTTCGACGTTGCCGCGCTCGCGTGCAAGGCGGGTGATGCCGATGATTGCCTGACCGCTGCGCAGGTGGCGCAGGCGAAGCGAGCCTACTCCGCGACGAAGACCGCGAGCGGGGAGGTCGTCTTCCCGGGAAAGGATCCGGGCAGCGAGACCGGCTGGGGCGGATTCGTCGGCGGCGGCCAGGCACCCGGCGTGTCGGTCGGCTCGTTCCAGGTGGCCTACGGCGACGCCAATTGGGACGCTCGCACCTTCGACATCGATCGCGATCTCAAGGTCGTCGACGAGAAAGTCGGCGCACCGGTGAATGCGATCAATCCCGATCTGAAAGCGTTCAAGGCGCGTGGCGGGAAGCTCCTGCTGTACCACGGGTGGAACGACACCGCGATCTCCGCCGGCAACACGATCAACTATTACTCGAGCGTCCTCGCGAAGATGGGCAAGAACCAGGACGACTGGATTCGTCTGTTCATGGCGCCGGGCATGCAGCACTGCGGCAACGGACCCGGGCCCAATCAGGTGAACTGGATGGCCGCACTCGAGCGATGGCGGGAAAGTGGAACCGCACCCGATCGCATCGACTCTGCGCACGTGACGAACAACCGTGTCGACATGACGCGGCCGCTCTGCCCGTACCCGCAGGTCGCGCAGTACAAGGGCGTGGGCAGTACGAACGACGCGGCGAATTTTGTGTGTAAAGCGCCGTAAGGGTTGATAGGGTTGATGGGGTTGATGGGGTTGATAGGGAATCTTTCCCTACCAGCCCCATCTACCTTAACGACGCGAAGCGTCGGCCACACGGGCGCAAAGCCCACTCTATCGACGGGCCCTACCGGCCCAAGCGCCGGCCCTACCTCCGGCCCCACCGACATGAAGTGACGGCGCGCGAAGCGCCGGCCTAGAACAGGCCGAGGCGGCTACGCCAGGCGCGGATCGCGGTGGGTACATGCACGCGTCCTTTCGCGACCTCAGAGGAGATCCAGACGCCGTTGCCCTCGGTGTCTGCGGCTTGAGCATTGGTGATGATGCCTGCCGTTTCGGCGATGAGCGCCGCCGTGCCGGCGGCGAGAGGCGAACTGAATGACGTGCCCCATGCGGCTGCCCAGCTGCCGAATGGATAGGTGCTCACGATCGCTTCGCCTGGCGCCGCAACCCACGCCACGCTGGGTCCGTAGTTGGAGAAATCCGACAACACGTCCCAATCCGTCGTCGCCGCCACGCCCATCACGTTCGAGTACGACGCCGGGTAGACGTTGATCCTCTGGCCGTCGTTGCCTGCCGATGCCACCGCGATCGCACCTCTCAACGTGACGAAGTCGATCGCCCGCTGCAGCTCGCGCGATGATGAGTCGAAGCTGAAGCTCATGTTGATGACCTTGGCGCCGTCGAACGACGCTCGATAGAGCGCGCGCAGAACATCGGAGAGCGTGCCGCTGCCGTCAGCGCGGAACGCCTTCAACGGAAGGATGTTCGCCCGCGGCGCGGCCAGGTGTATCACGCCCGCAACGATGGTGCCGTGGCCGAACGCGCGGAACTCCGGACCGTCGAGCACTGCCATCGTCGACTGATCGAGCACTGCCATCGTCGACTGGTTGACCCAGCCCGGTTGCGACTGATCGAGCACAGTCATCGTGGACTGGTTGACGTCGTCGCGCTCGGAGCCGCCGTCGCGATTGCGAGTGAAGTCGTATCCCGGGAGAAGTACCGGACTGAGCACCGGATGCGTTGGATCGACGCCTGTATCGATCACTGCCACCGTGATGCCGCGGCCCGTCGCGTTGTAGCGATCGTGTGCCTCGGCGAGGCCGAGGATCCCGAAGGCCGGCTGATGCACGTAACCGCCGCGGACGTTCGTGCCGTAGTAGGGGACCGGGTCCTTGTCTAGAAGGGCGGGCGGTACGCTGGTCGTGGTCGCGTCCGCGGCTTCGGTGAAGACGGTTCGATCGGCCTCCACCGCTGCTATGCCAGGCGCGGCCGACAGCAGGCTGGTCACGATCTGCAGGTTGAGCGTGTCGGGGACCGAGACGAGGTACAGCTGCCTCAACGACCCGTCGAGGCCGTAGAGCACGGTGCAGCCGGCCAGCGAGCACGCCCTTTGGACGATCGTGAGGTTGTCGAGCAACGGGAGCGGGTTGACCCGCACAATCAGCCTGGACTCGGCCGCTGCCTGCGTCGGCACCGAACCCACGAGGACGAGAGCCAGCAGCGACGGAATCAGTCGGAAGAAAAGACGACGCGTCATCTCTGTACCCCTACTCCTTCTCTCTGGACGATGGATTCGACGGGTCGAACAGCACATCGAGTGGCAGCGTGACGAGGTCGTGTTCGAAGGCCACCAGCAGCTTCATGTTCTTTAGAAGGTCGAGCGTGGCCTGGAACTCACCGAACTCGTTCGTCTCGAACGTGCTGATCGTGACGTCTCCGTCGACAAGTGAAACGGCGGCGCGTGCAAAGGGTCGGGCAAGGCTGCTCTTGTCGATGATTTGACCGGCGAGCAGGAACGATCCCGGCCGTGATCCGGCATCGACGTGCAGGTCGATGGCGAGCGAACCCGCGCCGAACAGCAGATGTCTCGAGTAGGCACCGGCGCCGGAGCGGACGCCGGCGGGGGCGGTCTGCAGGCTGTCGACGAGCAGCGTTGCGATGATGGCCGACGCCAGGGACCGGTCGCGCTCAGGGGGCGGCGAGGCTCCGAGACCCTGTGCAGCGAAGTACGACTTCGCCACGCGAAGCGCGTTCTCGGGAACTGTGAGCGCGCGCTCGTCCTGGGCGAAGACCGCTACGTCCGTCCACAGGCGATAAGCATCGACACAATCAGGACATCCGGCGCGCACGTGGGTCTCCATCGTCCCCCGGACCTCGGCCGGCGCGACGCCCCGTACGAGGTCGGCCCACTGCGGAGAGGAAAAATGTTCAGCCATCATCAACACCGCCGCTCACTGAGAGAGGGGCGCGCAGCGGCCGAAAAAATAGACCCCATCAGGACGCCGCTCATACGTGCGTGCTCTTTCCCGTGACCACAAACGGTGCCCAGTAGTAGGGATGGGGGCTTGCCGCACGGACCTCCCCCATCGCCTCCCGCAGCGCGTTCACCGGCGCCGTGCCGGTCGCGATGCGTTCGTAGAAACGCGTCATGAAGTCAGCCGTGCTCTCGTCGTGCACGTTCCAGAGACTGAGCACCAGCGTCGAGGCGCCGGCGCAGAAGAGGCCTCGTGCGATCCCGAGCAGTTCATCGCCGGCGGCCGCGACCTTGGCGCCGGTTGCACAGCCGCTCAGCGTGACCAGGTCGGCGTCGAGACGCAGACGATAGAGGTCGTAGACGCTGAGATAGATGTCCCCGAGTCTGATGCCCGAGAACATCGGACTCTCGGGCCGGAAATAGCCGTGCGACGCGATGTGAAGGATCCGGCTGTGGCGCCCGGTGGTGCGCAGCTCGTGTTCGGTCGCGGCCTCGCCGATCCGAAGCGTGGCACCGGGAATGGCGTTCGCGACCGCTCGTACCTCCGCATCGATGAGGGGCGCCTGAGCGTCGGGGACACCGAGCACGAGAGCCCCCTGGCCGTTGCCCGATGGGCGCTGCTGACAACGCGCATAGACGCTGGCGCTTGGCGCGTACGACACCGCGCATGCATCGGTCACGTACTGCTCTCCGTCGAAGAGCGCGTGAAACGGCACGTAATGCAGCGCGCCGTGCGGCACAATCACGAGATTGCGTCCCGCCAGCTGCGACCACACTGGAGCCAGGAGCTCGTTGAACAACCCGCGAAGATGACTCTGCGTCGCACGCAGCAGCAGCTCCTTGAACGACTGCACGTACTCGGCGCCGAGGGTGAATTTCGAAAACTGGAACTGCAGCATCCGCGTCTGCGCTTCGACGCGGGATGCGAGCGAGATGTGCTTCATCTCGACGCGTTCCGAATCGACCAGGCACAGCACGATGCGATCGTCGATCTGGAAGTACTCGACGATCGTCGTATCGGCGGGGAGCACCTCGCGGATGGCCTCGAGCGAACACGCCGAAGGCGCGTCCAGATCCGATTGGGACGAACCGGTGGTGCTGAGCTCGCGCAGCGTGCGCGCCATCTCTTTCTCGCGCGCGCCAATCTCGTTGCGGAACGCCTTGATGCGCTGGCTCGAATGTTCACCGGGTCGCAGCTGCTCGATTTCCACGAGGTGGTAGTACCAGTTCAGTTCTTCGCGCAGCTCGCGGATCGACTGCGCCAGCTGGCTTTCAGAACCCTCTTTGCGCGCCAGGGCGTGCACCGGCCGGAACATCAGATCGAACAGCGTGCGCGACTTCGCCTGCTCGACGTACGCGAAGGCATCTTCGACGCCGATCGTCCCGTCCTCGCCTTCGAGACAGAGTTGGACGAGCCGTTCGTAGACCTCGACCTTGTTCTTGACGAACGCGATCTTGAGCTCTTCGCCATTCAGGCGGCTTCTCAAGGTTTCGAGCGCGTCGCGGGACGCCTGATAGGCGCAGTAGGCTCCGGCGCGATCGCCGCGGCTCGTTCGCACGTGGCCGAGCAGCAGCTGGGCGTGGTAGGTGAGGATCGGGCTCTCGACTTCGGTGAGCAGTGCCACGACCGTGTTGCAGCCGTGTTCGGCCTCGACCGGATCGTTCAAGCGGAGAGCGATGCGCACGAGGAGCAGATGACAGAGCGCGGCCTTGCCGGGCAGGCCGGATGCCGTGAACTGTTCGAGCGCGGATTGGCACAGTCGACGGGCCTCGACGAGCTGGCCGCCCTCATCGAAGAGCAGAATTGCCTGATAGAGGTCGATGAGCGAGGGCCAGACCTGATTGCGCTCATCGACCATCCGCGCACGCGCGTGGGTGAAGAGCTCGATGGCACGAAACGTCTTGCCCTCCTGGCCGTAGGAGGCGGCGGCATTGGTCAGCGCCCTGGCTGCCTCGTAACCCATACCGAGGTCGTTGAAACGCGCGTGCGCCTGCTCGGCCATCTCCCGGGCATCGACGCTCAGGTTGAGCTCGAGATAGATCTCCGAGAGATCGAGCAGCGAGAGCGCGGCATGATAGCTGTCGCCGGTCTTCTTGGCGCTGGCAGCGGCTGTATGCAGCAGCTCGATCGCGCGACTGTACTCGCCGCGCAGATAGTAGAGCCACGCGATGTTGTAATCGGCCTGGCCGACGGCCTGATCGAGGCCGCGCTCGACGGCCAGCCGCCGGGCCTCCTCGTACGCGGCGCGCGCCGCATGGAAGTCGTTGAGTACGGTCAGCGTGACCGCTTTGTTGTGAATGACCGTGAGCAGGCCATCGGCGTCGCCCAGAGATGACAGTGCCTGATGCGCCTCTTCGTAGTGCGTCATCGCTTCGGCGAAGCGATCCTGCCGGTGCAGCAGGTTTCCGATCATGATGTCGAGCCGCGCGAGACGCACCTGATCGCCGTCGGCCAGAAACAGTTCGCGCGCGCGATCGGCAGCGTGGCGGGCGTCGTCGTAGCGGCCGAGGAGCAGCAGCGGCTGCACCGATGCGCTCAGTGTGCGGGCGAGCTCGCGGAAATCGCCGAGCCCTTCGAACCTGGCGATCGCGTCGGCGTGGTGGTCGACCGAAGCCTGGTTGTTGCCGCCGATGTTCAACGCATTCGCGATCGCGCGAAGGCTCAACGCGTGAAGGTGTGGATCGCCGATCGCTTCGGCGATCGCCGCAGCATCCTGCGCACAGGTCAGCGCACGCGCGAAGTCGACCCGCAGCAGCTCGCGCGACTGTTCGATCAAGCCCCGAGCCTGCGCCGGAGTGAGGGCGGCGTCGCCGACGCTCACAGGCTGATCCTTTCGAGCGCGGTTCGTAAGCGATCGAGACAGCGGCTGCGCAGGAAGCCGATCGATCCCACGGCGACGCCGAGCTCGGCGGCGACCTCGCGATACGGGCGCGGCGTCTCCTCGAAGAAGAGCATCCGGACCATCTGACGGCAGCGAGCCGTCAGCCCATCGACCGCGTCGCGCAGCGCCTGGGTGCGCTGCAGTTCGCGCAGGAGCGCATCGGGCATGTCGCTGTCGGCGGCGAGCATCTGGTCGGCGCGACCGGCTTCGTCCGCGACGTACCGTTCGCTCTTGCGTTTCGTCTTCAGGACTTTGTGCCGCGTCACCTGAATGAGCCACGCCGGGAGAGCTTGCGGATCGCGCAGGCGCGGCAGCTCGCTGACCAGATCGAGGCACACGGCCTGGAAGATATCGGTCGCGTCGTCGCGGTTCAGACCAAGCTTCAGCGGAATCGAGAAGATCAGTCGACTGTAGCGATCGATGAGCGCGTGCCACGCAGTCTCGTCGCCGCCGAGACAGGCGGCAACGAGCTCATGATCGGTGCGCGACTCGCGCGCGGTGCCGACGACCTTGGTCATGACGATCACCTGCCGTTGCTCCGGGCCTGCGATTTGAAGTACAGCTGCTCGACGTTCCACAGCGTGTAGTGGTCGAGCACTGACGGCTGAAAGTTGCCCAGATCGGCCCGAGCGCCCACGAGGACGTGCGGCGTGGCGAGAAAGATGAACGGGACGTTCTCGGCGATGATCATCTGCACGCGGTCGTACAAGCGCTTGCGCTCCGGGACGTCGAGCGTGACGAGCTGCTGCTGCATCAACCGATCGATCTCTGCTTCCCACGGCGTGGCAGGTTGCTTCTGCCCCAGACGCCAGTAGTGGTTGGTCCCCCGTGACAGCCAGACGTTCATCTCTCCATTCGGGTCGGCGTCGCCGCCGCCGAACCCCTGCACCGACGCGTCGTAGTCGAACGTGTCGAGGATGCGGTCGAGGAGCGCTCTGAATTCGAGCGGCACCACGCGAACGTCCATGCCGAGCTCTTTGAGGTCGGCTTGAATCAGCGTGGCCATCTCGGTGCGCTGTGCGCTGGTCGCGCTCGTCGCGATCGTGAACTCGACTTTCTGTCCCTGTCGATCGACGAGCGCGCCGTCGCTGCGCCACGAGTACCCCGCCGTCTTGAGCACGGCGCGCGCATCGGCGACCGAGCGGGCAGGGCGGGGCAGTGACGTGTTCTGCCACAGGCGATTGCCCGGCGTTACGTTTCCCCAGAGGGGCACGCCGCGTCCTTTGAACACGAGCCGTACGATCGCGTCGCGATCGATGGCCAGCGAGACCGCGCGGCGGAAGTGCACGTCAGTGAACCATCGTTGACGCGCGGCCACCTGCGGAAGATTCTTGCCGGACAGATCGTTCAGATTGAAGAAGAGGAAGTTGTATTCGAGGCTCGGTCCGAGATCGGCGAGCTGAAAACGCCGCGACGTCTGGTCCTTCATCAGCAGGTTGAAGTTGTCGGCGCCCACCCGGCCGAGCACATCGCTTTCACCGCTCTGGAAGCGGATGACCTGGGCGTCCTCGTTGCCCGTGAACAAGAAGACGAGTTCGTCGATGTAGGGTAGGCGACGCGTGTTGGCATCGACCTTCCAGTAGTACGGATTCCGTTCGAGCACCAGGCGCTGGCCGGCGACGTACTCCTTGAGACGATAGGGACCGAGGCCCGCAATCGCGCCGGCCGCCACCTGCGTCGTCCACGCCTCTTGCAGTGTGCCCTCCATGAAGGCACGTTCGAGCAGATGTCGCGGCAGGATGGCCACGCTGTCGAACAGACGCTCGGCCGCGGCATACGGGCCGGCGAGCGACACGCGCACGTGATACTCGTCGACCTTCTTCACGTCGATCGGCTTGCCTCCGACGATGAGCAGATCGCGCTGCGGTGAAGCGACGCGGGCATCGAGCAGCGCCTGGAACGTGAACACGACATCGTCGGCGTCGAACGGATGCCCGTCGGAGAAACGCAGGCCTTTCCGCAGCGTGAGCGTGTACTCGCGCCCATCCTTCGAGCGGGTCCACGCGCTGGCGAGTGCCGGCTCAATGGCCTGTGAGAGGCGATTGATGTGAATCAGATCGCCGGTCATGCGGCCGACGACCTCGCGCGAAGGCGCATCGGCGACGAGCAGCGGGTTCAACGTCCTCGGTTCCGCCCGCAGGGCCACGACCAGCCGGCCGCCGGGTCGACCGGTCGCGGCGCGCTCGACCTGCAGTTCCTCTCCCGGGGTGAAGAGAGCGGCAGGCGTCGCCGCAGTGAGCGGAAGCACGCTCACCAGCAGAGCGCCGAACATCGTTCCGATGAGTCGCATCAGTCTCTGTGCCATCAGCTCGCCACCAGACGCGCCCGGTCGTGTGCAAGAGACGTCAGCGCGTGATAGCCCGCAGCGACGGCAACGAGCGCGATCGCAGGGGCGAACATCCACCAGTACGAAGCGAGGACGTGATACTGCTGGAGCGTGCCGAGCATGCTGCCCAGACTCGCCTCGGGTTCGCCGATGCCCAGGCCGAGGAACGAAAGCGTGACCTCGGCGAGGATGAACTGCGGCACCAGGAGTCCCGCTTGCGTGAGCACCACGCCGTAGGTGTGCGGCAGAACGTGCCGCCGAAGCACGTAGAGCGGCGATGCCCCGAATCCCTCCGCCACCCGCACGTAGGCGCGTTCCTTCGCGCTCAGCACGATGCCTCGGACCAGGCGTGATGGACGCGCCCACCCGACGACACCGAGGACCGCCACGAGCAACAGAAAAGCGGCGCGCGTGTCGAGATGCAGCGGCAGCGCGGCACGAACAGCGAAGAGCAGATACAGCCACGGGACCGCCATGAAGACATCGGCGGCCCGCATGACGATGCGATCGACGACGCCGCCAGTGAAGCCGGCGAGTGTGCCGAGCACGGTGCCGACGAACAACGCGCACAGCGTAGCGAGAAGTCCCGCTGTCACCGACACGCGTGCGCCGTGAAGCACACGTGAGAAGACGTCACGCCCGTAGCCGTCGGTGCCGGCGAGCGTCAGGCGACCTGGCGCGTCGACACCGGCGACATGCACGTCGCTTTCAATCCCTGGCACGATCGAGTACCGCGCACCGCGTGTGAAGAACCGCACGGGATAGCGCACCGACATGTCCTCGACATAGTAATCGCCTGCACCATCGGGCGCGGACGCGTACACGAACGGCCGCAGATGAAAGATGCCGGCCGCGTCGACGAAGTGGATGCGCGAAGGGGGCGCAAATGGCAGCGTGCGTACCTGGGTTGTTGGATCGTAGGGCGCCACGAATCCGGCCAGCAGAATCAACAGGTGCAGGCCGACGAGGACGCTGACGACCGTAACGGCGCGCTTCACGTGCGTACCCTCGGATCGATCGCGAACAGTGCCAGGTCCGCGAGCAGATTGCCGCCAACGAGAACGATCGTGGCTAGCATCGACGCGCCCAGCACCACAGGCACGTCCTTCGCCAGCAGCGATTCAACGAGCAGCGGCCCCAGACCCGGCCAGCTCATGACCACCTCGATCATCAGCGAGGCGCTGACGAGCGCCGCACACGAGAGCCCCGCCAGCGAGATCAACGGGTTGGCGGAAAGCGGAAGGATGTAGCGGAGCGTCAGCCGCCAGCCGCGGATGCCATGGCCTCTGGCCGCGCGGACCGCGGGGGCATCGATTGCCTCGATCGCGCTGGCGCGCACGTGACGCAGCACGGGCGGCAGCAGCACAATCACCAGCGCACAAAACGGCAGGAACGCATGGATCGCGACGTCACGAAGTGTGTCGAGCGCGCGCTGCGAATCGATGCCCGCTGAGTGCATGCCACCGGCGGGGAAGAGCCCGGTCCGAAGCGCGAGCAGCAGCAGCGCCAGCGCAACCAGCAGATCTGGAAGGGCGAGCATTGTCGACGAGCCGGTGCTGAGAATCCGGTCCGCCAATCGTCCTCTATGACGCGCCATCCACAAGCCGAGCGGAAGCGCGATCATCCAGCACACCAGCATCGCCGGGGCGGTCAGCATCAGGGTGTTGCGCGTGCGCTCCCAGAGAAGCGAGCCGACCGGCGAGCGACGGGCGAGCGAGATCCCGAACTCGCCGCGTGCAACCGATCCCATCCACTTCACGTACCGCGTCACGGCTGAATCGGTGAGGCCAGCCTGTTCTCGCAGCGCCTCGACGGTGCCCGACCCCACACGTCCA
>Ga0126377_10003229_pt1 | contig 11486 bp, 10 predicted proteins | sample PanSoiMetPlot_22_FD_92647 | JGI IMG/M metagenome (GOLD analysis project Ga0126377, IMG submission 92647) | Tropical forest soil microbial communities from Panama - MetaG Plot_22 | ecosystem: Environmental > Terrestrial > Soil > Tropical forest > Bulk soil | place: Panama | collected 2016-02-17
AGCGGACCGTTTTGATACTTGATCGGCATCATCCGGTCCGGATAGCCGTAAAACACCGGGTGCTCGGGATGCAACACCTCGCCATTCACGAGCGGACGCGGCGCGTAGAAGTCGCGTGAGGTCGAAGCCGAAGCATCCACGGTCCGCGCGAAGCCTTGTTCCGTCGCGAACCGAACCGCGTTCCCCATCGCGATCAACGTACCGCCGGCGTCGAGGAACTTCGCCACCGCATCAACACCTTCGCCGCCCATGCCGCCGGTGATGTCCGCAGACTCGCCGTACATTCCGAGGAACTTGTATTTGTCGTTCTTCATGTACGCCACCGGCCGGTTGGCCGGCGGCTGAAAGACCGCCTGCCGCGACGCATTCTGGTTCGGCATCAGGAGGACATCGTAGTCGTCGCGCAGGTTCCCCTTGCGCAAGCGCTCTTTGTAAATGAGGTCGTAGGAGATGCCCATCGTGTCGAACGTGAAGCGCACCCAGCCGATCTCCTGCGTGTCGTTGCCCGACCACGATGAATACATCGCGATGCGCGGCACGTCCGCATCGTGCATCGCGACGGTGGGTAGCGCGCTGACCGCCGCGGCGGTCAGGCCGAGATCGTCGATGGCTTGCCGGACAACGCCCGGATCGGCAGGCGCCGCGATCACGAGCGACCCGGCCGGAAAATCGATGCCGTCGGCGCTGAATCCTTTCTCGGCCACCTTCATGGGCACGTTCCGCAGCCTGTAGCGGAACGCGATCATGTTGTTCGAGCCGAGATGCGCGACCGCGATTCCGGCGCTTCCGTTGCCGTTGACCTTTCCCTTCGGCACGGCCTTCTCGACGGCCGTCGTCTTGATGTCCAGGATCGCCCTGTCCTTGACCTCCTTCACGTCGACGAGCATCGCCAGGCCCATCGTCCAGCCGCTGTCGTCGTAGGTGCGCAGCTCTGGATCAGGGTAGCTTTGCCTTTCGAGAAGATTCTTCGCGAGCCGGCCGTACGGCTGATCGCGTTTGATGACGTACGAACCGGCGGGAAAAGTGCCGTCGCTGGTCTTGATTTCCGCGACCGCCTGTCCGACCTCGATGCGCTGGAGGCGCAGAATGTTGACCAGCGCCGCCACCCGCGTCATGTCGCGCTGCACCGGGATGACGAAGCCGAACGGCGCGTCTTTCTTGCCCGACTCGATGGAGTTCTTCGTTTTTTGATAGAAGTTCTCGACGATCAGGTTTGGAAAGGATGCGGTCAGCTGCAACGCGCTGAGCACGCCGGTCTCCATGTAGTTCGTGTTGTTGCGGCGCGAGAAGCTCGCGACCGCGTTGGGCGGGACAGGGAGGCCACGGTACCATTCGCGCGTCTGGGCGCCGCCCCGTCCCGTCGGCGCGGCTGTGCCTCGACCTCGCCCCGCGAACGGATCGCCGCCGTCACCACTGGCGGCAGCCGTGTCGCCGCCCCGAGCGCCACGACCTGCGTCAGCAGCAGCCGGCGCAGCGTCGCCGCCGCGGCCACCGCGGCCCTCGCCGCCACGTCCGCGTCCATCCCCGCGCCCGCCGCGTCCGCCCGGACCGGCTTCGCGTCCCGACTGCGTTTCGTACATGCGCATCATGCCGTTGTGGTTGTACGAAACGGACCCCAGGTAGCCCGGGGACCAGCCGTCCATGAAGGCGTGGGTGTAGACGCCCGGCATGCCCCACTTCGTCATCTGCGCAAGCTCGAAGTTCGAGAACCAGGGTAGTTCGGCAAACAGGATCGGATCGAGATTCGGATTCTGAGGCGCGGCGCCGCTATAGGTGTACATCAGCGCCTGCGCTTCATGCAGGTCGTGGACGATCGGCGGGTGCGCGGTGAAATACCAGTCCGCCAGCGCACGCATCGACATCTGCGACAAATTGATGTCGCGGTTGTTGTCGTGGTACACATACTTGCCCCAGTACGGCAGTCCGCCACCGCCTCCTGCCGCGGGTGCGACCGGCGGCGTTCCAGCTCCGGTACCAGTCCCAGTTCCCGCGCCTCCCTCGGGCGTCGCCGCCGGCGCCGGAGCCGCTGACGCAGTTTCGACGCCGCGGTAGAACCAGTCGACATTTCGATCGCGTCCGTCCGCGTCGGCCACCGGCGTCACCGACACAATCACGTTGTCCCGGATTTGCTTGATGAGCGGCGACGTTTCGGTCGCGAGCCTGTAGACGAGTTCCATCAGCATCTCGGACGGCCCGGTCTCGCCGCTGTGCAGGCCGCCCATCAGGTGGTAATGCGGCCTGGTCGTCGCGATGAGCTGCTTGATCTGTTCGGGTGATAGCGAGCGCGGATCCGCGATCTTTGCCAGGTTGTCGCGATTCCGCTGGAGGCTTTTCATGTTCTCGTCCGACGAAACCCAGACGACCACCAGTTCGCGATCCTCGTCGGACTTGCCGATGGTCTCGACCTTGACTCGCGGGGTCGCCGCCGCCAGCGCGCGGTAGTACTTCAAGATGTCGGCGTAGTAGGTCAGCGTCGCGGGGGCGCCAATGTGATGACCCAGCACGTCCTTCGGCGACGGGACGCCTTTGACCTTTGGCAGGTGATCGACGAGCGGGCTCAGATAGTACGGTTCTGTCGTCCACTCGGTCACCAGCTTTGCGAACTCCTCGTCCTGCGCCTGCGCCGGATCGCGCGTCTCGGTCACCATCTGCTGGGCGGGCATCGAAACGGCCGCCGTAACGAGGCCGAAGGCCACGATGAACGACGATGCTCGTCGACGGACCAGCTGGTGGATCCTCATCGATCAACTCCTACGAAAATGCTGGTGCTGCCAGAGGTTCACACTATCGAATTGGGCGGGGGGCGATTCTATCACCGCACGCCGGACGCGGTCGCTGCCGATGCCCTATAATCCTGCCGTACCGGGAATCAACCGGCACGTTACGGGGTTCTGACCTGCATGAAGCTCATTACAGCGGCGGTACTCGTCTCTGGGCTGGCTCTTGCCTCTCCATCGCCATCCACGTTTCCCGATCCGGCGAAGGACAGCCACGTCAGCGGATCCGTCCCGGCACAGACGGCGGTTCTGGCCGGCGGGTGCTTCTGGGGAGTCGAGGCGGTCTTCGAGCAGTTGAAGGGGGTCTCAGATGTCGTCTCGGGATTCTCTGGCGGAAGCGAGTTCACCGCGCACTACACGGTCGTGAGCACCGGCGTGACCGGGCACGCCGAGTCGGTGAAGATCACGTTCGATCCCGCGACCATTACGTACGGTCAACTGCTGAAAGTGTTCTTCGCCGTCGCCCACGATCCCACCGAATTGAACCGTCAGGGCCCGGACGAGGGGACGCAATATCGTTCGTCGATTTTCTACGGCAACGACGAGCAGAAGGCGATCGCTGAGGCGTACATCCAGCAGTTGAATGGCGCGCGTGTCTTCGTCAGACCGATCGTCACGACCGTCGTGCCGCTCAAGGGATTCTACGCCGCGGAGGACTACCACCAGAACTTCATCGTCCACCACCCGGACTATCCGTACGTGGTGGTGAACGACCTGCCGAAGTTGAAGGCGCTCAAGGCGGAGTTTCCTGAGTTGTTGAAAAAGAAGTAGGAGTACCGGGATCCGTCATGCGTGATCCGGGATCCGATCGGATCCCGGATCCCGGATCCCGACTCTTTTTCATCGACCGGTTAGATACTTTCCTGTCAGTAGAATCGCCATCATCACCACGGCGATGAGTGTGCCCCGCTCGCTGAAGAACACGTCGGGCCAGGGATGGAGCGGCAGCACGGGCCTCAACGCTGACAGCGGCGGCCAGCGCGGCAGCCAGGCCCGGACCTGACGCGCGTACTCGTCGTAGGCCGTCGTGTACTTGCTTCGAATGAACGATGCCTCCCACCTGGCGATGGCGCGGTACTGAACGAAGAAGACCAGCCATGCCACCGGCAGCATCCAGAGCAACCGCGACCACAACGTGAATCCTGTCCACAGCAACCAGTTTCCGACATACAACGGATTGCGGACGACCGCATAGGGACCCGCCGTCATCAGCGGCCCGTAGCGGGTCGTGCGGGTTCGCGAGATGGTGCCGATGTGCCGCACGGCCCACAAGCGAAGCAACTGGCCGGCACTGACCAGCAGGATGCCGCCGGCCACGACCACGGCTCCGTCAGCCTGACCTTTTCGGACCAGCAACAGGATCAACGCGAGTGGCACCGGCAGGAAGGATCGGTAGCGGAACAGCCACGCCCCGGCGGGGGCTTCTGAAGTCATCGGTTCGCATAGTACCATCCGGCGATGCGATTCCTCGCGCGCGTGCTCCTCAACGCCCTCGCGATTGGTGTCGCGGCCTGGCTGGTTCCTGGCGTCCAGCTTTCCGGTCCGGTCCCCGCCGTCATCGCCGGAGTCCTGCTCGGTCTCGTGAATGCGCTGGTGAAGCCGATCCTGATCATCCTGACGCTGCCGTTTACGCTGCTGACGCTTGGCTTTTTTCTCTTCGTCGTCAACGCGATTTGCTTTGGGCTGACCGCGGCGCTCGTACCCGGTTTCGATCTCACTGGCTTCTCGGCCGCATTCCTCGGCGCGCTGGTCGTGACGTTAGTCAGCTGGGTGGTCAGCGCGCTGATCGCTGACGGGCACAGTCGCTGAGTGTCAGCTTCCGGCTTCCCGCTACCAGCTTCCCGCCTCGGCTCCCACGGATCCCGGGTCCCGGCTCCCGGAGTGCGAATCACTGTCCGACTGGACTGAAGGCGATGATGAAGCGGAAGCCCTCGCGACTGTGTGCGAGTTCCAACCTCACGAGCGTCGACTTCGCGGAGTGAAGCCTGACGCCGGCACCCACAGACGACTTGAGCCCGGTGAAATCAAGCGAGCTTCGAGTCGATACCACTTTGCCCGCATCGTAGAAGACCGCTGCGTCGAGGAACTCCAGCGCGAACCATCGGTACTCGGCAGTCCAATCGATCGCGTGACGATCGCGGAACCGGTAGTCCGAGAACCCGCGAAGGTCGCGTCCTCCAAGGTCCGGCAGAAGAAAGAACGGCACCGCGTGATCCGCGGCGGCCATCGTGGTGGCGACGTGGAGCCTGAGGAACACGGCCGAGTGATCTCGCATGACCGGGATGTACTGCTCGCCAACGGCATCGGCACGCTGAAACGCGTATGGACCAGGAGTCGTCTGCTGGTAATCGTGAAACGCGACGTTCAACAGGCTCCCGCGACGGCTGTACCCGGGCGTGTCGCGCGAGTCGATCGCGGCTGATGCTTGACTATGGAGGTATCGCGGATCCGCGCCCGCGCCGGGCATGCCCGCGAACAACAGCGCACCTGCCGGGGCGGCATCGTGCGCGAGTCCCGTGTCGAACTGTTCAAGGCCAATGCCCGCGAGGAAGCGGAGAAACGGAACGGGCGTCCACGCGGTTTCGCCGCTGACCTCTGTCTTCGTTTCCGCGTAGCCAGTGCGGAAGTCGGGCGAGTCGGATCCCAGTGCGTACAGCCGCACCGACGGCGCATCCTGCCACCGGGCGCGCCCCCGCAAGATCACCTGACCGCCTGCGACTGGCGCCGATTGCGCCGCCATCTGCACCATCTTGTAGTTGTTGATCGAGTACGCCCCTTTGAGGACGATCACGCCTCCGCCCGGCAACGGCTGACCGTACCCCGCGCCAGGCGCAAAACCGGATCCGCGCTTGATGTCACCGAAGGCCACCATGAATCCGTTCGGCACACCACCGTTCTGCTGAATCCTGGACAACCGTCGCTTGACCCAGAGTGGAAGGAACGGCAACGGCACGTCGGCCTTCTCCTCCTGTTGATCACTTTGTTCGGTCGCACTCGTCGCCGGCTCCTGTGCGATTGAGACCGCTTCGCTCAGAAGGAGAACCAAAACGGCTGAGGCCACTCTTCGCGGCGAATGATGAAACCTGGTCATCTATAATTCACACACTCAATTGATGAACTCTCCGCGGGTCTCGCTCGCCGTAAGTGGCGCGCTCTTCCTCGCGTCCACGATCGTGCTGGCGATCAGCCAGACTCCCCTCGGTAGTCCGCTGTTCTTTGCCTGCGCCGTTGCCGCCACCCTCGCGTACTTCGTCGTCTTGCATGGGTTCTGGCGCAATCCGACTCATTCGCGCCGGGCATTCGTCGTCGCGCTTCTGCTGAGCGTTGCAATTCGCGCGCCCCTGGTCGGCCCGCGGGCGGGCTCGGACAGCGACATGGTTCGCTACTTGTGGGACGGCCGGGTGCAGACGCTGGGCTACAGCCCGTACGACGTCACTCCTGCCGACCCCGCCATGTCGGACACTCACACCGACGAAACGCGGCGTATGCCGAGCCTGCGCGCCCGGACCCCGTATCCGCCCGGCGCGCAATTGTTCTTCAGGCTGGTTGTGTCGATTCACGACTCGACGCGAGCGATGAAGGTGGCGCTGGTCGTGTGTGACCTGATGACTATCCTGATTCTCTGGCGATGGCTGCTGCTGACCGGCCGGCCAGAGTGGCTCGTGATGACCTACGCGTGGAATCCGCTCGTCGTGCTCGAGATTGCGCACAGCGGTCATCTCGACGCGCTCGGGGCGATGTGGATCGCCGCATCCGCGTACTGGCTGACGCGGCGGCGAACCGCGCTCGCGACCGTCGCATACATACTCGCCGTCGCAACGAAGCTGCTGCCAATCGTGCTTCTTCCTGTGTACTGGCGCCGCGTGCGCCTTCGCGATGGAGTTGCCGGCGTGACTCTGCTGGCGCTGCTCTATCTCGCCTACACCCGGCACGGCGTCTTGCCCTTCGGCAACGTCCCGAGCGTGGTCGAACACATCCGGTTCAACGGTCCGTTATTCAGATTGATTGCCGGGTTCAGCACGCCGCAGGGTGCCGCGGCGGCAGCCGTCGGACTCGGGCTGATCGCGGCGGCATGGGCTCGCCGGCGACTGGAGGTCAGCAACCCTGCGGCATGGGCGTGGCCGATGGCAATCGCATTGGCTGCTGCACCCGTGATCTATCCGTGGTACCTGCTCTACATCACGCCGTTTCTTTTCGGGGTTGCGACGCTTCCGCTGATGGCATGGACGATCACCGTCCTCTCGACGTATACGGTCTGGCAACTGGCGACGCAGGGAGCGCGCTGGGTCGTGCCCACCGCGGTGATGTCGTGGGAATACGGCGTCCCAATCGGGGTGGGAATCTTTCTCGCGTGGCGTGTTTCGCGATCCGCGGAACCCGTAGAACCGAGTAGAACGAACCCTGTAGAACCCAGCAGAACCTTGTAGAACCCAGCGAACCTGATCTATTCGCTCGGCATGATGGCCCAGAGGACCAGGTAGACAAGTATTCCTGGAAAAGCTGCAGACAGTATGGAGCCAACTACATAGACGATCCGGACAGCCGTCGAATTCCAGCCCAGCGATTTCGCGAAGCCGCCGCACACTCCGGCGATCAACCGATCATCACGTGAACGCAGCACGGCCATGGACTTCTCCCTTGTCACCGCCACTATAACGCAGACGATAACGCCACAAATGGACGAGCTGTGCCGTCCGAGCACGCTTCTTGCCAGAAACATGTGCGGAGCATGGAGTGGTGCACAGAGCCGTCACAGCGAGACAGAGGCTGCACACGTTGGCGGTGGCGTTCACCCTGGCCGCCGGCGCCTCGGTCGCCGCGACTTCACGTTCCGTCGAGCCATCTGTCAATCGGTCCCCGTCGCTACACGAACCAGCGCTGACCCAATATCGCGCCTACCGCCGCATGCACGCACGAAGCGAGCATTTCGGCCAGGAAGCCTGGCTGGAAGCGTGGACGGAAATGGACAAGGGTGGATTTCGCTACAACATCGTGTCGGAGTCAGGCTCGGATTACATCCGGACGAAAGTGCTGAAAGCGGTTTTGAAGCGGGAACAAGAACTCATCGCCGACGGTGATTGCGAACGATCCGAGCTGACCCCGGAGAATTACGACTTCGAGGAGGCCGTTCAGGGAGATGGTGAGCGATACGTCACCATCAAGCCAAAACGCAAGGACGTGTTGCTCGTCGACGGCCGCATGGTGTTGAGCGCCGATGGCCGCGAGCTGCTCCGCGTGGAAGGACGTCTTTCCAAGAACCCGTCATTCTGGACGAGCCTGGTCAACGTCATCCGGCACTACGCGCGCGTCGATGGCGTTCGCGTTCCGATTGCAACCGAGTCCACCGCAAAAGTGAAATTCGCCGGTGTCTCGTACCTGGACGTGCGGTATGAGTACGAAACCATCAACGGGCGGCCCGTCAGCGTCGCCTCTCGACGGGCGATTCCGACGGTCACCATGCGCTGACCACCCTTCACGCTCTCAAAACAAATGATCGATCTGCGAAAGCAGGTACCGGGCACGTTTCTGGGCGATCAGGTTCGCCAGCCGAATTGACGGCCGCTTCGAGACATCAATCGCCAGCGCGGTGCGGAGAAGCCTCTCGAATTCCCGCCGATCCTTTGCCGGCTGCGCCACGCCGGTTGCAAAAGCGACGAAGGCGAATGCGGACTCGCCATTCGACAGCGCCACCGCCCGATCGAAGTGTTCCCTGGCGCGGGCCGGAGATCCGCCGAGCAGCACCGGCAACGACTCGACCGCGATCATGGCTTCGTGAATCGTACCGCCTTCCCATGCCTCGTTCAGCTGCAGTGCGCGGGTGAAGAGCGCGCGGACCGTCACCAGTTCGCCAATCTGGGCAAACGACTTGTCCGAAAGAAGCAGCGCCCCTCCCCACGACACGCCGGTCCAGTAGAGCCCGGGCACGTCAGTCACTGACATCGATGCGAGAACCTTCTTGGAATCAGTCTGCAACCCACGGCCAGCGCCAGGATGATTCACGTCGAGCGCGCGCAGGCAGTAACCACGGGCGCGCTCGTACATGGCCGCGCCCCGGGCTCTCAATTCCTTCGCCGCTGCGCTGCCCGGGTCGGCCGCATCCGCGTCCGATTGCAGGAACGCATAAGCGTACTGCGTGAAGCCGCTGCACGCCGTCATCAGCAGGCCGGGATGCGACGGCGAGTCCTCCAGCAGCATCTCCACCATCTTCAGGGTCGACGGAGCCGCCTGCCTCACGAACTCCGGATCGCTATCGCGCGTAAAGGTCGAGGCCGTCGACGTCAACGCATCCGCCATCCGGCTGATTCCCATCTTCTTCGGGGAACAGCCGGACACCGCCACTACTGCCATCGCTACCACCAGGGCGTATCTCATCCACACCAATAGTACAGGTTCTGCCGGGTTGTAAAACCCAGAACGAACCTTGTAGAACCCGGCAGAACCTTGTAGAACCTAGTAGAACCTGTTGCCCCTGGTAGAACCTTTCGATGGCCACACTTACCGTTGAGTCTCGTGGTGCGATTGTGCGAGTGGCGGGCTTTGCAGTCACGCTTGGATACGGAGCGCTGATCGTCTGGCTCTACTCCATCCAGCCGCAGACTGTCGCCGAAGTCACCGGCTCACTGTCGTCCACGGTCGGCGCATACCACGTGGACGCCCAAGCCACGTCCGACGCGCTGGCGTTCTTTCGGCGCGATGCGTTTCCGGAAGCACGGATGGCGTTCGAGCGCGCCGACCCGGCGCACCGCGATGCGCGAACGCAGTTCTACATCGCGTACACCTACTACCGACAGGGCTGGGGCCGGCTGTACAGCGATGATGCGCTCTTTCAAAAGGGCATCGAAGCGGTGGACAGGGCGATCGCGCTAGCCCCGGACCACCGCCTGCTGGTCGACGATCCCGATCTCGGCATGCACAGTGCCGAGGAGTTGAAGGCCGAGCTCGAACGCGGCGTCACTCGCGAGGCGTCGGACTTCAACCCCCTGAAAGTCTTTCGAGCCCGCAAATGACGGCAACCCGCGAGGCGATCGTCCTGCCGGCGGCCTTTCTCACGGTCACGCTGCTGGGCGGCCTTCGACTGGCGCCCGCGATCCGACTCGTGCCTCCGCCGCTGGTGTCGCTCGTGCTGGCGCTGATGTTGATGGTGTGCCTGGTGCGGGCGGGTGTCTTCGTTCCGCAGGCCACGGTGAGCGCGGAACGCTCGAACCTTGAAAACCTCTCCGGCCTCACCGTGCTGCTCACGTTATTCGCGGCGTCAGCTCAGATCTTCACGCTCATCACACCGGAACAGGGACTGCTTCATGCCGTGTTCGCGATCTGTTTTTTCATCCAGCTGACGACGACGCTGGCCGGCGTCAAGGGCCGCCGGGACATGCTGCGCAGCCTCGCGGTACTGCTCGGCTCCGCGTTTGTGGTTCGTTTCGTGGTGCTTGAAGGCCTCTACGCGCCTGACGGCAACCTCGCCAAGCGTGTCTTCACGGCGATCGTGGAGGGCGCCAGCCTCGGGTCCGTCCAATACGAGCCCACCGGTGCCGGCACCGGCTACGTCGCGTTCGTCACGCTGGCGCTGTTTTTCGTCGGCCTGATTCTGCTGCCACGCGGCGGACCACGCGGCTACCTGCGTCCGCACACGGTGCAGGACCTCAAGGTCTCGACGCAATCGTGACGCCGGCCTACTTTTGACTTTTGACTTTCCTAATCGGGATCCCACCCCAGGGCAACGAGCTGCACGTTGATCTGTCCGCGCTTGGGAACCAGCGTGATCTGCTCGAACGCCGGGGGCTTGTCGAACTCGGTGGCTATCGTCTGGGTCTCGCGCCGCACCTGTTCCTCGAGGTCCGCGACCTGACTTCGAACCGCATCGACGCTTTCCGTGGCGCGTTGGACGTCTGCCGATTCCTTCATCGTTTTGCTCATACCTCTGGCGGCGGTCGTCGCGCGGCCCAGCGTGCTGGCGCTGAACGTCTTCCGGCCAAAAAGCGCGCCCACCAGGGTCGCGCCAATCGAGACGGCGGTCTGCAGTTTCTGCTGAGTTGACTGTTCGGACTCCCGCGCCTCGGCGGCTTGCGCCCGCCTCAATCGCTCAGCGAGCGCGGCCTGACGCGCTGCATATTTCTGACGCACCGCGTCCACCGCCGCATCCCGCGCAGAACGCGCCGCGTCCTGCACCCGAACCTTGAAGTCCCCCTCGGTTTCATCAGCCCGCGAAGTGAGGCCGGTCTCGCGATGGCGCATCAACTGAAGCCGTTCGTTCTGCGTCAGCCACTGTTTCAGCGTCTTTTCCCACGCCGCGTAGTTCTTCGCCTGCGCGGCCGCGCTCGGCAGCGATTCGAACGAAGCGTCCTTTTCCGACGACCGGGCGAGCGAACCGACCTCGACGTCGAGGCGCCTGGCGCCCGCCCAGTCGAGAGCAACCGGTCCCTCGCCAATCGACGCCGCATAGACGACGTCGCGCGATGAATCGACGTTGAGTTTGGGATCCGAGAATGCGAGACGAACGGCGCCGAGGACGACCGGTGAATACAGCACCGGCTTCCCCTGGGCTGCCGGCTGCCGCGGAATGAAGAATTGTTCGATGCCTGGCGGCAGGACCGGTAAACGATCGGACGCGGCATCGGATGCTGCCACTTTCGGGCGGGATTGGGCCGGCGGTGCGTCGGCGGCCGATCGAGCAGGCTCTGACGGCTTGGCCTTTCCGGCCATCAGGGATCG
>Ga0126377_10003230_pt1 | contig 11485 bp, 13 predicted proteins | sample PanSoiMetPlot_22_FD_92647 | JGI IMG/M metagenome (GOLD analysis project Ga0126377, IMG submission 92647) | Tropical forest soil microbial communities from Panama - MetaG Plot_22 | ecosystem: Environmental > Terrestrial > Soil > Tropical forest > Bulk soil | place: Panama | collected 2016-02-17
GAGGCGAGCGCCAGCACGTTCACGGCCGAGACGCTCGTCGGCGCCAGGTCGGTCGTGTGGTAGAGGTCGGTCAGGCCCGCCCCGGCGCCGGTCACGTACTCGGCCGTCGAGGCCGGCACCTCGTCGCACTGGTCCCAGTTGTTGCCGCTGTCGGTGCCGCCGCGGCTCAGCTGCGTCAGGTCGCCGGGGCCGTTGGGCACGATCAGGCGGATCGCCTCGTTGCCGGGGCGGCCGTTGTTGAGGGCGCCGGCGGTCGAGTTGATCCGCGCGTCGTCGAAGGCGTGGTAGTGGCTGAACCCGCTCAGGGCCGATCCCCAGTTGTTGGTCCCGAGCACCAGCGCCCCGTAGGTCGCGCTCGTCTGCGCCGTCCGCGCGCCCGTCGCGTTGATGATCTGCGCCCCGTCGGCGTAGACCTCGCACGTCCCGCCCGCCCCGGTGGACGCGACCAGGCGGACCTCGATCAGGTGCCAGGCGCTCCCCGACAGCGCCGCGCCGGCCGTGCCGAGGAGCGTGCCGTTGGCGGTGAGCGGGCTCGTCGTCCCGGCGGTGATCCCGTAGGCGCGCACGATGCCCGAGTCGGTCGTCAGCACGACGTTGACGTTGCCGCTCCCCGCGTCGACGGCGTGCGCGAAGACGAAGTTGGGCCCACCCGGCTCGTTGCCGTGGACGACGTACAGGCCGAAGGCGTACCAGACTTCCGTCAGGCTCGCGTGCGCGAGCGTCAGGCGCGAGAAGTGGGTCGTGAAGCCCGTCCCCGTCCCGGAGGGCCCCAGCGCGCACTTGAGGCAGTACGTCCCCGAGCGCGCCGCGGGCACCGCCGACACGACCGCCGGCAGGGCGCCACCGGACCCGGCCAGGCTGGCCGACCCGGCCTGCGCGACGTCGCCACTTTCCCACCCTGATTGTATAATACGGGTCACCAGGAGGCTCCTCGATGACGTGCGCGTGCGGGTGCGGCGGCACCCCGTCCCCCGGCAAGCGGTTCATCCACAACCACCATCTTCGTGGCCCGCACCCCGGTCGCCGGACGAGGACGCCCCACGAGCGGATGTGGCGGTTCGTCCCGTCCGCTCCGGCCGACTCCTGCTGGCTCTGGACAGGAGAGACCGACGACTCCGGGTACGGACGCATCCGCCGCACGGGGTCGGACCGCCGCTACGTCCGGGCGCACCGCCTGATGTGGGAGCACCACCACGGTCCGGTGCCGACCGGCCGCTGCGTGATGCACGCCTGCGACACCCCGGCCTGCGTCAACCCGGCGCACCTGCGCCTGGGGACGTGGGCCGAGAACAACGCCGACCGCGCCGCGAAGAAGAGGTCGGCGCCGACGCTGCCGGGTGCGTTCGGCGAGAAGCACCACAACGCCCGCTTGACAGCGGAGCAGGTGCGGCAGTTGCGCGCGGCGACGCCGACGCCGGACCTCATCCGCGACCTTTCCCGCGCGTGGGGCGTGAGCCGCAAGACGCTCTACGACGCGCGGAACGGGCGTACCTGGGGCCACCTCGGCCCCTCGTGACTCCCACCCCGATTGCAGGATCCGCGTCACGGCTAGTAACCGCAGAGGATTCCGGTCGCTGTGCTGGCGGTCCCGATCCGCACCAGGCGCATCGGGTGCCACACGCCCGCCGCGACCGCGGTGAGGGTCACGTCGGTCGTCGGCGCCCTGGCGAACCGCACCACCAGCGTCCCCGTCCCGCCCACGTAGACCGCCCGGCACACGTCGGCGAGGTCCGCCGCCGCCGGCGTCACCGCGACCACCCGCTCGACCGGGCCGGTGATCCCCCCGCCCGCGTCCGCCCACTGGTCCGGCATCGCTTCCCTCCTCCTAGCGGCCGGGGATGTAGCCCGAGCCGTACAGCTGCTTCGCGAACGTGCGGAAGTCGTAGGCCGGCGTCGCCTCCGCGAGCCCCTCGTACACCCGCCGCAGCCGATCCAGGTCGGCCATCGCCGAGCGCAGGACCGCGACGTCCGCGGGGGTGTAGCCGAGCGCGACCAGGTCGGCGTCCTGGGCCGGCGCCAGGAAGGCGGCCGCGTTGCCGACGTTGATGAAGGCGATGTTCAGCGCCTGCGCCGCCTCCCCGATCGTCACGTCGATCGACGCCTTGGTCAGGCTCGCGTTCAGGCCCGCACTCATCCGTCTCCTCCCTGGTCACGGCGGATTCGCTTCGATCGCGAGGCGCGCCGCGGCCGAGTTGGCGAGGAAGAGCGCCGCGTCGCCGGCGGCCAGCCCCGACGCGACCGTCGCGGACAGGTGGCACGACCGCGTCGTGATCGCCGTCGCGGAGAGCGCCGTCACCGCCACCAGCGTGCCGGCGGCGTTCCAGAGCGCGAAGTCGCCCGGCGCGCTCACGGTGACCGTCGGCGTGACGGCCTTCTTGACCGCGAACGGGAGCGGCACCGCCGCCCCGGTCGCCGAGAAGGCCTGCCCGAGGCCGAGGCGCTCGCCGCTCGAGTCGGCGCCGAGCACCTCGTAGTACCGCTGGCACCGGGCCAGGTCGTCCGCGGGGTGCAGCGGGTGGAACGGCGGCGCCCACTGCCCCATCGTCAGCACCGCCGAGTCCAGGTAGGCGGTGCAGGAGGCCTCCAGACTCAGCGCCACCTCCATCGCGGCGGCGGCGGTCGCGACGACGCCGGTCACCCGCAGCGTCTCGTACCCACCCGCGCCGGTGTGGTAGGACGAGTAGCGCCAGCCGTTGACGTCGTCCCAGAGGGCCAACCGCGCCGACGCCGCGGTCGACGTCTTCACGCGCGCGGTGAACACGGCGTCCTGACGCGCCAGCAGCGCGACCTGCTCGACGGTCTGGCGCACGCGCGAGGGCTGGCCGGCCGCGTGGGTGTAGGCCGCCGCCAGGCAGTAGCGGCTCCCGGTCACCGCGTCGGCGTTGGCCGCGTCGCGCGCGACCGAGACCGTCGACCCGGTCCCGAGCACGATCTGCCAGCGGTCGGCGGTGTACGCGCCCCCGGCCGTGAACGGGCCGGCCGAGCGCTGCCACTGCTCCAGGCCGGAGTTGGTCAATTGGGTGGTCTTCGCCGGCGCCGGCGCCCAGGCGTGGAAGGTCGGCGCCGACCCGACCACGGTCAGGACGGTCTCGACCGGGCCGATGCCCAGGCGCTGCGGCGCCCCGGCCGCCCCGCCCGCGATCAAATCGCCCGTGCTCGTCATCGGGTTCGTCATCCCGCCGCCGCCGCCGGCCGACCCGAGCGTGGCCTGGATCACGCAGGGGGTGTTGTTGGACGGCAGCGTGCCGCCGCTCGACACGTGCTCGACCGGGATCCGGAACCAGCCGCCCTGGTTGATCGGGGTGCCGGTGATCCGGTGGCGGGCCCAGTTGGCCGAGGACGCCTGGGTCTGGACGTAGAGCATGTCGCCGGCCAGGAGCGAGGACAGGACGTTGGTGATGTCGGTCCCGTTGTCGGTCACGGTGTCGATCGCCATCGCCGTCGAGGTCGTGAACACGGCCGCGTCGACGCGGAACTGCCCGGCACCGGGATCGGCCATCGTCGTGTTGGTCGAGAAGCGGTAGTAGAACGTCGACGTCGACGGGTGCGCGTGGTCGCCCGCCGCCGCCTGCTGGGCCCCGGTCCCCAGCGTCCGCAGGGACGGCACCGCGGCGGTGCCGTCCTTGTTCGCCGGCGCCACGTCGCCGTCCACGATCGCCCCGGCCAGGATCTGCGGGTTGGGGTAATTCCCGGTCAGGTCGCCGCCCGCCGGCCCCGACGGCGTCCCGCCGGCCGGCGCCGCCCAGGTCAGCACCCCGCCGACGACGGTCAGCACCTGGCCGACGGTCCCGACCCCCAGGCGGGTCGGGAGCCCGCTCGGCCCGCCGACGATCAGGTCCTGGGGGCTGGTCATCGGGTTACTCATCCCGCCGCCCGCGATCGAGCCGATCGCCTGGTCGATGATGTCCAGGTCGGTGTTCAGGACCGGCAGGAAGCGCCGCGGGTCGACCAATTCCATCTTCGTCAGGCCGAGCACCGGCGTGAGGCGGCCCTCCACTACGCCTCCCGCGGGGCGAGGAACCACCCCGCCGCGTCGCGGTCGACGCGGACCCCGTCCGCCGCCACGCCGACCGACGCCAGGTGGACGCGCACCAACTGCTCGAGGTGCGCGCGCGCCAGCTGCAGCGCCCGCTCGGCCGCGAGCACGTCGGCGTGCGCGGCGTCGAGCAAGACCCCGACCGCCGGCGGGACGCGGGTCGCGCCCGCGCTCACGCCGGGACCCCGAAGGCGACTAGAAAGTCGGGGTTGGTGATATACTCATGCTTATGATTGATCCCGACCCGAGCAACCCGGCTTTCCTCGCCTGGGCGGCGGCGTGGGTGGACACCGAGGGCTCGATAGGAATGCGCGCGGACAGATCCGATCCGCTGCGGACATCGGCCCGTTACCGGGTGCGCGTCGACGTCAGCCAGGTCGTGAGCGCGCCGCTGCTGCTCTTGCAACAGGGTTTCGGTGGCGCCGTGACCGGGCCGCATCGCCACGCCTCCAACGGCAACGGCCGACCGATCTACCGCTACATCGTTCAGGACCGCAAGGCCGACGCACTGCTCAGGGCGGTTCGCCCGTACTTGTTGGTCAAAGCGGCACAGGCCGACCTCGCCATCCAGGTGGCACCGATCACCGACGCCAACCGCCGACGCCCGCGACCGACCGACTCCACGGCCCGACTGGAGAGCATCAAGCACGAACTGCACACGCTGAACGGGTGGAGCGCCGAGCGGCTCGAGCGGGCCCGCGTCATCGGTGCGCGGCGCGGCCCGCAACCAATTGGGCGTTGGTCGACGGAGCACGACGCCTGTTCGGGTTGCGGCTCGACGGAGCGGCGGCACACCGCCCGTGGCCTGTGCCGGCTTTGCTACATGACGGCCTACAACAAGGCGTCGTGGGCTAAGCACAAGACGTCTCGAGCGCGCTGATTCGGTCGTGCAGCGCGAACGCCTGGATGCAGAGCCACTCGAGCATCGTCAGGGCTATGTCGTCGCGACCGAGGGCATCCGCGTCGGTGAACGCACCAGTTGGACGGTCCTCTACGAGCGGAAAACGCCAGTTAGTTCGAACGTAATCGCGCATTTCGTCCAGACTAAGCAGCTTGCTGCCAATTAGACGCTCGTAATGAGAATGTGCTTCATTCCGGTATTTCTCTACGCGTCCGGTAACCCAAAGCTCGAACAAGTGGTCTGGATTGGTATAGCTTGTCCCGTTGCGGTAGACGTTGCCGCCGACGTTGAGGTTGCCGCCGCCCATGTCGCCGAACGTGCCGCCGAGCACGCCCGAGCCGACGACGACCCCGCCGCCGAGGCGGAACGACCCGCTTGCGGTGTCGAACTGGATCTGCGCCACGCCCGAGCCGCCGGCGCCGATCTGGACCACGTCGGCGCCGGTCACGCCGAACAGGCCGATGTTGGCGGTGTTGGCCTGGTTGCGCGCGTAGACGCCCGAGGCGGTGCCGTAGGGCAGGCGGATCGTGCCCACGGTCGCCGCCGACGCCCCGACGCTCAGGTACGTCCCCGCGACGACCAGCGCGTCGTCGGTCTTCAACTGGTCGGCGGCGCCGCGGTAGACGCTCACGTCGCCGCCCGCCCCCAGGAACAGGATGCCGCCGGCCCAGAAGTTGTCGTCGGTCCGCAGCAGGTCCGCGGCCGAGCGGTAGAGGTTGGTGTCGCCGCCCGGCCCGAGGTAGAGCGTGCCCAGGCCGATCAGGAAGTTGTCGTCGGTCTTCAGCACGTCGGCGGCCGAGCGGTACAGGTCCACGTCGCCGGCCGACCCGAAGGAGACGCCCGCCTCGCCCCCCGGCCCGACCGGGCCGAGGAGGACCTGGCCCGCGCCGCCGAGCCAGGCCGGCACGCCCCCCTGGACCGTCAGCACCTGGTTGGCCGACCCGGGCGCGAGGCGCGCCGCGACCCCGGACGCGCCGCCGCGGATCAGGTCGCCCGCGCCGGTCATCGGGTTGGCGAAGCCGACGCCGGGCGGCGCCGCCTGCCAGGCGACCGAGGCGCCGACGACCGTCAGCACCTGGCCGTTGGTCCCGACCGCGAGGCGGTTGGCCGCGCCGCCCGCCCCGCCGGCGATCAGGTCGCCGGAGGAGGTCATCGGGTTGGTCATCCCGCCCGAGACCGGCGCCACCCAGGCCGGCAGACCGCCCTGGACCGTCAGCACCTGGGTCTCGGCCCCGACCGCGACCCGCGTGGCCGCGCCGGCGGTGCCGCCCCGGATCAGGTCCCCGGGGGAGGTCATCGGGTTGGCGAAGCCCACGTCGGCGGGCGGCGTCGTCCAGGTGGGCACGCCGGCGGCCACGACCAGGTGCTGGCCCTCCGTCCCGGCCGGGACGCGGGTCGGGGCGCCGGCCGCGCCGCCCCGGATCAAATCGCCCGGCGTCGTCATCGGGTTGATGACCGCGCCGACCAGCGTCCCGAAGCGGGCGTCGATCAGGTCGAGGTCGGTGTTGATCTCGCGGATGTCGGCCCGCCCGTCGAAGCCGGGCTTGATCAGGCCGACGACCGGGGTGGTCGTGTCGCCGGTCGTGTCGCTCACGCTGCCCTCCTCATCGGTGCTGCACCGCCGTCACGGCGAGATCGGCCTGGTACCCGTCCCTGCCCCGGTCCGGCGCCAGGGCGTCGGCGACCGAGATCACGGCGAAGCCGCCGGTCGTCTCGTCGGGGATGCGGTAGCGGACGTGGCCCGGCGCGCGCACCATCGCGCGGCAGAGGGCGCGCGTGGCGTCGGCGGTGCCGAGCGAGACGACCCCGTCGCGGCGGACGAGGCGGTTGCGGCAGGCGACCGTGAACGTCCAGATCAGCCGCAAGCCCGGCCCCGAGGACGCCGGGCGCACCGCCTCGTGCAGCGCGATCCCCTCGAGCACGGGCGTGCGGGTCGCCGTCGTGGTGCTGAGCGTCAGGCGCAGGTCGATCCAGTTCCCGGTCGCGCCGTCCCGCGGCGCCCCGTCGACGAGGTCCGGGAACTCCCGCCGCTGGCCCGAGGCGGTGTAGGGCGCCCCCAGCGCCGCGTAGGCGGCGGCCGGGTCGACCCGCCAGGCGACGGCGGCGGTCGCGGCGGCGTCGAGGACCGGCCCGAGCGCGGTCACGCCGTGGAAGGCCTTCGGGTCGGCGCCGAAGCCGGCGTCGTGCCGGGGGGCGTTCAGCGTCCCCGAGGCACGGAAGCGGCAGCGGGTGTCCTGGGCGGGGTCCGGCGTGCGCGACGGGAGCGGCGTCGACTCGGCCGTGCCGTCGGCGAAGCCGGCCCACAGGACCGGCCCCGACGCGGGGTAGAGCACGTCCAGGCGCGTGATCTGCTTGGACCACGACGCGATCGCCCCGTTCCAGACCTCGTCGAAGGCGTCCCCGGCCGGCGCCCCCTCGCGCGGGGTCCAGGTCCCGAACTTCAGGAGGTACGAGCGGGCGGCGCCGGCGTCGTGGGCGGCGTGGTAGAGGAACCAGTCGGCGTGGGCGGCCCAGGAGACGGGCGCCCCGCGCACCGGCCCGGTGTAGCCGACCAGGCGCTCGGGCCCGATCGGGGTGAGGAGCCCCTCGCGCGCGAGGCGGTAGGTCGCGTCGCCGGCGCCGAGGTAGGCCTGCTCGCGCCAGGTGACCGCGTTCAGCCCGGTCGCCGGCGCGCGCTGGGTCTTCAGTTCCGGCGTCAGGTCGTTGACCGAGCCGTCGGCGTTGAGGGTGTAGACGCCGTCCTCCTTGAGGACGAAGAGCACGCCCGAGTCCGCGACCAATTCGGTGATCGGCGCGGTCGTGTCGCCGACGCGGATCTGCCCGCCCCAGTTGCCGGGCACGGCCGGGTCGCCGCGGGACCGCGCGACGACGGGGGCGCCGGGGTTGCTCGCCAGGACCGAGGTGCCGCCGACCCAGAGCTCCTCCGCGACGACGGCGCACCGGGTCGGGGCGACGCCGGTCCCGACCGGGATCGCCACCGTCGACCAGGCGCCGCCGGGCCCGCCGTGGACGCGCAGCTGGCCCGCCGCGGTCGTGACGGTGAGGTGGCCGTCGTACAGCACCGCCCGGAGCGGGCCGTTGCCGCCGCCGAAGTCGGTCTCGAGCACCCAGGCGTCGGTCGGGGCGTCGTAGACGGCGGTCGCCGTGCCGCGGAGCATCCACTGCGCCGGCGGCGGGTTGCCGGGCGTGGTCGCGGGGGCGAGGATGAACTGGCGCACCGGACCGGCGCCGGCGGGCACGGTCGCCGGGTCGAAGAAGGGCCCGAGGCGCGGGAACCCCCCGATGGAGCAGTCGACGCCGTCGGCGTCGGCGTAGCGCACGCTCGTGCGCGCGGCCGGCACCGACTCGCCCATCCCGCCGGTCAGCCGCCCGAAGACCCAGGTCGTCTCGCGCATCGGCTGGGCGGCTCCGTACTCGTAGCTGGTCGGCGTGACCTGCGAGAGGTACTCCGGTTGCCGCCCGACGAGCAGGCCGTCCTGGCCCGGCACCAGCATCGCCCCGTGCCAGCCCGTCCCGTCCCCGAGGTCCACTTCCAGGTCGTAGGGCCAGGGGGCGCGGCGCCGCCAGGGCGAGGAGGTCACGCCGCGCGCTCCATCACGCCCCGCCAGATCCGGGGCTCGAGCGTGTGCCAGGTGTGGTCGCGGTCGACGGTGCGCCACGTCGGCCAGGCGGCCGTGCCCGCGTCGGGGTCGCCGAGGCGGATCCGGTCGGGCCGGTCCCAGTACCACCACTGGGCACGCGCCTGGTGGGTGACCTCGCGCATCGCCGTCGCGCGCCCCTCGGCGTAGCCGGCCGCCGCGATGGGGGCGAGCGTCGCCGCGCACCGCCGCCAGGCCTCGGCGTGCCCGAGCGCGGCGGCGTAGGCGAGCGGGCAGCCGAGCACGTCGGCGTCCGCGGTCGGCCCGGTCACCGAGTCGGCGCCGTTCACGTAGGAGAGGTGCGGGCGCAGCGCCTCGACGACGTAGACCGCCGCGCAGGAGGAGAGCCCACTGACCTCGGCCGTCACGCGCAGGCCGCCGGCTTCGGGCGCGGCGGCCGGCGCGGAGGACGAGAGCAGCCTGTACCAGCGCAGGGGGAGACCGTGGCTCGTCCCGACGCCCTGCTCGACGTCGCGGATCTGGCCGACGTCGGTGAGCCAGAAGAGGGCCGCACTGAGCGCCTCGGCGACCTGGCCGGGGGTGGCCTCGACGGCGGCGCGCTCGACGAAGTAGCAGCGCGCCAGGCCGCGCAGGACGGCCGGGCGCACCTCCTGCTCGGGGTCGAGCACGCCGACCTCGAGCGCCTCGGCGGGTGTCGGCGGGTTCGCGTAGGCGCGGTCGACGGTGAGCGTGCCGGTCGCGGGGTCGTAGGCGGCGACGCGCCGCTGCCGGTCGTCGGCGGCCGCGGCCGCGCGGCGCAGCAGCCAGAGGTCCGTCTCCCCGCCGAGCGGGATGGTCGACTGGAGGCCCCGCACGACCGCGGTCGTGGTCGTCCCCGACGCGGCCGGCCGCAGCCAGAAGCGCCCGCACCGGGCCTGGACTTCGGCCTCGAGCTGCGCGAGCGTGATCGGCATCGCGCGACTAGGAGCGGCGCCCGCGCAGGATCTCGAGCGTCCGCGTCCCGACGCCCTTGATCTCGAGCAATTCCTCGTCGGTGGCGGCGTCGATCTGCTCGGGCGTGCGGTAGCCGGCCGCCTTGAGCGCGAGGAGCGGGAAGTCGGCCAGGTCGTAGACGGCCAGGGGATCCTCGTCGGCCGGCACGCGGTACGGCTCGAGGCCGATCGGCGCCTCGGGGTCGCGGACGCGGGTGACCGGGACGTACCCGGCGGCCGCGGCGGCGGCGGCGGCCTCCGCCTCGCGGGCGCGGATGTCCGCGGCGCGGGCGACGGCGCGCTCCTTGAGGTGCTCGAGGCGGGCGATCTGGGCGTCGAAGTCGGTGGTGTCGGCGACCCGCTCGGCGTCGGTGACCACGTCGCCCGGCATCCCGCCCGGGTACGGCTCGGCGATGCGGTTGCGGACCCAGCGCCGGGCGGTCGGCGCGTCGAGGTAGTGGTCGTCGACCAGCACGACGGCGCCGTGGCGGAACTTCGCCGAGCCGTCGGGCGCCCGGTGCTCGGTCGAGACCGTGTCGGTGAGCATGCGGATCGTGTCGCCGGCCCGCACGGCCTGGTGGCTCGGCGGTGCGGTCGTCCACGCGCGGGGCGGTGGGGCGCGGTCGACCACCCCGGTCCGGCCGAGGTGGTGGACGAAGTCGCGGTCGGCGGCGTCGGGCGTGTCGACGTGCCCCGGCGGCGGCGCCGGCAACTCGGTCACGAGGATGACCGCCGCCCGGTTGCGCCGCCGGGCGGCTTCTCGGCCGGCGCTTCCTCGGCTGGTTTCGCATCGCCGAGCGTCGCCATCCCGGCGGCGACCAGGCGCTCGGCGACGTCCGCCGGCACCTCGATCGTGTCGCCGGCCGCGTGCGCTCCCCCGTAGCCGTCGGCGTCCGACACGGGGACCGTGAGGGTGACCTTGACCGTCTTCTGCTCCGATTCGCTCACGCGGGCACCTCTCTAGCGAACTGCAACACTTGCGCTCACGGCGGTGGTGGCTCGACGCGGGGTTGGGCGATGCCGGCCGCGACCCAGCGGTCGGCGGTCGCCTGGTCGACCTCGACGGTGTCGCCGGGGCGGGCGTGCAGGCCGTCGGGGATGACGTCGGGGACGACGCGGAAGTCGCCGAGTTCCGACGCCGGCACCCCCACCAGCACCGTCACCAGCACGAGGTCCCCCTCGGCCAGCGGCACCGGGCCCTTCTCGCCCCGGCTCATTTCTTCTTCTTGGCGGCCATCGCGTTGGAGATCCTGGCCGCGCGTTCCTTCGACATCCCGCGCTCCTCCTTCAACGCCTCGTACACCTTCGGGTTCTTGATCGAGGGGCCGGGCTTCTTCCCCCCCGGCATCACGCCACCTCCCTAGTTGGCATAAAATGCGGGCAGCGAAATGCCCTCGCGCTGCTGGTAACAGCCGAGGGCGTGGCAACCCGAGGAGTGAACTCGTGCTGCACGTCAAGGCTATCCCATGCACCTGCGAGACCTGCCACCGGATCTTTTTCCTGTGGCCCTCCCGGATCCGCCACGGAGAAGGCCGCTTCTGCTCGCGCGCGTGCCGGCGGCGACGCCCACCCGAGGAACGGTTCTGGGAGAAGGTCGACGGGAGCGGCGGGCCAGGCGCCTGTTGGCCGTGGCAGGGCGGACTCTTCGACTCGGGCTACGGGCAGTTCGCCTGGGCACCCGGTCGGAACCGTCGCGCGCACCGGGTCGCCTGGGAGTTGACGCACGGCCCCATCCCGCCGGGATTGGTGGTCATGCACACCTGCGACAACCCGGTGTGCTGCAACGCCGAGGCGCACCTGCGGCTCGGCACAGTCGCGGACAACAACCGCGACCGGGACCGGAAGGGACGCCTGCCGACCGGCGACGCCCACTGGGTGCGGCGCAACCCCGAACGGGCGAAGGAAATCGGCTTCGGCGGCAGGTCCGGCGCGGCGAACACGCAAGCCAAGCTGACCGACGCCGACGTGATCGCCATCC
>Ga0126377_10003231_pt1 | contig 11482 bp, 10 predicted proteins | sample PanSoiMetPlot_22_FD_92647 | JGI IMG/M metagenome (GOLD analysis project Ga0126377, IMG submission 92647) | Tropical forest soil microbial communities from Panama - MetaG Plot_22 | ecosystem: Environmental > Terrestrial > Soil > Tropical forest > Bulk soil | place: Panama | collected 2016-02-17
CAATGACCGCGGCGACGTCGTCGGCCGGCAGGAGGGCACGGGCTTTGAGCGCGCCGTGGTGTGGCGCGTCGTGGGCGGGTCACAGAAACCGAAGCCCAACGACGACAAGCTGTGCCGCAAACGGTAGGCGAGGACGTCCGCAGTGTCGGTGTGGCGGTGCCGGGCTATTTCCGGGACCGCGAGAGGCAGGACGTCTTCAGCACTGATAGGGGCGGACGTCCAGGTGCCCCACCTATTTGCGGGGCCGTGAAAAACAGGACGTTTTTCACGGAGCCTCCATGGATGGATTCACGGCGTCCCCGGAAATAGGTGGGGCACCTGGACGTCCGCCTGGTGAAAGCTGATCAGTCGTCCATCAGGAACGAGCGCAGCTGCTCGCTGCGGCTCGGATGACGGAGCTTGCGCAGCGCCTTCGCCTCGATCTGGCGGATGCGCTCGCGCGTGACGTCGAACTGCTTGCCGACTTCTTCCAGCGTGTGATCGGTATTCATGTCGATACCGAAGCGCATGCGCAGCACCTTGGCTTCGCGTGGCGTGAGGCCGGCGAGCACCGCGTGCGTGGTCTCGCGGAGCGACTCCATCGTGGCCGCATCGATCGGTGAATCGACCGAGGTGTCCTCGATGAAATCCCCGAGGTGTGAATCCTCGTCATCGCCGATCGGCGTCTCCATCGAGATCGGTTCCTTGGCGATCTTGAGGACCTTGCGCACCTTGTCCTCGGGCATCTCCATGCGCACGGCCAGCTCTTCCGGCGTCGGCTCGCGGCCCATCTCCTGCAACATCTGCCGCGAGATGCGGTTCAACTTGTTGATGGTCTCGATCATGTGCACCGGGATGCGGATGGTGCGCGCCTGGTCGGCGATCGAGCGCGTGATGGCCTGGCGGATCCACCAAGTCGCGTAGGTCGAGAACTTGTAGCCGCGGCGGTATTCGAACTTGTCGACCGCCTTCATGAGACCGATGTTGCCTTCCTGGATCAGGTCCAGGAACTGCAGGCCGCGGTTGGTGTACTTCTTCGCGATCGAGATCACGAGACGCAGGTTCGCCTCGACCATCTCTTTCTTCGCACGGCGCGCCTTGGCCTCGCCGATCGACACCTCGCGGTTGATATCCTTGATGTCGCTGATCGAGAGGTGGTGCACGTCCTCGAGCTGCTGCAGCTTCTTCTGCCGCTTCTCGATCTCTTCCTTCAGGCGCCCGAGGGCGGAGGAGTGCTTCTTCTTCGCCTTGAGGTGCTTGTGCAGCCAGCGCAGGTTGGTCTCGTTCTTGGGGAACGTCGAGATGAAATCCTTGCGCGGCATGCCCGCCTGGCGCACGCAGATCATCATGATGTCCTTCTCGAGCTGGCGGATCTCCGCCACGTGATCGCGCAGGTTGTCGATCAGCAGCTCGAACATCTTCGGCGCGAGCTTGAGCTCCATGAACTCGGCCGCGAGCTTCTTGCGGAGCTTCGCGGTCTTCGGATCCTTCACGCCCTTGCCGTGCAGCGCGTTGATCACCTGCGCGTGGTAACGCGCGAGGGTGGCGAAGCGGCGCGCCGCTTCTTCGGGATCGGGTCCCGTCTCGAGCGCCTCTTCCTCTTCCTCGCCTTCTTCGCCTTCCTCTTCTTCGGTCTTGTTCTCGGTGGCTTCGCGTGCGAGCTCGAGGCGCGCGTTCTGCGGCTGCGCAATCTCATCGGGCGCATTCGGATCGACGAAGCCGACGATGATGTCGATCAGGCGGTTCTGGCCCGTCTTCACCGGCTCGTACTGCTTGAGCATCAGCTCGAAGGTCGAGGGGTAGAGCGCGAGCGCGCCGCGCACCGCGTCGAGTCCTTCCTCGATGCGCTTCGCGATGCGGATCTCGCCTTCGCGCGTGAGCAGTTCCACTGTGCCCATCTCGCGCATGTACATGCGCACCGGGTCGGTGGTGCGACCGAACTCGGCATCGACCGCGACCAGCGCGGCGGCCGCTTCCTCGACTGCTTCTTCGTCAGGCTGCGCGGCTTCGGCGAGGAGCATCGACTCGGCATCCGGCGCTTTCTCGTACACCGGGATGCCCATGTCGTTAATCATGTTGACGATGTCTTCGATCTGCTCCGGATCGACGATCTCGCTCGGCAGGTGATCGTTCACCTCGGCGTACGTGAGGTAGCCCTGTTCCTTGCCCCTGGCGATCAGGAGCTTCAACTGCGATTGGCGCTCATCAGCGATGTGAGTCGCCTTCTTATCGCTCAAAGGTGCTGCCTTCATAGGGGTGGTTGGCCTGCGCGGTGCCAAAAGAACGCGCGAGTATACTTGGACAGACTTCGGGCGACTAGATTCGGTCTTTCGGGCCATTTTCAACCTTTGCTTCGGGCCGTACTGCGCCCGCCACGTTCAGCCAGAAGCCTTTGAAGTTCAAGCTTTTCCTGCGAGGTCAGACCGCTTTCCCCGGCCTTGCGAAGCAGCTCATCCGTACGTTTGGACGGTCCCGCTTCACTTCGCAACCGGTCGACGGTCATCTGAATGTCACGCGCTGCCGCCTTGGCGTCGGTGACCAGGCATTCGGCAGCCGCGAGCTTGTCGAGATGCACGCCCTCGGGTCGATCGCGCCAACGCTCCACGACTACAGCCTTGTTGAGTGCCGGTCGCGTTTTGAGTTCGCTGATGAGCTGCGCGAGGAGCGGCGCACCGGGCTGAGCGCTCTGCGAGAGTTCGTCCGCGCCGGTGATCGCCTTGGCGGCGTCAGGATGATTCAGCAACAGCGTGATCGCCTGTCGAACCAGGCTGCCGCGGCCCACGTTGAGTGCCGGCTTGGCCGTCGTCTTCGCGGTGCTGCGTGACTTCGCGGCTTCCGCAGGCTCGAGCAGCAACGCGGCGAGCTTCGCGGAAGACATGCCGACCTGTTTCGCCAGTCGATCGATGAGCAGTTCCTGGTAGACGCCGCCCGGAATGCGCCGCAGGAGCGGTTTCGCCAGCTCGGCGAGACGCGCCCGTCCGTCGATGTGTTCGAGAGCCACCTGCGATGCGAGTTGCTCGACCAGGTACTCGGACAGAGGCAACGCGCTCGCGAAGCGCTTCTCGAACGCCTCGCGTCCTTCTTCGCCCACGAGTGAATCGGGATCGTGGCCTTCAGGCAGGAACATGAACTTGATCTGCCGGCCCTCGCGCGCCTCGGGCAGCGCGTTCTCGAGCGCGCGCCACGCGGCGGCGCGCCCGGCGCGGTCGCCGTCGAAGCAGAACACCACTTCGGCCGTCAACCTGAAGATCCGGTGCAGGTGCTCGCTGGTCGTGGCCGTGCCCAGAGTCGCGAGCGCGTACGTCACGCCGGCCTGATGCAGACGAACCACATCCATGTAGCCTTCAACGATCAGCAGGCGCGTCAGGGCTTGGCGTGACTGACGCGCTTCGTAGAGACCGTAGAGTTCCTTGCCCTTGTGGAAGACGCTCGTCTCCGGCGAGTTGAGGTATTTCGGTTCGCCGGCGTCGATGATGCGCCCGCCGAATGCGATCACCCGCCCGCGCGCATCGCGGATCGGGAACATGATCCGGTCGCGAAACCGGTCGTAGAAGCCGCCGTCCGAGTCGCGGGCGCCCGCGCCGCTGCGCTCGATGATGAGGCCGGCGGCGAGGAGCTTGCGCCGTGCGGCGTCGTTCACGCCGAAGCGCTTGAGCAGCGCGTTCCAGGAATCGAGCGCGTAGCCGATTCCGAAGCGCAGCGCCGTGTCCTCGTCGAGCCCGCGCTTCTTCAGGTACTCAATGGCGCGCGCATTGTCCTTGAGACTGTCGCGAAAGAACTGCGCCGCGCGGCCCAACACCTCGTAGAGGTCATCGCCCGAGGACTCACGCTTCGCCCCGGCTTCGCGCGGTACATCGAGTCCGACGCGGCTCGCGAGCTCCTCCACCGCCTCGACGAAGCCGAGCTTGTCGTACTCCATGAGAAAGCCGATGGCGGTGCCGTGCGCGCCGCAACCGAAGCAGTGATAGAACTGCTTCGCCTGGCTCACCGTGAACGAGGGCGTCTTCTCGCCGTGAAACGGGCAGCAGGCCTTGAACTCCTTGCCTGCCTTCTTGAGCGGCACGCGGCTGCCGATCACTTCGACGATGTCGGCGCGCGCGATCAGCTCGTCGATGAAGTGCTGGGGAATGAGTCCGGCCATGAAGAAGGGCCCGGGGCCTCAGGCCTCGGGCCTCAGGCTGAAGAGAATACAGCGGATTGGAAACTGCATCTGGAGCCGCCGCCTCATTCGATGCCCAATGATAGGGCACCTCGGATCTTCATCTTGTCCGGCTCGAGGCCTGAGGCCTGGGCCCCGAGGCCTTCTTCTCTTCTATCCTGCCAGCTTCGCCTTCAGTTTCGCGCCGACCACGGCCATGTCGGCCTTGCCCTGCGCCTTCGCCTTGATGAGGCCCATCGCCTTGCCCATGTCCTTCACGGTCGTTGCGCCGCTCGCCTTGATGGCTTCGGCGATCAAGGCATCGATCTCGGCATCCGAAAGTTGCGCGGGCAGGTAGCCCTGGATCAGGTTGATCTCGGCGGTTTCCTTGTCGATGAGGTCCTGGCGGCCGCCGCTCTGGAAGTGCACCAGCGATTCCTTGCGGCTCTTGATCATCTTCTCGAGCACGCTCAAGACTTGCGCGTCATCCAGCTGGATGCGCTCGTCGACTTCGCGTTGCTTGATGCCGGCCATGATCATGCGGATGGTGCCGAGACGTTCCTTCTCGCCCGCCCGCATGGCGGCTTTCATGTCGTCCTGGATTCGCTCCTTGAGCGTCATGGCTCAAGGATCAGCGTGGTGCCCGCATCCCGTCGCGCGAGACGCGCTTCATGTGCCGCTTGATGGCCGCGGCCTTCTTGCGTTTCCGTTCCTGGGTGGGCTTCTCGTAGAATTCGCGCCGCCTGAGCTCGGTGAGGATGCCGGCCTTCTCGCAGGCACGCTTGAAGCGCCGCAGGGCGGCATCGAAGTACTCGTTTTCGCGGACACGAACGCTCGGCATCGAAACCTCAACTCGAATCAGATAATTTCGCCCGGGGCCCCAAGCGAAGGGGCGCGATTCTAAAGGTCCGTGATTCAAAAGGCAAAATCAGCCATGCGCGTGCTGGGCATCGAATCCTCCTGCGACGAATCGGCCATCGCCATCCTCGATGAGGCGAGCGGCCTGCTGGCGCACGGCCTGTTCAGCCAGACGGCCCTGCACGACGCGTACGGCGGGGTGGTGCCGGAGCTCGCCTCGCGCGATCACGTGCGCAAGTTGTTGCCGCTCTTGAAGGAAACGCTCAGGCAGGCGGGTAGCGGGCCGGGCGATATCGACGGCATCGCCTACACGGCGGGACCCGGCCTGGCGGGTGCCCTGCTGACCGGAGCGACCTTGGGACGGAGCCTCGCCTACGCCTGGGGGGTTCCCGCGGTCGCGGTTCACCATCTCGAAGGGCACCTGTTTGCACCCCTGCTGGAACATCCCGCCCCGGAGCTGCCGTTCCTCGCACTCCTGGTGTCGGGGGGGCACACGATGCTGATCGAGGTCAGCGCGCTCGGCCGCTACCGGTTGCTCGGCGAATCGCTCGACGATGCGGCGGGCGAGGCGTTCGACAAGACCGCCAAGCTCCTGGGTCTGCCGTATCCGGGCGGCGCGCCGCTGTCGCAGCTCGCCGAGCGCGGCCGGGCCGGAAAGATCAAATTGCCGCGGCCGATGCTCGATCGCGCCGATCTCGACTTCAGCTTCAGCGGGCTCAAGACCGCGGCCATGCTCGCGATCCGTGAGCGCGCACTCGACGAGCAGTCGCGCGCCGATCTCGCGCTCGCCTTCGAGACCGCGATCGTCGATTCGCTGGTGGTGAAAACGAAGCGGGCGTTGGAGGCCACTGGCCTCAACACGCTCGTGGTGGCTGGCGGTGTGGGTGCCAATCGGAGTCTTCGGGAACGCTTGCGGCAGCTCGCCGAGGCGCAGGGCGTGGCGCTGCACTTTCCGCGCCTCGAGTTCTGCACCGACAACGCAGCCATGATCGCCGCCGCCGGCCTGTGGCGTCTGAAGAGCGGGCAAGCCGATGGGCTGCCGATCGAGATCCATGCGCGCTGGCCGCTCACCGAATTGGCCGCGCCCGGTGCTGTGCGCGCCCCAACGCACTGAGGCACGCTCGTCCATGGACCGCATTTTTCTGCGCGAGCTGACCACCGAAGCGATCATCGGCATCTACGACTGGGAGCGGCGCGTGCGCCAGACCGTCGTCATCGACCTGGAAATCCCCTGCGACGTGCGTCGTGCCGCGGCGGCCGATGACATCGACGCGACCGTCAACTACAAGAAGGTCGCGAAGCGCATCCTCGAGTTCATCGCGCGCTCGGAGTTCCACCTGGTCGAGACTCTCGCCGAGCGCACGGCTCTGATGGTGCTCGAGGAGTTCAATCTCGACTGGATCCGCCTCACGCTCAACAAGCCCGGCGCGATCCGCGGTTCCAGGGATGTCGGCGTGATGATCGAACGCAACGCCCGCGATCTCGAGAAGGCCCGCAAGCGCGGCGTCGCGGCCAAGGCGGCGGCCCTCGACAAGACGCGCGTCTACGTCGCGGCGGGCAGCAACGTCGAGCCCATGCGGCATCTCGCGCTGGTGCTCGAAGAGTTGGAGCGGCGCTTCGGGCCGCTCGCGGTCTCCACCGCGTATCGCAATCGCGCCTTCGGGTTCGAGGGGCCGGATTTCATCAACCTGGTGATCGGTTTCGATACCGCCGAGCCGGTCGAGCAGGTGGTCGACGAGTTGCGCGACGTGGAGCGCCTGTGCGGGCGGACGCGCGCCGCACCGAAATGGGCGCCGCGCTCGATGGACCTGGACATTCTTCTATATGGCGAGCTGACCTGCGACGAGCCGGACCTGACGCTGCCGCGGCCGGACCTGCTGCGCCGTGCCTACATGCTGGGGCCGCTGGCCGAGATCGCCCCGCTCCTCAAGCACCCGGTGTCCGGTCGTGCGATCAGCGCGCTGTGGGAAGCCTTCGATCGTGCGGCGCATCCGCTCGAAGCGGTCACCATCCCACGCTCCGACCCCCGTCCACCGCCAGAATCTGGCCGGTGACGTACGGCGCATCCTGCGCAAAGAATATCGCCGCTCTCGCCACGTCCTCAGGTGTGCCCATGCGCTTGAGCGCGGTTCGCTCCATGATCTCCTGCTTCACCTCGGGCTCGATGTCAGCGTCCGGCCACAGCACCGGCCCGGGCGCGATGCCGTTGACGCGCACTTCGGGAGCGAGCTCGCGAGCGAGCGAGCGGGTGAGCGTGGCGAGCCCCGCCTTGGCCACCGAGTAGACTGTGTGGTGACGGAGCGGCCGCAGTGCATGGATATCGATGAGATTGATGATCAGCCCATGATTACGCTTGAGCTCCGGCGCGGCGAGCTGCGAGAGGAACAGTGGCGCCCTGAGGTTGCTGCCGATGAGATCGTCCCACTGCTGCGGCGTGATCTGCCCGACACGTGTCGGGTAGAAGCTCGACGCGTTGTTGACCAGCACATCGAGGCGACCGAACGCGGAACGCGCACGTTCCACGAGCTGCGGCAGCGCCTTGAGATCCGTCAGCTCGGCGTGCACCGTGAGCGCGGACCGCGGGCGCTGCTCGTTGAGCGCCGCGCCGAGCGCGGCCGCTTCTGCGGCCGAACCACGATGGTGAATCACGACGTTCGCGCCCGCCGCATGCATCGCCTGTACGATGGCGGCGCCAATGCGGCGCGCGGCGCCGGTGACCAGGACGCACTTGCCTGACAGCGGTACGGCGGGATTCATGAAGAATCGTCTGGTGCGAGTGAGAGCCAGACTCAACGATACCGGAGATCATCCGGAGTGTCGCGCGTGAGCGGTGGTGTCGATCTGCCCGAAGTGACGCCGGAAGAGCGCACGCAGAGCGAGAAACTCCTGGCGCTGATTCGCCGCGAGATCGAAGGTCAGGGTGGCTGGATCAGCTTCGCGCGCTTCATGGAGATGGCGCTCTACGAGCCGGGACTCGGTTACTACACGGCGGGGTCGACCAAGTTCGGCGGTGCCGGCGACTTCGTGACCGCGCCGGAACTCTCGCCGCTCTTCAGCCGCTGTCTCGCGTCCCAGTGTGCCGACGTGCTCGCCGCGGTCGGCGGCGGTGACATCCTCGAGATCGGTGCGGGGACCGGCCGCATGGCGGCCGACATGTTGAACGAGCTGGAAGCGCTCGATCGGCTCCCCGGTCACTACCTGATTCTCGAAGTGAGTGCGGACCTGCGTCAGCGCCAGATCGCAACCCTGAGCACGCATGCCGCAAGACACCTGAAGCGCGTGACCTGGCTCGATGAACTGCCGGCAGCACGGCGCGGCGTGGTCGTCGCCAACGAGGTCATCGATGCACTGCCGGTCGATCGGTTCCGGATGCGGTCCGGCACAGTCAATGCGCTGGGAGTCGCCTGGCACTCATCGGAACTGGCATGGTCGGAAAAGCCCGCGGCGCCGGCGCTCCAGCAGAAGGTGCGTGCGATCGAACGCCAGCTCGGCACCGAATTGCCCGAGGGCTACACCTCCGAAATCAACCTGCGCCTCGATCCCTGGCTGCACGCTCTCGCCCGTGTGCTCAAGGCCGGCGCGATGTTCTTCATCGACTACGGCCTGCCGCGCGCGCAGTACTACCGCCCGGAGCGCCACGACGGCACTCTTCTTTGTCACTTCCGTCAACGTTTTCATTCTGATCCGTTTATCCATGTGGGATTGCAGGACATCGGTGCCTGGGTGGATTTCACCGCGGCCGCAGAAGCCGCGACGGACGCCGGCCTGGAAGTGGCCGGATTCACCACGCAGGCGCACTTTTTGATGGGGTTGGGGATCGAACAGCACCTGCACAGTGCCGGCGAACGTGAGCTGGTCGAGCGCCTGAGTCTCGCCCGGCAGGCGATGCTATTGACGTTGCCGGGTGAGATGGGCGAGCGATTCAAGGTGCTGGGGCTGTCGCGCGGCGTGAAACAGCCCCTGCGAGGTTTCGCCATCCGCGACCTGGCGGCATCGCTGTAGCAAAAAGTTCAACAACCAACGGAACGCACGATGACCACCGTTCACGCCATCATTCTCGCGATCATCCAGGGCATCACCGAATTTCTGCCGATCTCGAGCTCCGGACACCTGATCCTGCTGCCGCGCTTCCTCGGCTGGCCCGACCAGGGCCTCGCGTTCGATGCCGCGATGCATATCGGGACGCTTGCGGCGGTCGTGTTCTACTTCCGCACCCAGCTGATGGCGATGGCCCGCGCCTGGATCGCCTCGGCAACGCTCAAGAAGCAGAGCCCCGACGGCCATCTCGCCTGGGCTGTGCTGTGGGGGACGGTCCCCGTTGGTCTCGTGGGACTCCTCTTCAACGACTACATCGAAGAGCACTTTCGCCGACCCCTGCTCATCGCGACGACCATGGCCGGCTTCGGCATCGTGCTGTGGCTCGCGGATCGTTTTGGACGCCGGCAGCGCGACGAATACACAGTCACCTGGGGCGACGCGGCGCTCATCGGTATCGCCCAGGCGCTGGCGCTCGTGCCCGGAACCTCACGCTCGGGCATCACGATGACGGCGGGTCTGGGCGTGGGACTCACGCGCGAGGCCGCCGCGCGTTACTCCTTCCTGCTCGCAGTGCCCGGGACGGCGATGGCGGGCGCCTACGAGACGCTGAAGATGGTGCGCGCGGCGACGCCCATCGATTGGCAGCCGGTCATCATCGGCATCGTGGTCGCGGCCATCAGCGGCTTCCTGTGCATCCATTTCCTGCTGCGCTTCATCCAGCGCATCGGCATGCTGCCCTTCACGATCTACCGTCTGCTGCTGGCCGCGGTGATCGTCTATGCGTTTGCGTGAGCTCCTCGTTGCGTGCGGCGCGCTTGCGGGTGGCATCGGCCCGGCCGCAGCTGATTCGCCAGGCGCGTCCGCGTGGCTCGTGAGTGTCGGTGCAGATGTGGATGAGGACGGCGGCTACCGGGCCGACGGCACGATCACCTGGGCGCCCTCGTCACTCACCGCGCTGACGCTGCAAGGCGGCCTCGCCGATACGTCCACCGATTTCGAGCGCTTCAAGGGCGATCTGGCCATCGTCAGCTTCGACCATTTTTTCGGTCCGCTCGGAGTCAATGCCGATGTGCGCTGGTGGGATCAGCACGATCTCTTCAGCTCGACGACGCTGGGTGGCTCTCTCTATTACAAGGCGGGCGGTTGGCGGGTGAGCGTGCGCGGCGAATCACGCAGCTCCGATCTCGACGAGTTCACCTTCGACACCGTGATCCCGATTCGCGGCGTGCAGGTGCCGATCACCGGGCGCGGCGAATGCACGCTCGACAACCTGGGCTATGGCCTGACCGTGAGCCACACCGGCAAGGCCTGGACCGGCCTCGTCTCGGGAATCAATTACGAATATTCAACGGCCGACTGCAATCTCACCGGCGTGACGCTGCCGCCGCAGACTGGAAACCTGCCGACAATCTCGCGTGAGATCTTTCGTCGCATTGCCACGCGTGTCCTGCGCGCAGGCGCTGTGCTCGTGGGCAACGAACTCACGCGCGAGAACGGCTTTCTCGACTACTCGCTGTGGGCGGCACTCGGCTATCGCGACGGGCTCTACACCTTCGGCCTCGACTACTACCACGATCGCGAGGAGTTCGCGGGCCTGGAGGCGGACACGCTGATCGGTTCGATGAGTTTTCCGGTGAGCGACCGTCTCGATCTCGAGTTGCGGCTTGGAGTGAGCGACAGCGATATCGAGGGCACGACCGGATTCGCGGGCGTGACGCTCATCGCGTATCTCGGCAATCCTCCGTAGTGTCCGCGAGCGGTTTCGCAGCCGCGCCTAACGCTTGAGCGCGTCCACCGCCGCGATGCGCCGGCGGCGCAGGCGCTCGGCGATTTCAGCGCCACCGCTTCGCAGGTCGTCCTCGTCCGGCGCCACGGCACGGACCGCGCTCAGCGCTTGCCGCAACCAGGTCGCCTGCGGATAGGGCTGTTCCTCGAGACCTTTGCGTCCGCGCGCGTCCGCCTCGCACGCCAGCAGGAACTGCTCGAACCGCTCGGGCCGGCGCAGCGCGTCCGTGTGGGCGAAGAGGTCCACGACCGTTGCGGCCCGCAATTCGAAGGCCCGGTGCACGACACCGTGGTGCCGTGCGACGAGCACCGCGAGGTCACGGTAGTCGTTGGGAATACGCAGGCGCGCACAAACCTGCTGCACGTGCTGCACGCTGGCGACTTCATGGCCCGCATGGCGCGGCCATTTGTCGCGCGGCGTATCGGCCTTGCCGAGATCGTGCACCAGCGCGGCAAAGCGCACCGTCGCGAGCGGCGAGAGCCGCGCCGCCATCTGCACCACCATCAGCGTGTGAACACCGGTGTCGATCTCGGGATGCCACTGTTCGGGCTGCGGCACGCCAAAAAGCGCATCCACTTCCGGGAAGACCTGCGAGAGCGCCTCGCACTCGCGCAGGACCTGGAAGAAGACCTGCGGCGCCTCTTCTTCGAGCGCACGCCGCGTTTCCTGCCACACGCGCTCCG
>Ga0126377_10003232_pt1 | contig 11480 bp, 8 predicted proteins | sample PanSoiMetPlot_22_FD_92647 | JGI IMG/M metagenome (GOLD analysis project Ga0126377, IMG submission 92647) | Tropical forest soil microbial communities from Panama - MetaG Plot_22 | ecosystem: Environmental > Terrestrial > Soil > Tropical forest > Bulk soil | place: Panama | collected 2016-02-17
GCGCCAGCAGTCGCGCCGTTTCCTGGCATCTCGTGTAGTACGGGTCGCCTTTCTCGAACAGCTTCTTCGGCATGCTGTGGAAGGACATCAGCAGTTGCTGCGAGCGGCCGTGCTTTTCCCAATGCTCGAGCACGCTCGCCTTGAGCGCTTCGATGTAGTCGGGTGCATCGTGGTAGTCGTGGATGAAGCGCACTTCCGGCACGACGCGCCAGCGACCGAGCTCGACCGCAACGCTGTCGAACACCGATGCTGTCGTGACGCCGGCGTATTGCGGGTAGAGCGGCACCACGATGAGACGCTCGACGCCGCGCTCGCGCAACGACTGCAGCCCCGCGGCGATTGACGGCTCGCCGTAGGACATGCCGACCGCGACTGCCGCGCCGCCATCGATGTCTGCGAGGGCGTTCTGCAGACCGTGCGCCAGGCGATGCGCGTAGACGATGAGCGGCGATCCTTCGGGCATCCAGATCTTCCGGTAGAGCTTCGCGCTGCGGCGCGGACGGATGCGCAAAATCACGCCGTGCAGAATGGGCAGCCACAGCGCACGCGGCGTTTCGATCAGGCGTGGATCGGAAAGCATCTGCGCCAGGAAGCGTCGCACTGCACTGGGCGTCGGCGCGCTCGGGCTGCCGAGATTCACCAGCAGCACACCGACGCGCGCAGTCGCTGGCGTTGTGGGTGGGCTCAGGTAGCGCGGCATGGCGTGCAGATGCAGTGCATGGCCGCACCATAACGAAAAGCGCCACTCATCTCTATGTGCTGCGCCCGGCCCGATGGCGTGACAGGGCTGTGACAAAGATCAGCCGCTCTGCGGCTTCGGCCGAAGCGAGCGTGACATCAGGAACCAGAGCAGCGCGGCTGCGATGCACATCGAGAGGCAGAAAATCAGCACCGGGTACGGCGTGTCGACCGGGAAGGTGCCGATCCATTGCACGCAGATCGCGCCGAGCACCTGCTGGATGAAGCCGAGCAGGCTCGAAGACGTACCAGCATGTTGACGCGCGAGACTCACGGCGCTCGCGGTGACGTTCGGGAGCGTGAGCCCCTGGCCGAACGTCATCACCGCGACCGGCGCGAAGATCCACAAAGGATTTTGCGCCCCGAGCGCGACGGCGATGAGCGCGGTCGCCGCACCGGCCGTCGAGATCAGCACGCCACTCGTGACGAGCCGCTGCACTCCCGCCTGTCCGCGATGGCGCGTGACTCGCCAGTTGCCGAGGAAGTAGCCGCTCGCGACCAGCAGGTAGTAGGTGCCGAACTCGGTGGGGGGCCGATGAAACACCGTCACCATGACGTACGGCATGGTCGCGACGAACACGAAGAACACGGCGAAGATCACCGCGCCCTGGAACGAATAGCCCATGAAGGCGCCCTGGCGCAGCAGGGCTCCGGCCTCCGCTCTGACCGAGGTGTGTTCAAGATGTGCAGGCCGCGGGGCGCGCGTCTCCGGCAGCCAGCGCCACGCCGCGAACAGGATCACCAGGCCCACGACGAGCAGCAGCACGAAGACGCTGTGCCAGCCGGCGCTCACGATGAGCTTGCCGCCGAGCCACGGCGCGAGCGTCGGTGCGATCACCGTCACCATCGTGAGCCAGGCGATCATGCGCGCCATCTTCTCGCGCGGGTACAGGTCGTTGACGATGGCGCGCGACACGATCACGCCGGCCGAAGTGCCGTACGCCTGGATCGCGCGACCGACGATCAGCCACGGCAGATTCGGCGCGAGAAGGCACATCAGTGAGCCGAGACTGAAGATGCAAAGACCGATCAGGATGATCGGCCGGCGCCCGAAGCGATCCGACAGCGGCCCGTGCACGAGCAGCCCCACCGAGAAGGCGAGCAGCGCCATGCTGATCGTGAGCTGCACCTGCGCGACGTCGGTCGCGAAGTGTTCGCGCAGCACGGGCAGTGCCGGCAGATAGATGTTGACCGAGCCGGGCCCGACCGCGGTGATCGCGGCGAGCAGCCCCACCAGGGACCGCGGTGGCAGCGTCAGCGCGCGCTGGGTCGGGCTGCCAGGTGCGTTGGCGGCGTCAGCCGGTTCGGCAGCGTCAGGTGCGCCGGCAGTATCAGGCGCGCTGGCGTTCCCGGGCTCCCCAGCCACGCTCACGCAGTGACGCCACCCACGCAGACATACTTGATCTCGGCGTAGTCCTGGATGCCGTACTTCGAGCCTTCACGGCCGACGCCGGATTCCTTCATGCCGCCGAACGGCGCGACTTCGGTCGAGATGATGCCGGTGTTGAGCCCGACGATGCCGTACTCGAGTCCTTCCGAGACGCGCCACGAGCGCGCGAGGTCGCGCGTGTAGAAATATGCGGCGAGCCCGAACTCGGTGTCGTTCGCCATGCGGATCGCTTCCGATTCGGTCTTGAAGCGGAAGAGCGGCGCGATCGGGCCGAAGGTTTCTTCGCGCGCGACCATCATGTCGGGCTTCACGTTGGTGAGCACGGTCGGCTGGAAGAAGGTTCCGCCGAGCACATGCCGTTTGCCGCCCGTGACCACCGAAGCGCCTTTCTTGAGCGCATCCGCGATGTGCTCTTCGACCTTGGCGACCGCTTTCATGTCGATCAGCGGTCCCTGGTCGGTCGCGCCCTTGAGGCCGTCGCCGATGCGCAGCAGCGCCACCGCATCGACGAGCTTGCCTGCAAATGCTTCGTACACGCCGTCCTGCACCAGAATGCGGTTCGCGCACACGCAGGTCTGGCCGGTGTTGCGATACTTGCTGGCGATCGCGCCCTGCACTGCGGCGTCGAGATCCGCATCGTCGAACACGATGAACGGCGCGTTGCCGCCGAGCTCGAGCGACATCTTCTTCATCGTCGCGGCGCACTGGACCATGAGCTTCTTGCCGACCTCGGTCGAGCCCGTGAAGGTGAGCTTGCGCACGATCGGGTTTGAGGTCATCTCACCGCCGATCTCGCTCGCCGAGCCCGTGACGATATTGAGCACGCCCTTCGGCATGCCCGCGCGCTCCGCCAGCTCCGCCATCGCGAGCGCGGAGTACGGGGTTTGCGTCGCGGGCTTGCACACCATCGTGCAGCCGGCGGCGAGCGCGGGGCCCGCCTTGCGCGTGATCATGGCCGCCGGGAAATTCCACGGCGTGATCGCGGCGACCACACCGATCGGCTGGCGCAGCACCAGGATGCGCTTGTCGGGCTGATGGCCCGGAATCACATCGCCGTAGAGGCGCTTGCCTTCTTCGGCGAACCACTCGAGGAACGATGCGGCATAAGCGATCTCGCCTTTCGCTTCCGCGAGGGGCTTGCCCTGCTCGGCGGTCATCAGCGTCGCGAGATCTTCCTGGTTCGCCATCATCAGGTCGTGCCAGCGCTTGAGGATGACGGAGCGTTCCTTGGCGGTCTTCGCGGCCCATGCCGGAAACGCCGCGTGCGCGGCTTCGATCGCGCGGCGCGTCTCGGTGGCGCCCATGTTCGGCACCGTGCCGAGCTTCTGTTGCGTCGCCGGGTTCATGACGTCGACGGTCGCGCGGCTGCCCGCGTCCGACCAACTGCCGTCGATGTAACCCTGCTGGTGGAAGAGCTTGCTGTCCTTGAGCTGCATGGTCGTCGCCTCGAAAAATTACCCGATGTTGGTGCGCAGGAACTCGAGCGAGCGCTCGAACGCGAGCCGCGCGCTCTCGGGCTCGTAGCTGGCGCGCGCGTTGCAGTTGAACCCGTGTCCCGCCGGGTACGTGTAAAAGATGCCGTCCGGGTGCAGTTCCTTGACCTTCTCGACCGTGCCCATCGGGATCGATTGGTCGCGCTCACCGAAGTGGTACATGACCGGGCAGCGCGGCTTGCGATCGGCGTACTGCATGATGCGCCCGCCGTAGTAGGAAACCGCCGCGCTGATCGGCAGCTTGCAGGCCGCGACGTACGCCATCGTGCCGCCCCAGCAGTAGCCAACGAGGCCGGTCTTGCCGACGGCAGCGGCGGCTTCGACGGCCGCGCCCATGTCGAGGAGTGTCTGCGAGGGCTTGAGCTGCATCATCGTCTCGACGCCCTCCTGCATCTGCGAGTAATCGAGCACGATGCCCGGCCGCACCCGGTCGAACATCGCGGGCACGATGCTCGTGTAACCCTGCGCCGCGTATTGATCGGCGACGTCGCACATGTGCTGCGTGATGCCGAAGATCTCCTGGATGATCACCAGGGCCCCACGGGGCTTGCCGGCGGGCTCCGCCTGGTAAGCGCTGAAGCGATGACCGTCGGGGGCCGACAGCTCGATGGTTTCTGCCATGGGATTTCTCCGGCGAAGGCGCGAGTTTGCACGCCGCGATCGGTGCTGGCTACTCGATCTGGCTCCTCAGGCGCCCGGCGCGTGGACGACGCGCTGGTCGATGGCCCCGAAGAGGGTCCGGCCCTGCGAATCGAACATCTCGATGCGCACCCGGTCGCCGAAGTGCAGGAATGGCGTTCGGATGCGGCCGTCGGCGAGCTGCTCCAACGTGCGCTTTTCCGCGAGGCAGCTCGAGCCCTGAGTGCGGTCGTAGTTGGACACGGTGCCGGAGCCGATCACCGTGCCGGCGCGAAGGTTGCGGGTGCGGGCTGCATGCGCGACGAGGTGCGGGAAATCGAAGGTCATGTCGATGCCGGCATTGGGTCGACCGAGGACCTGCCCGTTGACCTGGCTCACCAGCGGGAGACTGATTTTGCCGCCATCCCACGCCGCGCCGAGCTCGTCGGGCGTCAGTGCCACCGGCGAGAACGCGGTGGCGGGCTTCGACTGGTAGAAGCCGAATCCCTTGGCGAGCTCCGCCGGGATCAGGTTCCGGAGCGACCAGTCGTTCACCAGCATCAGGAGCTTGATGTGGCGGCGTGCGTTCTCGGCCGAGGCGCCCATCGGCACATCGTCGGTGATGACCGCGACCTCCGCCTCGAGATCGATGCCGAACTCTTCGCTCGCGAACGGCGCATCCTCGGTCGGCCCGAGGAAATCGTCGGAGCCGCCCTGGTAGATGAGCGGGTCGGTCCAGAAGGACGGTGGCATCTCGGCGCCGCGCGCCTTGCGAACCAGCTCCACGTGATTGACGTACGCGCTGCCATCGGCCCACTGGTAGGCGCGCGGCAGTGGCGACGCGACGCGCGTCGGGTCGAACGCGAACGCGTTCGGCATGCCGCCCTCGAGCGTGCGCGCGAGCTGCTCGAGCCGCGGCGCGCAGCGCGCCCAGTCATCGAGCGCTGCCTGGAGCGAACGCGCAATGCCGGCGGCGGCGACGGCCCATTGCAGGTCGCGGCTCACCACGACCAGCAGGCCGTCGCGCGTCGAGTCTTTCAGCGTCGCGAGTTTGATGGCGCGCTCCTCAGGAGCCTTTCCAGCTGTCCACGTAGCCCGACCATTCCACGGATTTCGCGGCGGGCGCGATCTCGAGCGCATCGCGCGCGTCCACCATGACCGCGACTTCGTCAGTGGCGGGCTTTGACTGCTTGAGCATGTTCTTCAGCGCCTTCGGATGCGGGCCGTGCGTAAAGCCCGCCGGGTGCAGCGTCATCATCCCCGGATGAATGTTGTCGCGGCTGAAGAAATTGCCCGCGTGATAGAACAGCATCTCGTCGTAGTCGTCGTTGTTGTGGAAGAACGGCACCTTGAGGGCGCCTGCATCGGTCTCGAACGGGCGCGGCACGAAGGTGCACACGACGAAGCGGTTGCCGACGAACGTCGTGTGGGCCGACGGCGGCAGGTGATAGCGATGGCTCATCAGCGGCCGGATGGCTCCCACGTTGATGCGGGCCACGCACAGATCGCCGTGCCAGCCGATCGCGTCGAGCGGGTTGAACGGATAGGTGACGGTGGAGATCGCGCCACGCCGCTTGATCCTCACCGACCAGCTGGCGGTGTCGCTGTGCTGCTTGCGAAAAGCGTCGTCGATGCGCGGCACGTCGAGCATCGCGGGATCGAAGATTGCGTGCGGGCCGACCAGGCCCTTGTCGGGGAGCGAGTAGCTCGAGTTGCTGGCCTCGATGAGGAGCGCAGCGACGGGATCGGCGCAGCTGACGCGCCACATCGTGCCGCGCGGGATCAGGATGTAGTCGCCGCTTTCAAACGCGAGGTGTCCGTAGTCGCAGAACAGGTCACCGCGTCCCTGGTGCACGAACAGCAGCTCGTCGCCGTCGGCGTTGCGTGCCAGGTGGTCCATCGCGCCGCTCGCGCGCCAGAAGCGGATGCGCACCGCCGCGTTGCACAGGATCTCGGCGGCGTCCCAGGGTGACGGCGGCGTCGCCGGCAGTTTCGTGAGATCGAACGCGTGCGGACGCAGCGGCCCCTCGAAGGCGACCCAGCCGGTCGGCGGGTGACGGTGATAGAGGTGTGCGGCCGGACCGAAGAAGCCTTCCTTGCTGATCTCGCGCTCGTAGGTGCCCTCAGGCAAGTCGGCGTGCGCCTGGCGTGAGGCTTCGCCCTCGACGCGTGGAAAGGAGATGTAACGCTTCATGACGGTTTCCGCTCGGCTGGAGGTCGGCGCTAATTTAGTTTCATTTGCAACTAACGGCAAATGACACTGCTGCCGCAGTGCACGCGCTCCGCCGTCGCTCGCCCGACGTCCGTCAGGGTTTGCTCGCCCGCTCGGAGGGAACGGAGCGCTGATGCACGAACTGACCGCGCGCCAGGTAGTCGAGTTCCTCCGGGGTGGAAGAACGGCCCAGGACGGCGTTGCGATGCGGCTGCCGGCCGAAGCGGGCGACGACTTCGCGATGCCCGCGGGCCTGCGAGGCGGAGTGTTCCAGGATTCCGCGGATGCTTTCGGGCGCCGTCGCCGCAAGCTCGGTGGCGAGCTCCACCGCCCGATCCAGGTGCGCGAGTTCCTCGGAATGCCCGAGCGGCATCAGGAAGAAGGTCTTCTCCCACGGCGTCGCGAGGGCTGCATAGTGACCGAGCGTGAGGCCCTCGAGCGTCAGCTTCTGCGCCTTGGCGTCCTGAGCATAGGCGCGCGCGGTGCCTCGATAGAGCGATCTTGGAAACTGGTCCAGCACCAGAAGAAGCGCGAGCCGGGAGTGTGCGTCCCGCGACCAGTGATCGAGCTCACCGCGCTCCGCTCGTTCCGTGAGAGCCGTGAACCGTTCGCAAATGTCGGCATCGGCGCCGGCGCGAAACCACCATTCGAGCTGGCGCGCCATGGCCTGGTGGGTTTCCTGCATGTCGCGCGGAAACCAGAACTCGAGAACGGCCTCTGCTTCGGCAATCGGCATCGATCCCTCTCCACCGGCGCGCCGCCGTCATCCAGCGCGCGTTCCAACGTCACCGCCGGCCAACGTGCCTGCGTCAGCGCTCGAGAATCGCCGTCACGCCCATGCCGCCCGCGGTGCAGATCGAGATCAGCCCGCGGCCGCTGCCTTTCTGCGCGAGCAGCTTGGCGAGCGTCGCGACGATGCGTGCGCCGGTCGCCGCGAACGGGTGGCCGATCGCGACACTGCCGCCGACGACATTGAGACGCGCGCGATCGATGCTGCCGAGCGGCTGCGAGAGCCCGAGCCGGTCGCGACAGAACTCCGGCGACTCCCACGCCTTGAGCGTGCAGAGGACCTGCGCCGCGAACGCTTCGTGGATTTCATAGAAGTCGAAGTCCTGGAGCTTGAGGCCCGCATCGTTGAGCATGCGCGGCACGGTATAGGCAGGCGCCATGAGCAGGCCTTCCTTGTGCACGAAGTCGACCGCACCGACCTTGCCGAATCGCAGGTACGCCTGCACCGGGAGATTGCGCGCCCGCGCCCACTCTTCCGAGCCGAGCAGCACCGCGGCCGCACCATCCGTCAACGGCGAGGAATTGCCGGCGGTCAGTGTTCCGGCGCCGGTGAAATCGAATGACGGCTTGAGCTTGCCGAGCTTCTCGAGACTCGTGTCGCGGCGCACGTTGTTGTCCGCCTTGAGTCCCTGGTACTCCACGATCAGGTCGTTGTAGAAACCGGACTCGTAGGCGGCCGCGGCGCGCTTGTGACTCTCGAGCGCGAGCTGGTCCTGCTCCGCGCGGCTGATCTTCCACTGCTTGGCCATCAGCTCGCAGCTCTGGCCCATGCTGAGGCCCGTCCGCTGCTCGATCACTCCGGGCAGCACGGGCTTGAAGTGGCGCGGCCGCAAGCCGAGGAACGGGCGCGCCTTCTCCCAGAACGTTCGGCCGCGAAAGCTGCGCAGCAGCAGCTGCTGGTATTCGCGCGAGAACACCACCGGCGGATCGCTGATCGTGTCCACGCCGCCCGCGAGTCCCGAGTCGATCTGGCCGAGCGCGATCTTGCTGCCGATGATGATGGTGGTCTCGAGGCTGGTGCCGCAGGCGCGCTGCAGATCGAACCCGGGCGTCTCGAACGACAACCCGCTGCCCATCACGCACTCGCGCACCATGTCCCAGTCCTTGGAATGCTTGATCACGGCGCCGGCACCGGCATCACCCAGCCGTTCGCCCTTGAGCCCGAACTTGTCGACGACACCCTTGAAGGCGGCGGTCAGCATGTCCTGGTTCGTCACGTTGGCGTAGGCGCCATGGGCGCGCGCGAACGGGATGCGTGCGCCGCCGACGATGGCGACCCGGCGGACCTCGGAACCAACGAGCATGAGCTTCTCCGGATTTTTTTCGCGCCCGGGCGGGATCAGCCGGCGCTTCGCTTGACGTAGAATGCCATCGAAATCCAGCGCCCGCTATTCCGGCGGATCGCTGCAGTCTCCGTGAGCAAACCGAACAGCATCGCGCCCATGCGCCAGCGATTTCTCGACAATGCGCGTTCCATCCTGCGCCTCGGCGGCCCGCTGCTGGTCAACAACGTGGCGGCCGCGGGGATGGCCTTCACCGACACGGTGATGGCCGGACGGTTGAGTGCGCCGGACCTGGCGGCGGTCGCGGTGGGCTCCGCGTTCTACATCTTCTTCTACCTGGCGGGGCTCGGGATGCTGATGGCGCTCAGTCCGCTCGTCGCACATCTCTATGGAGCGGGGCAGGGCGAGCGCGTCGGACCGCAGGCGCGCCAGGCGCTGTGGCTGAGCCAGTTCATCGCGGTCGCGCTCATCACGCCGATGCTGTTCGTGAAGCCCATCCTGGTGGCGATCGGCATCACGCCCGAGATCCTGCCCAAGGCGCAGGGCTTCGTGTACGCGATCTGCTGCGGGCTGCCCGCGATCATGGCTTTCCTCGCGCTGCGTTTCGTGAGCGAAGGGATCGGCTGGACGCGGCCGATCATGTACACCGCGATCGTCGGGCTGGTGAGCAACGTGATCGGCTGTTACGTCTTGATGTACGGCAAGCTCGGCTTCCCCGCGCTCGGCGCGGTGGGAACGGGCGTCTCCAACGCCGTCGCGATGTGGTTGATGTTCGCGGTGATGCTGAGGTACGTCCTGCGGCATCGCGTCTACCGGCCGCTGCGCTTGTTCGAGCGCTTCGATGGGCCGCGGCTGCGCGCGCTGGGCGAGATTCTCGCCCTCGGCTTGCCGATCGGCGGCGCCATCCTCTCGGAGGGCGGGCTGTTCGTGGCGGCGGCTTTCATCATGGGGACCATGGGAGCCACGGTAGTCGCGGCTCACCAGATCGCGCTCAACTACGCCTCGCTGATGTTCATGATCCCGCTCTCGCTGCATTCGGCGACGACCATCCACGTGGGGCATGCGCTCGGCCGCGGCGATGTCGCCGCCGGTCGCTTCGCGGGGTTCACCGGCATCGCGATGTGCGGCGCCTTCATGGCCGCTTCGGCCGTCGGGATCTTCGCGTTCGGGCCGCAGATCGCGGCGCTTTATACCGCCGACCCGGCCGTTCGTACGCTTGCCGCAGCGTTCCTGCTGATGGCTGCTATCTTCCAGTTTTCCGATGGCTTGCAGGTCGGCGGAGCGGGTGCGCTGCGTGGCTTCAAGGACGCGCGCGTGCCGATGCTGCTCGCGCTGTTCGCGTACTGGGGCGTCGGATTTCCACTGGCGTACGGGCTGGGCGTCGCCGCGGGTCTCGGACCGAGATATGTCTGGGTCGGCCTGATCGCGGGACTGACGGTGTGTGCGCTGCTGCTCAACCTGCGCTTCTACTGGATTTCCGGCCGCGCCGTGCGCCAGGCTGCGCGCCCTTAGATTGAGAACAACACAAGGAAAAATCACTTGAGCGACTTGAGAGGACCCGCGGGCGCCCTGTGCTTGTGCGCCTGCCTGCTGCACACGGGAGCGATCCACGCGGCGACGCCAGGCGCGGATCAGCAGTTGCACGACATCGTCGAGAACTACTTCGAGGAGGGCCTGGTCCTCGACCCGGTGTTCGCCACGCAGATCGGCGACAACCGCTACAACGATCGTTTTCCGAACGACCTGAGCCCGGAGTGGCGCGCGGCGGACCGCGCGCTGGAGGAGCGTGCGCTCAAATCGCTCGAGGGCATCGATGCGGCCTCGCTTTCCGAGGGCGGACGGCTCACCTACGACGTCTTCAAGTATGGCCGCTCGCAGGCGCTGCGCGGCTTCGGTTTTCCGCGCGAGCTCCTGCCGATCGATCAATTCAACAACGGCGTGGGCGATTTCGTGGTGCTCGGCTCCGGAACCGGGGCGCAGCCCTTCAAGACGCGCGAGGACTACGAGAACTTCATTCAGCGCATGGCGGGCTTCGAAGTCTGGGTGAACCAGGCGATCACGAACATGCGCGAGGGCGTCACGCACGGTGTGGTGCAACCGCGTCCGCTGATGCAGCAACTCCTCCCGCAACTGCGCGCGCTCGTGCCCGCGAAGATCGAGGACAGCATCCTCTACGGACCCCTCAAGTCGCTGCCCGCAGGCCTCGACGAGCGGGCGCGTGCGAGCCTGGTCGACAACTATCGCGCGGCAATCTCACGGTGCACTCAGGCGATTCAGCGGCTCGCCGACTACATCGAAAAGGATTACCTGCCGAAGACGCGCAGTTCTGTGGCGTGGACCGCGCTGCCGAACGGCGACGCATGGTACGCGTACCGCATCGCGCGGTTCACCACCACCCAGATGTCGGCCGCTGAGATCCACGAGCTTGGATTGAAGGAAGTCGCGCGCATCGAGAGCGAGATGAACGAAGTGCGCCGCCAGGTCGCGTTTGCCGGCGACCTGCACGCGTTCTTCCGCTTCGTGCAGAACGATCCGCGCTTCTACTACACCAACGCGGACGACCTGCTCACGGGCTATCGCGACCTCAAGCGCCGGATCGATGCTTTGCTGCCGAAGGAGTTCGCCGACTTTCCCAAGGCCGATTACGAGATTCGCGCGGTCGAGCCGTTCCGCGCCAAGTCTTCAGCCGGCGCGTTCTATCAGCGCCCGTCGGCTGACGGCTCGCGGCCCGGTATTTTTTACGTGAACACCTACGATCTGAAGGCATGCCCGAAATTCGGCATGGAGACGCTCTCGCTGCACGAGGCGTCACCGGGTCACCACTTCCAACTCTCGATCCAGCAGGAGCTCACCGACCTGCCGCGCTTTCGACGCTTCGAGTTCTACGTCGCGTACGCGGAAGGCTGGGCGCTCTATGCCGAGTCGATCGGCAAGGAACTCGGGCTCTTCACCGATCC
>Ga0126377_10003233_pt1 | contig 11479 bp, 5 predicted proteins | sample PanSoiMetPlot_22_FD_92647 | JGI IMG/M metagenome (GOLD analysis project Ga0126377, IMG submission 92647) | Tropical forest soil microbial communities from Panama - MetaG Plot_22 | ecosystem: Environmental > Terrestrial > Soil > Tropical forest > Bulk soil | place: Panama | collected 2016-02-17
AATGGCCAACCAGTGCCTCTATTGCCTGGTCGCTCACGGCGCGGCGCTGCGCGAGGCTCTGGGTGATCCGATCAAAGCCGACCGCATCACGCTCGATTACAGGCGCGCAGAGCTGGACGCGAAAATGGAAGCCGTCCTGGATTTCGCGGTGAAGCTGACCGAACTTCCGACCGATTGTTCCCGGCAAGACATCGAGCATCTGAAGAGCCTGGGATTGACGCAGGAAGAGGTGTGGGACGTGATCGAGATCGCTGCGATGTACAACTTCACCAATCGAATGGCGTCGGCGACGGGAATGATTCCGAACCGCGAATATCACGCGCTGGCCAGATAAGAGGAACTATGGCGATCAAGGACGATCTTGCGCACTGGGAGGCCGAAGATTTCGGTGTTGATCTGATTGACCTGACGCTCGGCGATCTGCTCGATCAGCGCGCTGATGAGCTGCCAGACAAAGAGGCGCTGGTCTACGACTATCCTGAGATCGGACTCGAACTGCGGTTGACTTACGGGCAGTACCGCGGCGCCGTGAATCGGCTGGCGAAAGGTTTGATCGCGTTCGGCGTCGAGAGAGGCGACCACGTGGCCGTGTGGGCCACGAACATCCCGGAATGGATATTCCTGCAACTGGCGCTGGCCAAGATCGGCGGGGTGATCGTCACGATCAACACCAATTACCGCGCGGCTGAGATCGAGTATGCGCTGCGCCAGGGCGACATCTCCACGCTCTTTCTGATCGAGGGGCATCGCGGAAACAACTACCTGGAATCGCTCTACAGCGTCGCGCCGGAAATCAGAGCGATCACCGATCCGCTCAACGAAACCTTGCGCGTCCCGTCGCTGCCGCGATTGAAGCGCGCCGTATTGATCGACAAAGAACCGCGCAAGGGCCTGTCGTTGTTTTCAGATGTGATAACGTTGGCCGACCGAGTCTCCGACGACGAGTTGAAGACCAGACAGTCGAGCGTCAAACCGCGCGACGTGGCGATGATGCAATACACCAGCGGCACGACCGGCTCCCCCAAAGGCGTCATGCTCACCCATCACAACCTGATCAATCAGTCGCGCGTGGCCTGCACTCGCGGCGATTTGAGCGACGCCGAACGCTACGTGACGGCGATGCCGCTTTTTCACATCGCCGGGAGCCTGGGCGGCGTAATCTATTGTCTGTATCTGGGCTGCGCGCTGATTCAGATGATCGCCTTCGACCCGCTCAAAAACCTGGAACTGATCGAGCGCGAGAAAGGCACATTCACTTTCGCCGTGCCCACGATGTTGATCGCAATGCTTAATCACCCGCGCTTCGCGGAATTCGACCTTTCGACGCTGCGCAACATCTACACCGGGGCGACGCCGGTCCCGGCGCCGCTGATGGAGCGGATCAAAGAGGAGATCGGCGCGGATTGTTCGATCGTTTTCGGAATGACCGAAACCACCGGCGCGGTGACGCAATCATTCGGTACGGACAGTTTTGAATTGAAAGCCACGACGGTCGGCCTGCCACAGCCGCACACCTCGATCAGGATCATCAACCCCGGAACCGGCGAAACAGTGAAATTGGGACAGTCAGGCGAGCTGTGCTCGAAAGCCTTCTCGAATATGAAGGGCTATTACAATATGCCAGAAAAGACCGCCGAGACGATTGACGAAGAGGGCTGGCTGCATTCGGGCGACCTGGCGGTGATGCGCCCCGATGGCTACGTCAACATCGTCGGGCGCGTGAAAGACATGGTCATTCGCGGCGGCGAGAATGTTTATCCGGCGGAGATCGAAGCCTTCCTGATGAGCCACCCGAAGATCGCCGAGGCGCAGGTCGTGGGCATTCCCGATGAATTCATGGGCGAAGAGGTCTGCGCATTGATTCGAACGAGACAAGGCGAAGAATTGAACGAAGACGAAGTTCGTGAATATTGCAAGGCCGGAATCAGCCGCCACAAGGTCCCGAAGTTCGTACGTTTCGTCGAATCTTTCCCGCTTACGGCAAGCGGCAAGGTGAAGAAGTTCGAGTTGCGCGAACAGCTGATCAAAGAGATGGGGTTGGAGAACGTGGCGGGCATCAAGACTGCGTGAATATGTCCACGAAGGAGCGCGAAATGGCGCGGAGAGATTACAATAATGCTTTGCGATCTTTCGTGTTACTTTGTGGCGGGAAAAGTTATGAAAACCATCAGAATCGCAAACGGACAAGGCTTCTGGGGCGATTGGCTCGACGCCCCGTTTCAATTAGTCGAGCGCGGCCCAATCGATTATCTGACGCTCGATTACCTGGCTGAGATCACGATGTCGATTATGCAAAAGCAGAGGTCGCGCGATCCGAACGCCGGTTACGCGCGCGATTTTCTGTACGTCGTCGGACGCGTCCTGCCGAAATGCCTGGCCAGCGACATCAAGATCGTGGCCAACGCGGGCGGCGTCAACCCGCAAGCTTGCGTCGCGGGTTTGGCCGAGGTCGTCAAAAAGCTGGGGCTCGCTGGCAAGGTCAAAGTCGGCGTCGTCGCTGGCGACGACATTATGGATAGGCTCGACGATCTGATCGCGCAGGGCGTCGAGTTGAAAAACATGGACACGGGCGAACCGCTCTCGACGGTTCGTGATCGGGTGGCTAGCGCGAACGTCTATTTCGGCGCGGCGCCGATCGCCGAGGCGCTGAAACAAGGCGCGCAAATTGTCGTCACTGGCCGATGCACCGACACCGGGTTGACGCTCGGCCCGATGATCTACGAATTCGGTTGGAAGCTGGACGATTGGGACAAAATCGCCGCCGGAACAATCGCCGGCCACATCATCGAATGCGGCGCGCAAACAACAGGGGGCAATTGTCAGGTCGATTGGCAAACGATCCCCGATTTCTGGGACATCGGCTACCCGATTGTCGAGGCCGGCGAGGACGGGGCTTTCGACATCACTAAACACCCGGGGACCGGTGGGCGGATCACCGTGGCCGGCGTCACTGAGCAATTGATGTACGAGATGGGCGATCCGAAAAATTACATCACGCCGGATGGAGTCGCCGATTTCACGACGATCAGGTTGGAACAGGCCGGCGAAGACCGCGTGCGCATATCCGGCGTCCGGGGCCGCACGGCGACCGATCAATACAAGGTCTCGATCAGTTTCGCCGATGGGTTCAAAGCCGCGGGCGGATTGGTCTACGCCTGGCCCGACGCTTACTCCAAGGCCAAAGCCGCCGACGCGATGTTAAGAAAGCGGCTCGACGCATTAGGATTGAAGTTCGATGAGATTCTCTCGCAGTTCATCGGCGTCAATGCCACGCACGAAGGCTTGGGCGGCGAGCCTTCGCCCGACATCGCCGAAATAATGCTGCGCGTCGGCGTGAGGTCGAAGGACAAGGCGGCGGTCGAGCGGTTCACGAAAGAGATCGCGCCTCTCGCGCTCAGCGGCCCGCCGACCGTCACCGGTTTCGGCGGCGGGCGTCCGAAGGTCGAAGAGGTCGTGGCTTACTGGCCCGCGCTGATTCCGAAATCGGCGCTCGCGCCGAAGGTCGAGGTAATCAACGTTTGATTGCGGATTACAAACAGAGATTCATCCACAAAGTCACACTAAGAAGCACGAAAGGTTTTCTTCCTCTTCGTGAACCTTCGTATAGCTTGGTGGAGAAAATCACTGGCGCCGAAGCGCTATCATCGGATCAACCTTCGTGGCGCGCCGCGCCGGAATCCAGCAGGCCAGCAGCGCGACAGCAATCAGCAGTAACGCAATAACGGCAAATGTCAGCGGGTCGGTCGCGCTCACGCCGAAGAGCAGGCTCTTCAGCAATTGCGTCAGCGCGAGCGCGGCGACAAGGCCAATCGCCATTCCGATAGCCACTAGCGTCATCCCTTGCCGCGCGACCATACGCAACACGTCGCGGGCGTTCGCGCCGAGCGCCATGCGAATTCCGATTTCGCGCGCGCGCTGCGCCACCGAGTACGCCATCACGCCGTAAATTCCCGCCGCCGCCAGCGCCAGCGCCACCATCCCGAAGACGCCCAACACGCTGCCAGCCAGTCGCGCCGGCAACAAGGCCAGTCCCAGATGCTGGCGCATCGTCTTCACGTCATATAACGGCAGATTTTTATCGAGCGCCGCAACTTCGCCGCGCACAGCCGCGAGCGAATTGAGAGGATCGCCTTGCGTCCGCACAACCAGTGTCGGCGACAGGCCGATATTTTGCGCCATATTGAAGTAGATAAACGGAGCGGCTTCTTCGCCGAGCGTGGCGTACTTGCCGTCCTTCACAACTCCTATGACTGTCAGATAGGACGAGTTGTTTACGCCACTGCCGGCGCCCATTTGAACGCGTTTGCCCAGAGGCTGCTGTCCCGGCCAGTAGCGGCGCGCGAAGGCTTGGTTGATCAGCGTCACGCCGGGCGCGTTCGCGTTATCCAGCGGTTGGAATGTGCGTCCTTGCAGCAATGGTATGCGCAGCGTTTCAAAATATCCCGGCGCGACAAAACTGGAATTGATCTCCATGCTTTCGCCCGGTTGCGCTGTGTAACCTTCGATGGTCATGCCGCGCCGCGAGCCACCAAAGCCGAGAGGCAGTTGGTCGGTCAGACTCGCCGAGACGACGCCGGGCAAGGCGCGCACCCGTTCCAGCAACTGATCAGTAAAATTCCGTCCCTTCGTTTCGTCGTAACCCTGCAACTGCAAATCCATCGACAGAGCCAGCAGGTTGTCGGCGACAAAGCCTGGATCAATCGAGCTGGCGTTGCGCAGGCTGCGCAAAAACAGTCCGGCGCAGACGAGCAGCATCAACGACAGCGCAACCTGCGTGACGACCAGCGCGCCGCGCAATCGCCCCCGCCGTCCTCCAGTATTGGCCGCGCCGGTCTCGTCCTTGAGCGAGGCGATTACATCAGGACGCGAAGACGCCAGCGCCGGCGTCAGGCCGAAGACAATCCCGGTCAACAACGACAATCCGAACATAAAGCCGAACACGCGCCAGTCGGCCTGCAAGTCGAATTCAACGGGAATCGGTAAGGGAGGTTTGAAAGTCATCAGCAAATCCGCTCCCCACCAGGTGAGCGGCAACCCCGCCGCGCCGCCGATCAGCGCCAGCAATAGGCTTTCCGTCAGCAATTGCCGGATCAAGCGCCATCTCCCCGCGCCTATGGCGAGACGTATGGCGATCTCTTTGCGCCGCGCGGTCGCGCGAGCGAGCAGCAAATTGGCAATGTTGGCGCAGGCGATCAGCAACACAAGGCCAGCCACCGTCATCAGCAGGGCCATAAAAATCACTATCGGCATGCGCGCCTCCGGAAACAGGCGGGCCTCGCTTTCCGGAAGCAGCGAAATACTGCGCCCCTGGCGGCGGATGTTCTCCCACTGCTGCGGCCATTCTTTGTAAAGCTGGGCCGCGATGGAATTGAAATCGGCTCGCGCCTGCTCAATCTTGACGCCGTGTTTCAAGCGCCCCATCACCAGAAACCCGCGGTCCCCGCGCTCGGTCAGGTAACTACTGCCAGGGACTGCCTGCCCGATCATCATCGCCGGTATCCACCAATCCGCCGCGAAGCCGCGCAACAATCCCGCGTATTTTTCCGGCGCGACGCCGACAATGGTGAATGGATGGCCGTTGATTCTGACGCTGCGGCCCACGGTCGCCGGATCGCCGCCGAAGCGCGTTTGCCAGAGCTTGTGACTGATGACGACGACCGCGCGCTCGCCTGGCGTCCGACCCTCTTCTGGCAAAAAGCCGCGCCCGAGCGCCGGTTTGAGACCGAGCGCGGAAAAGTAGTTCCCGCTTACGATCTCGCCGAACATGCGCTCGTTTGCCCCGTCAATATTCAGGCTGAGCGGCTGCGACGGTTTATAAGCCACCAATCCCGCAAAAACCCGATTGCGGTCGCGGAAATCAATATAATCGGGATAAGACGTCGCTCCAAAATCGCCGCTGCTGAAATCGCTGGTGTAGACCGCCGCGAGTTCTTCCGGTCTTTCCACCGGCAGCGGACGCAATAGCAGCGCATTAACCAGACTAAAAATGACCCCATTGGCCCCAATGCCCAGGCTGAGCGTCAACGCGACAACTAACGTAAAGCCCGGCTGCTTCCATAACATTCGCGCGCCGTAGCGCAAGTCTTGCCAGAGTGTTTGCATGTTTTGTCCTCACTGTAGAAGCGTTTGCATAAGCGCTCCAATGTCATTCCTGCCGCAAAGCTACTATCGGATCTATTCGCGCCGCGCGTCGAGCCGGCCAGAAACAAGCCTGAAGACCTGCGATGAGCAGGATCAGCGAGACGGCGATGAACGTGATCGGGTCGAATGGAGAGACGTTCCAGATCTGGCGGGCGAGCAGTCGCGCCGACAGAAAGCTGCCCGCCAATCCCACCGCAACGCCGATCAACAGGAGCCACGCGCCGCGCCTCACGACCATCCCGGAGATCTTGGCTGGGCTGGCGCCGAGAGCTATTCGCACGCCGATCTCGTGTGTCTGCTGGGCCACCGAACTGGACATCACGCCGTAGACTCCGATGACCGCAAGCGTCAACCCCAGCGCGCCGAAAACCGCGAAGAGCGCCAGGTTGAAACGCGGGCCGGCGTAGACTCCTTCCTGAAGAACCCGATCAATCGTCCTGACATCGGTGACCGGTTGATCCTTGTCAATCGAGAAGACCTGGTTTAACACGGATTTTGTAATTCCGGCGGGGTCGGCCTGAGTGAGCGCCACCAGACGATCCGCTCGTCCCGTCAAGGTGAACGGCAGATAGACTTCGGGCGTCACCTGATCGGTGAGTCCGCGGTTGAGCGTGTCCTTCACCACGCCCACGACCTGGAAGGAGTCGTCCGTCGCTCCGAACGGAGGCTGCTTCAATCGAGGAATGCGAACCACCCTCCCAAGCGCGTCGCGCCCATCGAGCCGCCCGCGCACGAAGCTCTGATTGATAATGGCCAATTGCCGTTTGCCGCTCACTTCGTTCTCATCGAAGAGCCGCCCCTCGACGAGCGCGATTCCTAGAGCCTTGGTGTAATCGGCGTTGATTTGATGGATGACGACCGGCCGCGTGTCCTGCTGCGCGACGCCCACGATCTCCACCGGCGTGTTGAAGTTTCCGAACGGGTGCATGCCGGTGTTCAATCCGACGGCCTGCACGCCGGGAACCGCGCTCACGCGGCGGAGCAATTCCTCGAAGAACGCGATGCGGCGCTCACGATCTGGATAACGCTGCTCCGGCAGCGGAACGCGCATCGTCAAGAGCCGGTCGGTTCGGAAGCCGAGTTCGACGTCCTGCACCGCCATAAACGTTCGCATCATCAGACCGGCGCCCACCAGCAGCATCAGCGACAACGCGACCTCGGCGACCACCAGAGCTTTGCGCAGCAACGCCTGTCTCGAACCTCCCTGCAGACCGCGCCCCGCCTCTCGCAGCGGATTGGCCAGATCGCCGGCGCTCGTGTGCAGCGCCGGAGCGAGCCCGAAGAGAATGCTCGTCGTCGCCGACACGAGCACTGTGAAGAGCAGAACCGGAGTGTTGAGCGCTATCTCCGACTCGTCAGGGATCGTGTCGGGAGGGACGATGGCCAGGATGGCTTGCAGGCATCCGAACGCCAGCGCCACGCCCAGCGCGCCTCCGGCCACCGCGATTATCAGGCTCTCGGTCAACAGTTGGCGAATCAGACGCGACCGGCTCGCCCCCAAAGCGGCTCGCACCGCCATCTCTTTCTGCCGCGCGCTGGCCTTTGACAACAGCAGGTTCGAAACGTTCGCGCAGGCGATCAACAACAACAGCCCGACCGCGCCGAATAATATCCAGAGGTTTTCACGAATACTGCTGGGGAAGGTCTCCTTGAAAGAGAGCAACCCGACGCGCCAGTGGTCGGGAAATTGCGCGGGCTCAATTTTTTTCAAATCTTCGATGATCGGGCGGAGATCGACTTCGGCCTGCGCTTCGGTGACGCCCGGTTTCAATCTTCCGAGCAGGTGCACACCGCGAACGCCCTCGACTACGCGCCCGCGCTCGAACGTAATCGGAAGGTAGACGTCGGCGCCGCGCCACATAAACCGCTTCGGCATGACCCCGATCACCGTGCGGACCTTGTCGTTCAAACGAAGCTGCCGCCCCACAACTTTCGGATCGCCGCCGAACTGCCGCTGCCAGAAACGGTAGCCGAGCACGGCCACCGGAGCCGCCTCGGGTCTGGCGTCATCCGGCATAGTCGTCCTGCCGATCAGCGGCGGCACGCCCATCACCTGAAATGTATTAAACGTGCCGTAATTCCCGCGCAGCCGCTGCGGCTCGCCGCCGTCAGTCCACAAGACGTCGCTGATGGTGGAAGCGATCACTCCTTCAAAGATGGTGTTCCGCTCGGCGATCTCCAGAAACTGATCTGTCGAGTAGCCAAGTCGGTAGCCGCGCTGGCCCGGATCCCAAACCTTGACGCTCATCAGATTGTCCACGTCTTTGTAAGGGAACGGATCGAGCACGACGGCATGAATCACGCTGTAAATCGCAGTGGTCGCCATTATGCCGAGCGCGAGCGAAAGGACTGCGATTGAAGTGAAGCCGGGACTCTTCGCCAGATGGCGAATACCGAACCGTACGTCACGCAAAAATTCTGCAAGCCAGTTAAGCATACATGCAAAAGCCTCGAAGATTGGCTTATCATTTAGCGTCAAATGACGCTAAATGATGGAGAACGTTATGGCATTACCGAAAGAAAGACTTCTCTACACGATTGAACAATATCTCGAAATGGAACGCGCATCCAAAGAGCGGCACGAATACCTTGACGGATATGTCTACAATATGGCGGGGGAAAGCACTGAACACAGCACTATTAACGCCAACCTGATCGCGACCCTCGTCGCGCAACTCCGTGGCAAACCTTGCCGCGCGTTCTCTCCAAATATGAAAATCCGCAGCGGGCCGCTCTTCAAGGAGCAAAAGACGAACAAGGGGATGTTTTCATACGCCGATGTTTCCGTCGTCTGTGGCGAACCGCAATTTCACGACAAGTTCCAGGACATTCTACTCAACCCGATCGTCATCATCGAAATCCTTTCCGAATCAACCGAAGGATTCGATCGGGGCGAAAAATTCATTCGATATAGAACGCACATTCCGACCCTGCAGGACTACGTGCTGGTTTTACAGACGCTACCGCTAATTCAGGTCTACTCGCGGCATTCGGACGGATGGTTGATGACTGATGCTCTTGGACTCGAAGGCTCGATTCGCGTGCCTTCGATTGATTGCCATCTATCGATGTCAGAAGTCTACGACCGCGTCGAGTTTCCGACTCTCGAAAAACAAGAGGAAGAAACGGACACGGGCTACGAGAACGACTGACGCAAAATCATTCACATCGCAGCGCAATCATCGGGTCAACCTTCGTCGCCCGCCGCGCAGGGACGAATGCGGCCAGCAGAGCGACGATTGTCAGCAACAACGCGATCCCGACTAATGTCAGCGGATCATTCGGACTGACGCTATACAGTAATCCCTTCATCAACCGCGTCAAAGCGACAGAGACCGGCAGTCCCACGCCGACGCCGGCGAGCGCCAGCGTCATTCCCTGCCGCAGGATCAGTTTCAGCACATCTCGCGATTGCGCGCCGAGCGCCATTCGGACGCCGATCTCCTGTGTGCGCTGCGCGACGTTGTAAGACATCACGCCGTAGATCCCGATCATCGCCAGCGTCAACGCCAGCCCTGCGAAGAGCGACAACAGGGCCGCCACCAAACGCTGCGGCGCGACCGTCTTGGCAATCGCCGTTTCCAGCAATTGCGCGCGGCGAATTGGCTGCTCCGGGTCAATCGATTGCACGGCGCGGCGGATGCCGTTGATCAGGCTCTCCGCCGGAGCCTTGCCGCGCACGATGAGCGTCATGTTGAGCGTGGGCAGTTGCCACGCGGGGATGTACATTTCAGGTTGGAAATCATCTTTCAACTGTTCGTGTTTGACATTGCCGACAATGCCAATGATTTCACGCGAGACTGCTTTACCGTAAAGCTTGACCTCCTGCGGCATGCCAATCGTGATGCGCTTGCCAAGTGGGTTTTCATTGGGCCAGAAACGTCTGGCAGCGGCTTCGTTAATGATCGCCACGCCCGGATGTTCTATGTCATCGGCGTCCGTAAAATCGCGCCCGGCGGGCAGCGGAATGCCCATCGTCGCGAAATAGCCAGGCGCCACCTGGTGTCTGTCGGCGCTCGGGCTGTCTACCAGTGGAGTCGGGCGATCATCGATGCTGAACGAGCTCGTGCCGCGCGATCCGCTGAATGGCAGGCTGGTTCCGAATCCGGCGGACTCGACGCCGGGAATGGCGCGCGCCTGTTCGAGCGCGCGGCGAAAGAATTCTGCCTGTCGCCCGTCTTCAGGATATTTGGCGCGCGGCAGGTTAATTGAGCAGGTCACGACATTTTCCGCCCTGAAGCCGGGATTGATGTTCAGTAGTTTCCATAGGCTTTCGAGCAGCAATCCGGCGCTCACCAACAATACTAGCGACAATGAGATTTCGGCTACGACTAACCCGCCGCGCATGAGTTTCAAACGCCGCGCGCCAGTGGCCGAGCGGCTGTTTTCGCGCAGCGCCTGGTTCAAATCTGTCTTCGTCGCCTGCCACGCCGGCGCCAATCCAAAAAGCGCGATCGCAAGGAGCGAGATCAAAAACGTAAAGGCGATAACGTAGCCGTCAATAGTGATCTTCTCATATGTTGGAATCGCCGCCCGGTTGATCGCCAAGAGCGCGTCAATGCCATAACTCGCCAACAACAATCCCAACGCGCCGCCGAGCACGGCCAGCAGCGCGCTCTCCACGAGCAGCAAGCGAACCAGACTCCATCGCGAGGCGCCGAGCGCGCTGCGCAGCGCCATCTCTTTCCATCTCGAGGTCGCGCGTCCCAACATCAGATTCGTCACGTTGACGCAGGCGATCAACAGCACCAGCGCCACCGCGCCGAGCAGGATCATCAAAGGTCGATCGAGATTGCCAAAGCGAGTCTCGCGTACCGTCTCCACCTTCAAGGTAAAGTTCGGATCGAGGTTCGGAATCTCATTTTTGAGTCGCTCAGCGATGTTTCGCAGATCGGCGCGCGCCTGCTCGGCCGTCACGTTCGGTTTGAGCCGCGCTACGCCAGTTAAAAACGCCGTCCCGCGGCCGTACTTCGCCAGGTCGAGCGCCAACGGCGCCCATACTTCGATGTCGGGATTCGGGAAGTCGAAGTTGGGCGGCATGACTCCGATGACCATGTACGGTTCGCCGTTGAGTTGAACGTTCCGCCCCACTATTTGCGTGTCCGAGCTGAAGCGCCGCCTCCATAATCCGTCGCTGATCAGCGCGACATGTTCTTTACCCGGCGCGTCTTCTTCGGCGGTGAAGACGCGTCCTAGAGCCGGCGTCATCCCGACCACGCGCCCGAAATCGGCCGAAACTTGCACGCCGTTGAGCGCCTCCGGCTGCCGGTCTCCCGTCAACGTAAAGCTCATGTAATTGAAGGCGAAGTAGGAATCGAAGCTTTGATTACTGCTACGT
>Ga0126377_10003234_pt1 | contig 11479 bp, 10 predicted proteins | sample PanSoiMetPlot_22_FD_92647 | JGI IMG/M metagenome (GOLD analysis project Ga0126377, IMG submission 92647) | Tropical forest soil microbial communities from Panama - MetaG Plot_22 | ecosystem: Environmental > Terrestrial > Soil > Tropical forest > Bulk soil | place: Panama | collected 2016-02-17
ACAAAACGATGATCGCACGGCGTTTTTCGGTCCGCTTTGACAGGTCCGCGGCGGCTTGGTAGATCGCGTCGTTCAAGGTCGTCATTCCGTTAGCCTTAATGTCAAAGAGCTTGTCAGTAACGTCCCGCTGGTTCGAGAAGTCCTGCAATAGGTTAACCTTAGAGTCGAACGTATAGATCTCGCTGTTGTCTTCCGTTCTCAGCCCATCGAGAAACTTGATGGCCGCCGAGCGTGCGAGGCTCACCCTTTGCTCCATTGATCCCGATGTGTCTATCAAAATGACGGCGGCAAATGGCGTCTCCTCGGCTTGAAAGAAACTGATCGCTTGTTCCTTTCCGTCCTCAAAAACCTTGAACTGATTTTGATTTAAGCCAGGAACAGGTTTTCCAGCCGCATCGGAGATCGCGGCATTGAGCACGACGATCGATGAATCAACCGTGATCACCTCGTCCTCTTTCTGGCCATTTGCGGTGGCACCGATAGTGAGGCAGACGAGCAGCCCGGCGAACGAGCGCATCATGAAGCCAGGAACGAACAAGTGATTGAATGGACTATTTTTCAACGCGAAGGAAACGAGCAATTTTAAGGACCGTGTTGGAGCTTTGGATCGCCATGGCCGAGATACTGAACCGGCTCGTTTTTTTCAATTCGTCGAGAAGCCTCGCGGTCGAGTCCCGAAGGTATTTTACCCCACTTACAACGTCCTTGGGATCGTCCTCTTTCTTGAGGTCTTCGTCGGTTTCATCACCGTCGCTGCCGCCAAGTTCCCCGCGGATCTTCTTGACCAGCTTCTCGACGTTCTCGATCTTCGCCTTGTCGTCTTCGGTAAGAGAGCCGCGGCTTTCGAACGACTTTTCGACTTGATCACTAAGCTTTGCTGCTTCGGCACCCCGATCGAGCATCTCCTGATAGTTCTTTTTTTCACGCTCGATCTGCATTTTTACCAGCTGATCTTTCATCCCTCGGGGTGCGTCGGACGGATCGGACTTGCCGAGGTTGCCGGCGCCGTTTTCGGCATTCTGGGCAAACGCAAGCGCGGCCGTGAGCAGTACAAGCGACCCGATTATGCATGATCTAAAAAGAAGCCCTTTCATAAACGCTACAGATCAATTCCCCGTGTCCTGAACTGGTTCCGGCGAAACACCCGTGACCGCTTCAACGATCTTAGACATAAGCTCGTCTTCGGCCAAGCCTGAACTCTGCAGCGTCGTCCACTCCGACATCAGCCCATTTCCTGAGCGGCCCTCGACTTTAGCGTTAATGTAAACGTTGTTGTGAACTCCGTCTATTGATTGTATCTCGATGGTGTAGGTTATCTGTCCGCGCGTCCACGCTGTATCTAACGCAGGCAGGACAGCGTACCGCCCAAGCTCGTTTTGCGCAACGACCGCACCCTTCGCGACGACAAGGGGCTGAGTAATTATTATGCCGTCGCTAAATCGTGATGCTTTTTCATCAACAACGATCTTTCTTTCTTTTAGAACGTCCCCGATCGCAGAAATGATCGCATTGCGTCTTCCTGAGAGTCTGTATGGATTGGGAAGCTGGTCACGGACCTTCGTCTTACCCTTGCCCCAATCAAACGAACGGCCGACGTCATTCTCCCGGCCTGATTTTACCTGATTGCTGTCTTGCTTTATCTTGTCGGTTTGCGTATCGACGCCTTTTTGGGCCAACGCAGAAGACGAGAAAAACGTAACGATCGCCGCAATAAGCAGCGGGAGAAGAGATCGTTTTGAGACGGATTTCATGGCTTTACACCCCTAGAAAAAATATAGCGTAAACGGAGGAATATTGGAAGATATGATGTTCGCCTGTTCACTGGGGTTGTCGTCGTCAGATGCTATTTCTTCTCTCGCTCTGTCTGCTGAGATCGCCATAACAGCAAATGCTTCAGAAATGCGTGGTGGGCGGCGAATTTTGCAATACAAAACCCGGGAAAACCATCGAGAAATCCGGCCTTCAAGATATAGCTCCGGAGAAATGCGGCTGGGCCTGAAAAGGCCACGCGCGCCGCAGATGTCCTCACACCAGACCGGCGCATTTGCTCAGCCGCCATCGGGGCATACCTTTCGCCGATCATGCGATGGTGATATTCCGGACTGTCGATGCTGAAGTGTAATATCTGGTGCCTTAGGTTATCGACTTTCGCGTCCGTGTCCATCGACACCGATTCATGTATGACCCGCCCATTCCAACGCCCTTTTTTTCGGTTAAAAAGCCGGAGTTGCCTGTCCGGATACCAACCTGAATGCCTTATCGCCCGGTCCATGTAATACGTTAGCCGCGGAATGCGATAGCCGTCAGCGTTGGGAGCTGTCCGTCGGAACGCTTCGATCTCCGATCGCAATTCATCCGATACGCGTTCATCCGCGTCTAGCGAGAATATCCAGTCATTTTGTGCGGCTTCAATTGCAAATTGCTTCTGGGCCGAGAATCCCAGCCACGGCTGAACGATCACCCGCGCGCCTAGGTCCGCCGCGATCTGAACGGTTCTATCCGTGCTTTCCGAGTCTACCAAAAGGATCTCATCGGCCCACGACACCGACTTGATCGCATCCGTGATCTTCAGGTCCTCATTGAAGGCAATGATCACTGCCGAAACTTTCACGCTGTGGATTTTCGCAGAGTTGCTAAAAAACTTAAAGTGCCGGCACGAACCGGCACCTAGGTTAAATGTAAGTTGAAGGGGCCTTTAGTGATTATCCGTTGGTGAAACAACGTCGATGTTATTCACCTGGAACGTGGTTGATGTGACCCTTTGGAGATCGGCCAGCGCTTTGTTGTAGTCCGTCTCGGCCCGTATCTCAGAGTTACGTGCGTTGGTTAGTGCGTTCTCGCGTTGAAACAGAAGGAAGGTCGTCGATTTGCCGGCGTCGTAAAGCTTTCGCTCTCCGTCCAACTGGATCTCGGCATTTTCTCTCGCTGTCCGCGCTGTGATCACGCGCTGGCGCGCCGTTTCTAGGGCTTGGACGGCATTGCGAACCTCCATCACGACCGATTGTTCCTGGGAACGCATTTGGGCCGCGATCTGTTCCTGCTGGATCCTCGCTCCCGCCAGGTTAGCTTTGGCGGTCTTGTTGCCAAAAGGGAATGAGATGGTCACGCCTATCGAATAGTTCGGCGCATCGCTTCGGAACATATTCGCCAGCGATCGATTAAAGCCGCCGAAGAGGAAGCTTGGGGATGGCGGAATTACAACGGTATCGTTGGTTATCAACGACAAGCTGTGTATCGTTCGCAATTCATTGATCGCATTAAAAAACCTTAGATCGCCGGTCGATGTATACAAATTGGTCGTAAACCCGTTGTTCGCACCGCCCTGCGAAAGGCCCTGTAGGGAAAAGGACGTGTTGAGGTCGATCTGCGGCCTAACCTGGTTCTTGTAGAACGAAAGGTTGATGTCGTTTATCTCTTTGTCTAACTTTAACCGCTGCAGCTCGTATCGATTTGCCAATGCATCGGTCATTGCGGCATCGAGGCTGACAGGACCGGCATTAATTACCGGCTGGTCCGTTGGTACGTAACTCTGAAGCCATTCAGCCGACGACGGCTCCTTGATGAGCAACTGCTTTAAGGAGTTTTCCACAACAGAAACCTGCTGCGTAGAAAGCAGAAGATCCGTTTCCCGAGTCGCCAACTCCGTCGCAACCTCAGCTCGCTCCAGCGGTGCAGAAGCTCCGGCCGCGATGCGAGCCTCGATCTGCCTTAGGTTCTCCTTGGCGAGATTTACGTTCGCCAGTTGGTTCTGCTGATCGCGCAAAGCGAAAACAAGGTCCCAATATACCTGCTGAACACGAGCGATGGTCTCGATCGTTGTACGCCGGAAATCCGCATCGCTTTGCTGCAGCCGCTTCCGAGCGATCTTGATCTGTTGCCGTCGGGTGTCTATCGGCATGTTCCGGAACAGCGGCTGCGTATATCTGAAACCCAGGGCCGATGAATAGACAGCATTCGTTCCCAGCGCGAGCGCGGAGCCGGAGGTTACTTGTTGCTGGGCGAATGCATTCTCAGTACGCGTGTTGTCAAAAAAGACACTGTAGTTTCCGCCACCCGCAGGCAGGAACTGTGAGACATCAGAGTTGACCCGAAAATCGCGCGTTCCATTCTGGCCCGTGTTGTGATTCTTTGTGAATGTCGGAGCAACAGTCAATACCGGATCGTAAACCCCCAGCAACGAACGAAGCGACGTTTCCTGAAACCTCACATCATCTCGAGCGATCTCGATGGTGTTATTCCCCTCGAGAGCTTTTCTAATTGCGTCATTCAGCGACAAGGGCAGCGGCGAGCCGGTCTGAACACCTAGTCGCGTCGTCGCTGTGGTAGCGCCTTGATTGGCGGACCCATCCGTCTTGTCACTTTTGATCGTTGAGCCGCTTCGGGTGGTCTCGCCAAGATTTTTGGCAAGTTGCGGCTCCTGAGCAGGGATCGAGACAGCTCCAAGCGCAATGCTCAAAACCGATAGGAAAAAGAAAAATAGCCAGGATCGTTGAAAGAGTCTCATTATTGGATTGCTCCGGAAAAAATCAGTTTTGTCCTATGCTGGAAAAACTCAAACCCATACTACGTCCGCCTATTTTCGTTTGTTTCAATTATTTGCACGCCCGCAAGTGTCTCGGAATCGTGCAAATCGGTCAATTTGACGCCTTTGAACTTTGCCCCGAATTGCGATATCGTCAAGGTTTTGACCACATGAATTTTCGGGAGGCAATTATAGTCAAATGGCTGTAAAAGTAGGAATTAACGGTTTTGGAAGGATCGGGCGAAACGTGTTGCGTTCGTGCTTGGGTGACCAGGATATCGATTTTGTTGCGGTAAATGATCTTACCGATACGAAGACTCTCGCACACCTTCTAAAGTACGACTCCATAATGGGCAATCTCGACCATAAGATCACTGCTGACGGAGACACGATCCTGGTTGAGGCCGACAAGATCAAGGTTTTCTCGGAAAAAGATCCTGCCGCCATTGACTGGGAATCCGTCGGTGCCGAGATCGTTATTGAATCGACCGGGCGATTTACGAAAGCCGAGGACGCTAAAAAACATCTGCGCGGAAGTGTCAAAAAGGTCATCATTTCCGCTCCCGCAAAAGGTGAGGACATCACGATCGTTCTTGGTGTTAACGAAAATGTCTATGATCCGGCGGCACACCATGTGATCTCGAACGCCTCCTGCACCACGAATTGCCTCGCGCCGGTGGCCAAGGTGATCCACGAAAAATTTCGCATCAAGAACGCACTGATGAATACCATTCACAGTTACACGAACGACCAGCAGCTTCTCGATCTGCCCCATAAGGACCTGCGCCGTGCTCGTGCCGCTGCCTTATCCATGATTCCGACGTCAACAGGTGCCGCAAAAGCCGTTGCTCTCGTGATACCGGAATTGAAAGGGAAGTTTGACGGCATTTCCGTTCGCGTTCCCACGCCGAACGTTTCACTCGTTGATGTGGTGATGAACGTCGAGAAGGAGACGTCGACGGAAGAAGTAAACCGAGTCCTGAAAGACGCCGCCAATGAGGAGCTAAAAGGAATTCTCGCTTTTTCCGAGGAGCCCCTTGTATCGATCGACTTTCGAGGCAATTCAAATTCCTCGATCGTGGATGCTGAAAATACCAAGGTGATCGGCGGCACCGCCGTAAAAATTCTCTCCTGGTATGACAACGAGTGGGGTTACTCGTGCCGCGTCCGCGATCTGGTAAAATATATCGCGTCAAGGGGACTCTAAACTTTAAGCAGACACAATATGTATTTGATTGGCCGCTCTCTCCTCATAGTCGGTCTGATCCTGGGTGTTTTCGCGAGTGTTCCCGCGCAGAAGCGAAAACCGAGGAAGGTTATTGTACGCGGCAACATCGCCACGGTTTCCACGGCCCCCGCGATGCCGCCGGATGTCCAGCGCCGTTACGGCGCCTTTATGCAAGTCTGGCTAACGATCCGTGATAAATACTTCGACCCGACGTTCAGCAGCCTCAATTGGGACGACATCCGCACCGAATATGAACCCAAGGTAAAGGCCGCCCGTTCGGATGCCGAGCTCCACGATATCCTCGGAGTGATGATCGGTCGCTTAAACCGCTCTCACCTGGCCATTATCCCCCCGGAGGTTTATCAGGCTATCGAGGCCGTAAAGAAAGAGGTAAAGGCAAAAGAGAGACAATACGCGAAGTCACCGCTGGAGGTGGATGATGCAGCCCCTGACGCTGATGCAGGTGATGAAAATGAAATAGAGCCTGCGGACCCGTCGGCCCAGTTTGGCATTGGTGTCGACTTGTCCCTCATCGGTGATCGATTTGTTATCACTCGACTCGATCCAAATTCTGCTGCTGAATACTCGGGGCTGAAGCGGGGATACATAATCGACAAGGTTAACGGTGTTTCGCTGACCGACATGCTGGGTCGGATTCAGATCTACTACGCCGCGATCAGCAAAACCCATGTCAAGCAATACATACCGGCAGAAGTTGTTGCGTGGATGCTCAACGGAGCAAGAGATACTTACGTAAACGTCGGATATATTGATGAAAACGAGCAGGCAAAGGAGGTTCGCATCAGGCGTGAACCTTTGAAGGATAAAGGCGTTGTCATAATCCCCAACTTTCCTCAGTATCCGTTAAGCTTTGAATCTCGTTCCCTGAATGACTCCGTTGGCTACATAAGATTCAACATGTTCGCAATGCCGGTAAACGAAAAATTCTGCAATGCGATTGGCGAGTTGAAGTCTAAGGATGGATTGATCATCGATCTGCGCGGAAATTCGGGCGGGGTTTTAGCGTCGCTTCCTATCCTGGCGGGTATGCTGACAACGACCTCCATCGATCTCGGCACCGCGGTCTACAGGAATACGTCAGAACCACTGCAGGCACCGTCCAAGGCCAAAAATTTCAGGGGAAAAATAGTGGTCCTCGTAAACGACAGCACTGCATCCGCCGCCGAAATGTTTGCCATGGCGCTTCGTGAAAACGGGCGGGCCCTGATAATAGGCGAGCATACCGCGGGAGAGGCCCTTCCATCGGTAACTGTAAAACTCGCAACCGGTGCTGTCTTTCAGTATCCGATCGCAAATTATAGGTCGTCAGGGGGAAAATATATTGAAGGATCGGGCATTGAGCCGGACGTAAGAATTTCACTCGATCGGAAGGCTTTGTTGGACGGAAAAGATCTGCAACTCGACGCCGCACTAAAGATGCTGGCCGATAAAAGTGCTTTCTTGAACTTAAAACCCGTGGAGAAGCCGGGCGCAGAAAGCCGTGGCATCGGGACCGGATCGGGGGACGCAGCTCCACTTCCACCGCCGCCCGTGGCAAAGGCAAAACCGGATGTCTTGACGCGTCTTCCCGCCGCTGTGGAAGTTGTAAAACGTACGTTTCCACCGGGGCATGACGAGGCGTCAAGAAAATATATTAACGATTTTCTCACTGCGATCGGCGGCAAAGAGGGTATCAAGGCGATCAGTAAATATTCCGTGACCGGCAAGATCGACGTTGATCTGGGAGGCGGTTCAAACACGTTCGTCTTCAAAGCCTTTCGGGATAAGCCCGACAAATATGCCGAGATAACTTCGGTGTCTTCGGTTGGTGAAGTTCGCGAGGTCTACGACGAAAAACAGCATTATCTTCAGACGGATGCCGGGCTCGAACGAGACTTACCGCGGATTTTCACGGCCGCCGATGCTGACCTGCTTACTCCGATCTTCGAACTGACGGCTGCGGATGAGTTATTTCCGTCGCTTTCCTTCACGGGGACTTTTGACCGGGATGGGAGAAAGGCCGCAGTTATCGAGGGAAAAACGAAGGACGGAACGGACGTGGCTTTTGCATTCGACGTTGAGACCAAAATGCTGGTCAACCTTACACGGTCTTATAGATCGACATCTTTCGGCGATTACAGAAAGGTTGGCGATTTATTCCTGCCTTTTTTGATCGAGAGAGGATATGCCGCAAAGGTCCGGTTAGATACAATTAGCGTTAACCAGACGATCGATCCAGCGATCTTCACCAAAAAGGTGAGTTGCTTTGACCGTCCGGATTAAGGATCGGAAATTAGCTCGAGAGCAGCAAATCTCTTGACAATAGTGTTCGTATATAGTACGCTGTCCTATGCGTGCAACGCCGTGTGAAATATATATGGCAATTTTGTTTTAAAATAATCAGAATTGAACCGATACAATGTGGTAAGTCGTTATTAGCAAGATAGTTACATGTCCCAGTCTCACTTGGGACAAGCCTGGGACAAAGGAGGGACGAGGGTCGGGACGGCTGACTGCAAACAATTGATACTTAGAAGGTTAGAGTCGCATCTCAGATCGGCATGTCCCGCGTGGAGGCAACAGGTTCGTCATGGATAAGAAGACAATTAAAGATATCGATATCGCCGGCAAGCGAGTCTTCATTCGGGTAGATTTTAACGTTCCGATCAAGGAGGGAAAGATAGAGGATGACACGCGAATTCTCGGAGCTCTGCCAACGGTCGAATACGCCATGGAAAAAGGAGCGAAGGTCATCCTGGCTTCTCATCTCGGACGCCCGCTGAAGGAGAAGAAAAAAGCAGAAGAAAAAGGCACGCCGTATGATCCGGCAAAATACAGTCTTCGGCCGGTGTACGAGTATCTTCGACAGGTTCCGGGGTTACAGCAGGTTTCGGCTCGTGGTGACGAGCCCGTAAAGACAAGTGACGACGGCACAGCAATTGGACGTGCGGAGATCAAGAATGATCGTGTTTTCTTTGCGTCCGATTGCGTCGGCGACGATGTCAAAAAGCAAGTTGACCAACTGCAAACCGGGCAGGTTCTGCTCCTTGAAAACCTTCGTCTTCACGCGGAAGAGGAAAAGAACGATCCGGAGTTTTCAAAACAGCTTGCGGAGCTTTGTGATGTTTACGTAAACGACGCATTTGGTACCGCTCATCGCGCACATGCTTCAACCGAAGGCATTACCCGCTTTGTGAACGACAAGGTGGCCGGCCTGTTGATGGAAAAAGAATTGAATTTCCTTGGAAAAGCCCTTCACGATCCTGAGCGGCCGTTTGTCGCTATTCTTGGCGGTGCCAAAGTTTCCGATAAGATCCCGGTTATCGAATCACTGATCGAACGCAAGGTCGATAAACTCCTGATCGGCGGTGCGATGGCCTACACTTTTTTCAAGGCGCAAGCCTTCACCGTCGGCAAGTCGCTGGTTGAGGACGAAATGATGCCGAAAGCGCTTGAGATCGAACAAAAAGCGAAAGATGCCGGAGTCGAGTTGCTCTTACCGACCGATCATCAGGTCGTTGATTCCTACGACCCGTTGAATTCTCGGAAAACGATCCCGATCGCGTTTACTAATGTTGGATTGGTTGGTTTGGATATCGGTGCCGAGACGATTGAAGTCTTTAGTCGCGCTCTCGAAGGAGCAAAGACTATTGTATGGAACGGTCCCATGGGGATGTTCGAAGAAAAGCCTTTTGACAAGGGTACAGTCGCGATTGCAAAAGCCGTTGCGGAAGCGACGGAAAAAGGCGCAACCTCGATCGTTGGCGGAGGCGACTCCGTGGCGGCTGTAAACCAGGCTGGCCTCGCAGACAAGATCTCACATATCTCAACCGGCGGCGGCGCAACATTGGAGTTCCTCGCGGGTGATGTTCTTCCCGGTGTTGCTGCTCTCGATGATAGATAGATGGCAAGAATAGGTTGGACGAGCGATATCCATCTTGACCGCCTTACCGAGCGCGACTATGCCGATTTCAAAGAGCATTTACTTGAACTGGATTGCGATCTTTTGCTTATCTCGGGGGACATCGCGGAGGGAGAGAGGGTTTTTACGTCGCTTGATGACCTTGCCACATCTCTTCCGTATTCTATTTATTTTGTACTTGGGAACCACGATTTTTATTTCGGTGGGTTTGCAGCGGTTCGCCAGCGGATACACGAGCTCTGTTCGAATCATGTGAATCTATTTTGGCTCTCGGAACTGGATGTTGTGCCGATCTCGGATACGACATGCTTGATCGGCGTGGAAGGCTGGGGAGATGGCCAGTATAAACCTGTCCCAGAAAGCGGGACGCTGCCGCGGGACTTTTTGAACATTCAGGATCTGGCGAGTCTAAGACGCGCCGATTACTCTCATACCCTGATGTTACTCGGGGTCGAGTCTGCTGAGATTCTTAAGCCGAAGCTTTTAAAGGCAGTTCGGGAATACGAGAAGACCGTTGTCGTGACCCACGTTCCACCCTTTCCCGAGGTGTCGTTGGATCGTTCACTCCGCATATGCGGGGATGACAAAATGCCTTTTTATAGCTGCAAAGCGGTAGGTGATTTGCTCCTGGAACAAACAGAGGCCAATAAGGATCGCTCGCTGATGGTGCTTTGCGGCCATACGCATGAAGGCGCCGACGTTAATATTCGGGATAACCTCCGAGTTCGTGTCAAGGATGCCAGCTATGGAAGCTGGTGGGATGCTGTTTTGATGGAAATATGAGAAAACCTGTAATCGCTGGAAACTGGAAAATGTACAAGCTACTCTCGGAGGCGGTTGAAACGGCCTTGGCGTTAAAACCGCTCGTCGCCAACGCCAATCATTGCGAAGTGGTGATCGCTCCGGTTTTTACGGCCCTGAAGACGATTGCGGACAGGCTTGAAGGTTCGAACATAAAGGTCTCGGCTCAGGATTGCGGTGCTCAGAACGATTTCGGCGCACATACGGGAGAGGTAGCTCCGTCAATGCTGAAAGACGTAGGTTGCTCCCATGCGATCATCGGTCATTCAGAGAGGCGACAGTTTTATTGCGAAACTGACAAGTCGGTAAATAAGAAGACAAGAGCCGCTCTCGCAACCGGTTTAACTCCGATTGTGTGCGTTGGTGAATCGCTCGCCGAACGCGAAGCGGGAAAGGCCGAATCAGTCGTCGAAGGCCAGTTAAATAAGGGTCTCGATGGTTTGACAGTCGCTGACATGGAACGTATCATTATCGCTTACGAGCCTGTCTGGGCGATCGGAACGGGTAAAACCGCCACGCCTGAACAGGCTCAAGAAATGCACGGGCACATTCGCGGTGTTATTAGAAAAACACACGGCGGCGAAACTTCTCAGGGTCTGAGAATTCTTTACGGCGGTTCGGTTAAGCCGGACAACATAAGGGACCTGATGGCCCAGGCGGATGTGGACGGTGCATTGGTTGGCGGGGCAAGCTTGGATGCTGATAGTTTTGCTAAAATAGTGAATTATCGTTGAGCTCCGAAGCCGGTAGGTGATTATTGTGTTGATCTATATTTTATACGGAATCTTTCTTCTTTCCTGTGTTGTTCTGGTAGCAGCCGTATTGCTGCAGCCGGGAAAGACCGATGCAGGGGCGCTTTTTACCAGTAATATTTCGAGTTCTGCCTTCGGACCGCGGGGAACGGCAACGGTCTTGTCGAAATTGACGATCGGTGCAGCGATAGTATTTTTCCTTACGGCGCTATTGATCTCGATGCCGGCATTGAACGGGAGCGTCTCGGTTCTAT
>Ga0126377_10003235_pt1 | contig 11476 bp, 5 predicted proteins | sample PanSoiMetPlot_22_FD_92647 | JGI IMG/M metagenome (GOLD analysis project Ga0126377, IMG submission 92647) | Tropical forest soil microbial communities from Panama - MetaG Plot_22 | ecosystem: Environmental > Terrestrial > Soil > Tropical forest > Bulk soil | place: Panama | collected 2016-02-17
CAACATAAAATTTCCCTTGAGCCGTTGCCAGAGAAACTGAAACTCATCGCGACCGAGCCACATGTTCGTGCCCGCTCCGTCGATCGTGTATTCCTGTCTTGCTTCGTTGTAGCTAACCTTGCCTGCGAGCTTTGGGTTGCCCACACCCGTGGTTTCCGCAAATAGACCGATGGGCTTCTGCTGTGACATTGACGGTCCTACCAGGGTCATCACAAATACGATTACCGTCACGGTACCGATCACAATTCGGTTATTCATCCAATTGTTCTCCTGTCCTTTGAGGTGTCGACCCCCGTCTGCCAACAGTCAGTACCATCTTGCGGTAGCGGATGGGTCTGTCTGGTTGAGCTTCGTTTGAGGATAGACGAAACAGACCCATCCGCTACCGCGAGATGGTACTGACTGTTGTCGAGAAGTCACCGCACTCCACGAATTAGAAAAGCATTGTGCCATGCTTTGTTGGTAACGTATCATCCGGCGAAAAATTTTTAGCGGACAACCCTCCCAACAAATCTGAAATTACAAATCTGTATGCTCAACGAGCCAAAGAAAACTGTTGCCCTACTCGTCGCGTTAACATTCGTCATTCTTAGCGCTTTACTGCTGTCGGGATCCCCGGCAGCTGCCTATCAAACGCAGTACCCCTTTCAGAATCCCAACCTGCCGCTCGAGGAACGAGTGACGAATATCATCTCGTTGTTAACGCTCGAAGAGAAGATTGCTTGCCTGGGAACGAACCCAAGCGTGCCACGACTCGGGATCAAAGCGAGCGGTCAGGTTGAAGGTATTCATGGTCTGACCCAGGGCGGCCCGGCCAAGTGGGGCCGGCCCAACACAATTCCCACAACCACCTTTCCCCAAGGCATTGGACTGGGCGAGACCTGGGACCCCGACAGCTTACGACAAGCCGGCGGCATCGAGGGCTACGAGGCCCGTTATATTTTTCAAAGCAAAAAATATCACCAGGGTGGAATTGTCATTCGCTCACCGAATTCGGATCTCGGTCGCGATCCGCGTTGGGGTCGCACTGAAGAATGTTACGGCGAAGATGCGTTCTTCAACGGCACCATGACTGTTGCTTTTGTGAAAGGCCTCCAAGGCGACAATCCGAAGTACTGGCTGTCAGCCGCCTTGATGAAACACTTCTTGGCCAACAGCAACGAGAACACCCGTAGTCACTCCTCTTCCGATTTCGACGAGAGACTTTTTCGCGAATACTACTCGGTACCGTTTCGCATGGGCATTATCGAAGGCGGCTCTCGTGCGTTCATGGCTTCTTACAACGCGGTAAATGGAATTCCCATGGGCGTCAGTCCGATCCTCGAGAACGTCGCGCGCAAAGAGTGGGGGCAGGATGGAATCATCTGTACCGACGGCGGCGCAATGCGACTCCTGGTGACCGATCACAAGGCCTTCCCGGATTTCGAACACGCCTCAGCGGCAGTAGTGAAAGCGGGAATTGGTCAGTTTCTCGACAATTATCGCGACGCAGTGCGCGGTGCGGTCAACAAAGGTCTGCTCACGGAAAAGGAGATCGACGAAGCCCTTAAAGGAAACTTCCGCGTGATGATCAGGCTTGGTTTGCTCGATCCCCCGGCAATAGTGCCGTACTCGAGTATCGGCTCTGAAGCGGAAGATCCCTGGCTGAAGAATGAACACAAAGCTACCGCCAGAGAGATTACTCAGAAGTCGGTTGTATTGCTGAAGAATGCGAAGCAAACGCTGCCGCTCGACAAGACGAAATTGAGATCGTTAGCGGTTATTGGCCCAAGGGCAAATGAGGTCTTGCTCGATTGGTACAGTGGCACACCGCCTTATCGCGTCACGCCACTTGAAGGTATCAGAAACAAAGTGGGGGCGAACGTTGAAATCAAATCGAGCAGCGACAATGACGAGGCAGTCAAGCTGGCCCAAGCAGCTGACGTCGCAATCGTTTGTGTCGGGAACCATCCGAACGGTGGTCACGACAACGAGTGGGGCAAGGTCTCGGTGCCGAGCGAAGGTCGGGAAGCAGTGGATCGCGAATCGATCACACTTGAGCAGGAGGAATTGATCAAGCGCGTCTATGCAGCGAATCCCAAAACTATTGTGGTTCTGATCTCGAGCTTCCCCTATGCGATCAACTGGAGCCAGGCGAACGTTCCCGCCATTGTCCACATGGCTTTGAACAGCCAGGAAGAAGGGAACGCACTCGCCGATGTGTTGTTTGGTGATTACAACCCTGCCGGTCGCCTGGTGCAGACGTGGCCAAGCGCGCTTGATCAACTACCGCCAATGTTGGATTACGATATTCGTCACGGCCGAACGTATATGTACTTCAAAGGTGAGCCACTTTATCCGTTTGGCTACGGTTTGAGTTACACCACTTTCGCCTATTCGAATCTACGAGTGAGCTCGAGCACCGTTTCGGGCAAGACTGCGGTTACCGTCAGCGTCGATGTAAAGAACACCGGCAGTCGAGCCGGTGATGAAGTGGTACAGCTGTACGTCACGCATTTAAACTCAGCTGTTGCCAGACCGCTGAAAGAGTTGAAAGGATTCAAACGGGTTTCGGTAAGACCGGGCCAGTCGATTACGGTTTCGCTGCCGTTAACTGCTACAGCGTTGTCCTACTGGGATGCGGCCAGGCACGAGTTCGTAGCTGAGCCTGGCAAGGTCGAGATCATGGTGGGCGCATCGTCGGCCGATTTGCGTTTGCGGCGAACAATTGCGGTAAAGCCCTAATAGAGAACTATTGACAGGTTCGTTAGAATGCTTTTGTTCGATCAAACGATCGAAAATTCAATCCCCAGCCAAAGTAAACATTTCTTTATGGAGGAATTGCCATGACTCCAATAAGGTTGCTGCTAGTTTCCTGTTGTCTTCTAGGAGTAGTCGCACTAATCGTCGGAGGCTCTCGGGCATCCGCTTTTACGATCACCGCAATCCAAGATGCGCCTGCCTCCGCAGACAAACTCGTGTACGCCGACTTTGAAAATAACGTTGACAATCATCCAGCGAGCAGTCGTGGTGGCCAGGTGAATATGTTTGGCTACGAGGAGAATGCCACCCTGAAGGCAATATTTAAGGGCAGCAAGGCGAATCCGTCGGTGCCCGATCTGGTAAGAACGTCAAAAGACAACAACAACAAGGCCCTTGCGTTCGACTACCAATTGGTTGGCCCAAACAACTGGGCGGGAGTAACGGTGGAAATTCATGGCCAACCAGACAAGGACGGAAAAACCGTTTCCGACGATGTGAGTGGCTACAAGTTCCTAACCCTGCAAGCATACGCAACCGGAGTGGAGTCTTTGAGGGTTGAATTTGTCAGCAAAGGACAGGGTATTATGATTTCCAATGGCAACCCCGAGATGGTCTTTCGGATCACTCCCGGATTCAATACCTACAAGATTCCGCTCAAGTCAATCTCCCAGCCGCAGTACGGCGAACCAAGAGTGTCGCCCAAAGACGTGCTAAAGAAGCTGACCTCAGTGAATGTCAGTGCTACTTGCGGTCCGTGTACACCAATCAGCGGCACCGTGGTGATCGACAATCTAGTTTTCCAAAACTGAACGGAGAATCTCGGCGGCAGCGAGGCTCAAGGTTTGGTACTGCCGCCTTCATGGCTTGATTTGTTGAACGCACGCACGTACTTGATCAGTGATGCGATTTGCTGGTCGCTCAGTTTTTTCTCGAACTTAGGCATGCCGCCTTTGCCGTTATGGATCGTAGCGGCAAGGCGCTCGTCAGTGACATCTTCCTGCCACCATTTCTCATCGGTGAAGTCGGGAACGTCCAGCATAGCTCCGGTGGTAGTCTTGCCGCGCCCGTCGTCTCCATGACAACGAATACAGTTTTCAGTGAACAGTCGTTTTGTTTCCGCTAGCTGTTCTCGGTCTTTGTCACTACTTTGTGAGCTTTTGGCACTCTCTTGAGAGAGAGCTTGCCAGCTTAGAAAAATGACGGTGCTCAGGAGTGCTGCTTTGATCAGTATTTTCATCACGAGTCGCTTATTAGCTGTACCAGAATCAAAAATGTGGCCGGGGTTGCTCTCAACCCTGGCCACCATAACATTCGCGATTGTACTGCCGCTGTCAACTCGTGCAGAGGGCACCTGGTCTTGGTGGACGAACCTTTGCAGTGCGGGCCTACTTTGGAGTGCGGCGACCCGTCACCGCTTTGTGATCGCTCGCAACTTGATATAACCGGATCACAAAGCGGCGACGAGTCGCCGCACTCCAAAGTAGTTCCGTAATCCAAGAATTCAGCAGATCAAAGAGATGAATCTTAGAACAATGAATCGCACACTTCTTATTGCTGCTTTTTGTCTCGCAGCCTTTCCTGTTCTCGCCAACTCAAGGCCGGGACAGACTGTTTCCTTCAACGACGACTGGCGGTTTCACCTCGGCGATGTGCCAGACGGACAGAATCCACAGTTGGATGATTCGCAATGGCGCAGTCTCGATCTGCCGCACGACTGGAGTATCGAGGGTGAATTCAGTGAAAAGAATCCCGCCACTCCCGGCGGCGGTGCGTTACCGGGCGGAACTGGCTGGTATCGCAAAACCTTTACGCTACCGCCGGGAGCCAGGGACAGATTGGTCTTCATTGATTTTGATGGTGTCTACCGCAACAGCGAAGTGTGGCTCAACGGACAGTACCTGGGTAAACGTCCGTACGGGTACAGCTCCTTTCGCTATGAACTCACGCCGCAGCTCAAGTTTGGCAAAGAGAAGAACGTCATTGCGGTCAAGGTAGACAACTCAAAACAACCCAACTCGCGCTGGTATTCCGGTTCCGGCATCTATCGAAATGTTTGGCTAACTGTGACTGACAAGGCGCGGGTCGAACAATGGGGTACTTACATCACCACACCGGCTGTCAGTGCGACGGAAGCAAGGATCGAAATCAAAACTCGGGTACGGAATGACGCGGATAGTGCTGTACCCGCCTCGTTGAGAACTGTGATTCTCAACGCTGAAGGAATGGAGGTAACTCGTAATGCCGCGAGCGAAACTGTTGGCCGCGGTACGGCAACTGAAATTCTGCAAACACTCAAAGTGTCGAGCCCCAGGTTGTGGTCTGTCGACAATCCCTACCTGTACAAAGCAGTGTCCGAAGTTACGCAGGGCGGGAAGGTGGTTGACCGTTACGAGACGCCGTTTGGCATTCGTTACTTCTCGTTCGATAAGGACAAGGGATTCTTTTTGAATGGCCAGCCGTTGAAGATTCTGGGCGTATGCGATCACCACGATCTAGGTAGCCTTGGTGCGGCGGTGAACACACGCGCTCTGGCACGTCAACTCCAGATGTTAAAGGACATGGGCATCAACGGTTTTCGCACTTCACATAACCCACCCGCGCCTGAGCTGTTGGAGTTGTGTGATCGCCTGGGTTTCATCGTGATGGACGAAGCGTTTGATATGTGGAAGAAAGGCAAGACCGATTTTGACTATCACCTCGACTGGGATGAATGGCACAAACGCGATCTCGAAGACATGGTATTGCGCGATCGAAATCACCCCAGCGTCTTCATCTGGAGCATCGGCAACGAGGTCGCCGAACAGTGGAGTGATAACGATGCCAATGCCGGCCCTATCGCCAAAGAGCTAGCCGGCATTGTGCGCGCGCTGGATAAAACTCGCCCAGTCACGGCGGCGTGCAACAACGTCAGCGCGAAGAACGGTGTTATAGCCTCGGGCGCACTCGATCTCGTTGGTACAAACTATGCGCATGAGCGACTGGCGACGTTCCCCGAATTGTTCGCTGGACAGAAAATCATTGGTACCGAAACGACGTCTGCCCTCGCGACGAGAGGAAGTTACGATCTTCCTTCTGATCGTGTTCGTCGCTGGCCGCCACGTTGGGATCTGCCACTGAAGGATGGCAACGCTGACTTCAGTTGTTCTGCTTACGACAACTGTAGTACTCCCTGGGGCTCCACACACGAAGAGACCTGGAAGGTAGTAAAGCCCGCGGACTTCTTCTCTGGAATGTTTATCTGGACTGGCTGGGACTACCTTGGTGAACCAACTCCGTATTCGTGGCCTGCGAGGAGTTCGTACTTCGGGATTATCGATCTGGCAGGTTTTCCCAAAGATGTTTACTACATGTACCAGAGCGAGTGGACCACTAAACCTGTACTGCACATCTTTCCGCATTGGAATTGGAAGACGGGCGACACTGTTGATGTCTGGGCCTATTTCAATAGCGACGAAGTGGAGTTGTTCTTGAACGGCAAGTCACTGGGTACCAGGCGAAAAGAGAAAGGCGATTTGCATGTGATGTGGCGGGTGCCGTATCAACCGGGAACGCTTAAGGCTGTTTCTCGCACTGGTGGCAAGGTGGTGCTGACAAGAGAAGTCCGGACCGCAGAGGCGCCTTACAAGATCGTGCTCAGTCCAGATCGTGAGCTGCTCAATGCGGATGGAAAAGATCTGTCATTCGTCACCGTCAAAATTGTGGATCGCAACGGAACTCTCGTTCCCAATGCGGAGAATCTCGTGACGTTCGCCTTGACCGGTGGGGGACAGGTTGCCGGCGTCGATAACGGTAGTCAGATCAGTCATGAGCCGTTCAAGGCGAGCTATCGGCGAGCGTTCAAGGGAATGTGCCTGGTGATTGTCCAGGCGGGGAAAAATGGCGGGAGAATTGGGTTAACAGCCACTTCGCCTGGTTTAGCGCCGGCTCGGGTGAGCCTCCAGGTCACGAATCGCCGTCTGTAGTGCGAAATGTGACACTCGGTGGAAAGGGCCTGGGATGCCGCCTTTTGTCCCCACTTGAGACAAAGAGGTACCCGAAAAAAGTCTGTTTGAGATAGGAAATTTTTCTTGACACATTTCTGTTTTCGTACTAGAAAGACTTTTGTCAAGAGGTGCAACAAACTTTAGACCGGTTCTTCCTTCAGTAGTTACTTACTAACTAGGTTCTGCCAAAGACTAATAGCTTGCCAAAACTTCTTTCTCCGGACAGGGGGAAAGGGAGGTCTTGTACATATGAGTCAATTAAGTAGGCACCACTTGTTTCACCCAATGCATCTCCTGATCAGTCTCATCATTTGTCTCGCGTTTGTTGCCAGTGCTGTCGCCCAGACTACTGGTAGCGCGACGTTGCGCGGCACCGTAAAGGATCCGCAGGGCGCTATCATTCGCGGCGCTACCGTGACGCTGACGAATGAGCGCACCAAGGATGAGCGAAAAGCTACTACCAATGATGACGGAGCTTATACCTTCGCGGCGGTAACTCCGGGAGATTACAGCGTCAAGGTCGAAGCCTCGGGCTTCAAGACGTTGGAACAGGCTCACGTAGCGCTGGCAACGAGTACCACGCGCGCCCTCGACATCGTCGCAGAGGTTGGTCAGCCGACCGAGACGGTGACAGTCACCTCCGGCTTGGATCAAGTGCAAACCGAGACGGGCGCCAAAGAGAATGTGATCACGTCTCAGCAGATAGACAATCTGTCGATGATTAGCCGCAGCTCGCTCGAGCTTTTGCGAATTCTACCGGGCGTGGTGGCTCCTGATAATACTACGCTCGAGCAGGTTTCGTTCGGCGGCGGTGCCAACGCGAACAACGCCTATCACGTCAACGGTCTTCGTGGTGAGCAAAATAACGTGCAGGTTGACGGCGCCCGCATGATTGACTTTGGTTCAAATAACGGAACCGTCATCACCGCTAACCCGGACATGGTCCAGGAAGTGAAAGTGCAGACCAGCAACTACGCCGCCGAGCACGGCACCAGCGCGGTGCAGATTAGTGCTACGACCAAAGGCGGCAGTCATGACTTTCATGGCTCGGTTTATGATTACCTGCGCAACTACAACTTCCAGGCCAACGATCGCTCGAACAGTATCAATCGCATCAAGCGGCCGTTGAGCAAATACAACTATCCCGGTGGCAATGTTGGCGGCCCTGTCCTGCTGCCCTTTACCAAGTTCAATCGCAATCGTGACAAGCTCTTCTTCTTCTTCGGGTTTGAGTATTACTACCAGCGAGTGGACGAAGGTTCCTCGCTATACACGGTTCCCACCGTCAAGCAGCGAACAGGTGACTTCAGTGAATTTGGTGGAGCCAAGGTGCCCGCCGGCTGCACGGCTGGTGGTCTTGTCCCCGGGACAGTGGTCCAAAACATCGGACCTTGTGCCGACCCGCTTGGCAAGACGCTGCTTAACCTGTATCCGCAACCAAACTTCAGCGACCCTGCGGGTCACAACTACGTTTACAGCGTTCTCAGGCCGAATGATCGCAATCAAACAACGCTGCGTTTCGACTACAACATCAGCGACAACACCAAGCTCTACGTTAAGCTCGCTCGCGAGTATGAAGAGCAAGGATTCCCGCGCGGTCTCTGGTGGGATTCCTCAATGTTTGAAATCCCGGGCAAGCTGACCAGTACTAACACTGGTAAATCGGTGGTGGTGAATTTGACGAACGTCATCAATCCCACCATGACCAATGAAGTGCTGTTTGCCGGCAGCCGGCTCGGCCTCTACTATGATTTTAAGGATCCCAGCAAGGTTACCTACGCTGGTCTTGGCTTGACTGATGCGAACAAGACGGGCTTCACGGGCAAAGCCGGTTCGCCTGTTTGCAACAACTGCGCTGGCGTGAACTTTATTGGCAACAATCCCTACGTGCCCATCAGCGTTATCAACGCGTGGAATCCCAGTGGACTGTACTCGGCTTATGGATTTCCGATCTATTCGCCCTACAGCAGCTACTCAGTTACTGACAACCTGTCCAAGGTTTTCAACACTCATACTCTGAAATTTGGCGCCTTCGTTGAGCAGGGCAACAAAGAACAGCAGTCGAATCACGACACCCAGATAGTGTTGGGTCAGTGGGGCCAGAGCGACGCGACGGGTAATGACTATGGCGACTTGTTTGTTGGTCGGCCCATCCAGTTCACCCAGGCCACGGATCGCCCGAAAGATTACTTCCGCTTCTACAACTACGAGTTCTATGCTCAAGACAGTTGGAAGGTGAAGCCAAACGTTACTTTCGAAGCAGGTTTGCGGTTTGCTTGGTTCCCGCAGAACTACGAAACGCATGGCTATGGAGTGCTGTTCGATCCTTCGGCTTATGACCATAGCCAGGGAATCTTTATCAACAAAGACCGAAACACCCCGAACGGCTTTAAGCTTGCCGCTACGAATCAAATTCCACAGGGCATTCTTCCGAACACCGGTGTGAAGTTGATGCCGCGACTCAACGTCGCGTGGGATATCGGCGGCAAAGGCGATTGGGTAATTCGTGCCGGCGCCGGCCTCTTCTATAACCGCGTTCAAGGTAACTACGACTACTACTCAAGCGGTCAGATGCCGAACAGCTACAGTGCTACCGTGGACACCTGGAGCGGTGCCTCCGGCGGTTCAGGCCTCAGCTTCGCCGGCTTGAAGAACGTCGATCCCTTCGCCAACGCGAACGTCAACGTCAGTTCACGCGACATCGACTCGAATGAGATTCCCCGAGTCGCCAACATGAGTCTCACGATTGAAAAGAGACTGCCTGGCAACAACATTCTCTCCGTCGCTTACGTTGGTACCCAGGGCCGACATCTGCCGCAGCAAAGGTCGATGAACATCATTCCGCTCGGTACATTGTTGAGCGGAACGCTTGCTGCCGGTAGCGCAAATCCGTCGAACCTTGCGATACCCGTGAATCGTGCGGCGCTTGATGCTTCGGTACTGAGGACCTTCAGGCCGTTCCCGGCATACAACACTGTCGGCTTCTTCCAGTTCACCGGAACGTCAACCTATCACTCAATGCAGACGACGTTGAGTCATCAATCTGGAAAGAATCTCCAGTACTTCATCACCTACACATTTGCGAAGGGGCTGGGTACAGTCGCTACGAACGAGACCGACGGATCAGCCTGGGCCGATCCGATTGATACGCGCGGTCGCAGCTGGGGCGTCCTGCCTTTTGATCGCACCCACGTATTCAACGCTTCGTACAACTACTCGCTGCCTAAATTCGCCCGCGGTTCTTTTGATAACGCAGTCACTCGCGCGGTATTTAACGGCTGGCAAATGTCTGGCATCACCACCATCCAAAGCGGCACGCCGATTAGGTTGAGGTTTAGCGGTGATATAGCTGGAGCCGGCCAGGCGACGGCGTGGTTTGGTAGCGATGCGTTCAACGTACAAGGTCAGAGTTCAGGTGCGGTGACGCCAATCTACGTGGGGAATCCGGCGACGAGTGGCGGCGGCGCTGTCGGTGATAAGCTGTTTGACCTCAGTAAACTGCAGATTCCGACGTTCCCGAACACTGGACCGTCTCAGCCGCCTTTCTACCTCAGAACGCCGACCCGGAGTAACTTCGACGTCTCGTTCTTCAAGAACTTCAACTTCAGCGAGTCGAAGAAGTTCCAGGTTCGGGCCGGCCTATTCAACGTATTCAACCAGGCCTATCCAACTCAAATCAGTCCGACCGGCGGGTTAGGCTCCAGTGATATCTATCTGACACTCAACACGGTTTGCAATGTGACCGTCCCGAATGTGCCTAATGGAACTGGCGGTACCGCTAGTGGTAACACTTGCGATCCGACCAAAGGCTTCCATTACGATGACACCACTCTCAATAACTTTGGTAAGATCGTAAACAAGCACGGTCGGCGAATTGTAGAATTCGCATTCAAGTTCTACTTCTAAGCCTAACCGCTCAAGAGTGGATCACTTACAGCGGCGCGAGCGGCGACAAAATCGCCTCTCGCGCCGATGCCTTTTACGAATCCAGATTCACACGGCTCGCAGATCGAAACTGAGCAAGGTTAGAGGTAGAATACGAGCCTCCCCTAATTGTCTCCCGCTTGAGGAGAAGGAAAGCTTCACTACTTTAGCGGCGCCGCTGGCCAAGCGTTGATGCTTGAACAGCAACGCACTTAATCGGCAGTGGAGGCGCTCATGAGAACGATAGTTCGAGCTTCGCTGGCGTTAGCGCTCTTCCTGGCGCTCGGGGGGACGTCACGCACCCAGGGCCAAATTGAGACTGACTCGAAATACAGAACCGCGGATACTAACAACGCAGTGATTGAAGGACGCGTCTCACTGCCCTCCGGATTTGAAGCAGAGCGATACGTCAAGATCACGGTGCGGAATAGCCAGGTGGTTCTCTTCACTCGCTTTACTGGCAAGCACGGTGAGTTTCGCTTCGATAATCTCAGTGAAGGAGTCTATTACGTGCGCGCGGAGACTGATGACTTTGAGGCTGCCGAGCAACAGATTGCGCTTGGTCGCGGCATAGTTGCAGAACTCAATCTCCAGTTGCGGGAAAAGAAATTACACTACTCCTACAATACTTCCAGAGTGGTCTCAGTGGCGGAGTTGCGGCAAGCAGTTCCAAGTGCGGCCAGGAAGGAATATGAGCAGGGGTTGAAGGCGGTAAACAAAGGCGACGTCGCAACTGCGGCAACCTATTTTGAAAAGGCGCTCTCCATTTACCCCGAGTACCTCGCAGCGCGAAATGACCTGGGCGCTCAATTTCTCAAGTTGAAGCG
>Ga0126377_10003236_pt1 | contig 11476 bp, 8 predicted proteins | sample PanSoiMetPlot_22_FD_92647 | JGI IMG/M metagenome (GOLD analysis project Ga0126377, IMG submission 92647) | Tropical forest soil microbial communities from Panama - MetaG Plot_22 | ecosystem: Environmental > Terrestrial > Soil > Tropical forest > Bulk soil | place: Panama | collected 2016-02-17
CCGCCAGTAACTGCGTCGTAGGCCACCATTCTGAAGCCATTTTCCCCAACGTCGAGGCCAGTGAGGGATACACTCGATTGGGCCAGGGAAAAGATCGCGGCAATCGGGTGGGCGGCAGTCGGGTAGTAGTCGTCTAAGGTTGACCGGATCGACAGTGGCGCCGAACCGCCGTTAAGCCCGCCAAAAGTGTCAAAAGTCGCGTTCAGAAAAGTAACGCCTTGGGCTGCGTAAAAGGAACCCACCGAGTCGTCTGCGACCCCGTCATCAAAGGTGATGGTATCAGCCTTAACTGCTGAGGCTGTGCCAACCAGTATCAGAAGGAATAGCACAGGGAGGGTTGTGCTCAAATAGAAAGGACGTTTGTTCATTTTCGTGGCTGGGTGTTAGGGCGAAGGTACGCTCAGTGATGAAGACTCGGCTTGACTGGGCGTCACTGCTCGATTAAGCAACTCGCATCTACCACCTGAATACCCCCGGTTGCGAAGTTTGGTTACCTGGGCCAAGCGGAAAAGACGTGGGAAACCTTCTTATCCGTAGGGAAAGCTGCCTTAGTGATCAAAAGTTTCCAGCAATCCGGAAGCCAACCCCGAAATGGCCCAAAAATCGTGCTTATTGGACCAGGCATGGACCAAATTTTCTGAGTTTGAGATACAGAGTCTGGATTTGGGACTGCGAGGTGGCCCAATTCTGCGCATTGAGATCTTATTAATAACTTCTTGAGAGTTATCTAATGAGTCGCTGAGCCCCTCCTGCTATATAGGCCGGGCGTGGAAACCAAGCCCGGCCAACTCACTTCTTAACCAATCAGCGAACTCAATGGCGCTGACAGCAAAGAAGTGACTCGCCGTTGTCTTCCTTTAGTCGCAATAAATTCCCAAGCGGATTCGAGTCGGCCCCTTCCCGGGCTCGTCGCGTAAACAAAAAACTCAACCTCTGCAAAGGGTCAGCAAAGATCGGTCAGATTAATTGACCAGTCCCTTCAAACTGACTTTCTCACAGTCCTATGCATAGTGGTCCATCTCGCAAAACTTCACTAAAAGCCCAACAAACACTGGGCTCTCTCGATCTTCACCGTCATTGGCACGGTCAATGCTCTAGGGCCCGCAGGCAATCGTGCGGTTGCTCAGCCCAGATATTCAAACTTCGCCCGAGAGGCAGAAATGAAGAATAGAAAAGTCATCTCCTTGATAACTATCTTCGCCCTGACGCTTTCGCTGTGCACGGGGATCCTGATGATGGATCGCGCCCAGGCACAGTCGAAACTCCCAGCGTCCAGCGCGAAGAGTCAGAGCTCCGCACGCAACAATTATGTGCGAGACCTCACAACATTGGCCCGAGAGCGCAAGCTCGACGTGGTCAAGGGACGCGAAGCTTCCATTCGTGCAGTCGTAGATATCCTTTCCCGCACTGAACAGAACAATCCCGTCCTCATTAGTGAGAATGGTCTCAATTCCACAGCTGTAGTCGAAGAGATTGCCCAGCGCATTGTGGCCGGTAACGTCCCCGCAAACTTGCAGCACGCGCACCTCTTTAGCTTGAACATCTATGCCCTGTTGGAAGATGCGAAAACGCCTGCGCAACTGGAAGACCGGATGAACCTCATTCTGTCGCAGCTGGCAACCGCACCGCAGAATTCCATTCTTTTTGTTGACGAACTACACCAGTTTGTAGGCCAGCGTGCCGCCGAACATGTCTCTGCGATCCTCGAACAAGCGATCGCGGACGGCAAACTTCGCATTCTCGGTTCGACCTCCCGCACCGCCTACGACGAATACATCGCGAGCAACGCAAGACTTGATAGCTTCTTTAAACAGGTCGTACTCGATCCGGAGGCGAACACAACGGAAGAAGCCGACAGCGAGGAAGGTACCAATAACTCGAGAGGCTTTGTCGGCGAAAAGATCGCTCCCGAGTTACGCGCTCAAATCGAGAACGCCGGCTCGAGCAAACGTGTCAGCGCAATTCTCCAGGTTGACAACGTAAAGAGCGGCGAACTCAACGAGTTCCTGACCCGTTACGGTGTGGCGGTCACTGGCCGGATGGCCCAACTGGGCACCATCAAAGTTGAAGTGCCGCTCAAGGCTTTCGAGGCACTCGCAGCCAACAAGCAGATTAACCACCTGTCAGCTGACAACGCGGTCCGAGCTTTTGGTCATGTGAGCGCCACCACCGGCGCAGATCTTGTCCGTCAGCAAAGCACCACCAACGCTTTCGGCGTGACCACAAGCTATACGCTGGATGGTAGCGGCATCGGTATCGCCGTGTTGGATTCAGGAATTGATACAGGTCACAAATCGTTTCTCGGCGCCTACAACAATTTGCGCGTTGTTTTCAGCAAGGACTTCACCGGCGAGAATCGCACCGACGACCCCTATGGTCATGGCACCCACGTCGCCTCGACTGCCGCCGGAAATGGCCGCATCGCCAACGGTCGCTACATGGGTATTGCTCCCAACGCCAACCTCATCAACTTGCGTGTGCTGAACAGCAACGGTAATGGGTCAGTTTCCGGGTTGCTCTCAGCACTCGAATGGGTCTTGAACAACCGCACTGCCTACAACATCAAGGTGGTTAACATGAGCCTGGGGATGTTGGCGGTTGATTCGTACAAGAACGATCCGATTTGCCGCGCGGTCCGCAGTTTGGTCGATGCCGGCATCGTCGTGGTCGCGGCCTCCGGCAACAACGGCAAGAATTCTGCCAGCCAGAAAGTTTATGGCGAGGTGCACTCGCCTGGTATTGAGCCTTCGGCCATCACTGTGGGCGCAACCAACACTTTTGGCACTATCGGTCGCGCTGATGATGGCATTGCGACCTACAGCTCCCGCGGCCCGACACGCGGGTATTGGACCGACGCCAGTGGCGTCAAGCATTTCGACAACATCATTAAGCCCGATCTGGTAGCTCCCGGTAACAAGCTCGTTTTTGCCGAAGCTGACAATAACCTGCTCGTTACTGAGCATCCGGAGCTCGACGCTGGCGTAAGTGAAATGTCGAATCGCCGGCAAATGACTTTGAACGGCACTTCAATGGCCACGCCCATCGTGGCTGGTACTGCCGCTCTCTTGCTCCAGGTCAATCCCAAACTGACGCCAAACATGGTCCGGATGATCCTGACCTACACCGCGCAGCAACTTCCTGGTTTCAACACATTCGAACAAGGGGCAGGTGAAGTCAATATCGAAGGCGCAGTACGTTTGGCCAAGCTTGTGCGCACAGACCTTCTGTCCACAACTTTAACCGGTGCCCCGTTGCTGACAGGTCCAGCCCCAACAGCACAGACAACCATCGGCTATCAGACGTTTTCCTGGGCCCAGGGCATTATTCTCAAACAGAAGATAGCAACCGGCTCAAACTTGATTACGAAGTATCAAAAGATTTACGGCCTGGGCGTGTTGCTAGGCGATGGCGTGTTACTTGGTGATGGCGTATTGCTGGGTGATGGAGTGCTACTCGGCGACGGTGTCCTACTGGGCGACAGCATCGTAACCAGCAACGGTGTACTCCTCGGCGACGGCACTCCGTTTTGCAGCGCTGGCGTGTTGCTCGGTGATGGAGTGCTACTCGGTGACGGCGTCTTAATGGGTGATGGAGTATTGATCGGTGACGGGGTGCTAATTGGTGATGGTGTGCTGCTCGGCGACGCTTATTTACAAGCTCAGTCAGCGGCGTTCGGTGGTGATGAAACACCCTCCATGGAAATAGAAGTAGACAGCGGAGTTGATTATCTCGGTTATTAAATCCACGGCGGAGACTAACCATGACTCATCAACTCACAACGACTACGGAGCTAACCATGAGACAGCTTGACACCTCTCAATCACTGAACTCACTTATTTCCATCGTAATGGCGGAAACCCCCTTTCTGCCGGAAGCGAATGTCACCGTCGAAACTTTCGAACTCACGGAAGGTGACCGCAACGAAGTCCTCGCATTCCTGGCAGAGCGTCCAGTACACACAGTCTGCCTGGCCGGATTCATCCGTGATAACGGCCTGGTCAGTCCCTACAACCGCGGCACGTTTTATGGTTGCCGCAATTCCGAAGGCCGGCTCGAAGGGGTGGCCCTGATCGGCCACGCCACCTTGATTGAAGCCCGCACGTCTCGCGCGATGAAGGATTTCGCGCTGGTCGCACAAGGCTATCAACGCACTCACATGATCCTGGGTGAAAAGGACGAGGTAGAAGAGTTTTGGAACTTCTATGCGGACGAGGGCCAGGACATGCGCTTGGCCTGTCGTGAACTCTTGTTTGAGCTACGCCGCGCCATGCAGTTACGCGAAGAAGTTGAAGGATTGCGCCTGGCAACTTTGGCGGACCTTGACAAGATTGCTCCCGTGCAAGCCGCGATGGCCGAAGACGAGAGCGGTACTAACCCAATGGATGTCGACCCGGAGGGATTTCGCGCGCGCTGTGCGCGACGAATTGAGATGGGCCGAGTTTGGCTACTGGAGAAAGACGGTAAGCTGATCTTCAAGGCCGACATTCAGTCTGATACACCGGATGTGGTCTACCTGGAAGGTATCTGGGTGAATCCGACAGAGCGCAGCAAAGGCGTCGGTAGAAAATGCTTGCGGCAGCTCTGCCAGGATTTACTTACCCGAAGCAAGTCGATCTGCGTCCTGGTTAACGAGGACAACCAACGGGCCCATTCCTTTTACCGCATGTGCAACTTCAAGATGCGCGGGATTTATGACTCCCTCTTCTTGCAGCAAAGCGTGCGGCAGGAGTCAGATCAGCCAGTCAGCTAAGCCCTCCCTGTGAAGTAAAGACGGGGAGAAGCGGCGACGGGGTGAATTGGAGACGAGGAGAAAGGGTGACAGGGTGAAAGGGTAAACGGCTCCCCTTCACCGTTTCTCCCCTTCACCCTGTCACCACTTCTCCCCGTTTTCGTCATTATCAAGAATTTACACCGAGGGCGTTCACGAATCTCAACCCAGCCAAAAAACCTCACTACTTCAGGATTACCGCCTGGGCGCTCAGGTGCAGGAGATGCCAGCGCTGAAAGGTGTTGACCGTCTCGTTTGGCATCAACCGAACATACGCAGTCTGCAAGAACAGTTTTTCCGGAGAGGGCCATTCGAGACGAATGATGGGATTGAATGAAACCGGGAGACTTGAGTTAGTACTACTTACTGACTCGTGCTTGGCGTTGTCTGTCTTCTTAGTGGTCCTTTGCTCGTAAATAACCGAAGCGGCAATTAACTGATCCCGAACAGGCATCCTTCCCTGGGTTGGTGTACTGTTGGCGGCATCGTAAATTGCCACCTCAGTTTCAAAAGCGGTCGCGACCTTGGAAGCGTCCGCTGACCATACTGGCAAGGCCTCGGTACTCTCGTCGTCCAGCAGCCGTTCCTTTCCATCAATCGTGATCAATCGTGGCCGCCCGGCCGGCAACTTATACTCTTTTTCTCTTGCGTTCCATTCCGCCTCCTTGCAAGCAAGCGCCACCACTGCATGAGTATCGGGGGCCCACAAAAAGTAGAAATAGATCAAGCCCTCGCGTGACGTCAGTGGCTTGAGATCGTAGCCATCGCGATTGCAAAGGTAGATTTGTTCCGTGTCAAACACTGCGACAGCGGGAAATGCTGGTCCAACTGAGGGCGACGGAACTGGAACACTTTCCGGTGGCACGACGCCTGGCGGAGTGGGCGTGGGCGCCGGTATCTCCTTCCTATGGGCAATGAAACTTATGAAATTGCCGTCTGGGGACCAGGCCACAGTTTCCGGAAACACGCACGACAGAGTTGGCGGAACCAGGTTTCGTAAAAACTGCCCTTCCGCGGAGTAAAGGTCGATGCGAAAGGCGGAGGCCGGAGAATCCTCGGTGCCGTAGAGTGCCAGGACCCGCCGTCCGTCTGGAGAAACAACTGTGCGCACGAGAGCGTCGTCTTTGCGACGCGTGTTGAAGTCAGCTTGTACACCCTGGACCTTGTCACCATTGTCGTCTTTCAGCGATGGGGGAGTGACATCGGCTTCCAGGCGGAAAGCGAGATTCCGGGCGGGCACGTCGCGCAAAACACGTGGCCTTACATCTTGTCGCTCAATGACGGATTTGCACCCGGTGGCCAACGCGAGCGCAGTTAGAATTGTGAGGGCAATGGAGGTCGTAGCTTTCTTTCTACAAAACAAAGAGTACTGGTCCGGCCCCATGTTATGCGGATGATAGGAAGGCGAAAAGGCGCTTGTCAACGAAGGCTAGCTGTGGCGCAGTAAGGCAGGCGAGCAGCCTGCGGTTCTTTACTGCGGGGTCTGGCGTGTAGCGGGACGTTCATCGCGACCGTAGATCAACTCACGCACCAGGCTACTATTGAGTGACAACAACACACGAACGGTAGTGCGTGGCGACAGGTGGTCCTCATCTCCTTCATCTAGATCGACACAATTGTGTTCCAACGACCGCGACAAACGGCGCGGCAATGGCTCATAGCTCGGCGTGCCGGCAACATAAGAGCGCACGGCCATCGCGCCGACAAGATCGCAAGCCAATTCTTCGGAACGCTGGCCGCGAATCTCCAACCCGGTGAGACTCGACGCTTTAACAGCAATCGCCCGCACTAGCGCATACAAGAGATCGTTATCACCATCAGCGATGTGCATTAACTCGTGGGCCAGAACACTGATCATTCCTTCATCTGACGGCAGGCCAGCGAGGAAAATCGTGCCGAACGTGATCGTGTGCGGATGGGTCAGGAAAACAGAGGCGTTGTCGCGCGATTCCATATCAGGCCTGACCTTTTTAACCGTCTGCACCCTGGCAATTGCTCGCTGGAGCCTGGTTGCGTAAGCGGGCGATTTTTGAAAGCCATAATCAGTGACCAACTGCCGCAGCGCATTGATCACCAGATCTTTCGCTACTGGTAGTAATCTCTCCGCTCGTTGCGCGCCGGCTAGCGCTTCGCTGCTCTGAACAGGCAAAGAGGGGCGCGCTTGCATGTCGTCGATCGGAGTACTGCCTTTCGGATCCAATTTACCTTCTGTACAGACAACCCCCATCGCTTCTTCGACCAGCGACCGGTCTGCCGCGCTCATTGTCGGTCGAGGACGCACACTGTGAGAACCGGTTCGATTCGTTGGTCGCTTTTGCGCCAGCACCGCCAGGGTGCAACAGAACACCAGTAGTGGTAGGGTAATCAAAGCGAGGGTTTGCTGCTTCGCTAGCTTGTACATAATGCAATTCATCGGTTAGCGATTGCGCCAGGCTGGTTTGCGCTTTTCCAAAAATGCTTTGACGCCTTCAGTAGCGTCAGATGATTTCATCAGTTCGTGCAGGTAAATATCCTCTACCTCTTTCAGCGCCCTGTCTATCGTTCGTCCGCGTCCTAGATCCAGGGCGCGCCTGGCAAACTCGAGGGCGGCTCCTGAATGCTCCTTTAACTTTGTCAACACCTCGGCCAGTTTCTGCTCCAGCGCACTGCTTTGGACCACGTAATTACAGAGGCCCAGCCGCAGTGCGTCAGCGGCATCAATCACTTCACCGGTAAGGATCAATTCCCGGGCGCGCTTCTCGCCAATAACCAGCGGCAACACCACCGCAGCAACCGGGGGAAACGCCCCTATCTTTATCTCTGGTTGTCCAAACCGGGCCCGGTCACTGGCAATGACGATGTCGCAGGCAGCGACCAACTCACAACCTCCACCAAGGGCAGCGCCATCGACGAGTGCCAGGGTGGGCTTCGCCAGCTGCTCCAGGGAGCGAAAGATTGAATGGAACGCATCGAGCATTTGGTAGATCAGCTGATCGACATGTTCCTCAATGGCCACTCCGGCGCTAAAGGCGCGGCAGTCGGGCGCTGCGGCGAAGACTATTCCCACTAAATCTCGCCGGCCGCACTCACCGAGCGCAGTGTTGATTTCGCGCATCATGGCTATATTGAGAATATTGAGTGGTGGCCGCGCGAGAGTGATTCGCGCCACCCGGTCATCAATAGTCAGTGAGATGTGGTCCGGCATTAAGGATTTTTGATTTGCTATGAGATCTGGGATCTCAAATTTCGTTTCCGTTCTTTGTGCTTTGTTCTTGGTGCTTTGTTCTTGTAGTCAGTGTCTTGCTCTTCTCTTCTCTTCGTATCAATAGCCAAGGTCGTAGGTAAAAAGGACAAAGTACGAAGGACAAAGCACAAAGCACCAGCCTTAAGGTGTTCCAATCCAGGCCTTATACACCTGCCGTTGCTTGTCCGTCGGTTTGTCAACCGGCACGATCCGGTAAGGCCCGTCTGAACGTCCCCCTAACTTAATGAGCAGCGTGCTCAGATCATCAAAGCGAAAGATGGTCAGGTTGATCAAGTCGCCGGGCTTCTTCTCCGCCAGGCGCGCCTCAAAAAAGTCCCTGGTCACCCTATTGTTATTGAGCGCGATGATCTGATCCCCGGTGTTCAATCCTTGTTCGTACGCCGGTGAACCAGCGAGTACCCGCCGGACGACCAGGCGATCTCCCTCCTGGGCAACGTCGGCACCCAGATAGGGCCGGGCTACTGGCTTACCACCTTCGCTGGCCCCAGATGTTTCCAGGCGCAAACCAGCCGCACTCAACGATCCATTGTAATCAAGCTCTTCGCGGCCACGCACATACTTCGCGAAAAACTCCGCCAGGCTAGATCCGGCCATTTGTTCACAAGCCTTCTGAAACTCCTGCGAATTGTAGTTGCGGTCCTGCTTGTAAAATTCGTTGAAGAGATAATGCATTACATCATCGAGTGATTTCGCTCCATTGCTGCGGTTGCGAATCTCCAGATCCAACAGCAACCCCAGGATCGCGCCCTTGTCGTAGTAAGAAACTTGGGAATTGTCGGAATTCTCATCCTGGCGATAAAACTTGATCCAGGTATCAAAACTCGCCTCCTCCGCACTCAGCACCAGGCGGCCAGGTGTGTTTTGTAACGACTGGAATGAACGAGCGGTGGCCGTTAAGAAGTCCCTTTCTGAGATCAAACCGGCCCGACGTAACGCTATGTCAGCGTAATAGTCAGTGATCCCTTCAGCCACCCAGAGAACCCTGGTGTAGTTTTCGTTCGAGTAATCAAAGGGACCAAGCGCGTCTGGCCGAATGCGTTTTACATTCCAAAGGTGAAAGAACTCATGCGCTACCAGTGAGAGAAAACCTCGATATTCTGGACTACCTCCGGTGGCATTAGGCGAGGAGGAAGTCGTACGGTCGCCGGTTTGCCCGCGGAAGCCAAAACGCGGGTAACCGAGTGCGGCAGAGTTAAGGTGTTCCAGACCACCGCCGCCAGTGGACCGCAAATGCAGGATGAATGTGTAATCTTTGTAGGGAACTTCTCCACCCATCAAGTCGACTTCAGTCTCGACGATCTTCTGTACATCGGTCTGCATCCTGGCCGGGTCGTAGTTCCCTTCTCCATCAACGACGATCCGGTGCGGCACGCCTTTCACACTAAAAGAGATTGTTTTGAAATTGCTCACCTCAAATGGTGAGTCATACAAGTTGTCAAAGTTCTCGGCGCGAAAAGTGTTCTTTGGACCAGGGGCTGTCGGCAGACCGGTGGCTACCTTCCACACTTCGGGGGCCAGGACATGAACTGTCGAAGGACTCTTGAGATAGCCATTGAGATACATTAACAGTGCAGCGTTGTTCCAGAATGCATGATCAGAGTTGAGCTCGTTGGTGCGCACCGAGAGTTCATTCGCGTAGACGCGGTAACTCGCATGCCACTCACGCGCGCCATTTGTGGTTAGCCGCCAACTGTTCTTATTGATCTTCTCCCATTTCAGTGATTGACCAGTCGAGTCCTTCGCCTCGAAATCCTGGACGTGTCTTGCGAATTCGCGGATCAGGTAAGAGCCTGGAGTCCAGACAGGCATTATCAAGGTCTCTTCGTTTGGGGCAGCAACTCCGCCCGGTCGCTTCACCGAAACATCCACTTCGAGCATGTGCGTGTGCGGCCTGGACATGGATACGGTGAAGGCGATTTCAACTGGAGTGTTTGGTTGAGCCTGTGCCCCAACAACACCGGCGCAACAGATCATTAAAAGGAGCAGGCAAGCGAATCGCAACAACTGCATACGTGATTGGTTCCTTAGTGACGGGCGCGGGCCGAGCCGGATCTCAAGAAAGACCATTGCATGTTACTACGAACGCGGGAGGGCTACCACGCAGAGCTGGGAGCGCAGGGCGGCAGCAGTCACACAGGCGGGCGTCTCGCTCGTTTATGAAGACGAAGGATTCGTCAAACTTTCGCAATTAAAGATGAGTGAAATGAACAAGTAAACTGTTAATTCGTTTATAGAGATGATTCTGAATATTTTGAATCCTAACCGCGCTAGTGGGAAGGGATGGAGTTATTTGAGGACACGAAAGAGAGTTGTATGCAGATTGTAAGTTGTAGCAAATGTGGGACGAAGAACCGGGTGGACGAGGACCGGCTAGCGGCAAACGAGGCGAAGTGTGGTCACTGCGGAACAAGACTCGAGCCTGGGGCCAAGGCCAATGGCAATTGGAACAAACCACAGAAAGTGACAGATGCCAGCTTTCAGGCGGAGGTGCTACAGGCGACCGGCAAACCGGTGTTGCTGGATTGCTGGGCCGAGTGGTGCGCCCCGTGTCGGATGATTGGGCCAATAATGGATCAGCTCGCTGCGGAATCCGGAGGTCGCTATCGCATCGCCAAGTTGAATGTGGACGAGAACCCCATGATCGCTTCTAAATATCAGATCAGCAGCATCCCGACGATGCTGATCTTCAAAGATGGGAAGCTGATCGATCGTCTAATAGGCGCCCAACCGAAGCAGGCGATTGCTGCCCGACTGGCAAAGGTCAGCTAACCCTCCTTCGACCATCACGGCGTCCCCTGTTAATATCTTCCCCGCTGTTTCACCAATCACAGAGAGGCAATCCTATGTTTCGTCGCCTAATGGCAACTTCGCCTATTTGGATGGCTCTGCCAATTCGCCTGGGACTGGCGGCTGTAATGATCGGGCATGGCTCGCAAAAGGTGCTGGGCGTTTTTGGCGGACCGGGTTTCAAAACTTTCACTTCAGCTAACACGCCGTTCACATTTATGCGCCCACCGTGGCTCTGGCTGGGAGCCGCAGCTCTTTCAGAATTCCTCGGCGGCATTTTAGTCGGCCTGGGATTCCTCACGCGGGTCGGGGCCTTCTTTATCGCCGCCACGATGCTGACTGCGATAGCGGGCGTTCATTGGCCGAAAGGTTTTTTTGGCGCCAATGGTGGCTACGAATACCCGATGGCGCTGCTGACGATGGCGCTGGGATTGCTTATCTCAGGTGGGGGAGTGGCTTCCGTTGATTATCTGATGGCGGGAAAAAGAAGGTGAAGGAGGAATTGGTCCTATAGGTGATAGTGGTCCTATTGTTCCTTAGATCGAAATGCCAATCGCTTCAGTAAAGCGCTCGCCACTCATAGTCATCTTCACCACAGTCTTTATCGATCTGGTAGGGTTTGGCATTGTCATTCCCGTACTTCCCTTCTACGCCGAAGGCACGATCTTTAATGCGAC
>Ga0126377_10003237_pt1 | contig 11475 bp, 13 predicted proteins | sample PanSoiMetPlot_22_FD_92647 | JGI IMG/M metagenome (GOLD analysis project Ga0126377, IMG submission 92647) | Tropical forest soil microbial communities from Panama - MetaG Plot_22 | ecosystem: Environmental > Terrestrial > Soil > Tropical forest > Bulk soil | place: Panama | collected 2016-02-17
CGCCTCGGCGATCGCGCGCGCGCGTGTTCGTTCGGCCGCAGCGTGGACGTAGAGCACGCCGCCGCCCTCGGCGTGCGCGAGGGTGCGAACCCCGCTCTCGGCGGCCAGGCGCGCGAGCGCGGCGGTGGTCTCGCCGCTTCCGCGCAGGACGACGAGCGGGATCAGCCGCGGCAGCGAGACGAGGACGCGGGCGCCCTCCCGCTCCGGCGAGCGGACAAGCCCGACCGCGCCCGGCGGCAGCCCGGCGCCCTCGAGCGCGGGCCGCAGCACGTCGTCGACGAGGACGGTCACCGTGCCGAGCGCCGCGCCGCCCGTGCGCAGGACGGCGGTGTTGAGGCTCTTCAGAAGCTGGCCGGCGACGTCGAGCGCGACGTTCGGGCGGGCCTCGAAGTTCGCGCCGACGGTTCCGATCGGGATCCGGCGCTCGCTCACCTGGAGACCGTTCGGCAGCGTCCACGAGGCGAGCTCGCGCTCGAGTGGATCGACTGCTGCCACGGCCTCGACCTGTGCGGCCATGCCCTCGACGCGCTCGTCGTTCAGGCGAAGTCGGTCGAGCATCCCCTCGTCCAGGCGCCCCTCCGCCGCCACGCAGTCGTCCTCGTTCGCGGCGAGGATCTCGGCGCGCCGCGCGCGCACGAGCCCGGCGGCCCCGGCGAGCGCGGCCGCGACGGCGTCGTCGGTCAGGTGCGGCGTCGCCCGATTGGCGGCCAGCGCCTCGCGTTCCACCTGCTCGCGAAGGGTCACGTGCTCCTCCCTGACGGTCGTTGCCCGAACCCTAGCCGCGCGCGGGCGACATCTAGGATGCCGCCGAGATGCGCCGTGCCCTGCCAGCCGCCTGCCTGGCGGCCCTCGCCGCCGGCCTCCTCGCGGCCGGCTGCAGCGGCGGGGACAAGTCCTCCGAGCCCGGCCCTCCCCCACCCGTGCCGACGAAGCTCGCCGACGGGACGACGCCGGCGCCGATGCCGGACGCGGTGCGCCGCTTCCGCGGGAAGAAGGTGATCCAGGCGAAGGAGGTTCCCGGCCTCGGCGGCCAGCTGAGCTGTCCGCCGGCGCGCGAGCTCGCAGACCGCGTGACCGTGATCAGCAGCTTCATCTCCACGGACGGGCTCGGCGTCGGCTACGGGGTGAACGGCGCGAACCAGCTCTACTCCTGCGACGCCGTCTTCGTCGACGGCCACTGGAAGCCGTGCGCGTCCAAGCTCCTCGAGCTGAGCGCCTTGAGCCCGCAGGAGGTGACGAAGGAGGCCGAGGCGTCGGTGTGCTCCGATCCCCCGCCCGAGCGCGGCTTCGTCTGGGCGGTCGTCCCCTCGCAGAACACCGCGTGGGCGCTCGTCGACCACCGCTCCTACTGGGACGGCTATTTCGTGTTCAACAAGCCGGTTCTGCGGATCACCTCGATCGAAGGGCTCGACGACTCCTCCCAGGCGTCGATCGTGTTCGTCGACCAGCGCGGGCGAGTGGTCTCAGACCAGCACCTCGAGAACGGCAAGGTCGTTTCCGGCCAGGCGTCGAGCGACTAGCGAACTGCGTCTAGGGCTGCCCCTCGGGTAGCCCGCTTGCGCGTACCTTGGCCTTCGCGGCCAGCACCTGCTGCTGGAGGTCGCTGAGCTCGAGCGGGTCGGCCGGGTCGCTGACCGAGTCCATCAGCACACGGCTGCGGAAGACGTCGCTGCGCCAGCTCGTGATCCTGTCGACCGCGGGCCGGTAGGCCCGCGCGGGCGTGGGCGGCCTCGGCGTCGCCTGGGTCAGCGTCGACCCGAGGTGGTTCGCGTTCGCCACGCGGGCGCCCATGTCCGGGATCTGTCCGTTCTTCTGACAGAAGCGCAGCAGCACCGTCTTGATGATCGACGTGTGGTCGTAGACGACGTTCGAGACGCTCGTCCGCTGCGTCCACGGCGAGATCACGAACGCCGGCACCCGGACGCCGTACGAGCGGAACGCAGGCCGGTCGTCCGCCGCCGCGGGCGGGACGACGTGGTCGTAGAAACCGCCGTGCTCGTCGTACGTGACGACGAGCATCGTCTTGCTCCACTGCGGGCTGTTCACGAGCGCGGTGTACGTCTTGAGCACGAGCTCCTGCCCCGCCTTCACGTCCGACGGCGGGTGGTCGTCGTTCGATCCGGTCGGCCCGACGAAGGTGACGTCGACGAAGTTCGGGTCGATCCAGGAGACCGCCGGCAGCTTCCCTGCGGCGGCGTCGTCGAGGAAGTTGCGCGGCGCGAGCAGGCTGCGCCGGTCGAAGTAGGCGAAGTTCGAGAAGTGGCCGACGAGATAGCGGCCGTCGCTGAAGCGGAGCGTCCCGACGTCGTGCGTGTACCAGCGCCAGGAGACCTTGCGCGCGTCGAGGTGACGGACGAAGGACGGCAGGTCGTACACGGGGACCTTCTTGCCGTCCTTGCTGCCCGCGGCCTGGCCCGCGACCGCGTACAGGCGGTTCGGCCAGGTCGCTCCCGGCACCGACGCGAACCAGCGGTCGCAGACGCAGAACTCCTGGGCGAGGTGGTCGTAGACCGGGAGGTCGGCGCCGTTGTAGTAGCCCATCACGAGGTCGACGCGCGGCGCCTGCGGCCTGCTCTTCGCGAAGTTGGCGACGAAGCCGCCCATCCCGCCCGAGATCTGCTCCGCGGTGCACGCGCCGCCGTGGCAGGGGTCCTCGGGCTTCGTCAGCGCGGTCCGCTGGAGATGGCGGATCTTGTACGTCTTGTTCCGGTAGCGGTTCGACATGCCGGGCTGCAGGCCGTCGATCTCGGCGCGGCCGTTCTCGAGCGAGAGGTGGCCGAGCATGTGGTCGAACGAGCGGTTCTCGAGCATCAGGACGACGATGTGCTCGATCTTCCGCAGGTTCGCCGCGGTCTCGTCGACGGCGGCCGGCGCCTTCGCCTTCGCGTTCGGCTTCGTGCTGCGCGCGCGCTTCGGCGCCTTCTTCGGCGTGGCTCGTCGGGCTCTCGCCATCGCTAGGTCTCAGAACAGTTCGGGGACATGGGCGGCGACCTCCTTCGGCAGGTTTCCTTCCTTGGCCAGCACGTCGACGAAACGGTGGTCGTCGACGACGGTGAGCGGGTCGAGCGTCAACGGCTCGAGCAGGTCCGGCAGCGGCGTCGACCCGGCGCCGTCGGCGGCCATCGTCGCCGTGAGCGTTCCGTCGCGGAACGGCAGGTGCGGCCGCACGTCGAAGCCGCCGAGGTCGTCGTGGTCGAGGACGAGGAACTCCTCGTCGGGGCTCACCTCCGGCCGCGCGACCAGGTCCTTCGCGAGCTCGGGCAGCCGCTTCAACCCGTCCGCGAGGAGCTCGGTCGCCTCGGCGAGAGTCAACTCGCCGACCGCCGGGTCCGAGGTCGGCTGCGCCAGGTCGAAGAGGCGGGCTCTCCCCCCGACGGAGCCCGCCTCCCCAGCGGCGGCTTCCCCCTGTAGCCGCCGCATGACCCGGCTTGCGCCGTAGCGCGGCACGCCGTTGACGACGACGAGCTCGATGTCGTGCTCGTTCCGGGTGAACAGATGAGCATGCCCGTCGCCGTCGACGCCCGAGACGACGAGGAGGTCGGCGCGCATCCCCTCCTCGACCTGCCCGAGCTGCGTGTCCCATTTGAGGACCTTGGCCGCGCTCCTCGTCGCAAGCGAGAGAAGCTCGAAATCCGAGAGCCCGTCGCCGCCGAGCTCGCTCACGAGACGCGCGATCTTCAGCTCCCCGAGCAGGTTCTTGCTCCCGCTAGGCGACCAGTCGGGGCCGAGCGCGACGAGCACGCCCTCCGCCCTGGCCGCGCTCACGTCCGCGGTCTCGCCGTAGAGCAGCAGGTTGCTGAGGGGGGACCAGACCATCGCCGCCCCCGCCTTGCCGAGGACGTCGAAGTCCTTCCGCTTCAGGGCGACGCAGTGGATGCCGGCGAGCGAGCTCGTGACCGCCCACTTCCCGGACGGCCCCTCGAGCGCCAGGAAGTGCTCGCGCGCCTTGTCGTCGGTGCCCTCGCTCAGGTGCAGGAGCAGGCAGTCGAGGCTGGCGAGCCGCTCGAGGAACTTCCCGCGGTCGGTCGCCTCGACGTCGGCGATGTGCGTGCCCGCCTCCGGCAGGTCCGGCTCGTCCGTCTGCTCGACGTTCCGGACGATCCCCTTGTAGAAGCGCTGGATTCCCGCGTAGCTCGAGAGCGCGATCCCCTGCGACGTCGTCGTCCCGCCGACCAGGCACTTGCACTCGACGTAGCGGACGATCGCCGGCACGTACTCCTTCGTGTGCGCGAGCACCTTCATCGGCCCGGTGACGAGCTTCCGGTACGTGTCCCCCTGGGCCCACTGGTCGCGATTCGTGTACCGCTTCGGGACGTCCCAGAGCTGGAGCGCGTTGTAGCTCAGATGGTCGTGAAGGTCGATCAGGCCGGGGTAGATCGTCCCGCGCGTCTCCAGCACCTTCAGGTCCTCGAGCCCGAACGGCGGCGGCGCGACCCGCTCCTGAACGGCGACGACCGACCCCTTGCCGACGTAGACCACCCCCTCGTCGATCACCTCGGCGTGGTCGTTCATCGTCACGACGCGGCCGCCGAGCGCGAAGGTCGGGCCGTCGAGCGGGTCGACGGGCGGCTTCAGGTACTCGCTCACGAGGTCGGCGCCTTCCACGTCAACGTGTGACCGTCGTCGGGGCTCGGCCGCGAGACCGAGTTGTTGTGTCGCGGATGCCCGGTCCGGCCGCCGGCGTCGTCGCCGAGGAACTCCGGGACGCCGAAGGGCAGGTCGCGGCGCGGGATCGGCGCGTAGTCGGACTCCTCGAACGAGGAGCCGTAGTTCGGGCCGTCCGCGTCCCCGTCGGAATCCGGCGTCACGTGCTGGCGGAGCCTCCCGATCGCGTCGTGCCAGGCGTCGAGCAGCGCCGACTCGTCGCGGCTGCTCGGGTGCGGGATCCGCTCGGCAGGCGCCTGCGGCTTGCCCGGCCAGAGGTCGAGCGCCTTCTGGGCGTTCGCGCCGAAGGCGACGACCGCCTCGACGTCGTTCGGGCGGACCGCGTCGTAGAAGTCGTTCCGCCAGTTCTGCTGCTCGGGCTCGGCGAGCAGCTCGGCCGCCTGGAAGCCCCAGCTCGGGTGGAGCGCGTACGGAAACGCGTTCACGAGCAGGTACCCCCGCGTCAGGCCGAGCTTGGCGAGGAACCCCTGGACCCTCTGCCCCGCGTCGCCGACGAGCGTGCGGTGAGCGATCCGCTCCGTCGGCCCCGGGTCCGAGGCGATGCAGAGCAGGCGGGCCGAGCCGTCCAGCCGCCCGCGGTAGAAGACCGGCCCCCATGCCGTCCAGAAGGCCTTCGGCTTGCTCGGTTGCGGGCAGCGCAGGCAGATGCCCGCGATCGTCTGCGACGGCCCGCGGTCGAACTCGGCCGCCACGTCAGCGGCGGGAGCTCGCGGTGCGCTTGCGGGTGGTGGAACGCTTGCGGGTCGTAGCGCGCTTGCGGGTCGTGCGGCGGCGCCCCGTCGAGCTCTCCGGCTCGACGGTGTAGATCGCCCAGAAGTCGCGCGCGAGCTGCGGATCGGTCAGGTAGCCGTAGGGCATCGTGCAGTAGCCCCGCTTCCCCCAGCCCGTGCCCCAGGAGTTGCGCACGATGAAGCGCTGGGTCTTGTCGTCGTAGCCGACCGCGAGCACGGCGTGGCCTCCGATCAGCTGCTCGCCGCGCGGCGGCAGCGGCACCTCGCCCGTTTTCGCCACCGTCGGGCTCATGAAGCTCTCGTAGACCGAGAAGCCGAACACGAACGGGTAGCCGGAGGCGAGGCAGCCCTGCATCTGATGGAGCGCGCCGAGCACCCTGCGGTAGACGAGCGCCTGGTGCTTCTTCGCCTCGGTGTAGGCCTTCCGCGGCGGCTTCTCCGTGAACCGTGCGATGTCGTAGGGCCAGGTGACCTCGGTGCAGACGCCGACCTTGGCGACGCTCTTCATCCCGTCGCGGATCATGGCGCCGCTGTCGGTGTCGATCGTTCCCTCCATCGCGCGCTCGTTGTAGTAGATGAAGAGGCGCGAGGGCATGAAGTCCACGTGCCCGCCCTTCACCTGCTCGTATTCGAACGCGGCGCCGATCGCGTTCGCCGTGCAGCTTCCGAGCTGCCCCTGGTCGTAGACCGGCGGCATCTTCGACCGCAGGTCGACCTTCTTCGGAAGCGCCGTCAGAATCGCCTCCGGCGCCGAGTAGAGGAAATCCCGGGCGTCCGGCAGGTCCGGCACCCAGCCGAACCGCGCGACGTCGCGCGTTTGCAGCCCGTTCACGGGGTCGCTCACTTGACACCTCCCTGTTCTGTCGTCTCGTCGACGACGTTGACCGTGAGGGAGTGAGCTGCAACCGGCTCGACTCCGCTCTCCCACGCTCGTCGCTGGACGAGCCGGACCTCCGTCTTGCCAACGCCGACCCCCTGCAGGGTCAGCAGTTCGTGACGACTGAACGCCTTCTGACCGACTGTCGCCTCGTCGGCTCCCACGAACGCGGTCGAAACCGTCGCCACCGCTTCGTCCTCGGCGGCCGCCTCCCAGACGTACCCTCCGCCGGCGAGGCTCGGCAGGTCGAGCGTCCGCTCCTCCCCCACGCTCAGGGTCAGCTCGCCGGGCGGCTGCGCCGCATCGGACGCCGGGTCTCCGGCCGTCGGCTCGAGAATCGCCCTCAACCCGAGCCCCCGGCGCCCGTGACGGGCGAGCCCGCCGGCGGCGGGGTCGGCGGGAGCTCGCTTCCCGAGAGGCCGAGCACGCGCTCGGCGCCGCCGAGGAGGATCTTGGCGCGCCGCTCGCTGAAGCCGGCGAAGAAGGCGAGCGCGGCGTAGAAGTACGTCGTCTGGGCGCCCGGCACGGTCTGGAGCTGGATCAGCTGGCTCCGCAGCGCGAAGTAGAGGACGACCGCGAAGATCGCCCCGATCACGGGCCGGAAGCTCCCGACGCGCCGTAAGGCCTGCCTCCCCACCTCGTAGTCGAGCTCGAACGCACCGGTCGGGCCCGACGACATGCGGGTCATCACGCTCACGAGCGCGCCGACGGCTCCCATCGCGTAGCAGACGAAGAACCGCTGCGTCTCGGGATCCATGAGCTCGAAGTTCCCGAACAGCATGTAGACCAGCGAGCCGAGAATCGCGAGCACGCCGAGGGCGACGACGCCGATCATCATCCCCCAGAAGTAGATGAGCCTTCCCATCTTCTCGCCGGCGCGGTCGTAGTACGCCTCGACCTGGGCCAGCTCGGCCCGGGCCCGCCTCGCCGCCAGCGCAGACTCCTTCGGGCTCGGCTTGCCGTCCGACTGGTCGACGACGCCGAGCGCATAGCCCGACACGGAGAGCAGCCACTGCATCGCGATCCGCTCGCTCGTCGAGCTCAAGACCTCGCTGACCCGGATCGCGAGCGTCTCGCAGGTGTGGAGGACATGACCGAGCTCTGGGGCCTCGCCCGTGACCCAGTCCGTCGCCGAGTGGTAGCGGATGTCGGGCCGCCGGCGCCAGAGGAAGCCCCACAGGCGGGATCCCGGCCGCTCGGTCAGCGCGACTGCAGAAGCCTTGCTCGTGCACCAGTACGCGTTGATGATCCGGCCCTGCTCGCGCGTGAAACGGTCGAGCAGGGTCCGGTACTCGGCCTCGGCCGGGCCGTGGAGCTGGCCGCCCTTGTGCACCTCGCGCTCGTAGAGGTGGTGCGCCCAGACGAGCTCGGCGAACGCGACGGACTCCGCCGCAGGCACCACGCCGGCACCGTCTCTCGTGCGACTCCGGCCGAGGAGCCAGGTCGGCGCGGCTGTCGGCGTCGCCCCGGAACTAGACACGAGAGTCTCTGCCGACGGCACCGGCGTGGAATTCGGGCGATGCAGTTGCGGTCACACCATTCGCCTCCCCGAAGAGGAGAGCCGCGGGACCGCAGACAACGGCTCGGTTACGTTCGTTGTCTAACGACAAGCTTGCGCGCCGATCACGAGAAATGCAAGTCGGGACCGAGGATCGGGCCGCTCGGTAGTTCCCCGCGCATCGAATCGGCGACCGGCCCGATGCCGCCTCGCGCCGCCCGCGGCACGATCGATGCGAAAGGAGGAACCATGAACACGCTGGTCATCGCAACCGACGGCTCGGCCTCCTCGCTCGACGCCGTCGACTACGGGCTCGAGCTCGCGGACGAGCTCGACGCCGAGCCGACCTTCGTGCACGTCGCACCCGCCGTCGACGTCCTGCCGGCGATCGGGATCGGCACGGGAGCGCCGGCCGGCGCGATCAAGCACGAGCTCACCGACGCCGACCGCGCGCCGCTCGAGGAAGCGCTCGAGCTCGCCGCCGCCCGAGGCTTCGAGGCCGAGTCGAGGCTGCTCGCCGGCAACGCCGTCGACGAGATCGTGGCCTTCGCCGACTCGATCGGAGCCGATCTGGTCGTCGTCGGGTCACGGGGACACGGCACGATCGCGGGCGCGCTGCTCGGCAGCGTCTCGCGCGGAGTGCTCCACGAGTCCAGGCGTCCGGTGCTCGTCGTCCCCGAGCGGCACCACCGGGGGATCGTCGAGCGAATCCGCGACCGCTGCGCCGGAGTCGCCGGGTAAGGTCTCCCCCAGTGGGGGCCTCCGAGGCGAAGATCGAGCAGACGGACGAGGGCGCGGTCGCCGGCGGGCCGGGCTGGTACGTCCTGAACCTGGCCGACGCTCGCTGGATGCGCAGCGAAGAAGCGGGCCAGTGGACCGACTTCGAGCCCGAGAGCGGGTTCGAGAACTACGGGATCGGCGTTCACGTCCTCCAGCCGGGCCAGCCGAACGGCAAGTACCACTCGGAGTCCGTGCAGGAGGACTTCCTCGTCCTCCACGGCGAGTGCACGCTGCTCGTCGAGGAGGAGGAGCGGCACCTGAAGGCCTGGGACTTCTTCCACTGCGCGCCCGGGACGAACCACATCATCGTCGGCGCCGGCGACGGGCCGTGCGCGATCCTCATGACGGGCGCGCGCGGCGAGGGCAAGAAGCTCCACTACCCCGCGAGCGAGCGCGCCGCCGGCTACGGGGCAGCCGCGCCGAAGGAGACCGGCGAGCCGCGCGAGGCGTACAGCGACTGGTCGAACGAGTACAAGGCCGTGCGCGCGACCTGGCCGCTCTGATGTCGGCGCGCGAGGACGAGCTCCAGGCGGTGCACGTCGGAGACTTCAAGCCGAGCACCGGCCCGGTCGAGCTTGCGGATTACGATCCCGCCTGGCCGGCGCTCTTCGAGCGTGAGGCCGAGCGGATCCGCGGCGCGCTCGGCGAGCGGGCGCTCGTGCTCGAGCACGCCGGCTCGACGTCCGTGCCGGGGCTCGCGGCGAAGCCGATCATCGACATCGTGCTCGGCGTCGCCGACTCGTCCGACGAGGCGGCGTACGTGCCGCCGCTGGAGGCCGCCGGCTACATCCTGCGCATCCGCGAGCCGGACTGGCACGAGCACCGCTGCCTGAAGGGGCCGGACACGAACGTCAACCTGCACGTCTTCACCGTCGGCTCGCCCGAGACGGACCGCATGCTCGGCTTCCGCGACCACCTACGCGAGAACGAGGCCGACCGCGAGCTGTACGAGCGCACGAAGCGCGAGCTGGCCGCGAAGGAGTGGGCGTACGTCCAGGACTACGCGGACGCGAAGACCGCGGTCGTCGAACAGATCATCACGCGGGCTCTGGCAGCCCGCAGCTGACTCTGAGCAAGCCGGAGCAGCGCCCGACCCCGTGGGCGCAGCTCCGAGCCGGCGTCAGACGTGTGGCTCTAAGCCGACCTGGCCCCAGCGCGCCGTCAGCGCGAAGAGGACCGTGATCTGGAGACCGATCACGACGAGTGCCCACAGCGGGTACGCGGTGCTGCCCAGGAACCCGAGCTGAGCGATCAGGTTGACGGCCACGACGATGATCGTGAACCACCGAGCCCAGCTCGACTTCGCGGCGAGGCCGAAGCCGGCAATGACCAGCAGGATGCCCCAGAGCAGCATGATCCAGCCCCAGGTCGTCATGTTGAACACGATGATCTGCTCCGGCGTGATCGCGTAGTACTGCTTGCGGATGATCGCGACGAGCCCTTCGAAGAAGGTGATCGTCCCGATCAGCATCAGCATGATCGCGGCGAAACCGATCCAGCCGGTCCACGCTGTCGAGTAGTCGCGTTGCTGTACCGACATCACGCTCCTTTCTCGCTCGCCTCGGCCGCAGGACGACCGAGTACGGTGCGATGGTTGCAGCCTGACCGGACAACACCGGCCCGGTCACGCGGCTTCAGATGCCCAGGATCTGCTGCTTCTTCGCGGTGAACTCCTCATCCGTGAGGATCCCCTGGGCGTGCAGCTTGGCGAGCTCCTCCAGCTGCTCGCTCTCGCTCGGCTCCGCGGCGGCGGGCGCCGCCTGCTGCGGCTCGTCCTCGTAGCCGCCCTCGTCCTCGTACCCGCCCTGGCGTCGCGAGACACGGCGCGCGGTTCGCCGCGAGGTGCGGCGGGCCATTCTCCGGCCTGGTCCGAACATCTCCTCCTCCTCTCTCGTAGCGCTCTAGGCGCCGTTGCTCTTCGCGGACTCGGCGGCCGCCATCGCCTCGGCTTCCTCGGCGGCGATCAGGCCGACCGCGACGAGGTCGATCGGGTGGATGAAGCCGTCGCTGATCCGGAACCCGCCGGCCCGTGCGACCGCGTCGCGGAGCGGGATCGCCCAGCGGTGCTCGAGCAGGATCACCGCAGCGGCCGAGTCGTTCGGGATCTCCTCGATCACGTCCCAGGCGTCCTCCTCGTGGAAGACGTCGACGCCGTCGGCGGTCGCCTCCGCGCCGGCTTCGGCGCCCAGCATCATTCCTTCCTCGCCCGCGGCGCCGAGCCCGATCAGGCCGCCGACGATGGCGCCGAACTCCTCCGCCTCCTCGTCGCTCAAGTCGGTGCGCTTGAGGACCGCGACCTCGCCGTCGGCGTCCTTGTAGACGGCCATGCCGTCGATCACGCGAACGACGTCGTCCTCCTTCAGCTTGTCGAGCTCGGCGAGGATCTCACCCCGGAAATCGGGCTTGTCGAAGCCGAGCACGAGCAACTGCACTGGCCCAATCGGCATCTTCTCTCCTTTCGTTCGTCAGGGTCATCATCGAGCCCCCGTTGCCGGGCGGTCATCACCCGATGCGGATGAGCGGTCCGGCTTCGCCGGGTCGTACACGACGACGGAGCCCGCCAGGTAGTCGGGCAGCCCGCGCCGGCGGCTGTCGAACAGGACCGGGATGAACCCGGCGAAGAGCGGGATGATCGCGAGCACGAGGCCGACCAAACGCACGACCGACCGCCCGATCGAGAGCTTGCGCCCGTCCGCGCGGTGGAGCCGGAGGTGCATCAGGTGCATCCCGAGCGTGCGGCCGGCCGAGCTCCAGAAGAGCACGAAGTAGCCGCCGCCGATGAGGGCCCAGCCGACGCTGAGCAGGAGCCCGGCGACCCAGTGCGGCCGGATGCCGCCGACGAGCGAGGCGATCAGCGCGACGACCGCGCTCACGGTGACGAAGATGCCGAGCGCCGCAAAGGCGTCGATCGCGAGCGCGACCGC
>Ga0126377_10003238_pt1 | contig 11475 bp, 10 predicted proteins | sample PanSoiMetPlot_22_FD_92647 | JGI IMG/M metagenome (GOLD analysis project Ga0126377, IMG submission 92647) | Tropical forest soil microbial communities from Panama - MetaG Plot_22 | ecosystem: Environmental > Terrestrial > Soil > Tropical forest > Bulk soil | place: Panama | collected 2016-02-17
CGCAGCGGCTCGGGAAGCAGCTCGCCGTGTGCCAGTGTCAAGTCATCGCACAAGGACCAGATGTCGTCCAGGGTGAGAGTAGCCGCGGCGTTCGGGTCGACCATCGCGGCCTGCCGGACCAGTCGTGGGTCGCCCTCGATCGCGGCCCTGACCGTCAGCTCGCCGACGCTGACGTAGGGGTGGTTTACCGCGGCGCATTGTGCCGGGAGATCACCGACCGGCTGCGGAGCGGCACCGTGCGGGCCGACCTCGCACGGCACTTCAACGGCGAAACCATCCGGGAGATTCGTGATCAATCCTCGATTGGGAACGTTGGCGATGATCCGGCGCGGGATCGCGGCGGCGATGCTCTGAATGACCTGAGGTGCGTACTCGGTGGTCTCCCGCTGAATCTGCAGGTCTTCGTCGGCCAGCGCCGCCTTACGATCGGCGGCGTACTCGGCCAGGTTCTCCTCGCTGATCCGCAGGTAGTCGCCGACCGGGATCCGCAGCCGGTTGATCTCGGAATCGTGCCCCAGGTACCACGGCACGTACTCGGCCGAGTGCTCGCTGGTCTCGGTCGGGTAGTAGCCGAGGCGGCGGTACATGTCCACCCGGACCCGGCGGCGCAACTGCGGGTCGCCGGCGATCGCCCGATCCAGCAGCGGGTAGAGGTCCCGACCCTCGCGCTCCCAGCGCAGGATCCACGCTTGGTGGTTGACGCCCGCACTGTGGTAGCTGACCTCCGCAAACGGAACGTCGACGATCTCGCACAGCCCGCGGACCGTCCAGTACACGGAGTGGCACAGGCCGAGCACTTTCAACCGCGGTGCGGCCGCGGCGAGGTAGCTGATGTTCATCGCCATCGGGTTGGTGTAGTTCAGCAACCAGGCATCAGGGCAGAGCTCGGCCATGTCCGCGGCGATGCCGTCGAGCACAGGAAATGTGCGCAGTCCGCGGAAGATACCGCCGATCCCAATGGTGTCCGCGATCGTCTGCCGCAGTCCGTACCGCGCCGGCAGCTCGAAGTCGCGCCGAGTCGCTTGGTGCATCCCCACCTGGATCGAGTTGATCACAAACGAGGCGCCATCCAGCGCCGCCCGGCGATCGAGCGAGGCGGTGATCTCGGCCTTGACCCCGAGCTGGTCGGCAAGCCGCCGCGCGATCGCCTCCGCGGTCTCGAGCCGCTCCGGGTCGATGTCGTGCAGCGCGATCCGGGTGCCGGCGAGCTCCGGCATGCCGAAGATGTCGGTCAGCAGCTCGCGGGTGAAGACCACGCTACCGGCGCCCAGCATCGCCACCGTTGTCGCCTGACCGCCCCGGCCGGACGTGCTCAGATTCATCGCCGTCACACCACCTCTGGGTCAGCGACGGCAAGCACCATAAGGAAGTGCGCCACCGCCCCGGCAATCGCGTCGCGCGCCGGGACTAGATAGCGCCGTGGATCCACGACGTTGGCGTCGGCGGCGAGTATGTCCCGGACGGCGGCCGTGGCTGCGATGTTGAGCGCCGTGCCGATGTTGACCTTGACGATCCCCGCATCGACCGCCGCCCGCAGCTGCTCGTCCGGCACTCCGGACGACCCGTGCAGCACCAGCGGGATATCGACCGCAGACCGCAGCTCAGCCACGAGTACCAGATCCAGGCTCGCGTCCCTGGTAGTCATCGCGTGCGTGGAGCCGACCGCCACGGCCAGTGCGTCCACCCCGGTCGCGGCCACGTAAGCCGCCGCCTGGGCCGGCTCGGTGCGAGCTCCGGGAGCGTGCGGTGGCAGCGGCGCGGCGCCGTCCTTACCGCCGACTGTGCCGAGCTCGCTCTCCAGCCACAGGCCGTGAGCGTGCGCGAACTCTGCGGCCGCCCGGGTGGCCGACACGTTCTGGGCGTACGGGAGTCGGGAGGCGTCGAACATGACCGAGTCGAAACCGTGCTCCGGCGCCTGCCGGAGCAGTTCAGCCGACTCAACGTGATCCAGGTGCAGTGCTATGTCGACCGCCGCATCGGCGGCGATTCGGCCGGCGGCCGCGGCCAGCGGTGCGACCCGGCCGCCGTGGAAGGTCACCGTGTTCTCGCTGATCTGAAGGATGACCGGCAGGCCGGCCCGCTCGGCTCCGGCCGCGATCGCCTCGGCGTGCTCCAGCGTGATGACGTTGAAGGCGGCGACACCGCGCCCAGCGGCCCGGGCCGCTGCGACCAACTCGCCGGTCGGCACGGCGGACATCAGATCTCCTCGACTGCGACGGCCGGGCGCAGCTCCTGGATCCGGTCGGGGTCGACCATGCCGGCCGCCGGCGCGGCAACGGCCGCCGCCGACCAGGCGACGGCCTCGACGAGCAGCTCCGGCCACTTCGGCTCGCCGCCGGACCCGCCGGAGCCGCTGGAGCCGCTGGAGCCACGGAGTAATCCGGCGGCCAGTGCGGCCGAGCACGCATCGCCGGCCCCGGTGGGGTTCCCGGGTAGCGGCGCTGGGAGGTGCGCATGCCAGTGGCCGTTCGCCGTGGAGGCGACCATGCCGTCGGCACCAAGCGTGGCCACGACGGCCGTCGCGCTGCCGTCGCGCAGGGATCGGGCCGCGCCGACGGCGTCGGCGACGCCGGTCACGGAGCGCGCCGTAGCCGCGGACAGCTCGGCGCGGTTGGGCTTGACCACGGTAGGCCCGGCGAACAAAGCCCGGCGCAGCGCCGGCCCTTCGGTGTCGAGCACGACGCCGGTCCCGGCTTCGCGGGCGAGCGAGATCAGCTCCGCATAGCTACGGTCGGCGATCCCCGGCGGCAGGCTGCCGGCGAGCACCACGATCGACGCCCGGTTCAGGCACCACCGGTAGTGACCGACGAACGTGTTCCACTCGGTCGCCGACACCCGCGGGCCGGGCTCCCAGAAGCCGGTGGCCTCGGCGCCGTCGGTCGCCACCACGGTTCGGCGAGACTCGCCCGCGATCGGCTGGAAGCTGGCCGCGATGCCGTCGGCCGCCAGCAGCGCCTCGATCCGGTCGCCGTTGTCGCCGCCGATCAGTCCGGTCGCGAGCACCGGAACGCCCATTGCGGCCAGCACCCGGGTCACGTTCAGCCCCTTGCCGCCGGCCCTGACCTCGACAGACCGGACCCGATGAGTACTGCCGGCGATGACCGTATCCACGGCGTAGGTGGTGTCCAGGGCGGGGTTGAGCGTGACGGTGAGGATCATCGTTTGATGCCGGTGAATGCCATCGAGGCCACGAACCACCGCTGCGCCAGTACGAACCCGATGACCAGTGGCATCGTGGCCACAACGTTGCCCGCCATCAGCAGCTCGAACTGGGTCCGCCGGGTGCCCTGGAACGTGGTAAGCCCGACCTGCAGCGTGTAGTACCGCTCGTCACTGATCGCGATCAGCGGCCAGATCAGGTCATTCCACGAGCCCAGCAGCGTGAAGATCGCCAGGGTCGCCAGCGCCGGTTTGGCAAGCGGGAGGACGATGCGGACGAACGTGCCGAACGCCCCGCAGCCGTCCAGCTTCGCCGCGTCCTCGAGCTCCGTCGGCAGCGAGAGGAAGAACTGGCGCATGAGGAAGATGCCGAACGCGGAGGTCAGCCAGGGCACGAACGCGGCGGCCAGGGTGTTGACCAGGCCGAGCCGGCTGAACATGAGGAAGGTCGGGATCATCAGCAGCTGGATCGGGACCATCACGGTGGCAACCATGGCGAAGAACCCGAGAGTGCGACCTGGGAACTTCATCCGGGCGAAGCCGTATCCGGCCAGCGAGCACAGCACCAGATGGCCGACGATCGAGATCGAGGCCACGATCACGGTGTTGAGCAGCCAGCGCAGGATGTGTGACTCGCCCAGCAACCCTCGGTAACCGGTCAAGCTGAGCGTCGTGGGGATCAGCCGCGGCGGGAAGCGGTTGATGTCAGCGGCAGTCATGAACGAGGTCAGCACCATCTGCACGAGGGGCAGCACGAACAGCAGGGCGAGCGGCATCAGCAACAAGTGCCACGGACTGAACGGCAGCATCCGGCGCCGCGAACTCCGGCCGGCCGGTCTGCTGAGCGCGGCCATCAGAACGCCTCCACCTTCGCGCGGCGCGAGTAGAGGATCATCGCGATGGTGAGCACCATGGTGAGCGCGAACAGGCCGTAGGCGACTGCTGACCCGTAGCCGTAGCGCTGCGTCTGGAACGCCAGCTCGTAGACGTAGTAGACGATGGTCTGGCTCGCGTCGAGCGGACCACCGCGGGTGGTGGTGTAGACCAAATCGAACAGCTGTAGCGCGGTAATGGTCTGCCAGACAGCGGTGAAGACGGTCACCGCGCGCAACTCCGGCACGGTTACGTACCGGAAGATCTGTCGCCGGTTCGCTCCGTCCATGGTGGCCGCTTCGACGAGATCGCGCGGGATGTCCTGCAGCGCGGCCAGGTAGATCACCGCGGTGAAGCCGATCTGTCCCCACAACGCGATCACGCAGATCACGACCAGGACCTCGTGCGGATCCTCGAGGAAGAGCTGGGGCGGCAAACCAACCAGGCGGAGCGCCTCGTTGGCGCTGCCGAACTGGGGGTTGAACACGTAGCTGGCCAGGATGCCGGTAGCGGCCGCGGACGCGACGAACGGAACGAAGATGCAGGTCCGGTAGAACTTGATGAAGCGGATCTTCTGACTCAGCGCGATCGCGATGACCAGCCCGATGATGATCGACGATGGCACGAACAGCGCGGTGAGCACGAACGTGTGGCGGACCGCGTCCCAGAGCTCGGGGTCGTCCGCCATCCGCTGGTAGTTCCGCCAGCCGACGTCGCGCGATGGCGCGATGCCGTTCCACCGGGTGCGCGAGATCAGGAATGCCCACACCGCCGGAAAGATCGATAGCCCGATCACCAGGAAGGTGCCGGGGCCGGTGAACGCCCAGCCCGTCACCGCACGGCGAGCGGATCGGCGCCGGCGCTGCGCCCGATGGAGCCGACGGGTGTCCACCGGCGGGGCGCCACCCGGCTGCGGCGCCCCACGGCTAGGTCCGGGCGGCGGCGCACGCCGAGTGGTGGTGCCGGCCAGCTCGTTGGTGACCACCACGGATACCTCCGCCCAACTGGGACTACGCGTCAACGCCGCCTATAGACCCGACAGCGCGGGCTCGGAGCGCTGTGCGGCCTCGTCCAGCGCCGGCTTGGTTTCCTTGGCTCCCTGCAGGACCTCCGAGATCGCTTCGCCCACGTAGCGAGACATCTCGACGTAGCCGGTCACGGTGGGCCGAGGCTGCTTGGCGTTAGCGAGGTTGTCGAAGAACTTCTGCGCTCCCGGCGCGTAGTCGTCGACGTAGGTGGCGAACTCCGTCGTACCCTTCTCGGACGTGCGCAGCGGGAGGTTGCCGTTGGCCAGGTTCCACCTCGGGTCGATCTCCTTGCTGGTCAGCCAGCGGATGAACTCCCGGGAGGCGCCGGCCCGGTTCGGGTCGTTGTGGTCGAAGAGGACCCACAGGTCGGGTCCGGAGACGGTCTCGTGGTTGCCGTCGAACCCGGGCAGGAACGTCACGCCGTAGTTGACGTTCTGGTCCTTGAGGTCATACAGCACCCAGGGGCCGGAGATGATCATTCCGATGTTGCCGGCGTAGAACAGCGGACCGTAGCGCTCGTCGGTCTGGTCCAGGTACATGGACTTGTCGTCGACGGCGACCTGGCGCAGGAACTCCAGCGCGGCGACACCCTCGGCGGAGTTGAAGGCCGGCATTCCATCCTCGTCCAGGATCTTGCCACCCTTCTGCCACAGCAGCGGCCACAGATGCCAGGTCGTGTCCTCGCTCCCGGACACCGAGTACGCGGTTCCGTAGATGTTCTTCGCCGGATTGGTCAGCGCCTTAGCGGCCGCCCGGAAGTCGTCCCAGGACCAGTCGTCGGTTGGATACGGCAGTCCGGCCGCGTCGAAGAGCTTCCGGTTGTAGATGAGACCGAGGTTGTCGACCAGCGCAGGCACTCCGATGACGCGGCCATCCACGGTTGCGGTCGCGCGGGCTGCCTCAGGGATCTCCTCCCAGGCCATCGCCGGGTCGGCGACCCAGGCGGCCAGGTCCTGGGTCCTACCGCTGGCGCCGAGTTCGGTGGCCCAGCTGCCGTAGGCGTACGAGATGTCGGGATAGGTGTTGCTGGTGAAGCCCGCGGCCAGCTTGGTGAGCAATTCATCGGTGGTTGACGCGCCCGAGGTCACGTTCAGCGTGATGTTCGGGTGCTGGGCGTGGAACTCCTTGCCGAGCTTCTCCGCCAGGGCCTGGGCGTCCGCGCTCTGACCGGTCCACCAGGTGATCGTGACTGGAACGTTCGGGTCGTAGCCGGCGGCAGCGTCCTTGGCCGCGTCCGACCCGGAACCCGAGTCGCCGGAGCAACCGGAGATGGCGAGCGCGGCGGCCAGTAACCCGGCGGCAAGAATCCGGCCGCGGCGAGGCGGCAGGATCCTGAGATTGCGTCTCATGTGGTACCTCACTCACGTAGCCAAGGGCCGGCCGCGACAGTGCGCGGGACCCGGGTTCAATGCGGGGGGTGATCTACCGTGCCGGTCGGCGCGAGCACGACCGACCTGGTGAGTAGGCGTGGCCGGTCCGGGTCGAGACCCCGTTGCGCGGCCAGCCGGAGGGCGAGTCGGTGCACCAGCACCAGCTGAGCGAGCGGGTCGATCTCTTCGTCGTGGTAAACGGTGGCCCCCGCGCCTGCCGCCGTCTGCACCACCCCGTCCGGAGCCCGGCCGAACAACCAGACCAGGCTGCGTGAACCGGTAGCGGCAACCGGCCCGTGCCGGTAGTCCATCGCCGGATACGACTCGGACCAGATCTGCGCCATCTCCCGGATCTTCAAGGCCGCCTCGTGGGCCAGGCCCACCGTCCAGGCGGTGCCGAGGAAGACGAAGTGACCGAACTCGATCGGCTCTACAGGCAGCGGCATTGCGACCGCGAGCCGACCGTCCTTGATCAGCTGCTCGCTGTCCTGGCCGAGCGCGGCGCGGGCGAGTGCCAGCACAGTGGTCGGAAATCGGGTCTGCACCACGCTGATCTCGTCAGCGAACTCGAGCACGACCTGGTCGTCCGTCACGGCCTCAACGGCACCTCCGGCGACAGCAGTCACGGCGACCCGCCGGGTGCCGGGCGGCAGGTCCGACAGCGCGTCCAGAATTTCGGTGGTGGCGCCGGATCGAGTGATCGCGACCACCCGGTCGTACTGCCGGCCGGTGGGCATCTCGGAGGCGTAGACGGCATCCGTCTCGCCTAATCCCGCGGCCTCGCGAAGCCAGGCGTACGACTGCGCGACAAAGGCCGACGTGCCGCAGCCAATCGCCAGCACACGTTCGCCGGGTGCGGCGAGGACGGCGCGGGCCTCGCCGACCCGATCCAGCGCTTCCTCCCAGGTCTCAGGCTGGCTGCTGGCCTCGTCGGCGGTGGCCGTCATGCGCTGGATTATGCGCGGCGGGGCGGGACGGCCCAAAGCTCCGGTGCCAATGCGAGCAACGAAATCTGCACGTTTGCACGGCCCGGCGCGCTGTGCGATGGTCCGGTTACGTGGGAACGTGCAGAAACAGACTGTCAGGATGCTCGTTCGCGCGTACCATCCTGCACGCCACCACCGAGAGCGAGCAGCCGACATGACCAGGAGCACCCTTCGGCGAGCAGACCGGGTCTCGACCATCCTCGAGCGCCTGGCGCACGACGGATCGGTGCACGCCGGACTGCTGGCGGACGAGTTCGCGGTCTCCCCGGCCACGGTCCGGCGAGACCTCCAGATGCTCGAGGACCAGAAGCTGTTGTCGCGGACGCACGGCGGTGCCGTGGCGGCAAACGCCGGATACGAGCTGCCCGTGCTGTACCGAGGCGGCCAGCACCGCGAGCAGAAGCGCGCGATCGCGCGATGCGCTGTCTCGCGGCTTCCGCACGGCCCGTTGACCGTCGGCTTCACGGGCGGTACCACGACCTACGAGGTAGCCCGCCTTCTCGCTGGGCGGTTCGACCTGACCGTGATCACCAACGCGCTCAACATCGCGGTCGAACTCGCGTTACGCCCTCGGCTCAAGCTCATCATGACCGGCGGAGTGAGCCGTCCCCAGTCCTATGAGCTGGTAGGCCCGCTCGCCGATCTGCTGCTGGCGGGGCTGAACATCGGGATAGCGGTCGTCGGCGTGGACGGGATCAGCGCCCGCGGCGGGCTCACTACGCACGACGAGATCGAAGCGCACACCAACAACGCGTTGATCCGCCGGGCCGAGCGGGTGATCGTCGTGGCCGACGGCTCGAAGGTGGGCCAGGTCTTCCTCGCTCGTATCTGCCCGGTCACCGACATCACCGAGCTGATCACGGATTCCTCAGCAGATCCGGACGCACTTGACGGGATCCGCCGCGCCGGCACCGACGTAGTGATCGCCGAGACCGATTAGCTCAACTGCGGCAGCCTCAAGCGCACGGCGTCCAGGGCAGGTCGAACAGGTCGACCGTCTTGAGAATCGAGCTGATCGAGAAACTCGCCGCCTGGGCGCACTTGAACGCCTGGGGCTTGTACTCGACGTTGAAGACCGCCTTGCCGGTCGCCGTCCAGCCGGCCAACCCGGGCGGCGGGAAGTCGCACTCCCGGTACTGGAAGCACTGCTCGTTGATCGCGAAGTCGAACCAGGGCTTGAGCTCGTTCGCCTGGCCGAGGTCGTTCTTTAGCCCGACGGTGAGTCCCTTGCTGTGTACAAGGTTGGCCAGCTGCGTGTTGAACAACAGCTGGGTGTCCGAGCTGATCGACAGCCCCGTCTTGTTCTGATAGGCGTCGACGTTGTCGAACTCCACGGCGTCGAATCCGTTGGCCACGCAGCGGTCAACGCGGCTGCCCACTTGGGCGAGGATGAAGTCCCGCTGACCTACGGTGTTGTTGATGTTCAGCCAGAACTCGTTGCGGAAGCCTCCGACCGGCTTGCCGAAGAGCGCGCCACCGGTCTGGTTGTTGAAGTCCACGTAGGCCTGATAGTCGGGCCGGAAGCTTTCCGCGGTACCGGCGTCGACGTAACAGATGGCACGAGCGCCATTCGAGTGGATCGCCGCGACCGCGGCGCCGTTCTCCTGAGTGATCGTCCCGCCGGTGCAAAAGCCGTCGGTCTGGAAGTCGATGTCGAACACCTGCGGCTGCACTGGCGCGCCGCCGCCAGCCGGAGCGGCCGAGATGTTCACGTTGATGCCGCCGGTGGAGGCGAAGTTGCAGCCATTGCCGGAGTGCGATCCCTGCAGTTGGTACTGCCAGCGCAGCCCGACGGTCGGCGTCCAGCACCCGCCCGCGCCCGGGTTGCACGGTACCGGCGGCGGGCAGCCCACGGTCGCGCAGGTAGCCTGCGCCGCCGGAGCGTTGATTACCCCAGGGACGTACCAGAGCAGTCCGAGTAACGCGGCCGTCGCAGCGACACCAACTCGCCTCATGACGCAGACTCCTCCCGCTCCACCGACCCTCGTTCGCGCGCAGGATGGGCGGCGGTGTACCAGGTGTCAAGCAAACGGACAACGCTCAGTGCGCGCTCCTGCCCGATTGGTAATCGGCCTGGTCCGCGCGCACCCTAGACTCCGGATCATGCAAGGCGTAGATCCGGCAGTCCTGCAGTATCTCGATCGGGTTGTCTCGACCCTGCGCGAGCACCTGGGGGCCGAGTTCATCGGCGCGTACCTGCACGGGTCGCTCGCCATGGGCGGGTTCGACCCGGGCCGGAGCGACATCGACGTCCTCGCGGTGTGCGCCGCCCCGCTCCCGCCGGAGCAGCGCGCGAGCCTGGGTACCGCGCTGGCGGAGATCCCGCGACCCACGTCCGGTGGCGATCTGGAGATGAGCCTGGTCACCAAGGCGGCGGCGCGAACGCCGGCCGCCGCTCCGGAGTTCGAGGTCCACGTGAGCACGCACGAGGAGCCCGCGGTCGTCGACGGAACCGACCGTGCTGGCGACGAGAACCTGGTGATCCGCTTCGCCCTGGTGCGGGCACGGGGTCACGTGCTCAGCGGACCTGAGCCCACCGAGTTGTTCGTCGCGCCGGATCGGGCCGCGTTGATCCGCACGTTCCTCACCGACCTGGAGTGGGCACGCGAGCACGGCGCCGCCGGATGGGAGGGCCACTACCGGCCCGAGTTCGCCTCGATGGCGTATCGGGTACTGAACGCGGGTCGCTCCTGGCGATACGTCGAGACGGGTGAGCTCGGCTCCAAGGTCGAGGGTGCGGCGTGGCTCGAGCGTCGGGATCCCGACCCGGACCTGCACGAACTCCTCGACGCTGCGCTCGCATTCCAGCGGGGCGACCTTCCCGACCGCCCGGACGAACAAGCCGTCGACGCCTTCGTCGATCGGGTGGAGCGCATGCTCCGTCGCGAGATCAGCTAGGCGTGGTGATGATCGCTTGGCGGGGTGAAGTGTCCACCTGAAGGTGGAAGATGTCTGGCCGGTTGTAGTGCCCGGTCGGATCCATGTAGCGCCGCTGCGAGGCGACCTTCTGCAGATCGAGGTCCTCGATGAGCGTCTCCTCGCGCTGGCGCACCGGTCCGGCAAGCGGGGCACCGTTCGGCGCGACGATCACCGTATTGCCGGGCTCCACCCACGGTCCCCGTCCGTTGAGGAAGCCGTCCGGGATCAGCTGCTCGCGATTGGGGAAGTCCGCGGGTATCTGGTCGACGTGCAGGACCGGATTCACGCCGATGACGTACATCCGGTTCTCGCGCGCGAGGTGCTGCATCGTTGCGATCCAGCCATCGCCCTGGGCCAGGGTTGGGGCGAGCCACACGTCAACGCCCTGCGCGTAGAGGTGGAACCGGGCCAAGGGCATGTAGTTCTCCCAGCAGATCAGCCCACCGATCCGACCCAGCGGCGTGTTGACCACCCGCAGCGTGGATCCGTCGCCCATCCCCCACACGGTCCGTTCGGATCCGGTCGGCACCAGCTTGCGGTGCCGGTCGACCAGCTCCCCGTCCGGAGAGAAGTACAGGATCGTGTTGTAGATCGTGGAGCCGGTTTGCTCTCGTTCCTCAGCCCCGACGACGAGCCATACCCTGTTCTCCAACGCGATTGCCGCGAGCCGGTCGATCGCCGGTCCAGGGACGACCACCGCGTTGTCCACCAGCATGGCAAACCAGTCATCATCCCCATCCCAGATCGGGCGGGTGTCGATCCAGATCGGGGTGCCCGGAACGAACACCTCCGGGAATACCACGAGCTGCGCCCCCTCCGCTGCCGCCGCTCGGGTCAACTCGGCGACGCGATCAATGGTCGCGTCACGATCCATGAGAACGTAACCGGCCTGTACGGCCGCCACTCTGAGGGTGGTCATACGCGATCTCCCCCGTCGTATCGATAGGGCCCGGATGAGCCCGTGATCCGTCCCGGCACATTGCCCGGTTTGCGCGGAATCCAAGGTAGAGGATTCCGCCGCGATGATCGACCCTCTAGGCGGCCTGTGGCCACCGGCTAGCGGGGGAAGTCCCAGGCGGTGGCGCCGTGCGGCTCGGTGCCGGCGACGCCGACCGCGGTGCGCAGGGTGAGGCGGTACAG
>Ga0126377_10003240_pt1 | contig 11473 bp, 8 predicted proteins | sample PanSoiMetPlot_22_FD_92647 | JGI IMG/M metagenome (GOLD analysis project Ga0126377, IMG submission 92647) | Tropical forest soil microbial communities from Panama - MetaG Plot_22 | ecosystem: Environmental > Terrestrial > Soil > Tropical forest > Bulk soil | place: Panama | collected 2016-02-17
GGCATCGCGATCCTCGGCCTGTGGCTGTCGCGCGATTACCCGATCGGGACCGCGCTGCGCATGGGCACCGGCTACGTTCCCCGCCTGCTGTGCTGGATCCTGCTCGCCCTGGGCTGCCTGATCCTGTTTCAGGGCGTGCGCTCGCGCCCGCGCGGCGTGCATCCGCGCGATCCGCGCTACGCGGCCGAGCAGCAGACCGGGTCGTGGGGCTGGCGCGCGCTCGTCTTCGTCACCGCCAGCCTCGTCATCTTTGCGCTGGCGCTGGAGACGCTGGGGCTGGTGCTGTCGATCCTGCTGCTGACCGCGGTGGGCGCCGTGGCGGCACCGGGCCTCAAACCGCTCGAAACACTGGCCGCCGCCGCTGTGCTGATCGTGCTCTCGTGGACGATCTTCATCCTCGGGCTCGGCCTGACGATCCCGGTCTGGCCGGAGTGGTAGATGGAGCTTCTGCACAACCTCGCGCTCGGCTTCAGCGTCGCCTTGACGCCGGCCAATGTCGCCTTCGCTTTCATCGGCGCCATGGTCGGCACGCTGATCGGCGTGCTGCCCGGCATCGGCCCGATCGCCACCATCGCCATGCTGCTGCCGCTGACGTTCAAGCTCGAGCCGACCTCCGGCCTGATCATGCTGGCGGGCATTTTTTACGGCGCGCAGTACGGTGGTTCGACCACGGCCATCCTGGTGAACCTGCCGGGCGAAACCTCGTCCGTCGTCACCTGCATCGACGGCCACCAGATGGCGCGCCAGGGGCGCGCCGGCGCCGCGCTCGCGGTGGCGGCGCTCGCCTCGTTCTTTGCCGGCTGCATCAGCACAGCGCTGATCGCCACCTTCGCGCCGCCGCTCGCCAAGGTGGGGCAGTCGTTCGGCTCGCCCGAATATTTTTCCCTCATGGTGCTGGGCCTGATCGCGGCGGTGGTGCTCGCGCACGGCTCGGTGATCAAGGCGGTGGCCATGATCATCCTCGGCCTGCTCGTCGGCCTGGTCGGCACCGACGGCAACACCGGGGGGACGCGTTTCACCTTCGGCATCCGCGAGCTCACCGACGGGATCGACGTCGCCACGCTCGCCATCGGCCTGTTCGGCGTCGGCGAGATCATCACCAACCTGGCGCAGTCGCAGCAGGACCGCTCGGTGATGACGCAGAAGATCACGCGGCTGTGGCCGACGCGCGAGGATTTTCGCCTCGCCTGGCCGGCGACCCTGCGCGGCACCGCGCTCGGCTCGGCGCTCGGCGTGCTGCCCGGCGGAGGCGCCACCTTGAGCTCGTTCGCGGCCTACGCGCTGGAAAAGAAGTCGGCCAAGGATCCGTCGCGCTTCGGCCGCGGCGCGGTCGAGGGCGTGGCCGGCCCGGAATCGGCCAACAATGCCGGCGCGCAGACCTCCTTCATTCCCATGCTGACGCTCGGCATTCCGGGCAACGCCGTGATGGCGCTGATGATCGGCGCCTTGATGATCCACGGCATCCAGCCGGGCCCGCAGATCATGGCGGAACGGCCGAACCTGTTCTGGGGCATGATCGCCTCCATGTGGATCGGCAACCTCATGCTGGTCATCATCAACCTGCCGCTGATCGGCATGTGGGTGCAGCTCCTGAAAGTGCCGTACCGCTTCCTCTATCTGGCGATCCTCCTGTTCTGCGGCATCGGCGTCTACACGGTGAACAACAGCTCGGCGGCCGTGCTGCTGGCGGCGTTCTTCGGCGTTGCCGGCTACGTGTTCTACAAGCTCGACTGCGAGCCGGCGCCGCTGATCCTCGGCTTCGTGCTCGGGCCGCTGATGGAGGAGAACCTCCGGCGCGCCATGCGCATCTCGGGCGGCGATCCCCTGATCTTCGTGCAACGGCCGATCAGCCTCGGCCTGTTGATCGCCGCGCTCCTGCTGCTCCTCATCGTCGCGCTGCCGGCGATCCGCTCCAAGCGCGAGGAGGTGTTCCAGGAGCAGGAGACCTGACACCTTGCCTGGCCGCGCAGCGGCGATCGCAACGCCTTCGTTGGCCAGGCGCCGCAGGCGATTTGACGGCTGCGGATGTACAAAAACGTGGGCCGGGTCGCGTTGCCGAGAACCTCTCGGTTCCGGCGACCGGCGCGATTTGAAGATGCTGCAGCTCAGGGATGATGACGGTAACACGACGGCAGATTTTCGGCGCGGGAGCAGCCGCCGCCGGTTTGTTGTGGGCGCCCGCGATCTTGACGCGCAGCATCGCGCAACCCGCCGAGGACGACGTCCCACCATTGCGCGGCGGGGAGATACTGCCCACGCCCGACTTCGCGCGGCTGAGGAGGAAGGCGCGGTTCGTCGCCGGTGTAAGACCGCATCGAGCAGGGGGAGTCTGCCTGTCGCTCAACGAGATCAATACCGCGAAGGGAACCAAGTTCCTCATCCACAACTATGGCCACAGCGCTGCCGGCATTACGCTGAGCTGGGGCTGCGCAAGTGTGGTCCGCGACCACGTCGACACCGTCATCAAGCAAATGCGCGGAACCCGCACGCGTCCGTCGGTGGCGGTCCTCGGCTCTGGCGTGATCGGCCTGACGGTGGCCAGCGAGTTGCGGCGCAAATGGCCCGCGCTGCCGATCACGATCTATGCCAAGACCCTGGACGTCGCAAAGGCCACCTCGTTCATCGCCGCAGGCCAGTTCGCGCCATCGCAGATTTGCTACGAATATGACGAGCCTGACCTGCCCGTTCTCGAAGACTACCTGAGGCGATCGGCCGACCGGATCAGGGAAATCGAGAATTCCGGCCGTCGGCACCACTATGGCGTCGCGCGACGGAAAAACTATTCCCTCGATGGTCCCAATCCTTCGTTCGACGAGTGCACGCCTGGTGACGTCGTGCCGGCCTTCAAGCGCGGCAAGCTCCCCTTCAAGCACCCGAACGAGGTTGGACGCGAATACAGCACGTGGCTCATCAATCCCCGCATTCTGTTGCCGAGACTGGTTGCCGATCTCAAGCGGGGTGCCGTTCGGTTCAGGACGAAGGAGTTCACGGACCGGCAGCAGGTCGAGGATCTGAAGCAAAATATCATCGTCAACTGCACCGGATACGGAGCAAAAAAGCTGTTCGATGATCAGGCCCTTGAGGCACGCCGAGGCCATCTTGTCGTCCTCAGGAACCCCACCCGGCTGAAGTACTTCTTCAGCGGCGGCTGCGAACATGGAGCGCTCTCCTACGTCTTCGCCCGCCAGAGGGACATCGTTGTCGGGGGAACCGTGATCAGGCATGACGAACGGGACTTCTTCGACGAGTCGGACAGCGGGGACAATGCGATTTGCAATCGCCTGCTGGACAACATCCAGAACGTTTTCGACGGTCATCCCGAGGCGTGCACGAGAGCGTTGGACGTGTTCCAGTAGTACGACCACGCGTCCGCGTATCACCGCGGCTTCGCCGGAACGCTGAGCAGGCAACACGGTCAATGGAGCTGGATAGCCCGGATCTTTTGCGCGTTTATCATTCGCTCTTGTCGTTTCCCGCCTTACCGGCCCGTTCCGCCAATCGTCTCCACCTCGGCCATCTCCAGCAAGGCCTTGTCACCGGGATCGGGGCAGTCCTGCGCGGCGCGCAGGCAGTCGGCTGCAAGCTGCCGGCCCGCAAGGTTCAGTGGTGGTGATGCTGGTGATGCTTATGGTCGTGTGCGGGCGCCGAAGGCGTCTGCGCGTCGCTCAGCCGTGCCGTTTGTTCATCCAGGTAGGCGATCAGGTCCCCGGCATCGAGTTCCGATACACCCAATCTCGGCATGTGCACGGCCGGGTACCTGGCGGCGAGCTCGAGCGCCACTGGGTCTCTCCGTGCCCGCATCTTTGCCGGGTCGCTGATGAATTTCGCCAGCCAGTCGCGGTCGCGGCGTTGGGTGACCCCGCGCAAGTCCGGCCCGACCCGGTCGCCCACCCCGATCGTATGGCACGGCGCGCATATTTTCTTGAACATCGCCTGGCCCGGCTGGGTGCCGAGCTGATAGCCGGTATTGCTCGCCGGATTGTGTGGGACAACGCGGACTTCCTCGCGCCACTTCGGATCCATGGCAAGGATTGCCAGGATCAACCGGTCGATATCGCCGAAGATCGAATCGCGGGCCCATTCGCCGGTCTTGTCATTGCCGAGCACAATCTCGTTGCGATGGTCGCTCAAGTTCTTGCTGCGCTCGCCGAGCTTGTAGTTGATGGCCCTGACATCCTCTGGCTTTCCGGTGACAAACGACCATCCTGGGCCAGAGCCGAAGGCCTTCGCGTATTCCTTGAGCCGGTCCGGAGTATCGTTCTCCGGGTCGACGGTCATCGAGACGATGAAGATGTCGCGGCCGACACGGTTGCCGAGCTTCTCCTCCACTTGCGCCATCCGCGCCGTGGAGAGCGGACAGATGTCCGGGCAGCTCGTGTAGATGAAGCTGACGATCACCATCTTGCCCTTGATGAGATCGTCATAGAACCGCACCGTCTTGCCCTCGTGCGTGACGACGGACAGATTGGGGAAGTAGTTCTCCCCCCAGGGGCGGCCTTGCGCCTGGAGTCCGCCGGGGACGGCGGTCGCGAGCGCAGCCGCTGCGGCGAACGCCGCAAGAACGCGTCGTTGCATGTCTGCCTCCGGAAAATGTGCCGAAGGGTGTGCGGGGTCGCCACCCTTCGGCGCGGCATGATCGGAACCGTGTCAGCACTTCTTGTTGGGTTGGAACGTGAAGGGTTCCTCGCTGCCGAACTGTTCCGGTATGCCGGATTTCTGGAACTTGTCGAAGCGTGCTTGCGTCCGTTGGCAAGCTTCCAGGACCATATCCGGCGTCGACGCGACCGGTTTGGTCTTCGCTGCAGGCGCGGCCGCGGCGGCCGCTCTTTGCGCCGCCACGGCATCTGTCGTTGCCGCGGTGGTGGCGGTCTGAGCCAATGCCGAGAGTCCGGCCGCGGCAAAGACGGCGGCCGCGACGCTCCCGGACAACATCAGCCTGCGGGGGATGTGCATCTGTCTCATGGTTTTCTCCTGAATCGTATGAATCATTGAGTCGTCGGCATGTTCGCTCAGACTCTGGGATCGCCTTCCGGCAGGATTTCCGGCGTCGTGAAGACCACGCCGTCGGGCGTGGGATTTGGGGTCGGGGTCACCGCCGTCTGCGGCGATTCGGCGACGCCGGTGAGCAGTTGAATCCGCATCAGCATGGCGAAATCCTCGTGCACCGTGTTGTGGCAGTGGTTGACATAGGATCCGCCGTATTCGCCGAACTGGACCTGGAACGTCACCTGGCCGCCGGCGCGCAGCCGCCAGACGTCCTTCCGGACCAGGCGTTCGGTTGCCGGGATCGAAGCTGAACCGCGGTTGATGGTGACGCCCTCCTCGAAGTGGAGATGGATCGGATGATCCCAGCCGCCACCGCCGTTGACATAGGTCCAGTGCTCGATTTCTCCCGGCCTGGGGATCAACAGCGAGATGCGGTTGGCATTCATCGAATGCGCTTCCTGGCCATTGATCTTGATGGTCCATGGGAACACCGCGGTCTCCGGACAATCGGGCGTGCATTGACCCGTGGCCCGGTCGCGTGAGTCGCCGCCGCCGGATCTTCCGAACTCGACCATCCGCGTTCGCACCGGCGTGACGACCGGGATCTGCTCGGTGAGAACCGCCGGCACGACGCTGGTGTCGGGGGTGGTGGAGAACAACGTGACGCCGGGTACGTCCACGCTGGGAACCGAACCGACCACCCGGAACTCCAGCACCGGACCGATGACCGGATCGTTGGGATCGCCGGCGAGCGCCTGCGCCAGGGTCAGCGTGTCGGTCGGGCCACGTCCGTCGCCGCGCATCCGCAACAGGTTCACCAGCTTGAGCCGGCTGCCGGTCTGGAAGGCGGAGAAGTCGACCACGATGTCGTAGCGTTCCGCAATGCCTTGATGATCGAGTTGAGTCAGCGCGATCGGGTTGACCACCAGGTTGCCGTCATTGGCGATGAACTTGAACGGCACCGCCGTATTGGCGGGTGAAGCGATCGCCAGCTGCAGGAACCGCGACATGCAGGCGTTGAGGATTCGGAAGCGGTATTTCCTCGGCAGGACTTCCATGAACGGGGCGTAGGCCAGGTTGACGAGGGGGACGTCGCCCAGGAACCCGTCGGTGTTGAAGATGTCGAAGAAAAGCTGGCCCGTGGGATCGAACGCTGCATCCGACACGACGAGGTCGACGTCGAAATCGATGTTGCCCCAGTCCAGCAGGCGGCCGCTCGGGAGCCGCAGATTGACTCCGTCGGTGAGGACCTCATTGCCGCGATCCGGTCCGCTGTAGTAGTTGATCTTGGCGAAATTGCCCTTGTACACGTTCTCGGCGGTGAAGAAGAAGCGGTGGTCGTGAAACCACATCGTGCCTTGCAGCTCGCGGAAATCGCCCGCGACGTTGACCAGACCGCCGTTCCCGTCAGGTCCCGAGGCGCGCCGATCGGTCGCCTGGGTATTGATCTTGTCACGCCGGGCGAGCGTCGTGCTCCATCGATAATCGTAGAACGTGCCGGGGAAGTGGTGCACGTTGGCGGCGCCGTCGCTCTCGGCGCCGTTGTGTGCGTTGTGGAAGTGAGTCTGGATCTCGTTGCGGCCGAAGCCTCCGTTCTCCTCGCGGACGAGCGGGAGATTGTTGTAGACCCGCGTAAGGATGGGTTCACCGTAACGGCCCTTGATGAGCAGCGGCGGCGCGGTTCCCCGCGCGAACCGGCCGGGACCGAAACTCCACACACTGTTCGGATTCTGCGCCGGGAAATTGGGGTGGAACCTCGTGTTCGGTGCGATCTGCCCTATCGACAAGACGTAGCCGACCTTGGGGAAGAACTCGTCCCAGCGCTGATGTGCGAACACCTCGCCAGGCGGACGGCCTTCGATCGGCCCGCGTCCGGTGATGGGATTTCTGAATTGCGGGTTGGCCGGATTGGCGCTGAAGTCGGTGTGGTAGGACAACCGCTGGGCGGGCCGTTCGCCCAAAGCCGCCGGGAACGCGGCATTGCCGGCGGCATCGCGGGTCAGCGGTGTCGGCGTCTGCAGGGCGAGCCGCGGCATGCGCTGGGTGAATTTCTGCGCGCCGAACAAGGGGCTGCGCGGCGTGCCGGTGGGAATCGCCCCAAAGGCGCTGCGGGCCAGCGGGCTCAGCCCGTTCTTCCACGCCAGGAATCCTCCCGCAGTGAAAAGGCCCCACTTGTACAGATCGCGCCGCGTGATCTGCCCATGCGAGAGGGCCTTGACGATCTCGGCTCGATTGTTGCGCGCGTTCTGCGCCTCCCTTTGTCGGGCGCGCGATGCCTTGCTGGACAGATACATAGGTCTCTCTCCTTGTTGAAGGTCTCCTTCTCGGTTCCGACCGAGGCAACAATGCTCGAAGTGACGAGTCCGCATTGCCGCCGTCGATGCGCTCTACGCACGACAGCAACCGCTCCATGCGCGCTGCGTCTTTTTCGCTTATTGCGCCCCGGATCAAACCTGATTGTGCATATTGAGTAGAATATTTGCTGTATGCAATTAGGCACTTTCAGGTAACTACGCGCGAGGGTTCGATGGCAGTAGAATAGTTACTGCACTGCAATTGGGAACCATTCGCATCATCAAATAGCGGAAGGGTTATGTCAGTGAAATCATTACTGGATGCGGATGGGTACCTTTAGGGTAACTAATCAGCGCAGTGCTGACCAAACAATCAAAGGGCTGTCAAAATGACGCATGCGTTTTGGTTTGCGTCTTCATGCTGCCAGCGTGCGCCGAGCTCGCGCAGACCGTCGAGAGCGTTCTTCAGCTCCTGTCCGCGGGCCGTCAAGGAGTAGCACATTTGCGGCCGCGCCGCCGGCTTGGGTTCGCGGTGGAGAATGCCCGCTTGTTCCAAACGGCGCAGCTGCTCCGTCAACACCTTCTGGGAAATTCCAGGAATCGCGCGTTTGAGAGCACCGAAGTGAAGCGTCTCATGCTCACCAACCCTTTTCATGATGCAGGGCACCCAACGGCTTCTCACGATGTCCAAGGCGCAGGCTGCGCAGCAGCTGCATTTCGACCTGTGTTTTGACAGAGCCTTCGATGCGTCCTGAGCTCGCATGATCGCGCCCCCGCAATCCATTCTTGGCCCGCTGGCTCCAACGGGTTCACGTGATGGTGTCGCTTAACGAAAGAACCACTTTGAATGGGTGTCATTGATCAAGATCAAATCGGAGGATGTCGGCATCGTAGCGCGCCGCGAATCCAGCAAACCTCACATCCGCAGAGCGCCGCGCCACCCTTTGAACAAGTGGCGCAGATGCACTCAATCGCTGCGTGTTGACACCCAGTCGGGGGATTTCCCCCACACACGATCGGCGCGGTCGGGAAACGAGAGCGCTGATTTCTCGTTGTTTTTGACCGATTGGAGAGGACGAGCCCGAGTTGGCACGCCCGTTGCTGTTGGTGGGGCCAGGTGGCGGAGCGGTCGATGTTCGGCAGTTCTTTGTCCACCATGACGAAAAGGAACATGCTCATGTCAAAGATCATTGCAGCTATGGTGCTCAGCGCGTGCACGCTGGCCTTCGCCTCCGCCCCGGTCAGCTTCGACATGGCGTCGGGCACGATCGCCGTGACTTCGGCGTTCGCCAAGCATGGCGCGGACGATGTCCTTCCGCCTCAGGAGCCGCAGCCGGGAGACGACCGCGGCGGCCGCGGTCGTTGACCACGCACGCACGAGAGCCGCGGCTCGCGGCTCTCGTGCGGCCCGCCTGTCCGATGGCGTTCCGCACCAGGATGGGAACGTGTATAGTCCGGTGGTTGATGAGGGGGCGCCCGATCGACGGGGGCGTCCGGCGCGGCAAGGCAATGAGCTCCGCCTCGGGCACCAGCACGATCAGTGAAGCTGGAGGAGCAGCCTCCCCGGTGCAACGACCATTCAACCTGCTCCGTTGGTTCTCGATCTTCAGCTTCGCGGCCCAGGTCATCGTGGGCATTGCCATTGCGCTGTTCCTCACGCGCTATCTCACGGCGCACATGCTGACGCGCGATGCCGAAGTGAGCCGCGATTTCATCGAGAGCATTCTCACGACCGAGAAGGGTCATGATTATCTGGCGCGCCGCCAGCCCGGCGAACCCGCAAGCGACCTCGACCCCTTTATCGAACATCTGCCGACCCTTCCCGACGTGCTGAGAATCAACGTCTACGGGGTTGACCGGACCGTCATCTGGTCGAGCGACAAGCAGCTGGTGGGGAAGCGCTTCGACGACAATGACGAGCTTGAACAAGCTCTGCGGGGCAAGATCACGATTGAATCCGGCGCCATCGCCGCGGATCAAAACAAGCCCGAGCACGTCGGACTCGTCACCGAAGCAACCGAGCGTGACAGCGATCGTTTCGTCGAAGAATATCTGCCGATCCGCGATGAAGCCGGCAAGAACGTGATCGCGGTCATCGAGCTGTACAAGGCGCCGCGCGCACTGTTCCGCTCGATCGATGAGGGTGTCCGTTTCGTCTGGATAAGCGTGACGATCGGCAGCCTCCTGCTCTATCTGGCGTTCTTCTGGATCGTGCGGCGGGCGGATGTGCTGATGCGGGCCCAACGCGAGCGCCTCGTCGAGGCCGAGACATTGAGCGCCCTTGGAGAAATGGCAGCTGCGATCGCACACGGCATCCGCAATCCTCTCGCTTCGATTCGCTCGGCGGCCGAAGTCGCACGCGAGGAGGATCGCGATGCCGCGGACGAATGTCTCCAGGACATCATGAACCAGGCAGATCGGCTCGACGGCTGGGTGCGCGAGCTTCTCGCGGCCTCGCGCGGCTCGGCACCGATGACCGAGGAGGTCGATCTCAACCGTCTCATTCGCGAGAGCCTTGACTGCGCCGCTGGCGATCTTCGGCGCCAGGGTATCGAGCTGACGCTGCAGGAAGGATCGCTGCCCCCGATTCGCGGCAGTCGCGCCCCGCTCGCGCATGCCTTCAGCAGCATTATCACCAATGCCATCGAAGCGATGCCCCAAGGCGGCCGCCTGCGTGTCGAGAGCCGGTCCACCGAGAAGGGATCGATCGAGATCGCGGTCGAGGATACCGGCGCCGGCATGCCGGCGCGCGTGGCGCGCCGCGCGTTTCGGCCGCTCTTCACGACCAAGCCCAACGGCGTCGGGCTCGGCCTTTCGCTGGCGCGACGCATCGTTGAGCGACATGCGGGCCGCATCGATCTCGACAGCATTGCCGGCCGCGGCACGCGGGTGGTCCTGACCTTGCCGACAGCGGCCTGAGGATGCGACGCCCGGGGTTGGGGCTACCGACCGCCTTCCCTTAGTGTGAACTTCGGGCTCGCGGCACTGGACCGCCACGTTCGGTCGTGCTCAGGACCTCCCTGAAAGCTGTGCTCGGTGCGGCATCGGAGCCGTGCTGAGGAGGCTCGGACACCCCATGCACAGAGCTTTGATGTGGATCAAACCATAAGGCCATTGGAAGTTGTAAGCTTCCGGAGCGTCGTCGGCCGCCGCACCCCGTGGCGGCCTGACCTCGCCGACCGGAGCTCGAGGGATGTCGCGCGGGATCCTCCTGATCGAGGACGAAGAGATACTTGCCAAGAACATCAAGCGCTATCTTGAGCGACGCGGCTACGAGACCCTCATCGCCGGAACTGCGGCCGAAGGGATTCGGCTTTTCAATGAATCCGAGCTCGATCTCGTCCTGCTCGACCTGAATCTGCCCGATGTGCACGGGCTCAAGGTCCTCGACGAGCTTCGCCGGCGCGACCCACGGGCCAAGGTCGTGTGTGTCACCGGCCACGGAAACGTGCAGACCGCAGTCGATGCGATGAAGGCCGGAGCCTGCGACTACCTGACGAAGCCGGTCATTCTCAGCGAGCTCAAAATCCTGATCGACAAGGCTCTCGGCCAGGAACAGCTGGAGAGCGCGCTGTCCTACTTCAACGCGCGCGAGGCGGACGGTGGCTGCCTCGCCAGGCTCATCGGCGAAGCGCCGCCGATGAAGCAGCTGCGCGAGCGTATTCGCGCGTTGGTCGAGGCTGAGCGGGGCCTCGTCGAGGGACAACCGCCGGCGGTGCTGATTCGCGGAGAGACCGGCACCGGCAAAGAGCTGGTGGCGCGCGCGCTGCATTTCGAAGGCCCGCGAAAGGCCGCGCCGTTCATCGAGGTCAACTGTGCGGCACTCCCGATGCAGCTCCTCGAATCTGAATTGTTCGGCCACGAGCGAGGGGCGTTCACCGATGCCAAGGATCGCAGGGTTGGTCTGGTCGAAGCAGCCCACGGCGGCACGCTGTTCCTCGACGAGATCGGTGATATCGAACCAGCCGTGCAGCTCAAGCTGTTGAAGCTGATCGAGGACCGCACGGTCCGCCGCGTCGGCGGAGTACGCGACCGCACAGTGGATGTACGGTTCGTCTCCGCGACCAACCGGCCCTTGGAGGAGCTGGTGCGCGCCGGCAAGTTCCGCTCCGATCTGTATTACCGCCTGCGCGTCGTAACCATCGACGTGCCGGCGCTGCGCAGCCGTCATGGCGATGCCGAACTCCTTGCCC
>Ga0126377_10003241_pt1 | contig 11473 bp, 9 predicted proteins | sample PanSoiMetPlot_22_FD_92647 | JGI IMG/M metagenome (GOLD analysis project Ga0126377, IMG submission 92647) | Tropical forest soil microbial communities from Panama - MetaG Plot_22 | ecosystem: Environmental > Terrestrial > Soil > Tropical forest > Bulk soil | place: Panama | collected 2016-02-17
GTCGCCTGAAGTCGAGAGCGCCGCATCGACCAGCGGAATGCGCGCGATCACCTTGCCTTCCTGGCGCGGATCGCGAATGCCGACCATCCACGGCTTGCCGAAGCGGTCGCCGATGATGCGCGTGTCGCCGCCCGCGGTGACGAACGCGTGGTCGACGCCCGCCTTGCGCAGGATGTCGATGCCGCGATCCACCGCCCAGCCCTTCGCGATGCCGCCGAGATCGATGCGCACGCCGGGCTGCGTGAAGCGCACGCTGTGCGTCGCGGAATCGAGGATCACGTGCTTGTAACTCACCGCGGGCAGCGCTTTGGCGATCTGTTCATCGGTCGGCTTGATGTGACGGCGATAGTCGTACATGTAGCCGACGCTCGCGTACGTGATATCGAAAGCCCCTTCCGTGATGCGCGAGAACTCGAGCGCCGTCTGCAATAGCCCGAACAGGTCCTCTTCGACGACGACCGGATGGTTGGCCGCTTCGGCATTGACCTTCGAGACCTGGCTGGTCGGCTTGTAAGTGCTCATCAACTCGTCGATGCGGCGCATCTCGTCCATGACGCGCGTGATGAGCGCATCGCCCTGCGCGTGATCGGCGGCCCACACCTCGACCGCGATCCGCGTGCCCATGATGGCTTCTTCACGCGACACCCATTCGGCGCGCGCGGTGGTGGACGCGATGAGATTCAGGGCAAGGAAAGAGGAAAGGATGAGAGAAAGCCGGGTCAACTGCAGCTGCACGTCACTTCGCCTGCGAGGAACGACGGCGGATTATTGTCGATCCAGGGCCGCCTGCGGCAGAAAAAGAAACCGCGGTGTGCGTTGGAACGCACACCGCGGATTGCGCAGGACCCTACCCTACAAAGGATCCTCAGCGCGGGGGAACAGGCAGCGCGTCGCGACGCGACTGCAGGTAGGTGGCCATCGGCACATCGCTCCCGGGCACCCACAGGGGCTGGCGCTCGAGCGTCGTCGGCCGGCTGGAAAGCTCGGACTGGCCGGAAGTCTGCGCGGCCACCACCAGGCTTGCGGCGAGCACGAGGCCGGTGGCGGTGGCGAGCACTACGTGTCGAATCGTTCCCTTGGTCTTGCGGTTCACGGCGATTTCTCCGGTTTACTTGGGTGGAATGGGGAAAGGCACGTTGTCAGCGAGCTTGGGTGGAATCGGAAACGGCACGTTGTCAGTGAACTTCGGCGGAATCGGGAATGGGATGTTGTCGGCGGATACGCTGCCGGCGACTCCCATTCCAAGGGCCACCAGTACGGTGGCCGCAATGAGCTTGCGCATGGAATGACTCCCAAGTAGGGGTTGGGATGGTTGGTTGATCATCGATGGTCGAGGCCCGAGGCCTCCTCTAAAGGGAATAGCGAGAAAAGATCGGACGGTTTCTCATGTTTGGCAAAAATCTTTTCGCCTAGTTTTCTTGAATTTTAGTGTCAGTCGATTGTGCGACGCGACAGCGACGCCCGGCGAGCGCCGGAAAGGCCGACTTGTCCCTAGACTTTTCAGGCACTTGCTGTAATGTTCGGGGCAATCGTCAAGCGATCGCCGAGGGAGAAGGCGCCGACAGGCGCCCGTATGACGCGACCCAGCTCAGTGACGCAGCTGCTGCGCGATTGGCGCGAGGGGCAGTCCGACGCGCTCGACCGTCTCACCCCGCTGGTTTACGACGAATTGCGCCGCCTCGCCGATCGCTTCATGAAACGCGAGCGGCCGGGTCACACCTTGCAGGCGACCGCCATCGTGCACGAGGCGTACGAGCGCCTCACGGACATGGATATCCCGTGGGCGGACCGCCAGCATTTCTTCTCTATCGCCGCGCGTCTCATGCGCCGCATCCTCGTGGATCACGCCAAGCAGCGTGCCACCAACAAGCGCGCGGGCAACGTCACGGTCTTCGAGCTCCAGGATCACGACACCGAGATCGCGGACATCGGCTTCGGCATCGTCGAGATCGACCAGGCGCTCAACCAGCTGGCCGCGGTCGACCGCCGACTCGCGGATATCGTCGAGGTCCACTACTTCGCCGGGCTCAGCCCCGAGGAAACGGCCGCCACGCTCGGGATCTCGTTGACGACCTTCCACCGCGAATTGCGCACCGCCAAGGCGTGGCTCACCAAGACGATCCGCGCCGCCCTGCATGACACCTGAGCGCTGGCAAGAGATCCGCGACGCTTTCCACCGCGTGGTGGAGAGCCCGCCCGCCGAGCGCGACGCCGTGCTGAAAACACTCTGCGGCGCCGACGCGGAGCTGCGCCGCGAGGTCGAGGCGATGCTCGCCTCCGATGCGGACAGCGATCGTCACCTGCGAGCCGCCATCGGCGGCGCGGTGGCGCATGTGGTCGAGCACCAGCGCACCAGCCTCATCGGGACCCTCCTCGGCGGTTATCGCGTGACCGGTGTGCTCGGTCACGGCGGCATGGGCACGGTCTATCTCGCGGAGCGCGCCGACCGGCAGTTCCAGCAGCGCGTGGCGATCAAACTGGTGGAACAGATGGCGGTGCATCCGCAGCTGCGCACGCGCCTGCGGGCCGAGCGGCAGATCCTCGCCAATCTCGAGCATCCGTACATCGCACACCTGATCGACGGCGGGGAGAACGAGGCCGGCATCCCCTACCTCGTGATCGAGTACATCGATGGCCAGCCCGTCGACGAGTACTGCCGAACGCGCAAGCTGGGCATCCGCGCGCGCCTGCAACTGTTCGAGAAAGTCTGCGCCGCGGTCGACTACGCGCATCGCAACCTGATCGTGCATCGCGACTTGAAGCCGCAGAACATTCTCGTGACGGCGGACGGCACGCCGAAGCTGCTCGACTTCGGCATCGCCAAGCTCCTCGCCCCGGAGCCCGCCGCCTACACGCTCGCGGTGACGCGGCTGCAGGATCGCCTGCTGACGCCCGAGCACGCCGCCCCCGAACAGGTACTCGGCCGGCCCATCACCATCGCCACGGACGTCTACGCGCTCGGCGTGCTGCTCTACCAGCTGCTCTGCGATCGCTCGCCGTACGCGTTGCACAGCTCGACGCTCCAGGGACTCGAGCGGGCGATCTGCAACGAAGATCCTCCGCGCCCCAGCAACCTGTTCCGCTCGGGGCGCGCCCGCGCGCTCCTCGAGGCTGGCGGATTCGATCCGCAATCGGCGGCGAACGAGCGTGGCACCTCGGTGGAGCGGCTGCGCCGCGCGCTGGCGGGAGATCTCGACGAGATCGTTCTCAAGGCGATGCGCAAGGAGCCCGAGGCGCGCTATGGCACGGCGGCACTCCTCGCCGCGGACCTGAGGCGTCATCTCGAAGGCGAGCTCGTGACCGCTCGCCAGGGGAGCGGCCGTTACCGGGCCTACACGTTCGTGCGACGCAATGCGGCGGCGGTGGCGCTGGTGTCGACCGTGATCGTGGCGCTCGCCGGTTTCGCGGGCCTCATGTGGTCGCAACAGCAGCAGCTCAAGGCGCAACGCGATCTCGCCGACCAGGAGCGCGATCGGGCGACGCAGGTGTCGTCCTTCATGGTCGACATCTTTTCCGCGGCGGACCCGTTCAAGGCGCAGGGCCGTGAGTTCACTGCCTCGGAGCTCCTCGATCGGGGCGCGGCGAAGATTCTTGCGGACCTGAACCAGCAGCCCGAGGTGCGCGCGCAGATGCTCGACAGCATCGGCTATGCGTATCAGCGCCAGGGCAACCAGGACAAAGCCATCCCGCTCCTCGAGCAATCGCTGCAGATCCGCCGGCAGGCGGCCACGGGTCCGACGCCGTTGCTGGTCACGAGCCTGCGCAACCTCGCGGATGCGCTGCGCATGGCCGGAAAGGCGGCCTCGGCCGAAGGCTACTACCGGCAGGCGCTGGCCATGAGCCAGGAGCTGTTCGGTGAGCGCGACCCGCGCGTCGCCGACGTCATGGTCGGACTCGGGCGCCTCCTCTATCCAAACCCGGCGCACATCGGAGAGGCCGAGCAGCTGCTCGAGAACGCACTGGCGATCTACCGCGACAAGCTCGGTCCCCAGGACAGCGAAGTGGCGTCAACGCTCTCCGACCTCGGCAACCTGATGCTGTGGAAGGACGACCTGGCGAGCGCCGAGCAGTATCACCGCCAGGCGCTGCGCATCTACCAGGCAACGGTGCCGCGCACGCACCCCGACTATGCGCAGACGCTCGGTTCACTCGGCTACGAGCTGATGCGTCGCGGCAGTCTCACCGAGGCCGAACGCATGCTGAACGAAGCGCTCGAGCTCAAGCGCCAGGTGTTCGGCAACGGGTCGGCGCAGCTCTCGGGCGTGCTGCAGTCGCTCGCCGACCTGCACGACCAGCGCGGGGAGCTGAAAGAAGCCATGGCGCTCGAGAGCGAAGCGCTGACCATCAGCCAGCACAGCGCCGGCGAGCGCGCGGTCGAGACCGGCGTCTTCTTCGACTCACTGGCGCGCCTGCAGTGGAAGGCCGGCATGCCCGAGGAGGCACGCGGTAATGTCCTCGCGGCGCTCAGCATCTACGCAGAGAAGCTCCCCACGGACCACCCCTACGTCGCCTCCTCCGAGCAGCTGCTGGGCGAAATTCATCTCGCTTCCGGCGATGCGCGGGCCGCCATCGTGCCACTGCGGCATTCGCTCGATGTGTGCACTCGCACCTACGGCGCCGAGAGCTGGCGCACGGCTCGTGCCCAGAGCGCGCTCGGCGCCGCGCTGGCAGCGACCGACAACGCCGCGGAAGCGGAGCCGTTGCTCGTCGTGGGCTATCGCACGCTGCGCGCTCAGCTCGGGAACGACGACGAGCGCACGCAGCTGGCGCGCAAGCGCGTGCTGAAGTTCCTGACCGCCCAGGGGCGCGCCGCGGAAGCGGACCGAGTGCTCGCCAACAACTAGGGACGCTCCGCAGACCTTCCTGGCGCGGGCTCCGTCCTACGGTAAGATCCGCGGCGGGAACCGATCCGCCGTCCAGCGGTCGCACACTGCGACTGCCACGGCGTCACGCATAACGCGGGGGAATCAATGCCGAGCTATCGTTTTTCCTTCTCTCTCCTGGTCCTGATGCTGCTTCCGATGCTGGCGAGTGCGCAGACGCGCGAAGAAGCGCGATTGCTGCTGGCCACGCAGGTCGTCGAAGACCTCAGCGCGATGCCCGACCAGCGCGCACCGGACTGGCTGTTGGCACGCGCGCACGGCATCGCCGTGATCCCGAACGTCGTCAAGGTCGGACTCGGGATCGGCGGTCGCGGCGGCAAGGGCGTGCTCGTCGTGCGCAACAAGGAGGGCGGTTGGAGCAACCCCGTCTTCATCACCCTGGGTGGCGGCAGCTTCGGCTGGCAGGCCGGCGTCCAGGAAGCGGACATCCTGCTGGTGCTCACCACCGAGCGCAGCGTCGAAGGCATCACCGGTGGCAAGTTCACACTGGGTGCGGACGCTTCGGTCGCCGCCGGACCGGTCGGCCGACAGACCTCCGCGGCCACGGACGTGAACTTGTCCGAGGTCTACTCCTATTCGCGCGCCAAGGGCCTGTTCGCCGGCATCGCGATCGACGGTTCGGCGATGGCCATCGACAAGAAAGCGAACGCTGCCTTCTACGCCACGCCGGACATCAAGACGGATGACATCCTGACGAGCACTGCGCCGCCGCCACCCGCGGCACGTCGCTTCATCGAGATCCTGGATAACGGCTCACGCCGGGTGTCGAACGCTACGGCGCCGGCCGAGGGAAGCGCACCGGCCAGCACTTCAGCGGCGCAACCGTCGGCACCGTCAGCACCGAAGACACCGGAAACTCCGCCCGCCGCTTCGGAGACCAAGACCTACCCGATGGAAGATCCCAATCCGGGCCAGGAGCCACCGCACTAGAAGTGCGCGCGTAGTTCCACGCGCAGCGTGCGCGGTTCGACCGGGTGCAGGTGAATGTCGGCGACCGGCGCCGGCTCGCCCTGCAGCTGGCTCTCGTAGTAGTAGCTGATGTCGTTGTCCTTCGCGTCGAACACATTCAGCAGGCTGACGGCGGCGCTCAGCCATTTCGTGATTCGATACCCCGCGTCGAGGTTGAGCACGGTGGTGCTGTCTGAGCGCACGCTGTTGTCCTCGATCAGCGGCGCACTGCCGAGATAGCGCAGGCGCGCGCCGCCAAACCAGCCGGACGGATGATCGATCGCGAGGCCCGCGGACGCGACGCCTTGCACCGCGCCGGGAATGCGATCGCCCGCCGGATCTTCATCGGTGAAGCGCGCGTGCGACCACGCGAAGTCGACGTCGAGGATCAGCCACTGGATCGGCTGCGCGTACAAGCCGAGCTCCACGCCATAGCGGCGGCTCGCACGACTCGCCTCAGTGGTTCCGCCGTCGCCGACGAACAGGAGCTCGGAGTCCAGGTCCAGGTCCCATAGCGCCGCGGACACTTGCCATCCCGGATGCACCACCACGCGCGTGCCGAGCTCGGTGCCCTTGGCGCGCACCAGTGGATCGACGCGTTGCGCAGGCGTGACGCCGTCGCTCGGGTCGACCGTGATCGTCGTGCCGCGCGCGTCATTACTGTGAAAACCCCAACCGTAGTCGAAGAACAGCTCCGCGCGCGGCGACAGCGAGTACACACTCGAGAACTTGGGACTGACGATGCTGTCGTTCGCCTGGCCGGAATTGGCCGCGAGGTCGCTGTCGACATCGAAGTCGAACGCATCGAAACGCACGCCGAGATTGGTGCGCAGTCGCTCCGACCAGCGCACATCCTCACCGACGAAAGCGGAGTAGCTCGTCTGGCGCACGTTGTCCTGGCGGATGGTGCCGATGCGTTCGCGCTGCACGGTGCGATACAGCCCGACGGTGTCGATGTCATCGCGACGCACCTCGACGCCGGCCGCCAGTTCTCCGGCGAATGGACCGAGCGGCAGATCGCGACCGTAAGTGAGGCGGCCGCCAAAAGCGCGGCGGTCGTCGAACTGCTCGAACTGGTCGCCATTCACCGGATCGGTGAAGTAGGTGAAGTTCGAGAACAGGTCGAGGTCGTACTTGAGACCGTAAACAGAAGCGCGCCAGCGACTCGCGTCTCCCGCGTGCTGCCAGCTCGCCGACAGGCTGTAGCGGCTGGAGTTGCCGCCATCGGTCGGATCGATGAAGCCGAAGCGCTCGATGAGCCCGGAGTCGATCGCGCGCTGCGGCACCTGGTCGGTCGAACGCCAGTCGCCTTCGTAGGCCATGCCCTCGACCGCCCAGCCGTTGTCGCTGTCGCCGCGTGAATAGCGCAGCACCGCGTTGCGGCGCTTGAGGTCCTCGGGCAGATCCCACGGGCCATCCGCGGTGGCGTACTCGAGCCCGTAGAGCAATGAGCCACCGCCGAGCGTCGGCGATCCGGCGATGACCGCACGCCGGTAGTTGTCTTCGCCGCCCGAGACCGAAATCAGGTTGTCCGGGAGCGACTCCGCGTAGTGCAGGTCCATGGAGCCCGCCGCGGAGAAGTTGCCCTCTTCGAGATGGTGCGTGCCCTTGCGATACTCGATGCTGCCGATCAGCTCCGGGATGACGAAGTTGATGTCGCTGTAGCCCTGGCCATGCGCGTGCGTCGGCATGTTGACCGGCATGTCTTCCACGCGCGTCGCGAGGTCGGTGCCGTGATCAAGGTTGAAGCCGCGCAGGAAATACTGGTTGGCTTTGCCGCTGCCGCTGTGCTGCGTGACGATGAGACCCGGCACGACCTCGAGCAGCTCGCCGGTGCGCAGGATCGGTCGATGCTCGAGCTGCTCGCGCAGCACCACGCCATCGCTCGCCGACTCGGGCTGGCCTTCCAGACGGGTGCCCGTCACTTCGATTTCGCCGATGCGCGCGCCTGGTACGCCTCCGGCGATCGCCTGGCCGGCCGCAAGCAGCAGCATCCCTACCATCAACTGACGCATCCGCAACCTCTTTCGCCGAGCCGCGGGATTCTCCCGGCATCCTGTTTCTGATTCGTGACAGCGGCCGGTTCGTGAGCCGGGCGTATTCGGATTCGGCCGTTCAGCCGAGGCGCTGCATCAGCCACGCCCCCGCGAGCACCGCGACCGCGATCGACATGGCGGGCACGATCCGGCGCGGATACAGAGGGGACTGACGGGCAGCATAGAGGATCGGCAGCGTCAGCAACACGATCGCGAGCTGACCCATCTCCACGCCGAGGTTGAATCCGGCCAGCGGCCACGCGAGCGACGCCGCGGACAGGTCGAGCTCGCGCAGCACGTTGGCGAAGCCGAACCCGTGCAACAGGCCGAATCCGAAGGCGAGGAACGTGCCGCGGCTGGCGAGGCGTGGAAGCAAGTTGATGAGACCGGCGACGATCACCGATGCGGCGATGCCCGCCTCGATCGGCCGTTCCGGGGGCACGAGAACCCCGAGGGTCGCGAGCGACAGCGTGATCGAATGCGCGACGGTGAATGCGGTCACGATGCGCAGGACTGTGCCGGCCACCGATCGCCACTGCCGGGCGGGTTGCCATCCGTCGTCCCCGTCGCGGGGAATCAGCACGGCCGGCAACAGCAGCAGGAGCAGGAATGCGATGTGGTCGTAGCCGATCCAGATGTGACGCACCCCCTCGCGCAGGAATTTCAACAGCGTGTGCAGCGGAGCGGCGGCCTCGCGGGAAATCTCCGCGTGCGGCACTGTGGGTGTCAGTACGGTCGAGCTCACCGTCGAACCCAGGGCAAACTTCAGCAGCACCCGATGCGTGGCGTCACGCTCGAAAAAGAGTCGCGACGCGACGCTGAAAGGCGCCGCGGCTGCCGGACATTGCCCCGTGAACCGGAGCACGAGGTAGTAGCCATCGCTCCGTTCGTTGAGCAGGTCGGTTCCTGCGGCCAGCGTGCACCGTTCCTGACCCACGGCGATCTCGAGCCGCGGCAGGACGTAACCCGCCGTACTCGAGGACGCTCGCGCGACTTCACGCCAGGTCACCACGCCATCGCCATCGAGGTCGAGACTCACCACGTCGTTGAGCTCCGCGATGCGTACTTCCCAGCTTCCGGCAAGATGGCGGCCCTTTGGATCCGCGTCGATCGTGAGATAGCTCGCGCCCAGCGAGTGACCAAGCACGATGCCCGGCACGAATAACAGCGCGAGAGACAGCATCCAGGTACGCATGGCTCAGAACGCGCTCGACGGGCGCGCCAGCAGGGCGGTGAGCTTCACGTCCTGGTAGCGCGTGCGCTGCTGCCAGTCAGCCACCTCACCGATGGAGGCGGTATCGCCCGCCGCGATCGCGCACTCGACCAGCAGGCGCGCATCGGCGGGTTCGCGTTGCTGAGTCCAGTTCTCGCGTGCGGCTTGCAATGCGGCGGCCGGATTCGCCCGCACTCTCAGGTTGAAGCGCGCCAGATCGCGCGCGTGGATGCGCTCGCCGCGCGCCCGTGCGCCCGCAAAGCGCTCGATCAGCACTGCGACGTCGGCGTTCGGCACGCGGTTGCCGGTCGCCGCATGCGCTTCCGCCAGGCGGAGCAGCGCGCTCTCACTCTGGGGCATGCCGCCGAGGAGCGCGGGGACTTCCGTGGCGCGACGCTGCGCGAGCAGGAGGTCGGCCAGCGCCAGCCGTGCAAAATGGTCGTACGGATTCTCGCTGACCGCGCGTCGCAGGCTCCCCTCCGCCGCCGTCATGTCTCCAGTGCGCTCCTCGAGATCGGCGAGCGTCGTGAGCAGCCAGCCGGAATAGCGCGGCGGGAGCGACGGCAGTCGCGCCATCAGTCCGGTCAGCAACGTGCGCGCGCGCTCGATCTGGCCCGTCATCCCGAGCACCTGCGCCACGCAGACGCTGCCCGCGAGGCTGTCACCGCCGCTCAGCACCTCGACACAGTCGCGGCGCGCTGCGGTGAAGTCTCCCGCGGCCTGGCGAATGGCGGCGCGCATCAGGTGCGCGCGGGCGTTGCGCGGTTCGAAGAGGAGTGCCTGCTCGATCTGCGCGAGTGCCGGCGTGTATTCGTGCCGGTATTGCAGGATGTCGGCGAGCTGCAAGCGGAGTTCCGCGGGCGCGGTGGACGCTTTGAGCGGCTGCGCGAGCAGCGTCTCGGCGCGGCCGAAGTAACGCGGCTCGGCGGTGCGGCGGCCGAGCTCGATGTAACTCTCGACGAGGTCGTAGAGCCGCGACGGCTCTTCGCCTTGCGATTGCACGGCAGCCTCGAGTTGCGAAGCGCGCTTCAAGAGCGGATCACTCGGCACGTGCAGGACGACGAGCGAGGCGTCTGTGGGCACGAAGGGTTGCGCGTGGGCCGCGCCCTGCAGGGCGGCAAAGGCGATGAGCGCCAGCGAAGTTGCCCGGATGCGTCGCATGAAATCCCCGTGGAAGAAAAGCAGAGGGCCGGTCATCCGGCCCTCTGCACAGTGCGTCAGAACAAGCTGTCGAAGGCCGTCGGGTTGTCGTTCGCGTCGCCGTCGAGCGTGAAGCCCTTGAGCGTGCGCACGTCCGAATCCTCGGCCGCCGCGTAGGTGTCGTTCGTGAACTGCGTGAAGGACCGGAAAACCGGTTTCACGCTCACGAGGAAACTGCGCGTGACGGCTTGTCCGGCACCGTCCCTGGCACTGACGCTGATGGTCGCGTCGCCGATCGCCGCTTCCATCGGCGTGATGGTCAGGGTGCGCGAGCCGCCCGAGCCATCGAGCACCAGCCCCTCGGGCGCGATGATGCTCGTGTCCGAGGAAGTCACCGTGACGCCGAGGCCGGCCGCGGGGGTTTCCCGGTCGCTGATGCCGAACGGCAGTGGCGCAGTCGATGTGTCCTGATCGAGCGACTGATCTGCGATCACTGTCAGTGCCGGCGGTCCATCGACCGGTGCGGGCATGGACGTGCGCCCGCTGTTCCCGCCGCAGCCGGCCACGACACTGGCCATCAGCAGAAGTGCGATGCGAAGTGAGTTGTTCATGGTCGTTACCCTCTGCTTGCCAGCTCAGTTGGCCGAGCCGGCGAACGGCACGCGCAGGTACGGGAAGCGCGTGTCGAAGTCGGCGGCGCTCACCGGTGCGCCGTCGGTGAACGGCACGTTGCCGACCGGTGCGTCAGCGGGCTTGCAGAGGCCGAGATCCGTCGGTTGACCGTTGACCGGGATCGGGTAGCAGAGCGCGCCCATCACGACCCGCAGTGCGACGTCGACCACGTCATCGCCCGGACGGCGGCCGTTCGGGAATCCAGCCAGGTCTCCGCCCGCAACGCCGAAGGTGCTCTGTTGCGCGGCGGCTGTCGCAGGAATCCCCGTGTTGAGGCGCTGCATCTCCGAAGGCGTGACCTTCGCCAGCTGATTGACTCCCTTGAAGCCGGTGAGGAATGCCGTCACCAGGTCGTTGCGCGGGAAGTTCGAGGGCGCGAGGTTCGGGATGTTGGCGCCCAATGTCTGGTTGACCGCGTCGCGGAACAGCACGTCGAGGAGCGCCGGCAGCGTCGGGTTCGTCACATACGTCGCGAACTGACCATCGTCCTTCGGTTCGCTGGCGTTGAAGCGGTCCTTGTCGGGAATGCCGATCACCAGCTCGTTGACGAGTGGCATCGACAGGCGCGACTGCTGCGTGAA
>Ga0126377_10003242_pt1 | contig 11473 bp, 11 predicted proteins | sample PanSoiMetPlot_22_FD_92647 | JGI IMG/M metagenome (GOLD analysis project Ga0126377, IMG submission 92647) | Tropical forest soil microbial communities from Panama - MetaG Plot_22 | ecosystem: Environmental > Terrestrial > Soil > Tropical forest > Bulk soil | place: Panama | collected 2016-02-17
GATCGCCGAGAAGGTGCTCGCGAAGTCTTGACGCGAGTTCGGCGGGTCTGGACGTTCGCGCTCGCCCTGCTGCTGGTCGCTGCGGTCTGGGAGCTTTACAAGGTGGTCGGGCCACAGGACGGCGGGACGGTGTTCGGCTGGACGATCCTTCCGCGCGCGAACGACACGGCGATGCCCCACGTGTGGGACATGTTCTCGCGCTACGCGCAGCCGGAGAACCGCGGCTCGGACACGCCGATCCTGATCGTGGTGCTGCAGGGAGCGTGGTTCACGTTCCGGATCGCGCTCGCCGGGCTGGCGCTCGGGACGGCGGTGGGGCTCGGGCTCGCGGTCCTGATGGCCCGGTACAAGGTGGTCGAGCGCGGGCTGCTGCCGTACCTGGTCCTGTCGCAGACGGTGCCGCTGATCGCGCTCGCGCCGCTGGTGGTGAGCTGGGGGGGGCGGCTGCACCTCGGCGCGTTCGAGTGGCCGCGGTGGCTCTCGGCGGCCGTCCTGGGCGCCTTCCTCGCGTTCTTCCCGGTGGCCGTCGGGACGCTGAAGGGCCTGACCTCGACGCCGCCGGCCTCGCTCGAGCTGATGGACTCGTACGCGGCGTCCTGGCGGCAAACGCTGTTCAAGCTCCGGTTCCCGGCGGCACTGCCCTACATGGTCCCGGCGCTCAAACTCGCGGCCACGGCCTCGGTGGTCGGCGTCGTCGTGGCCGAGATCTCCACCGGCCTGGCCGGCGGGATCGGCAGGCTCATCATCGAGTACGCGCGCGAGGCGACGAGCGATCCGGCGAAGGTGTTCACGGCCGTGTTCGGCGCGGCGGCGCTCGGCCTGGTGATGTTCGCGATCGTGACCATCGTCGATCTGGTCGGGATGCGAAACCGCCCGCGCGAGGCGGCCGAATGATCGCCCCCGACGGCTCGACCGCGGGCGAGGGCATGAACGCCGTGGAGGTACGCGGCCTGTCGAAGGTCTTCAATGCCGGCCGCCCGGACGCGGTCGAGGCGCTGGTCGATATCGACCTGGTGATCCGGCCCGGCGAGTTCGTCTCCCTGATCGGTCCCTCCGGGTGCGGGAAGTCGACGCAGCTCCGGTTGATCGCCAACCTGACCGAACCGACGACCGGACAGGTCCTGGTCAACGGCAAGCCGGCGCGCGCCGCGCGGCTCGACCAGGACTACGGGATGGCGTTCCAGCAGGCCGGGCTGTTCGAGTGGCGGTCGGTCACCAAGAACGTGGAGCTCCCACTCGAGCTCAAGGGGTGGGACAGGGCGAGGCGCCGAGGACGCGCGCTCCAGATGCTCGAGCTCGTCAAGCTGTCCGAGTTCGCCGACCACTTCCCGTGGCAGCTCTCGGGCGGCATGCAGCAGCGGGTCGCGATCGCCAGAGCGCTTGCGGCACACCCGCCGCTACTGCTCATGGACGAGCCGTTCGGCGCGCTGGACGAGATGACGCGCGAGCACATGCAGACCGAGCTCCTGCGCATCTGCGGCGAGACCTCGACCACGGTCGTGTTCGTCACCCACTCGATCCCCGAGGCCGTGTTCCTTTCGACCCGGGTGGTGGTGATGTCCCCGCGACCGGGGCGGATCACCGATGTGATCGACGTCGCCCTCGGCTCCGACCGCAGCGTGGAGACCCGGGAGACCGAGGCGTTCTTCGCCAAGGTGACCGAGGTGCGCGAGGCGCTCCGCGGCGTCCAGCCCGCCGACCTCGAGCCGGACATCGAGCAGGTGGTCGAGGAGCTGTGAGGCGCTCGCCCGGGCAGGCGTTCGCGATGGTGTGGCCGCCGCTGGTGTTCGGCACCGTGTTCCTGTTGCTGTGGGAGACCGCCGTCAGGGTCTTCGATTTCCAGCCGTACTTCCTGCCGGCTCCCTCGGCGATCTGGGACGCGTTCCGCACGAACACGTCCCTGGTATGGGAGGCGACGAAGGTCTCGGGACTGAATGCACTCATCGGTCTGCTCGTCGGTACCGCGATCGGCGTGGCGATGGCGTTCCTGCTGGCGCGCTTCCGACTGGTGGAAGACCTTCTGAGCCCTCTCGCCGTTGGGTTGAACGCGATCCCGATCTTCGTGCTCGTCGCCGTGTTCAACAACATGTACCCAGTCACCAGCGAGGTGCCCCGACGGCTGATGGTGACCCTGGTCGTGTACTTCATCGTCCTGATCAACGTCGCGCGGGGACTGCGTGAGGTCGGCAACGTGTACCTGGACCTGATGCGCTCGTACGCGGCGAGCGACGTGACGATCCTGCGCAAGGTGCGCGTGCCGCACGCCGTGCCATACCTGTTCACCGCGCTCAAGATCGCCGCGCCGGCCTCGGTGATCACCGCGTTCGTGTCCGAGTACTTCGGGGGTCTGCAGAACGGCCTCGGCAGCCGCATCGTGAGCAACATCGCGCTGTCGAACAACGCCGAGGCGTGGGCCTACGTGCTCGGAGCCTGCCTGCTGGGTCTGGCCTTCTTCCTGGCCGCGGTGGCGCTCGAGCGAGTTGCCACGCCCGGGCGCGCAGGCGCGCGCGAGCGCGATAGGGCATGATGTCGGGTCGCACGAAGGCCGGGGCGGACCGCCCCGGGGGGGAAGGGGGCTCACCATGAGGGGGAAGCGGCTCAGGTTCCTGGCCGCAGGCGTGATCGCGCTCGCGCTGGTCGCGGCGGCCTGCAGCAGCGACGACGAGGGAGGCGGCGGCTCGACCGGCGGCGGCGAGGCCGCGGGCGGGGGCGGTAGTGCGAGCTGCTCGAGCACCGACCAGGTGTCGCTGCAGCTGCAGTGGTTCATCCAGGCGCAGTTCGCCGGCTACTACGCCGCGCAGGATCAGGGGTACTACGCCGACCAGTGCCTGGACGTGTCGATCGTCGAGGGAGGCGTGGACATCGTCCCGCAGCAGCAGCTCGCCGACGGCGCTGTGGACTTCGCCCTCGCATGGGTGCCGAAGGCGCTCGCGACCCGCGAGGCCGGAGCGAACATCGTCGACATCGCGCAGGTCTTCCAGCGTTCGGGGACGCTGCAGGTCTCGTTCGCCGACTCCGGCATCACGACGCCGGCGGACTTCTCCGGCAAGACCGTCGGCAACTGGGGCTTCGGCAACGAGTACGAGATCTTCGCGGCGCTCGCGCAGGCCAATCTCGACCCGGCCACGGACGTGACGCTCGTCCAGCAGGACTTCGACATGTCGGGCCTGCTGTCGGGCGACATCGACGCGGCCGAGGCGATGATCTACAACGAGTACGCGCAAGTGCTCGAGACGGTGAACCCCGACACGGGTGAGCTGTACCAGCCCTCCGACCTCAACGTGATCTCCTATGAGGAGGACGGGGTCGGCATGCTCCAGGATGCGATCTGGGCCGACGGCGAGCGCCTCGCGAACGACGACGCGTACCGGGACATCGCCGTCCGGTTCGTAACGGCGTCGCTGCAGGGTTGGGCGTACTGCCGTGACAACGTGCAGGCGTGCACGGATCTCGTGGTGGCGCAGGGCTCCAAGCTCGGCGCCAGCCACCAGCTGTGGCAGATGAACGAGATCAACCAGCTGATCTGGCCCGCGCCCGACGGGGTAGGCGTGATCAACCAGGAGGCGTGGGATCGCACGGCCGAGATCGCGCAGGACACGCCGAACCTGGAGGGCACGACGGTGCTGACCGCGCCGCCGGACGCCGGCGCGTACACCAACGACATCATCAACGATGCCCTGTCCAAGCTGCAGGACCTCGGCGTGGACACGACCGGCGAGACGTACCAGCCGATCGAGGTCACGTTGAACGAGGGCGGGGCGTAGGCCGCTGGTGGCGGGCGGGCCGCCTCGGCGGCCCGCCCGCCCCTATCATCGGCGCATGGCGCCCCTGCTCCTCCTCAACGGCGAGGACGTCCGTGCCCTGATCGATCTCCCATCGCTCTTCGAGCCCCTCGAGCACGCCCTCGTCGAACTCAGCCGCGGCACCACCTCCGTCCCGCCCCGGACCGTGGCCCGCGCGCCGGGCGGGTTCCTCGGCTCGATGCCGGGATACATCCCCGGCATGGCGCTCGAGGCCAAGCTCGTGGCCGTCTTCCCCGGCAACCATGACCGCGGCCTCCCGTCTCACCAGGCGCTGATCGCGCTGTTCGACGAGCAGACGGGGATGCCGCTGTGCGTCATGGATGGCACCGTGGTGACCGCCGTCCGGACGGGCGCGACCTCCGCCGTGGCCGCCCGTGCCCTCGCGCGTCCCGAGGTGCGCACCCTCGCGATCCTCGGCGCCGGCGTGCAGGGACGCTCGCACCTGAACGCGTTCACCACGATGTTCGACCCGCCCGAGATCCGGGTCGCCTCCCGCGAGCCCGACCACGCGATCGCGCTCGCCGCCGCAGACCCGCGCGCCCGCGCCGAGACGTTCGAGGAGGCCGTGCGGGGCGCCGACGTCGTGTGCTGCTGTACCGACTCGGAGGAGCCCGTGATCGCCCGTGACTGGCTCTCGCCGGGCGCGCACGTGAGCTCGGTGGGCGTGGGCGCGGAGGTCGACGACGCCACCGTCCGCGACGCCTCCGTGTTCGTCGAGTGGCGGGGGGCGGCCGAGAACCCGCCGCCCACGGGCTCGGCCGAGCTCCAGGGCGTCGACCCGTCCACCCTGGTCGAGATCGGCCAGGTGCTCTCCGGCGAGCACCCGGGCCGGGGCTCAGACCAGGAGCTGACCCTGTACAAGTCCACGGGTCACGCCGTGGAGGACGCGGCGGCCGCGCGCCAGGTGTTCGACTGCGCGGTGGCCGAGGGTCGCGGGCAGACCTTCGAGTTGTGACGGCCGTGGAGATCGCGCACGAGCCGCTCACGCTCGAGGAGATCGAGCGGGCGCGCGAGCGCATCGCCGGCGGCGCGATCCGGACGCCACTGGTTCGCATGGACGCCGACGTGCCGGACACGGAGATCTTCCTCAAGCTCGAGGTTCTGCAACCGATCGGGTCGTTCAAGATCCGGGGCGCGGGATCGCTGATCGAGTCCCTGCCCGAGCAGGAGCTGGCCGAGGGTGTGTGGACGAGCAGCGCGGGCAACATGGCCCAGGCGGTCGCGTGGTATGCGCGCCGCAAGGGGATCCCCGCCACGGTCGTGATGCCCGACACCGCTCCCGAGGCCAAGCGTGCGGCCACCGTGCGGCTGGGCGCCACGGTCGTTTCGGTCACCTTCGAGGAGTGGATCGGGGTGTTCCGCTCGCGAACGTACCCGGGGATGCGCGGCGCGTTCGTGCACCCGTTCAGTGATCGACGCGTGATGGCCGGCAACGGGACGATCGGGCTCGAGGTGCTCGAGGACCTCCCCGACGTCGACGCGGTCGTGATCCCCTACGGGGGCGGCGGGCTGAGCTGCGGGGTCGCGTCGGCCCTTCGCGCCCGCTCGAGCGCCATCCGCGTGTACGCGGCCGAGATCTCGACCGCGGCCCCCTTGGCTCCGTCGCTGGACGCCGGCGAACCCGTCCAGATCGAGTACACGGCCAGCTTCGTCGACGGGATCGGCGCGCCCCTCGTGTTCCCCGAGATGTTCGCGCTGGCGCGGACGCTGCTCGACGGCTCGCTGGTGGTCGATCTGGATCGGACCGCCGACGCCGTCCGGCTCCTCGCGACGCGGGCGCACGTCGTGGCCGAGGGGGCCGGCGCGGTCCCCGTTGCCGCCGCCCTCGCAGGCATGGCTGGCGCGGGAAGGGTGGTGGCGATCGTCTCCGGCGGCGGCATCGACGCCTCCGAGCTGGCGGGCATCCTCTCCCAAGCCACCTGAACGGGAGCCGCTAGGCTTCGAACCGATGCGCGTGGACGCGGCGTTCGAGCCAATCCAGACCGACCGTCTCGTGCTCCGGCGTTCGATCCCCGAGGACGCCGAGAGGATCTCGGCCTACCGCAGCGACCCGAACGTGAACCGCCAACAAGGCTGGGACCGCACGGACGTGGACGGCGTCCGCTCCGACATCGTCGAGATGAGCCTTCGCTCGCCCGGTGAGCCGGGCGGCTGGGTGCAGTTCACCGTGCTGGATCGCCGCGACGGCCGGATCGTCGGCGACGTCGGTCTGTCGCTCGCCGAACCCGAGATGGATGTGATCAAGGTCGGCTACACGATCGCCCCCGAGTTCCAGGGCGGGGGCCTGGCAACCGAGGCGATCGCGGCGCTCGTGGACTACGCCTTCGACCTGCTCGGGGCCGAGGCCGTGCGCGCGCATGCGAGCGCGAGCAATGCCCCCTCGATCCGGGTGGCCGAGAAGGTCGGCATGCACCTGATCGAGAAGCGCGCGTACCGGGACGGCGACGAGGTCTGGTACGGCGTTCGCTACGAGGTTCGGCGCGACGAGCGCTGAGCCCGGTCAGGTCGCCGAGGTGCGCGCCTTGAACTCGTCGCAGATGTCCTCGCGGTGGATCACCCCGCGGACGTACCGGCATCCGCCGATCGAGAGCCTCGGGAACATGAACTTGCACTCGCCGCAGCTGAACTTCGGGTTCTCGGCCTTGTGGTAGTTCGCCTGCTGCTTCGAGAGCCCCTGCACGTTCGGCACGGCGATCGTCCCTCCTCAGTCGCGGTCCACGGCGCGCTGCAGCTCCGACCGGGTCATCTTAGACCGGCCCTTGATCTGCTTGCGCCGGGCCTCCTCGTACAGCTGCGCCTTCGTGCGCCCGCCCGGCCCCGCGTGCGATCGCAGGCCCCCGCGGCGTCCGGAGGAGATGTCGGTGACCGAGGCCGGGGTGGCTTCCCCTGCCTCGCCCGATCGGGCGCGTTCCTTGTTGACCGTCCGCGCGGCGATCTCCTCGGCCGTGTCCTCGTCCCGGCCCCGCTGCTCCAGGCCCTGCTTGATGTGCTCGTACTGGCGTTCGCGCTTCGCGCTCCAGGCCTCGTTCGGCATGTGCGGCTCCTTTCGCCCGGCCGGCTCCGCCGACCCCGACTCCGTTCCTACCCGCGGTCCGGCGATCTCATCCGGCGTCCGCGCGATCGCGATTCCGCGCCCGCGTGAGAGGGTGGACGCGAGGACGAGACGGAAGGAGGACGCGGTGGTCACCAAGCACGCGAAGGTCAGTTGGAAGGGGGCCCTCGAGAACGGAGCCGGCTCGATCCAGAGCGTCGGCAGCGGCTCGATCGGGCCGCTCGACGTCTCATGGCCGGCCCGCACCGGCGACGAGTCTGGGATGACCAGCCCCGAGGAGCTGATCGCGGCCGCGCACGCCGCCTGCTTCTCGATGGCCTTGTCGCACGTCCTGAACCAGGCCGGCACGCCGCCGGATCAGCTGGACGTGAAGGCGGACGTGACGTTCGTCCCCGGAACGGGGATCACGTCGTCGGCGCTCGAGGTCTCGGGCGTCGTACCGGGGATCACGCCGGATGCCTTCGCCGAGGCGGCCGAGGACGCGAAGGACAACTGTCCCGTCTCGGGCGCGCTCAAGGGCAACGTCGAGCTGACCGTCGAGGCGCGGCTCCTCGCATAGCTTCGCCTCCCGCCCGGACGACGATCAGAGGGGCCGAGGTCCCGACGCGCCGGGGTCGAGCCACGCGAGCTCGAACAGCCGCTCGTAGCGAACGACGAGGTCGCCCGCCACCCATACGTCCGCGGTCCACCCCGACTCGAGCGCGGTGAATCGCCACCGGACGGCGTCGAACGCGCCGACCGGCGTCTCCACCCGTTCGTCGCCGATCCGCTCGTAGCGTTGGCGGACCCGGGTGGGCGCCAGGGTGTACGGCGCCAGGTAGACCACGTCGATCTCGGCCGTGCCGGTCAGACGCTGGACCGAGATCGCGTTGGTCGCCGGCGAGAACACGTCGAGGTGCAGGTCGGGGCCGTAGGGGATCTCGATCGGTCTGCGGTCGAGCCAGCCCGTCAGCACGTCGGACCCGGGCTCGAGCAGTACCTCGTGGTCGGGGTTGCGGACGCGGACGCGCGCGACGCGCCACGCCGCATCAACGGCAACGTCCATCGTCTCGTGGTGCGGCATCGGGTCGGTCGTCTCGATCTCGGAGAAATAGCGCCAGCCCATCGGGCCCGGCGCGCACCGGAACTCCTCGGAGCCGATCGCCGATCCGTCGTCCCCGAACACCGTGTAGCGGCCGAACGGCATGGGTCAGGATCGGCCGGCGGCCCGGGCGAGGCGAACCGCCTCGGCCACACCATGCGTCCACGGATCGCCGTGTCCGGGAAGCAGCACATCGGCCGGGACCGAGGCGAGCCGGCCCAGGGATCGCATCGCCTGCTCCGAGTCCTGGTTCAGCCCGTCGGGTCCGATCTGCGGTCCGGTCCTTCCCGTGAGCGGGTTGCGCATGGTCAGGACGTCGCCCGTCACCAGCGCGCGCCGGCTCTCGAACAGCAGCGCACAGCTACCCTGCGTGTGACCGGGCGCGTGGACCACGCGCGGCCCGCCCGGCACCCCCAGCGTCTCGCCGTCGTCGAACGCGGTCACCTCGGCGATCGGCACGATCTTCAACCCTCCGCTTCTCATGAGGCCAAACAGGGTCCGGTACGCCTCCGGGCGAAGCAGGTAACGGCCGTACCCGGCCTCGTTCTTCGGCGTCGCGCCCGTCGTCGCGCGCTCGACGTCGGCGGCGTGCACGCGGATCGTCGCGCCCGCCTCGGATCTGGCGCGCTCGGCGAAGCCCGTGTGATCGCTGTGCGCGTGGGTGAGCAGGATGGCCTCGAGGTCGTCGAGCGAGCGGCCGATCGACCCGACCAGGCTCACGAGCAGGTCCCAGTCGCGCGGAGCTCCGGCGTCCACGACCGTCAGTCGGCCGCCGTCCTCGACGAGGTAGACGTTGACGATCCCACGAGTGAGCCGATGGATGCCCTCGGCGACGAGCACCCACGCATCGTAGCCGTCACCCCGAACGCGCCGGCGTGCCTCTGCGCCCCGCGCCGCTATCGTTCGGTGCGTGATCTGCCCGAGCTGCGGGACCGAGAATCCCGAGAGCGCGCGGTTCTGCAACGCGTGCGGGGCGCGCCTGGACGCCGGCGCAGGGGCAGGCCCGGCCCTCGACACCTTCCTGCCCAAGGAGCTGCTCGCCAAGCTGGAGGCCGCCCGCGAGGGCCGGGCGATGGAGGGCGAGCGGCGAGTCGTCACCATGCTGTTCTGCGACGTCAAGGGCTCGACCGCCATGGCCGAGACCATGGACCCCGAGGACTGGACCGAGATCATGAACGGGGCGTTCGAACGCCTGATCGCGCCCGTCTACCGGTACGAGGGGACGCTCGCACGCCTCATGGGAGATGCGATCTTCGCGTTCTTCGGCGCGCCGATCGCGCACGAGGACGACCCGCAGCGTGCGGTCCGGGCGGGCCTGGACATCGTGGCCGGGATCGAGGGCTACAAGGAGCAGATCAGGGCCGAGCGCGGCCTGGACCTCGACGTCCGCGTCGGCATCAACACCGGCCCGGTGATGGTCGGGCAGGTGGGATCGGACCTGCGGCTCGAGTACACGGCGATGGGCGACGCCGTGAACGTGGCGGCGCGGATGGAGCAGACGGCCGAGCCCGGCACCGTACAGATCACCGCCGAGACACATCGACTCGTCGAGCCGTTCTTCGATCTCGAGGCGCGCGGGGGGATCGAGGTCAAGGGCAAGGCCGAGCCCGTCTCCGCGTTCCGCGTCCTCGGCCGCAAGGCGGGCGTCGCGGAGTCCAGGACCCTCCGCGCCTCGCCCCTGGTCGGTCGCGAACGCGAGATGGGGCAGCTTCGCGACGCGATCGAGGAGGTTCAGTCGGGCAGGGGCCGGATCGTCTCGCTGATCGGCGAGGCCGGCCTGGGCAAGTCCCGGTTGGTGAAGGAGACCCAGGCCGAGTGGGTGCGCCGCCGGCCCGAGGATCCCTCGCGCGTCGGCGGCGAGATCCACCGGCTGTGGGAGACATGGCAGTGCGTCTCCTACGACGCGACCCGGCCGTACGCACAGTACCGGCGGGTGCTCGCGCGTCTCGCCGGGATCGAGGACACGGACCCGCCCCCCGAGGTCCGTCGAAAGCTCGCCGCGACGATGGAGCCCGGATCTGAGGACGAGTGGCTCGAGCCGCACATGCGCGTGTGGCGGTCGCTGTTCGGCGTCACGGAGCCGGGGGAGGAGGCGCTGGAGGGGCAGGCGTTTCGAGACGCGATCATGGAGCTGGTGCCGGGCGCGACGCGTGCGTTCGGGGCCGAAGAGCCTCGGCTGCTGATCTTCGAGGACCTGCACTGGTGCGACGAGGCCTCGATGGATGTGCTGATCGAGACGGCGAGGCTCGTCGACGAGCTGGCATGCTTGTTCCTGTTCGCGTACCGCCCCGACCGGCAGGCGCAGTCGTGGCGTCTCAAGCAGTGGCTCGAGACCGAGTACCCGCACCGATCGACCGGGCTCGAGCTCGAGCCGCTGTCGGACGGCGACAGCGGCCGGCTGATCGACGCGCTCATCCCGAGCGGCGACCCGGAGGTTCGAACCCAGATCCTGGAGCGCACGGACGGCAACCCGCTCTTCGTCGAGGAAGTCGCCGTCGCCATGCTCGATGCGGACGAGATCGCGATCCCGGACACACTGCAGGCGTTGTTCACCACGCGGCTCGACGCGCTGGACGAGGCCTGCAAGCACACGCTGCAGCTGGCCTCGGTGATCGGGCGCTCGTTCTCCGAACCGGTCCTTCGAGCGGTGGCGGGGGAGGCCGACCTCACGTCGTCGCTTCGAACGCTCGAGCGCATGGGCCTGATCTCCGAGACGGCACGCACGCCCGATCGCGAGTACGCGTTCCACCACAGCCTGACGCAGGACGCGACCTACGGCACGATCCTGTTACGAAGACGGCGCGAGCTGCATCAGCGCGTGGGAGAGGCCTTCGAGGAGCGCTACGCCAATCGGCTCGACGAGTTCGCGCCGGTGCTCGCGCATCACTTCGGGGAGGCGGGCGACGACAGCCGGACGCTTCGGTATGGGACGCTTGCCGGCGACAACGCCGCGCGCCTATACGCCAACGCTGAGGCCGCCGCCCAGTACGCGACCGCAATCGAGGCGGCGCATCGGCTCGAAGCGTGGACCGAGGCGGTCGCCCACCTGTATCCGGGCCGAGGCCGCGTGCTCGAGCTCGCCGCTCGGTACGACGAGGCGGTGGCGAACTACGAGGAGATGGCGGCGGTCGCGGCGGAGGCGGGCGACCGGGGCGGGGTGCTCGGCGCCGAGATGGCCCTGACCACGATCCGCGCGACGCCGACCCCGATGTTCGACCAGACGAAGGGGAGGGAGCTCGCCGAGCGGACGATCGCCCTCGCGCGCGAGCTGGGCGACCGCTCGGCGGAGTCCAAGGCCCTGTGGAACCTGATGATCCTGGACGTCTTCGGCGGCGGCGACGTGGACGAGGCCGTGGAGGTCGGGGAGCGCTCGCTGGAGATCGCGCGCGAGCTGGATGCGCGGGAGCAGATCGCCTTCACGCTGAATGACCTGTGGCGTCCCTACGCCTCCGTCGGCGACGTCGCCGCGGCCCGCGCGAGCCTCGAGGAGGCCAGGCCGATCTGGCGGGAGATGGGCAACCTGCCGATGCTGTGCGA
>Ga0126377_10003243_pt1 | contig 11472 bp, 11 predicted proteins | sample PanSoiMetPlot_22_FD_92647 | JGI IMG/M metagenome (GOLD analysis project Ga0126377, IMG submission 92647) | Tropical forest soil microbial communities from Panama - MetaG Plot_22 | ecosystem: Environmental > Terrestrial > Soil > Tropical forest > Bulk soil | place: Panama | collected 2016-02-17
CATCGGACTGCATCGAATGACAACGTCCCCGGCACATGACCTGCGAGCTCGCCCGGCGCTGCGGCGCGCGTGAAGATTGCCCCGACTTTCGGCGTTCCCTGAAGGGCGCTCACGATCCCCGCGATCGCTGCTTCGTCGCCGTCGCGTACGTAGACGGCGCCGCCGCCGGAGACGATGCGAGGCGAGCCGTCGGGGAGTGTTCGCGCAAAGAGTTTGAGCATCGAGGCGACGTCCGGCGCGCCGGTGTACGTCGAGAATCCGTGGTCCGAGCTGACCCAGATGTCGTAGTCGTCGAGCAGCCCGGCAGCCCTCAGTCCGTCCTGGATGCGTCCGATGTTTTCGTCGACGCGCTTGAGCGTCGCGACGGTGGCCGGAGCGCCGATGCCGTTGTCGTGCGCGGCGGTATCGAGATCGCTCAGCCACATGACGGTGACTGACGGGTCGACGCGCGGGATGCCGACCTTCAGGAACGCGTCGACCGCGTAGCGGTCGAGTTCGCCCCCGCGGGCCTTTTCGGGCGGCGGCGGTCCGAGCAGCTTCAAGTCGTCGGCAAGGCGATCGGGAATCGAGAACTGATAGTGGAGAATCGCGCCGCCCGCGATCGTCGAATTGTTCAGGAGCGCGGATCCGCTGGACCCGGAGCTCACCACGAGCATTCGTCGGCCTGCCGCCTGCAGCGCCTCAGCGAGCGTCGGCGCCGTCAGCAGACGCCCTTCAGCGGCCGCGATCTTCTGCAGGTTGTCCTTGTCCGCGGTGTCGAGAAATCTGGTCGCGTCGACGGAGGGAAAGAACACCGAATTGCCCATCAATCCATGCGTTTCAGGATACGCGCCGGTCGAGATCGATGCCGCGTTCACGCGCGTGACGGTGGGGTAGACGGAATGATGGCGCCGGAAGACGACGCCTCGCTTGCCGAGATCCATCAGGTTCGGCATGACGTCCGGTGTGACGTAATCGGGCCGCAAACCATCGACGATGATCAGCAGGTGACGATGGGCCGCCGCGCGCGGCGATGATGGAATGATTGCCGCCGCGGCGAGCAGGCAAAGCGCCACGCCAACCCGGAAACGCCCGCTTCGACCGTCTGTCATGCGCGACAGGCTACCTTCCCGGTGCGACGTTTGAGTCACGCTGTTCCGCATCGGCTGCAGCTGTTCGAGAGTACACTCATCGGCCGTGTCCCGCGAAGCAGCATTGGCACTTGTACGCCGCCTGCTGACGGCCGCGCGCCGGCGCGACCTGGCCGACGTGCGTGAATGTTACGCCGAAGATGCGGTTGCCGAGAGCCCTGCGTTTGGCGAGATTCACGGGCGCGACCGCATCGTCGACAGCTGGGGAACGCTCTTTTCGTCGTTTTCCGACATCTCCGTCGATATCTCGACGGTGCTGGTCGACGGCGACCGAGTGGCCGTTCTCGGTACGCTCACGACCAGCGACCTTCCGATGTGGTTCGGCCGGCAGTCGCTCGACGTGCCCATCAGTTATCGCATCGTCCTGCTCTTCACGATCGCGGACGGCCGCGTCGTGCGGGACCAGCGGATCTACGACAGCGCGGGGCTGCTCGATCGCCTCGAGAAACTGCGCATCGACCGCGAGCTGCGGACCGCCGCGGAGGTCCAGCGGGCGCTGCAGACCAGGACGGCGTCGTCCGGTCCGTTCTACGAGGCGGCGGGCAACTCGTTGCCGTGCCGCGCCATCGGCGGCGACTTCTTCGACTTCATCGATCTCCCGTCGGGCGACCTCGGGATCGTCATTGGCGACGTTGCAGGGAAGGGTCCCGCGGCTGCGCTCCTGGCCGCGATGATCCAGGGGATGCTGGAGAGCGATGTTTCCGCCGAGAGCCCGGCGGCAGCGCTGACGCGCATCAACCGCCGGCTGATCGCGCGAGACTTCGGTGCCCGGTTTTCGACGCTCGTGTACGCGGTGCTGTCGCGGGATGGCCGCCTCGTCTACTCCAACGCCGGTCACAACCCTCCGGTGATTCTCGATGGAGTTCAGCCTCTCCGTCGGACTTCGAAGAGCGAAGGCGGACGGTTTCAGCCGAGCGACTTCCGTCGGCTGACCACTGGAGGTCCGATCCTCGGAACGTTCAGCCGCGCATCGTTCGACGAGGATGTCATTGAACTGGCGCGCGGCGACTCGATCGTCATGTTCACTGACGGTGTGATCGAGGCGCGGAACGCGGACGACGACGAGTTGGGAGAAGGCCGGCTGTTGAACGTCCTCGTCGCGCACGAAGCGGCAGCGCCCGCGACGCTGCTCGGCGGCATCTTCGACGCCGTGCGCGCGTTTGGCGGGCGCGAGGATCAGCGCGACGACATTACCGTGACGGTGACCAGGTACAAGTAGCGCGCCGATTCTGTGGGCGCCTCCGGCAGGCGAGTTACAAGACGCGCTTCCGTGTCCGGCTATCGGCGCGCGCTTGTGTGCGAGCCAGTGCAGTTTTGTGCCGTTCCGGCCGCGGCGTTGCGGGATCGGACTGTGCACCAGTCGTCTGCCGATGACGGGGCAGACCATCGGCAAATACCGGATTCTCGAGCGCCTTGGCAGCGGCGGCATGGGCACCGTGTACAAGGCGTTCGACGAGACGCTCGAGCGCGACGTCGCGATCAAGGTGCTCAACCGCGGCGTCACGGAACCCGAGATCCTGAAGCGTTTCCGCGCCGAAGCGGCGACGCTCGCGAAGCTCAATCACCCGGCCATCACGACGATCTACGACCTGTTCGAACACGGCGACGAGCTTCTCATCGTGCTGGAATTCGTTCGCGGCGAGAACCTGGAGGCGCTGGCCGAGCGCGCGAACCCCATGCCGCTGGCGCGCGCAGTGCCCATCATCGACGCCGTGCTGTCGGCGCTCGCGCACACGCATCGCGCGGGCATCGCGCATTGCGATATCAAGCCAGCGAACGTAATGGTCACCTCGCAGGGCGACGTGAAGGTGATGGACTTCGGCACGGCGCGCGCGCAAGGAGTTGGCCGAGGCACTGCGCCGTACCTGCTGGGCACGCCGGCCTACATGCCTCCCGAGCAACTGCTGGGGCACGAACTCGACGGCCGGGCCGATCTGTATGCGGTCGGCGTGCTCTTCTACCGGCTCGTCACCGGCGCGCTTCCGTTCTCGGCCGACACCGCGATCGAGGCCATGCGCAAGCAGATCTCGGACGCGCCGACTCCTGCGTCCGCCCATCGTCCCGACTTGCCGGACTGGTGCGATCGCATCGCGCAGCGGGCGATGGCGAAACTGCCTGCCGATCGGTTCCAGACGGCGGAGGATTTCCGCGAGTCGCTGGGGCAGGCCATGGCGCCGGCGGCGTCGATGATCGCCGCGGCGCGGCCCCGCAGGATCAGCCTGGCGCGTCCGCTCATCGCCGCGACCGCAACGGCGGCGTCGCTGCTGACAATCGCCACGGTACGGGCGCCATCAGCACCCGTCGGGGATGTGTGGCTCGCACCCGAAGCTCCCGAACCGGTCGTCGAGCTTTTGCCGGAGCCGCCACCGCCGCCGGAGCCGCCGTCAAGCGAGCCGGACGCGCAGCCGGAAAAAAGCCCGGTCGGCCACGAGACGGCGTTCGCGTTCGAAGCGCGAGTGCTGACAGGCACACCCCGATCCACGACCGAGTGCAAGTGCCGCGTCGTGCTCGCGAACGGCCGCATCACGTGGCGCGCCGCAGACGATCACCAGGCGCATGCCGTCGCTTTCGATCGCGTCGCGTCGATGGTCTACTCGCACGGCCGCGATCCTCTCTGGATGGGTCCGGGCGGACCGACGCCCGTTGTGCAGGGAAGCCGGGGGCCGTTCGGCGCGCTCGGCATCTTCAGGGAGCGCGACTGGGTGTCGTTGCGCCTCACCGAATCGCGCCTGCGCTTTCTCGTGCTGCGCTTCGACGAGGCCGCCGAGGCGAAAGACGCCATCACCGCGCTCGAGGAACGCGTCGGCCTGCCCATCGAGCGCCTGTCGCGTCGACGGTCCTGACCGCCGGTCCCGTCAGCGGCTGAAACCGAATTCGAGCGTCAGCCCGCCCACCCGCAGGACATCGCCTTCCTTCAAATCGCAGTGCCCCGTCAGCGGTGCGCCGTTGATCCGGGCGCTGCTGCGCATGCGCGTGGCCGTGTAGCCCTGATCGCTTCGCGTGATGACCACCGCCACCTTGGGCGTGAACCAGCCCTTCAACCGGACGAGGCTCGTATCGGCCTTGCCGATGAAAGAGGTGTGTGCCTGCAGATGATACTCGGGCCGATCGGCGCGGCCGTTCAGCACGCGCAGCACGCCCACTCGGCTTGCGTCTGCCGCGGCAGCGCCGTGCCCGTCGGCGCCGGCTTCCTGCAGCATTGCGAGCAGCGCCTGGTGCTTGTCGGCGTCGAGGAACACGGTGTCGCCGGGGTTCGAGACGATCCGCTCCGCGGCGTGCCGCGCATCGACGTCGCCGCCGTGTTTGGCGTCGAACTCGAGCGTGTGATCGCCAATCCGGATGATGTCCCCGTTGTGCAGCGTGTGACGGCTCACCCGGGCATCGTTGACGAAGGTCCCGTTGGTGCTCTCGAGATCCTCGAGCAGGAAATCGCTGCCATCCAGCGCCACGCAGGCATGATGACCCGACGCCGCGGGGCTATCGATCACGATGGTGTTGTCGGGCAGGCGGCCGATCGTCACGACCGGCCCGAGAGGCCATCGGTTCACCAGTCGATCGTCAAGACGCAGAATCAGCCGCGGCAATGTGTCCTCCTGAAAGTCGCCGTGTCCAGTCCCACATGCTCTGCCAGACGCTGCCGACGACGGCGACCACGACGACGGTGATGTTGTCGGGTCCGCCGCGCCGGTTCGCCATCTTCACGAGCTCGTCGCAGATACGCTGCGGGTCGCGCACACGCGCGATCGTTTTCGAGACCGCCGCCTCGGGCACGGCGTTCGTGAGGCCGTCGCTGCACAGCAAAAGGTAGTCGTCCGGCTGTACGGCGAGCTCGCGCACGTCGACGTCGACGGTCGCCTCGCGCCCGAGCGCGCGGAGCAGAACGTTCTTGTGCTCGCCGTTTTCGATCAGCGAATGGTCGTGCGTCAGCCGCGCCAGGCGATTGCGGTGCCACAGGTAGGCCCGGCTGTCGCCGACGTGGGCGATGCTGACGATCGCCCCGCTGATCCACGCGCCCACGACCGTCGAGCCCATGCCGGCGCGATCGGGATCGGCGTGCGCGCGCTCGTAGATGTACTGATTCGAGCGCTCGACAGCGCGGCGCAGTCGCCGGCTTTGCGGCAGATACTGGTCGTCCTGCGGGGCCGCATTCACGTTCGGCTTCTCGCGCCTGATGATGTATTTCAGAATACTGAGCGCGGCCATTTCGCTGGCGACTTCGCCGGCCGGACACCCGCCCATGCCGTCGCACACCAGGAACAGCCCCTGCTCCGGACGCAGCAGAAAGACGTCCTCGTTCAGCGTGCGCACGCGCCCGGTATCGGTCCGCGCTCCCACCTGCAGCCGCATGGGACCTTTCGGGGGATGGCCGGGGAGGTCCCCCCGACTCATTGTCGACGCAAGCGGGTCAGATGAACAGCGCAGGAGGTGCAGCCACGCGTCGCGACGCGCAACGGTGCGCGATTCCGCGGCGTTTAGCGCGCGCGCTACTGGTAGAATCGCTCGCCGGGGGTGCTCATGAGTCCCGCCGTTTTCGTCGCCGCCGCGATTGCCAGCCTCGTGGTATTCGCCGAGCAATCGCCAACGTTCACGCCGCCAACGACGGTGGTGGAATGGCACGGGTCCCAGTTGAAGGGCACACCATCCCAGCTGACGTGGTCGCCCGACAGCAAGCAGCTGTGCCTCCAGACCCTTGAAGGCGATGGGCCCGGCAAACCGCACGATTACCTCGTCACGATCGAGTCGCGGACCTCACAGGGGCTCGACGTTCCGCCCGACTGGGCGGCGAGCTACTGGACATGGAAATCGACGCGCATGCCACCCGGGCATCCCGAGTTGATGATCCAGGTCGAGACGGTGGACAAGGCCGGAAAAATCCCCACGCAGAGCCTCAGCGACAAAGCGAAGCTCGGCATGATGGAAAATGCCGTCGCCGCGCAGAACGAAGCTGGCGGAGCGGTCACGAGAACACTCACGCTCAAAGGCGAAACGATTGGCCAGTATGTCAATCAGCCGCTCGTGCCCGGCATGACGTTCGGCTGGTCGCCTGAAGCACTCCATGCTGTCGCCTTCGCGAAACCGGACGGCCGCCTCGCAGTGCTTGATCTCGACGGCGGTCGCATCGACGTGGATGGCACCAAGAGCGTGTTGCTGCCGGCGTGGTCGCCGGACGGAACGACCGTCGCGTTCATCCAGAAGACCGGGCGGCGCGACTACGTCCTCTCCACCATCGGCGTCGTTCGCCGCTGAGGCCGCGCCGGTGCGCGCTTCGGCCGCAATCCTCATCGCCCTCGTCTCGATGACGACGATCGCGGCCTCGCAGGGGCAGCCGCCCTTTCGGGCACGCGTCGACATCGTCGAGGCGGATGCGATCGTCGTCGACTCGGACGGACGTCAGATCGCAGACCTGACGAGCGCGAACTTTACACTCGCGGTCGATGGTCAGCCCCGCGCGATCGAGTCAGTGCAATATGTCTCCTCGCCTGCGCGCTCCGGCGCGTCGCAAGCGCCGGAAGCGCGACCGAGCGCAGCCAGCCGGACTGCATTACGTCACCTCGTGTTCTTCATCGACGAAGGCAACATCAGCGCTGGCAACGGGCGCGCCGCCGTGGGCGCGCTCGGCCGCATGCTCGACCGCTTCGGGCTCGGAGATCGGCTTGCGCTGCTGACTGTTCCGTCCGGCCCGTCCGTTGATTTCACCGACGATCACGAGCGAATTCGCACGGCGCTCGGCCGCGTCGTCGGGCGGGCGTCGCCGTTGCCGGCCGGCGACGACTTCAATCTGAACCTGACCGAGACGTTTGCTTTCGACACGGGCGCGTCGGTGGGCGACCGTGCTCTGCAGGACTCCATTGTCCTTCGCGAGTGTCCGTTGACTATGCCTACCGGCCGACGCGAAGTGTGCGAGCAGTCGCTCAGAAGCGAGGCCTCGGCGCGATTGGAAGTCGTTCATGAACGCACACGGACCACGAGATCGGCGCTCGACAAACTGATCGATTCGCTGGCAAAGATGTCGGGGCCGAAGGCCATCGTGCTCCTGTCCGAAGGGCTGCCGCTCGCGCCGAATCACCGCGACGAGGCGTCGATCACGGGGACCGCATCCCGAGCAGCGGTGGCCGATATCCGGGTGTTCGTCCTGATGCTCGATGGAGCCCTGGTCGATCTGGCCGTGGCCAGTGGGCGCGGTCGGCCATCGTCGACAACAGGGTCTGCGGATCGATCGATTGTGGAAGACGGCCTGCGCGCTATCGCTGCGGCGTCCGGCGGTGTGCTCGAGCGCGTGCCGCCGGTTCCGGACCGCGCAATGGATCGAGTCGCGGACCTGCTTGCGGGCCACTACGTCGTCGCTTTTCGCGTGGAACCAAAGGACAGGGAAGGCACACACCAGATCAAGCTGGCCGTCAGCAGGCCGGGAACGACGGTGGTTGCGCGGTCGCAGTTCCGGGTCATCGCCCCCGAGAAGCCGTCGACGACGGCAGCGGCGCCGGTTTCAGCGCCGGTCTCGCGTCGATCGATTCGTTCCTCGTCCCTCGATATCGACAAGATCAATCTGCGCGTGGCGACTCGCGCGATCGCCGAGCCGGACGGCAGCGTGAGAATCCTGCTGAGCGTGGACGTCCGCGATCCCCGGCCCACTCCAGTGACGGCGCTCGCGCTGGGCTACAAGCTGGTGTCGGGCGACCGCGTGCTCGCGGAGACCGGCCAGGTTGTTCCCGTGACGCGCGGCGCCGACGGTCAGACGGATCCAATCAGCTACATCGCGTTCAGGAATATTCCCGCGGGACGGTACAGCCTGCAGCTCTCGGCATCGGACGGCAGCAAACACGCCGGCTTCGTGTCACACAACGTGGATGCGACCCTGTTGCCTGTCGGTGCCTATCGGCTGAGCGACATCCTCCTCGCCGAATCCGCACCGAACGATGAGGGACCGTATCCCGTTCACGCCGACGTCACCGTCCGACGTCAGGTTGTCGCCGGCGTGGAAGTCACTGCGCCGAACGAAACCGCCTTCGAGAATGCCGCGGTGCGGTTCGCCATCGCCGGGCGCGGGGGCAGTGCGGCCTCGTCCGAGCGAGACGTGTCGTTGAAGTCTACTGGCGGGCCGAGCCAGTTCGTCCGCGCTACCCTGGATTGTTCACAGCTGCCTGCCGGCGAGTACTTCGTCAAAGTCGGTCTCGTGGTCGCTGGTGCGACGGTCGGGGAAACCGAAGCGCGGTTCCAGATCGCCAAGTGATCCGCTCGCCGCGGTACGCGTCGTCATTACGGAAGTTGTGTACGGGTTCACCCTAATGGAAGCCGATCCGGCACCGTCCTAGAATGCAGCCTTGACCTGTCCGAACTGTTCTTCGACCGCGGTACACCGGGTCGAGGGCATCGGCGGGGACGCCCACGTCGATTACTACGAATGCCGCGACTGCGGCCGCATCTGGTGGATCGACCCGAAACCAGCGCCTTCCAAACCCAACACCGAGCCAACGTAATCGCGCCGGACGACCGGATCTGCTGGTATGACGCGTCGGGCGCCGTTGGTAGACTACCGGGCGATGAGCCTCGAGGGCGTGATGTTGATCGCGCGCGCGTCGCTTGTGCTGGCCATGATCGCCGCCGCCGTCGTCTGTCGGGCATTCGCCGCGCCCGGTCGACGCGGCGATGCGTTCATGCTGGCGGGCACGCTCGCCGGCGTTGCCTCGGGTGTCGCGATTGCCGCCCTGATCCGGCGATCAGCCGGCACCGATTGGTCTGGACTTGTCGCCTGTCTTGGCATGATGGCCGGTTGGGCCGTCGCCGCCGCGTGGTCGCGGCGCGTGAACGGCGAGGTTTGAAGACCCGCCGTCGATTGTCCCATGCCCCTGCCGCGCAAAATCGACACGCCGCAGCACTGGTTTGTCACGGGGCCGGCGGCTTACAGAAACGGCATCGCCAGCAAGTCATTGAAACGCCAGAAATTGAGCCCAGGTCGGCTCTGGTACTTCGTTTGCGATTTGCTTTGCCGTGAAGAAATCAAAACTCGTCGTTTCGATGGCGGCTCTGGCGCTGCTGGTGGTCGAAACGCTTGCCTGTTCCAACGGAAGCACCGGCACCGGGTCGACTACCACGGCGCCGAGCGCGCCAACAGGCGGCACGTCCAACACGATGGCCACGGTCTCGATACGCCTGACCGACAGTCCGTTCAGTGATGCGAAGGCATTGCTGGTCACGTTTTCGGATGTGAGCATTCACAGTGCCGATCCCGGAGACTGGAAGACCATTCCGTTTGCATCGGGCAGTTCCCGCACGTGCGATCTCAAGCGGCTCAACGGAGCGACCGACGTACTCGGCGTCGGTTCGCTGGCGGCGGGGCACTATACGCAGATCCGACTGAACATCACCAGCGCGGCGTTGTACTTCGACAACCCGTCGGCGATCGGCCCGTGCGCGCCGCAGATTGCGGCGCCTGCCGGCAAATCCGCACCTGTGGAAATTCCCTCGGGCGAGGTCAAACTGAACAACGAGTTCACGGTAACCGGCTCTGGCAGCACCATCACGCTCGATTTCGACGGTGATCAGTCTGTGCGCCAGACCGGCGGCGGCAACGGCAATGGCAACGGCAACGGGAATGGCAACAGCAACGCTAAGTACATGATGACGCCCGTGATCCGAGTCGTCAGCGTGCAGTAGTCGAAGCCGCTATGCGGTTCCTTCGTGGAACCGCATGACTTCGGTCCCCTCCGGCCCGGCCGCGTCGCCCGGGCCACCGGCATCATTCCCAGCCTGAAGTTGCGCGGCTGAAGATCCGAGAATAGACGTGAAGGTATTTCGCGTCGTTCTTCATCCACAGCAAGGCTGCAAGTCGTGTCTGAAACCGCCTACGAAAAGTTCACCCGCTTCATCAAGCTGTTTACCAAGCACCATCACGCCTGCCGCCAGGGAGACCTGGACTTCACCAGCCTGCCGTCAGGCGACGGCATCATGACGTTCTGGTTCTGCCATCACTGCACCTTCACTATGCAGGTGCGGTTCTCGCAGGAGGACTGGGCGCAGATTCGGGCCGTCGCCGCCGACTGGGACCTGATGGACGAGTGGATGCGACTCGAGGAACACGAACACCAGCTGGCGCACTGAACACGCATCGAACGATTTCGCATCCATGCGCTATCTGAAAGCGGTTCTGGCCGGGCTGCTGACTGGCGTCGTCTTCGCGGTCTGCACGGCCGTCGTCATGGTGCGAATCACGATGTCAGGCCTGAATCAAGACAGCGGCGGCGTCGGTCACGTGTCTTTCGGCATTCCCGAACTCGCCATTCCGCTTGGACTGGGTTTCGCGCTTGGCTTCTGGTGGGTCTGGCGTCGAACCCGAGCCCGGACAACCTCCTAATCGGCAGCGGCTCTCCTCGCCCTCCTCGTCTTTGCTCTCGTCTCGCGGTCCGTCGTGCGTTCCAGGCACGAGCCTGATGGCATTTGCGCGACGTCCGGCGTTGCGCTTGCGAACCTGATGGCGCAGACTGTTCCGACCGACTGATGCACATCACGTTCAACGTCGTCACGCTGGCGATCACACTTGCCGTGATGGCGGTCGTCATCTGGACCATCTACCGCTACGGTCCGTGGCGACGATTCTGAAGGAACGACCGATGCGCGATGTAAAGGACAGCTGGATCCTGATCGTGCAGCCGCCCCGCGCAACGTCACTTATGCGATTTGTTCAGGAAAGTGGAGCCGGCGCGCGGGCTTGAACCGCGGACCTGCTGATTACGAATCAGCCGCTCTGCCAACTGAGCTACGCCGGCTTTCAGGCAGGAACCGTAATTCTAGCACGGCGATCAGTGCAACTCCGTCCACACTTCGCGCCGCACGAGATCCCGCATGCCCGCCGACCGTTCGCTGTTCGCCTTGCGCTGCGCCTCGTCGGGGACGACGCGCGCCGTCGCCGCGTCGAGCCCGGCGCCGAGTGCTTCGGCAGCCGCCGCATTCTTCAGGCGGAAAATCCGGAGGTGCGTCCAGTCGGTGGTCGTCCCCGGCGCGGGTGTGACGGTGCGAACCTCTTCGAACACGCCGGCGCGCCGCGCGTTTTCGTCGATCGGCTCCGCGATGGTCCTGATGTAGGTGCCGTACGCATCGCCTTGTCCCGGCCTGGCGCGCCAGTAGTACGCGACGAACGCAGCGCCGCCGGACGAGGACGGCTGCGGAACGGCCTGACCGATTTCCACGGACGATGCAACGAGCAGCGCGACGAACACGATTCGAATCATTTCTGGTACTCCGCGTCGGAAACGGGCTCGAGCCACTCGGTCGTCAGGTTGACGTTCACGGCGAGGTGAACGCCGCGATCGCCGGGGGCTGCGCCGTGCCAGTGTTTTTCGCCGGG